>Ga0172376_10004466_pt1 | contig 15971 bp, 22 predicted proteins | sample Lak35m_FD_121114 | JGI IMG/M metagenome (GOLD analysis project Ga0172376, IMG submission 121114) | Freshwater microbial communities from Kabuno Bay, South-Kivu, Congo - kab_092012_35m | ecosystem: Environmental > Aquatic > Freshwater > Lake | place: Democratic Republic of the Congo: South-Kivu... | reverse complement strand
CTGCTGCACGACGGTCGGTGCGCGATGGTCTTCTTTCACGATGACCTTCAAGCCGTTGGAGAGCGTCTTCTCAAACACTTTGGCCTGGGTTGCCCCTGCGATCAATAGTCCTAAAAAGAGTACATAAATTTTCATCGATCCCGCCTCAAGACGTTAAAATGCGCGCGCATTATCTGATAACTATTAAACATTGCCTAACCCCATGTTCAGCTTCCTGAAAAAGAATTCGACCGCAACCGATACCACCAGAACCAGCTGGGTCTCTCGACTGACCGCAGGGCTGGCGCGCACGGGTGGACAGTTGGCGAGTTTGTTCGTTCCGGGCGGCAAGATCGATGATGAGCTGTATGAAGAACTTGAGACCATTCTCATCACCGCTGATGTGGGTATGGACGCGACCCGTACGTTGTTGGCAGACGTGCGCCGTCAAGTGAAGGAACAGCACCTGACCGAAGCCAGCCAATTGAAAGAGGCGTTGGCACATGCGCTACTCAAGCTGCTGCAACCACTGGCGCAACCACCGGATGTCACACCGCACAAACCTTTCGTCATCATGCTGTGTGGGGTGAACGGTGCGGGCAAGACGACTTCCATCGGCAAGTTAGCCAAATATTTCCAGAATCAAGGCAAGTCGGTATTGCTCGCGGCAGGCGATACCTTCCGCGCTGCCGCGCGTGAGCAATTGATGGAATGGGGCAAGCGCAACGATGTGACCGTCATCGCACAACAGAGCGGCGATGCTGCCGCCGTCATCTACGACGCCGTGCAAGCCGCCCAAGCACGCGGCATCGACGTGGTACTGGCTGATACGGCAGGCCGCCTCACCACCCAAGCGCACCTGATGGAAGAGATCAAGAAAGTGAAGCGCGTCATCGCCAAGGTACTGCCGGATGCCCCTCACGAAGTCTTGCTGGTGCTGGATGCCAACACCGGGCAGAACGCCCTGTCGCAGGTCAAAGCGTTTGATGAATCTCTCGGCGTGACGGGACTGGTGCTGACCAAATTGGACGGCACAGCCAAAGGCGGTGTCATCGCCGCTATCGCCAAGGCGCATCCCATCCCCGTGCGCTTCATCGGCGTGGGGGAAGGACTGGATGATTTGCGTCCCTTCGTGGCGGAAGACTTCATCTCAGCACTGCTTGGGATCGACACATGATCCAGTTCAACCAAGTCTATAAGCGCTATCCCGGCGGACATGAAGCACTGCGAGACTTGAGCTTCGAGATCAACGAAGGCGAGATGGTGTATCTCACTGGACACTCTGGCGCAGGCAAGAGCACCTTGCTCAAACTCATCGCCGCCATCGAACGTCCTACCAGCGGCAGTGTGTTGGTGAAGGGGCAGAATATCCGCTCTATCAAGCGTGAAGCAATCCCCGCGCTACGCCGCAACCTCGGCCTCATCTTTCAAGACCATAAACTCCTGTTCGACCGCAGTGCGTTCGACAACGTGATGCTGCCTTTGCAAATCGGCGGCTTCGACCATCGTGAGTCTGCCAAGCGCGCGCGTGCCGCACTGGATAAGGTGGGGCTACTGGCACGCGAGAAGGCGAATCCCATCTCGCTCTCTGGCGGTGAACAGCAACGTCTGTGTATCGCACGAGCCATCGTCACCCGTCCCAGCATCCTGCTGGCGGACGAACCTACGGGTAATCTGGACAGCGACTACGCCAACGAGATCATGCACATCTTCAAGTCGTTCCATCAGGTCGGTGTCACGCTATTGATCTCTACTCATACCAAGAATGTGCTGACGCATTTCCCTGCACGTGAGTTACACCTGAACCAGGGAGCGTTGCTGTGAGTACCATCATCGAACACATGCGCGTGTTGCGCGCCACCTTATTACGACTATTGCTGACACCAAATGCGACCTTACTGAACGTGCTCATCATCGGCATCGCGCTGAGCCTGCCTGTAGGGGGCTACGTGATCTTAAAGAGTGTGCAAAGTCTGACTGGACAGCTCACCGACACGCCACAGATCAGCGTATTCATCAAGGTCGGCACGGGAGCCGCAGAAGTCAGCCGTATCGGGGATAAGCTGAAACAGAATGCCCAGATAGATCGCGTCGAATTCATCCCGCGTGATGTCGCTTTTAAGAGACTCCAGCAAAGCACGGAACTCTCGGAGGTGATCGGCGACCTGTCTCAAAATCCCTTGCCAGACGCCTACATCGTCTATCCCAAAACCACCGAAGCGACGGCGATGGAATCATTGCGCGACGAATTGAAAACATGGCCACTGTTCGACCATGTTCAACTCGACTCGGCATGGGTGCATCGACTCGAAGCGGTCTTGGGGTTCGGTAGATTGGCAGTCGCCATCCTCGCGGGCCTGCTCAGCTTCGCACTCATCGCCATCACGTTCAACACCATCCGTTTGCAGATCCTGACCCGGTGCGACGAGATCGAAGTAGCCAAGCTGATTGGGGCTAGCGATGCGTTCATCCGCCGTCCCTTCCTTTACTTTGGACTGACACAAGGCCTGCTTGGGGGTATCGCGGCTTGGCTCATCGTGTTCGCTAGTATGCTTCTACTGAACCAGTATCTGGCCGACCTAAGCGCGATATATTCCAGTGAATTCAGATTGTTATCTCTCTCCATCGCAGATGGCACCGCTTTGCTCGGCTTCTCCGCCTATCTAGGGTGGTTGGGGGCTTGGTTCTCCGTGTCGCAACATCTTTGGCAGATCGAACCCCGCTGAACTTTCCCACCTCTTGGCACTCTCAATCGGCGAGTGCTAATATACAGGCATGAGGAGGGAATACCCATGAATGCAAGTTTGAATCTACCGATGCCGTCTGCTGTTGGCAGCTTGGAGTCGTACGTTCAATCGGTCAATCGTTTCCCTGTGTTGTCGCAAGAGGAAGAAGTTGCTTTGGCGACACGCTTCAGAAACGAGAACGACCTTGATGCCGCACGCCAGTTGGTACTGTCCCACCTGCGCGTGGTGGTTAGTGTGGCGCGTGGTTACACCGGCTACGGTCTGCCACAAGCCGATCTGATCCAGGAAGGCAATATCGGCCTGATGAAGGCGGTCAAGCGCTACGATCCAGATCGCGGTGTGCGCTTGGTATCCTTCGCTTTGCACTGGATACGCGCCGAGATTCACGAATACGTGGTGCGCAATTGGCGCATGGTAAAGATCGCCACCACCAAGGCACAGCGCAAACTATTCTTCAATCTGCGTAGCTTGAAACAGGGCTTGGAGTCACTCAAACCGCAGCAAATCACTGAGATCGCTCAACAACTCAATGTAAGTGAGCAGGATGTGGTGGAGATGGAATCACGTTTCTCAGGACACGAAATGGCGCTCGACCCCTTGGCTACCGAAGATGAAGAAAGCCATGCCCCTATTCAGTATCTAGCTGATAGTGAAGAGCACGAGCCATCGCATATCTTGGAGACTTCGGAGCGCGAGCATCTGCAAACGACAGGCTTGGCCAAAGCGTTGGCTAGTTTGGATGAGCGTAGCCGCAAGATCGTGGAGGCGCGTTGGTTACGAGAGGATGCTGGTGCGACCCTGCATGAGTTGGCCGCCGAGTTTAATGTGTCTGCCGAGCGTATCCGTCAGATCGAACAAAAGGCGATGAGCAAGATGCAGGGACTGCTTGCCTTACCTGCCCCTCGATGATACTCACGCACAAACAAGAAGCCGCAGAGTAATCTGCGGCTTCTTTGTTTTTTGGTGCGTTATTTGACAACAGTGAGTTTGGGCTTGCTGGGTGTTGGCGGCGGCTCATCCGGCCCTTCGTCCTGTAAGGCTGAAATAGGAGAAGACTCTTGCCCCTGGAATACCAAGCCCTGCCCCGTTTCCTTGGCAAAGATACCGATCACGGCCGAGATAGGAACAATGATCTGATGAGCGACCCCACCGAAACGTCCGCCACAGGTGATGTCCTCATTGCCGAGATGCAAGCCCTTCACTGCGTCCACACCGATGTTCAAGACGATCTTGCCATCCTTCACATAAGCCATCGGCACTTGCGTGTAATCATCCACCTGTACTGCCAAATAAGGGGTATAGCCCGCATCACAACACCACTCGTGGATGGCACGGATCAGATACGGCTTGGTGGAAGGTTCACTCATCGTCATTGGATCACTTGCGCATCGCCTTTTCCGCTGGTGTCATCGCTTCGATGAACCCGGGGCGGGAGAAGATACGCTCTGCGTACTTCATCAGCGGTGTCGCCTCTTTATCCAAGTGGATGCCATAGTGATCTAAACGCCACAACAACGGGGCGATCGCCACATCCAGCATGGAGAACTCATCTCCCAACATATATTTCTGCTTGGCGAACACAGGAGCAATTTGTGTCAGATTGGCTTGCACGGCGACACGCGCCTTTTCCAACAATTTAGCGTTACCGCTTTCAAGATCAGAGATATGGCAGAACGATTCTTGTTCGAAGCGGTGCAAGAACAAACGCGCACGTGCACGCATGACAGGATCAGGCGGCATCAACTGAGGGTGAGGGAAGCGCTCGTCGATGTATTCGTTGATGATGTTGGCTTCGTACAGGATAAGATCGCGCTCGACCAATACGGGCACCTTGTTGTAAGGATTCATCACCGCCAGATCCTCTGGCATGTTGTTCACATCGACATCGATGACTTGAAAGTCCATGCCCTTTTCGAACAGCACGAAACGACAACGGTGGCTGTAGGGATCTGTCGTCCCGGAATAGAGTGTCATCATAATAAAATCACCTAATAATCAAATTTCTGGGATATAAAACCAGAATGGCGGAGCAGGTTGCTCCGCCATTCTGGAACTTATTGAAACGGTGCGGAAATTACCACAAACCGACACCCAGTTTCAATCTGCTCAGTGGATATCCTTCCAAATTTCCTTCTTCAGTGCGTAAACCAACGCCAACAGCACGAACAAGAAGGCTAATACAGCCCAACCGATTTGTCCGCGCACCAGTTTGGACGGCTCACTCATGAAAACGAGATAGTTAGTCAGATCAGCGACAGCAGCATCGTACTCGGCAGGTTGCATGGAGCCGGGTGTCTTCAAAATCAACTTTTTGACATCATGGCCATCATGTTGCTCGGTCTCCAGCGCTTGCTCACCCTGCAAATCCGACAGCACGAACGGCATACCGACACTCGGGAACACGGTGTTGTTCCAACCACTGGTGCGCGATGTATCCGTATAGAAACTACGCATGTAGGTGTACAACCAGTCCGCACTGCGAGAACGCGCGATGACGCTCAAATCAGGCGGTGCCACGCCGTAAGCCAGTTTGGCCGAGTTGGAGTCCATCGCGGCTTGCATGGTGGAGCCAACCTTCACATCTTCCGGCAGCTCCAACTCCTTCTTGATCTGCTCGTCATCCATTCCGATGTCATGCAAGCGGTTGTAACGCATGTAGTTGGCAGAGTGGCAGGCCAAACAACGCGATGTGAACAGCTTGGCACCACGTTGCAGCGAAGCTTGGTCTTGCAGATTGACCGGTGCCTTATCCAAATGAACGCCAGCGTCGCTGGCGATCGCCATTGCTGGCGCTGCCATCAGCAGCACCAACATCCCTAGTTTTTTGATTGCATTCATGTCAACGAACCTCTCTCAATTATTTGGACGTCACACGATCAGGCTCTGGCTTGCACTTGTCGATCTTGGTGTACCACGGCATCAAGAAGAAGAAGGCAAAATAGACGACCGCTAACACACGCGAGATCCATGTGTACAACTCAGTAGCCGGCATCAGGCCCAAATATCCCAGACCGACGAAGCTGACCACGAAGGCAGCCAAGAAGCCTTTGTAGATCGGACCGCGATAACGGATCGATTTGACAGGGCCACGATCCAGCCATGGCAAAGCAAAGAAGATCACGGTCGCGACACCCATCGCCACTACGCCGGGGAACTGCGAACCGAACAACGGCGGCACGGCGCGCAAGATCGCGTAGTACGGGGTGAAGTACCACACAGGAGCAATGTGCTCTGGCGTCTTCATCGGATTAGCCGGAACGAAGTTGTTGTATTCCAGGAAGTATCCGCCCATATCCGGCGCAAAGAAGACGACGGAAACGAAGACAATCAGGAAGGCGACAGCTGCGACTGCATCTTTCACCACCATGTAGGGGAAAAATGGGATGCCATCTACCGGATGCCCATCGGGTCCCAGATTCTTCTTGATCTCAATACCGTCCGGATTATTGGAACCGACCTCATGCAAGGCGACCAAGTGGGCCACGACGATCAATACCAAGATCAACGGAATGGCGATTACGTGCAAGGCGAAGAAGCGGTTCAGGGTAATGTCGGACACGACGAAGTCGCCACGAATCAGAATCGCCAGATCAGGCCCCACGAACGGCACGGACGAGAACAGGTTCACGATCACTTGCGCACCCCAGAACGACATCTGCCCCCATGGCAACAGATAGCCCATGAACGCTTCACCCATCAAGGCGAGGTAGATGATCATGCCGATGATCCACAACAACTCGCGTGGTTTACGGTAAGAACCGTACATCAAGCCACGGAACATGTGCAGGTAGATCACGATGAAGAACATCGAGGCGCCGGTGGAGTGAATGTTGCGCAGGATCCAGCCCAACTGCACGTCACGCATGATGTACTCGACGGAAGCGAAGGCGAACAACGCATCCGGCTTGTAGTTCATCGTCAGAAAGATGCCGCTGACGATCTGGATGACCAATACCAGCAATGCCAAGCCGCCGAAGAAGTACCAAAAGTTGAAGTTCTTGGGCGCATAGTATTCGGAGGCATGCGCCTTCCATGTGGAAGTGAGTGGGAAGCGCTCATCGATCCAACCGATCAGTTTTGTGATTAGGTTCATCATGCTGCAGCTCCTTTATCAGCTGGCTGACCGCCTTTGAGTTTGCTTTTATCATCATCCCCGATCAACAACTTGGTTTCGCTCAGATATTGATGCGGCGGGATGATCAGGTTAGTGGGAGCAGGAACGCCTTTGAAGACGCGCGCAGCCAAGTCGAAACGAGAACCGTGGCACGGGCAGAACCACCCCCCCGCCCAGTTCGCCCCCAAATCTGCAGGGGCGACTTCTGGCCGATAGGTCGGGGAACAACCCAGATGGGTACACACACCCAATACCACCAGCACTTCCGGCTTGATCGATCGTGTCGCGTTATTACAGTATTCTGGCTGCTGCGGAACGGATGAAGTTGGATCGGCCAGCGAGTCGTCATGCTTCGCCAATAATTCCAGCATTTCAGGTGTTCGACGCACAATCCAAACAGGTTTTCCTTGCCACTCGACGCTGATCATCGTACCCGGCTCGATGGTACTGATATCCACTTCAACTGGCGCACCCGCTGCCTTGGCGCGTTCGCTAGGCATCAAGCTCATTACGAAAGGCGCGGCGGCACCGGCTGCCGCCACCCCGCCTGCTGCGGCTGTTGCAGCGAGCAACAAACGTCGCTTGCCTTGATCTACATTCTCGGTCATATCCCTCATCCCTTCTGAAATACGTCACACAAAAAACGACCTGCACATAGCGTCTATGCACAAAGGAATCGTTTGATATTGGAGGATGGCATCGCCTGTCTGGATGAATAATTGTTTTGACAAACCGAAATCCGGCTCCCCGATCCGAACTTCATGCCGACTACTGAACTACCAAAAATCAGTTGTTCTTCGCGCCCTGCTTGACCCACTTACGAATGGCCAAAATGTACTGACGATCCAAAGTGCCTGCGGCATTCAAGCCCATGGGCATCTTGAGCCCTTTGTTCGTGCCTGTCAGCAATTTGGATAAAGTACTTGCTTCACTATTGCCAGGAATCACGACCTTGCCGAATTTGGTACCTTTCATCAGGTTGTCGTAGGAAGTCAGATCCAACCCGCTTTTGACATACCCTTTACCGCCCGGTTTATGACAACTGACGCAGTAGTCATCCAGAATTGGCTGGATATCTTTTTTATAGCTGATCTCACCTGATTTGAGCACGTTCATTGCATCATGTGCAGGTGCATCGGCCCGATATTCTGCCAATGCATTGAATGAAAGAGCGCTCAATACAAGACCGCCCACCAACATCATTTTATTCATACAACCTCCCCAAAGTGACAGAACACAACATGCATCAAGCCACATCCCTCACAGCAGAATGGCGCTGCCCCAGTTTTCCCCAAGCCGATCCAATCCCAAATTCCGATAACCCGAAAGGGCTATACCAAAAACGAAGCCGAATACTACTGAAGGGTTTTGCAGAATGCAACGCGCCGCCCCCTATACATAGCCACAGCTTATATCGGGTTATCTTGATCGAAAAATTGGTGCTCCAGACCAAATCGGGTGGCAAGGTCATTCCCAAGTGACTGAATGCCATACCGTTCTGTTGCATGATGTCCAGCCGCAATATAAGCAACCCCTGTTTCTTGAGACAGATGGAACACCTGCTCGGAAATCTCGCCTGTCACAAAAACATCCACGCCCAGCGCGATGGCTTGTTCAAAATAACTCTGAGCGCCACCGCTGCACCAAGCTACGCGAGCAATGCGCGAATCTAATTGCCCAATAACTTTTGGCTCGCGGCCAAGCTCAAGCGCAATGGTCTGCCGCAATTCTGCCAGCGTCTTCGGTCTAGCCAATCGTCCATAGCAAGCAATCTCTTGCTCCCCGAACCGCGCGTCCTCAACAAACCCCAAACGCTTGCCCAGTTGCACATTGTTACCCCACTCCGGGTGGGCATCTAGTGGCAGGTGATACGCCAACAAACTTAAATCATGCTTTAAAAGATGGGCAATGCGCTTTTTCTTGATGCCGGTGATATTGGCATCTTCACTGCGCCAGAAATACCCGTGATGAACGATCAGCGCATCGGCCCTCCATACTGCTGCCGCCTCGATCACCGCCAGCGAAGCGGTGACCGCCGACGCAAGTCGAAGGACTTCAGATCGACCTTCGACTTGGAGGCCATTCGGACAGTAGTCGCGAAACCGGCTGACCGCCAGCGCGCTTCCGATATAATCCCGCAACTCGATTAACTGCATCACGACTGCCCTTATTCATTGGTTGTTGGAATCATATCATGCGCAAATTTTGGCTCCTGTTCACACAAGCCACCACCGTTGCATTGGCGGTATTGTTCGTCATCCACACGCTGAAGCCCACCCTGCTTCCTACCGCAGCACGTAGCGGCGTCGTGACGTTATATGAAGACGAGCAGCCCGAAGTGGCTAGTGATCTTCCCAACATCGGCTTCAGCCGCGCCGCACAAAAAGTGATGCCCGCTGTAGTGAACATCTTTACCACCAACGAAGTAAAACAACAGGCACATCCCTTCATGGATGATCCGCGCTTCCGATTTTTTTTCGGCGACGAGTTCGATGACAATGCGATGCAACAGAATTCCAGCCTAGGCTCGGGTGTACTGGTCAGTCACGATGGTTATATCCTGACCAATCACCACGTCGTCGAATCGGCAGACCAGATCGAGGTTGCTTTTGCTGATGGTCGGAAAACCAAAGGCCACATCATCGGTACAGACCCCGACACCGACCTCGCCGTCATCAAAGTCGATATTGGCAACGATCTGCCTGCGATCACGTTTGCGGGTGCCGAGGCTGCCCATGTGGGCGATATCGTGCTCGCGGTCGGCAATCCCTTCGGTGTAGGGCAGACCGTCACCATGGGAATTGTCAGCGCGCTCAAACGTAATCATTTGGGATTGAACACCTTCGAAAATTTCATTCAGACCGATGCCGCCATCAATCCCGGTAATTCGGGCGGCGCTTTGGCAGACGTTGAAGGTAACCTGCTCGGCATCAATAGTGCCATCTACTCCCCCAACGGCGGTTCGCTTGGCATTGGTTTTGCGATACCAGCGAGTACTGCCAAGAAAGTCATGGAGCAGATTATTCAGAATGGTGCCGTGACACGCGGCTGGATCGGCGTGGCCGTACAAGATATGACACCCGAACTGGCGGAATCCTTTAAATTGAAGGACGTACAAGGCGTTCTCATTTCGGAAGTGGTTCGCGGTAGCCCCGCAGACAAGGCGGGCATCAAACCAGGCGACATTCTGGTCAGTATCGCTGACAAAACGCTGGCGGATTCAACCGCTATGCTGGAAACCATTTCGGCACTCGTACCGGGAAACACCGTCTCTCTCAAGCTGCTACGCAATCAAACGGATATCGCTGTGCAGGTGAAGGTAGGTAAGCGTCCAAAACCAAAGGTGGCCGAATAACTTCAAACAGGCTTGTAAGGTTTTCCCATCCAAGCCGCCACGACGATCCCCGCTTCGTAAAGTAGCCACAGGGGAATCGCCAACATGAACTGCGACACCACATCGGGCGGCGTAAAAATAGCGCCTATCACGAATGCGGCTACGATGACGTAAGAGCGGATATCACGTAGCTTTTGCACCGTCACCAACCCGATGCGCGCCAGCAACACCACGGCCACAGGCACTTGGAAGGCGATGCCAAAGGCCATGAACATGCCGATGACGAAACTCAGGTACTTGTTGATGTCGGTCATCACCGCCACACCTTGCGGCGCAGAGGCTGTGATGAATCCGAACACCACGGGAAACACCGCAAAATAGGCGAAGGCCATACCGCTGTAGAACAGCAAGGTGCTGGCGACGACCAAAGGCAACACCATGCGTTTTTCCTGCGCATACAAGCCGGGTGCAACGAACCGCCAAATCTGGTAAAGCATGTAAGGCAAGGCGATGAGGAACGCCGCCATCATCGTGACTTTGAGTGGAACGAAGAACGGCGTGGTGACATCGGTCGCGATCATCTGCCCGCCCTGAGGTAACTTTGCCAACATGGGTTGTGCCAACAGGGAATACATATCTGCTGCCCACGGAAACAAACAGATGAACATCAAAAGCAATGCGAGCGCCGAGTTCAACAGACGTGAACGCAGTTCGATCAGGTGACCTACCAAGCTTTCACTGATACCCATCACTGAGGCTTCTTCGTGGTGTCGAGGAGAGAGGATTTAGACACGGGTTCTGCGGCCGATTTGCGGTGATAGGCCTGCAAGACTTGTTGCTCGACCGTGAGTTGCGCCGATCGCACTTCTTGCTCCACCACAGTAGCTTGTTGTATGAGGCTCTGTTTCATCTTGCGCGCCTCCTCCAAATCTATCTCATTGGAGATATCGTTCTTGACGGTGGTCACATAGCGCTGCAACCTGCTCCACAAGTGCCCCACAGTGCGTGCCACTTGAGGCAGTCGTTCTGGCCCGATGACGATGAGCGCCACCAGCGCAATCACCACCAACTCGGAAAAGGCGACGTCGAACACGACTTACTTATCCTTCACTTCACCTTCGAGCGCCTTCTTCGCGGCCTCGTCTTCACCCTTCATGCCGTCCTTGAAGCCTTTGACTGCACTGCCCAGGTCACTGCCGACATTGCGCAGTTTCTTGGTGCCAAACACCAGCACCACCACTAACAGAACGATCAACCAATGCCAGATGCTGAATGAACCCATGATGCACTCCTCAGTTGAATTAGCTACGCTTGACCATCGGCGGGATATTGCCGCCACCGATGACGTGCACATGCAAATGGAACACCTCTTGTCCGCCACCCTTGCCAGAGTTGATGACCGTGCGAAATCCGTTGTCCAAGCCTTGTTCGCGGGCCAACTTGGGGGCTAACACCAACATCTTTCCCAATAACGCGGCATGGCTTGCATCGGCCTCTAACAAAGAGGCCAGATGTCGCTTGGGGATGAGCATGAAATGCACCGGTGCGACCGGATTGATGTCATGAAAAGCAAACACCTCATCATCCTCATATACCTTCCTGCTCGGTATCTCGCCGCGCGCGATCTTGCAGAAGATGCAGTTGTCGCTCATTTTCTGCTCGCTTTCTCAACGATACCGGAGACACCTTCTCGGCGCGCCAATTCTTGCAACACATCGTCTGCGCTCAATCCTTTGTGTGCCAACAATACCAAAGTGTGGAACCACAGGTCGGCGACTTCATAAGTTAGATGTTGCCTATCGCCATCCTTCGCCGCCAAAAGGACCTCACCCGCCTCTTCGATCACCTTCTTCAAGATGACATCGTCACCTTTGCTGAACAACTTGGCGACATACGAGGACTCCGGCGCTGCCTGTTTGCGTGCCTCAAGGGTTTCAGTCAGTTTTTGCAGGATGTCGTGACTCATTTTTTGTATATCTCGTCGGGTGATTTCAGCACAGCGTCAACTTCAATCCATTCGCCTTTCTCCAACCTACTGAAGAAGCAACTTTGCCGTCCCGTATGGCAGGCGATTCCACCTTGTTGCTCCACTTGCAACAACACCACATCGCCGTCGCAATCCAGCCGAATCTCCTGCACCTTTTGAATGTGGCCAGACTCTTCCCCTTTGTGCCATAGCTTCTTGCGAGAGCGCGACCAGTAAATCGCCTCGCGCTTTTGCCAAGTCAGCAACAGTGCCTCACGGTTCATCCACGCCACCATCAGCACCCGTCCCGAAACTGCGTCTTGCGCGATAGCGGGGACAAGGCCGTCATCTGACCAGTTCAATTTGTTAAGCCATGCTTCGCTCATCTAAAACCTCAAATCAGCCACAGAGTACACAGAGACCACCGAGAATTTCGCGACACACTTTGAGCTCAACGGGTTTCCTCTGTGAACGCTATGTTCTCTGTGGCAATTTTTTTCAGAATTTACAGCCTGACTTCTATTCCTTGTGCAGCCATGTGTTGCTTGGCTTGTTGCACGGTGTATTCGCCAAAGTGAAAGATACTCGCCGCCAACACGGCATCCGCCCCGCCCAAGGTCACGCCGTCTGCTAAATGTTGCAGATTGCCTACGCCGCCACTGGCAATGACGGGAATCTCCAAGGCATCCGTCACTGCGCGCGTCAGCGCAAGATCGAAACCGCGTTTTTGTCCGTCTTGATCCATGCTGGTGAGCAATATCTCGCCCGCCCCCAGTGTCTGCATCTTCTTTGCCCATTCAATCGCATCCAGCCCTGTGGCTTTGCGCCCCCCATGGGTGAACACTTCCCATTTATTAGGCGCAGTCTGTTTGGCATCAATGGCCACCACGATGCATTGCGAACCGTAACGCGAAGCGGCATCGGCCACCAGTTGCGGATTCACTACCGCCGAGGTGTTGATGCTAACCTTGTCAGCCCCCGCATTAAGCAGATTGCGCACGTCTTGCACCTCACGCACGCCGCCGCCGACAGTCAATGGAATAAACACCTGCTCCGCCACTTGTTCGATGATGCGGAAGATGATGCCGCGATCATCTGAACTGGCCGTGATGTCCAAGAAGGTGAGTTCGTCTGCCCCTTGGTCATCATAGCGTTTGGCGATCTCCACTGGATCCCCCGCATCTCGCAGCTCAACGAAGCTGACGCCTTTGACCACGCGACCGGCGGTCACATCCAAACAAGGGATGATTCGTTTTGCCAGCATCAGAGTTGAGGCGACAGTTCGTCTGCCAACGCTTGCGCTGCGCGGAAATCCAGCGTGCCTTCATAGATGGCTCGCCCCGTGATCGCCCCGGTGATGCCTTCGGAACGCACCGCACACAGCTTGCGCACGTCATCCAGATTGGTGATGCCCCCGCTGGCGATGACGGGGACATGCAATGGACGCGCCAATTCGACCGTCGCCTCGATGTTCACGCCACTCATCATGCCGTCGCGACCGATGTCGGTGTAGATGATGGCTTCCACGCCATAATCCTCGAAGCGCTTGGCCAAGTCGGCGACATCATGACCGGTGAGCTTGGACCAACCGTCCACCGCCACCTTGCCGCCTTTGGCATCCAGCCCGACCATGACGTGGCCGGGGAAGGCATCGCAAGCCTCATGCAGGAATCCTGGGACCTTGACCGCTGCCGTGCCGATGATGACGTAAGTGATACCCAGATCGAGGTAACGCTCGATGGTATCCAGATCGCGGATGCCGCCGCCCAGTTGAACGGGGATGTCAGTGCCCACCGCTTCGATGATGATTCTTACAGCGGTCTCATTCTTGGGCTTGCCCGCAAAAGCACCGTTCAGATCGACCAGATGCAAGCGGCGCGCGCCTTGCGCCAGCCAGTGTTTCGCCATCGCGGCAGGGTCGTCGGAGAACACGGTCGCGCCCTCCATCTCACCTTGGCGCAGACGGACACATTGACCGTCTTTCAAATCGATTGCGGGAATGATCAGTGTCTTAGTATCCATGATGGCGAATGTTTAAACAGGATTCCAGTTAACAAAATTTCGCAACAGCTGCAAACCAGCCGCCGCACTCTTCTCAGGGTGAAACTGTACAGCGAACAAATTTTCTTTTGCCACTGCACACACAAAAGGCTTTGGATAGTCACTCGTCGCTTGCGCCAAAGTCATATCGCTAGGCTGTACATGATAACTGTGCACGAAATAGAAACGGGCATCCTGCTCGATACCCTCCCATAGTACGTGCTCACCGTGATGCACACGATTCCAACCCATGTGAGGGACTTTAAGCTTCCCACCCTGCGCATCCGTCAGCCCGGAGGCAAAGCGCACCACCTCGCCTGGCAATACACCCAAACCCGGAATATCGCCTTCCGCACTGTGCTCGAACAGCATCTGCAAACCGATGCAGATGCCCAAGAAAGGCTTATTCCGTGCGGCATCCACCACAGCTTGGCGCAAGCCGCGCGCATCCATCTCACGCATACAGTCGCGCATCGCCCCCTGCCCCGGAAAAACAACGCGCTTGGCTGTAGCGATGGTCTTAGCGTCATCCGTCACGCAAACGACTGCATCAGGAGCCACCTTGCGCACAGCCTGATGCACCGAGCGCAAGTTGCCCATGCCGTAATCCACGATGGCGACATCAGCCATAACGCTTACAGCGAGCCTTTGGTGGAAGGCATGACACCGGACATGCGCGGGTCTTGCTCCAACGCGACACGCAAGGCGCGCCCGAAGGCCTTGAAAATGGTTTCGGCTTGGTGATGCGCGTTATCGCCCGCCAGATTGTCGATGTGCAAGGTGACCAAAGCGTGATTGACGAAGCCTTGGAAGAATTCGCGAATCAGGTCCACATCGAATTCACCAATAGTGGAACGGGTGAATTCGCAGTTGAACACCAATCCAGGGCGACCCGAGATGTCCAATACGACACGCGACAAGGCCTCATCCAGCGGCACATAAGCATGGCCGTAACGACGCAAACCTTTCTTATCCCCAATGGCTTGCGTGAAGGCCTGCCCCAAGGTGATGCCGATGTCCTCCACCGTGTGGTGTGCGTCGATGTGCAAATCACCCTTGGCCAAGATTTCCAAATCAACCAAACCGTGGCGCGCCACTTGATCCAGCATGTGCTCCAGAAAGGGCAGCCCTGTATCCAGCTTGACCTTGCCAGTACCATCCAGATTGAGCAGAACGACGATCTGCGTCTCCAATGTGTTGCGAGTAACTTTTGCACTACGCATCTTTATTTCCTAGGCGAGTTGGTTGATCGAATCTTGTAGTGCCGCAATGAACTGCGCACCCTCTTCTGGAGTGCCGACGGTAACACGCAAGCAATCTGCCAAAGCAGGATGCCCACCATCCAGATTTTTGATGAGCACACCGCGCTGTTTCAATGCCTCGAATACCCGCGTAGCTTTTGCCACGCGAAACAGAATGAAATTAGCTTCGCTTGGATAAGCCTGCACACCCGGAATGGCCGTCAGCGCCGCCATCAGGCGCACCCGTTCCTGCTTAATAGTGGCCGCCTGCGCCAGCAACACGTCATGGTGTTGCAACAATTTAGTGGCGACTAATTGCGGCAGAACGCCGACATTATACGGTAAGCGCAGTTTTTCCAACTGCGCCAGCCACGCTGTTGCCCCTGCCAAAAAGCCCACTCGCAAACCCGCCATGCCCAATTTGGAGAAGGTGCGCATCACCAACAGATTGTCGTAATGCGCCAGCTGCGGGATGAAGCTATCGCGGGCAAAAGCGTAATACGCCTCATCCACCACCACCAATCCGGGAGAGGCTTCGATGATTCGCCTG
>Ga0172376_10004465_pt1 | contig 15971 bp, 22 predicted proteins | sample Lak35m_FD_121114 | JGI IMG/M metagenome (GOLD analysis project Ga0172376, IMG submission 121114) | Freshwater microbial communities from Kabuno Bay, South-Kivu, Congo - kab_092012_35m | ecosystem: Environmental > Aquatic > Freshwater > Lake | place: Democratic Republic of the Congo: South-Kivu... | reverse complement strand
GGAGTACCTGTTAATGTACGAAAACGCGCTAAAGAGTACATAAAAATTATGGAAGATTACATAGCTTCAGTTGAGCAACATGACATACAAAAAGAAGATTGGCAAGAAGATTATGACGTTAAATGTGAGCTACTGACGTTTTTTAAAAAATGGGTTATGTGTGATATTGCCGATAAAAACATTGTGCTTTACAACAAGTTAACAAAATTTATATAAAAAACTATGACAACTAACATTACACTTAAACAATATATACAAAGCGAGTCAGTACAAAATAAGATTAAAGAGCTATTAAAAGATAAAGCGCAAGGCTTTGTCATATCGCTTCTATCAACTGTCAATAGCTCTGATAATTTAAAAATGTGTGATCCTGCGTCGGTTCTGACTGCTGCTATGACTGCGGCTTCTCTTGACCTGCCCATTAACCAGAATTTGGGCTATGCGTACATTATTCCCTATAAGGGTCTTGCCCAGTTTCAAGTGGGCTGGAAGGGATTTGTACAGCTTGCCCAAAGGTCTGGGCAGTTTAAGACTATAAATGTATCAGATGTAAAAACAGGCGAGATTGTGCATCATGATAGATTAACAGGTGATATAGATTTTGAGTTTGCAACAGAAAATAGAGATGCTTTACCTATTGTCGGTTATGTCGGATATATTAAGCTTGTTAATGGGTTTGAGAAAACTTTATATATGACAACATCTGAGCTATCAAAACACGGCATGAGATACAGCCAGACAATGAAGAAAGGTTATGGACTTTGGAAAGATAATTTTGAGGCAATGGCACATAAGACAATAATAAAACTTATGCTTGCTAAGTATGCGCCTTTATCTGTTGAGCTTCAACGGGCAACACTTGCCGATCAGACGGTCATATCACAAGATGGCGAGCTTGAGTATATAGACAATAAACCGGAAAAAGCGGAAGATGTTGCAAAGGATAAAGAGCTTGAGAAAGTCTTATCAGCAATATCAAATGCTAAAAGCCAAGATGAGATGGATATGATTGAGGAGTTTGTGCCGGATGAAGCGCGCAAGGCATTTGATGAAAAGTATAGTAGTTTAAAAATTACCACTTGACAATAGATTATATATTGATTATAATATGATTATTATTTATAAAAAAACACATATGACATTTGACACATATAAATTTCATCCATCAAGCATTAAACACTTAATGGTTAAAAGCAGAAAAGCTGGCGAGTTATCAGAGACAACAAAAACATATCTTGAAGAGCTATACATAAAAGAAGTGTATGGCAGAGAGAAAACTGACAAGCTTGCTAATAAATATATGCAAAAAGGCATAATGTGCGAAACAGATAGTATTAGGCTACTTGAGAAAGTAACCAAAAATACCTATTTTAAAAACAATAAGACTTATGAGAATAATTACCTTATAGGCACACCAGACATAACAAAACCTGTACTCTATGACATAAAAACGTCATGGGATATATGGACATTTATGGGTACAAAAGAAGAAGATGCCAGAAAAGATTATTATTACCAGCTCTTATGTTATATGGCCATACTCGACAAGAAAGAAGGATCTTTAGCTTATACACTTGTTAATACGCCGGATATCTTAATGAATGACGAGCTATACAAGCTGTCTTTTAAGGTAGATGAAAAAGAAGTAGATAAATACAAAGTTAACTATATCTATGACGATATAGACGAAGTTAAACGTGTCAAGATTTTTAAGTTTGAATACAGCGAAGAAGATTTGCAGGCTGTATATGCAAAAATAGATGAGGCGCGAAGTTATTTAAACAACATAAGCTTATGATAAAGAAAAAAAGAGATCTTATGAAGGAGGCAAGGGACAAAAAATATGTAGCAATGTATCAAGACTTTTTACTGGGGCTTGATTGGCAAGAGCTCGCTACAAAGTATGATTACAAAAATGAAAAAAGCGTAAGAGCAACATTTTACCAGTCAATTATTCCAGTTCTTAATAATTTGCTTAAAACAAATGAAAAATAAGAAAAAATACATAATAGGTTTAATTTTAGGAATATTTGTTTATTATTATTTGACAATAAATAATGCTCCAGCTGATAAAAAAGAAGTTGCAATTGTTTTACCAACTGCAAATCCAATGCCGACAGTTACGCCCACGCCTGCAAATGCAAATTATAGATATGTTGATTATACGCTTGAGCAAAAGGCATTTCTTGTTTATTACTCAAAATATAATACATTTATTGACTACATATGGAATAAAGAGTCCGGACGAGGGCAAGCTTTAAAAGGATTGCACACTTACTGCCGACAAAAAAATATGAGCAATGAGTTTGGTTACGCGCCACAAGAGAATTTTTGCTTTGCAACATTTGAGGAGTCGCTTATTGCCTTAGAAGGTTTTTATGAAAAATACTCTAATATGAGTATTGAGGAAAAGCTTTGTTTTTACAATACCGGCAAAAAAATATCAGACTGTGCATACATTAGCAGTTATAGTCAGGATTTGTAGCTTAGATACCTTTGCTTTGTAGGTTACTACTATTACCTGCAAAGCAATGATATTTGAGTTATAAATTAAAAACAAAATATGCAATCTGTTCAATCAAGTACTGTACCTGTACCTGTTCCAACACCTATTCAGACTGTAAATGCTTATCCTATTGCTTGCCATAAGGACGGTGGCACTGTATATAGCAACGGGACAATTATAAATTACTGTTACCCTATGAAACAAAATATTCAGGTTGGGTTAGATGTTATTACTTCTGTCTTACTTATTGGCTTGGCAATTCTTGCTTTGGTGTATTCAATTATTAATTTTATATTTAAAAAATGAATATAAGAAAAATAAAGTTTCGTGCGTGGGATAACAAACGTAAAAAAATGATTGAAAGAATAGAGGAAGATGGCGAATATGTGGTCTGTTTTAATGGCGAAATATGCTGTATTAAGCATGGCAATGCACCTTTTAATGTAACTTTGCCACAAAATCTTTTTTTAATGCAGTTTACAGGTCTTTACGACAAGGATGGCAAAGAGATTTATGAAGGAGATATTGTAAAATGTTTAGATAATAGTAAACATCTAATTCAACGGAATAATGACTATTCTGCTTATCAATTATCTAACAGAAACTATATTGGATTAGAAAAACAAAATTTAGAAGATAATTATAAAATCATTGGCAACATATACGAAAACCCAGAATTGTTAGAAATTAAAAAATAAATATGACACCTGTTGTTTGCGATAAATGTAATGGATCAGGATTTGTTTCCCATATGACAATGGGCTTGTCGGGTGATACTGTTATGTATAAGTGTATAATATGCGGTAGTATTGCCAATTTTTATTTTGTTTGCAACTGTGAAGCAGATATACACAATAAAAGAAGTAGCCGTAATGTTAAAAGAAAACGAGGAGTTAATACGAGCAATAGCAAAATACATACTTAATGTGCGAATAGGCAATAATTTCTTAATAACAAAAGGGTCAATTATAAAAATAAAGTCTATAATTAAATATGGTCGTGGTAACAATAAAATACATGAGTTGTAGGGTGTGATAGCGGCTTTTTTCAATGCAGTTGCAACAAAAAAATATGACGAATATTTTTTATGCATTGACAAGGTTCAACTCCTTGCACACCCGCATTATAAATTTAACGAGTTAACACCTTAATAACTGTGAAAATAAATATAAAAAATGAACATCTTAAAAATATATTTTCTACGGAAAAATTAGAAGAAAATTCAGTTATTCGAAATTTCCGAATAACTGCCTTCGACGGCAATGAATTTACTTATAAAGATATAGATTTTTTACCCAGTCCTATTGGTTGGCTTGAAGCGAGGTTAGAAAATCGTTTGCGTGAAGGATTTTTAATATGGCGTGATGAAAAAGAAATGTCGTGGCGTGGAACTACAATTATGAATTAACAAGTCCACACTTAAACTATGATTATAACAATTCCTAAGCCATTAACTGTTAATAGTCTGTATGGCGTGTCTTGCCGAGGTGGATTTGCTCATAAATATATAACTCAGAAAGGTAAAGTGTTTATTGAGGAATGCCTTTATCTTTTTTTACTTCACAAGGGCGAGTACTTAACAGGTAAATTAGAGCTTAAACTAACTCTATACTACTGCAACAGAGGGGACATTGACAATGTTTTTAAAGTTACCCAAGACGTACTCAAAAAAGCAGGTGTTATAACAGATGATCACCAAATATTTAAAATAAGCGGTGAAAAGATTAAAGTTAAACATAAATCAGATGAAAAGGCTATAATTGAATTATTACATTATGGCACAACTTAATGCTAACATACCATACGTTTTGTGTAAGATAAGGTCAATTTACACAGGACACAGTAAAGAGCTTGATGGATATATATTTGGGGTTAAATCAATGCTAAATAGACCGCTACATTTTCATTTCTTGTCAAGTATCGGTGCTATATTTTGGAATATGCCAATAAGTGCATTTGTCCATTTATCAGACTATGACAAATTATCAGATAGTGAAGAAAAAAGGTTATCTTTGCTTCAAACGTGGGATTGTCAATCCAATAACATTGCAGTAACAACATTTGCATTTCTACAGAATAAAAGGGTTGATGTTCACGGACGAGATGGTAAATGGCGATCTGGTCATTACCTTTTTACAATTGATGATTATGAAGGCGACTTAAACGAGCTTAATGTTGGCTACAGCAATGACCAAGACAGTAAATGCTACCAGTTTATAGTTCTTGATGACGGAAACTTTTGTGTCCAACCTAATAACCTACTAAGGTGGCATAATCCAGATTTTATAGTTCCCTACAATAAAGACGACGTACCAAAGCTTAAAGTTTATAAAGAACAGTTATCAAGCGAGGACATTGACCGCACATATGGCAATAGTCCCTATTATTTCTATCAAAATGAGTATTGAAAAATTAATACAACAACAAACTGAAAACAGAAAAATCTGGACCGAAAATGACACACCAGAAAGTATTATTAAGATGATTAAAAATGAAACTCAGGAACTTGAAGAGGCAATAGCCGAAGCACATATAACAGGTGATGTTTTTAGTGTTGCAAGTGAGATTGGAGATGTTGGTCATTTGCTTCACAGATTGTGTTTAAATTTAGGTATTGATTTAGATACTGCAATAACTATGAAAATAGCAAGAAACAGTATGAAATATTCAGACCATATAATGAGCGGGCAAGATTATGATACTCAAATACAAAAAGCTAAAGAAGGGTGGGTTACAATGGGAGGAGATAAAAAATGGTCAGAGGCATATCTTAATAATTACAGCGACGTAGAAGATAGTAAGTAGCATATCTATATGCTTAGCTTTTCTACAAGTGGGTTATAAGGCGAATTTTAGGGGTTGTCGTTCGTTTTTATAGTATCTTTTCTCCTTTTATTGTATTCTTTTGAGTATAGCAAACTCTCTTTTTTATTTGGTTTTTTAGGTTTTTTTAATTTCTCTTCCTCATAGCTGTAAATATGTTTCAATATCCCTTCAGTTTCTCTGTTTTTCTCACATTGTTGTTTTGTGTTTTCAAATAGCTGTCTGTTTCTTAGTTGTGATTTGTCAATATCAGAATGCTCATATCCGCCATAAAACACTCCACAGATTGCTAAATTGTCGTGATAAACATGACAGTTAGGGCATAATACTATAAGGTTTTCTTGTGTTGTTGCACCGCCCAGTGAAAAAGGCACAATATGATGAGCTTCACATACTGGTAAGTGTTGCCTCCATAAATTCTGTCCACAACCTCCACACATATACTCAGCACGTTCTAAAGCCTCTATTTTTTGTTCTGGGCTAAATTTTCTATTTTCCAATTCTTGCTTCTGCAATTTTTATATATTTTAATATATGAGTTACCACATCAACATTAAAAGCATTACCAAGTGCTTTATATCTTTGGGTATTGCTTACTCCTTCGGTATAGTTATCAGGTAGTCCTTGTAAGCGTTCACATTCTATTGGAGTGAGTTTGCGAATTTGTTTATTATTTAAATACAACCCAGTTTTTGCACCACGACCACCACCGAGAGCTGATAGACCCACTGATTTTCCGTCTGGTGAGTATATTCTATCAGCTTGACCACCTGAGTTTAGAGAGCCGATACGAACAGTTGTAACCCTATCATTACCATACCCTTTATGCATGCTGGCAGTCATTAACTTTGATTTTTCATTTAATTTACACAACCCCTTTAGACCGTACTTATCGTTTATTTTTATATAATACTTCTCATCAACTTTCTGTTCCAAAATATCTTTCAACAATATCCCCCTATCCTCAGGCTGTGGCACATCTACTTTGACATAAGTATCTCCAACTAATTTACCAACCCAAAATAATCTTTTTCTATTCTGTGCCGATACAAGTGAAGCATTTATCATTACTGGCTCAACACTGAATAGTTCCTTTGTGATAGTTTTCTTTGCCTCTTTTGGCATACTGTTTACATTTTCTAATATAAAGTATTTAGGTTTTACTTCATTGAGTATTCGGACATACTCATAAAAAAGTCCTGAACGATCACCACTAAGCCCCTTGCGGTCTTTCTTGGCGATTGATAGATCTTGACAAGGGCTTCCACCGATCATTAAATCTATCTTAGCACTTATGTTACTTATATCTTTTATATCTCCTATTTGAATTATATTTGAGTAATTCTTTTTACTAATTTGTATTGCATACTTATCAATTTCACTTGCATAATAAGTATTTACTTTAATTCCAGCTCTTTCTAAGGCTACTCTTGCACAAGAAATGCCATCAAATAAAGATAAAACATTCATAATCATTTTCCAATGGTTGTTTTTACTTGTGAATAAAGTCCGCTTGCAATAAGACCAATAGTTATTGCCTGCATAACATCAACTCCAATTATGTAGGATAGTAAAATTGACAGAAATAATGTTATAGCTGGAACATATCTAATATTAAGATCTGGAAAGGCTTGTTTTATAACCTCAATTAAGGCTACAACAATGGTTGATAAAAACAGCTCAGGTGTGTTTTCCATTTGTTAGAGTATATATGAATTTTGATACTGTGTAAAGAAGTGCTACATATGCAATAAGTAGTATTGTCTCAAAAAAAAACTTAATCTCATAATCTTTTCGTATAAGAAGTATAGGCATTGTAGATTGAACAATAAACACAAATGACAAGTTTAAAAACATAAACCGACTTGAGGCAACAATAGCACTTTTGCACTTGCTCCAAGAGGCAATAAGAAATATTACAAAAAACAATATGGCTATAATCTCTGAAATTATCCAACCTGCTGTGTAATGTAGTATTTGTATATTCATATTAAAAGTGTAGCAAAACATCTGGTAGTTATTTATATCCTAACTATGTTTTATACACATTATGTATGTTTATTTTAAAACCATCTGAACAATATAGGCGATAATTGAGGCAAGTATTATACCGACCATACCATATGCCAGTTGTTTAACAGGTGTAAACTCAGCCTTTAAAACATACATTTTTTTAATCTCTGCGATGTCTGTTTGTATAGGTTCAAGTTGTTTGCCTATGTCAACTTTTAATGTTTGCATATCAGATTTAATTTCACTTCTTAAAGAATTTAACACCTCATACAGCTTGTCGTTTGTTACGCTATTTGCCATGATTAACAATATAACTTTCAATGTCAATAAGCGCTCGTTGCATAGCTCGTACAACCTTACTTTTGCCAAGCTTTGTATAGTCGGTTGTGATAAGAGTTTCTATGCGTTTAATCTCAGCTTGTGCCTCCTGATAGAGTTTTTTATATGGCACAGGTTTATTCTCCTCTTTGTTAGCCTGAGCCTTTAATGCAATAACCTCAGCCTCTAATGCTTTTATATCTCCCTCCATTAAAGATACCTGATTTACTTTTATAGCAAGCTCACTTTCTAAGCGTTTAATGTCAGTTTGCAAAATGTCTTGTGCCGATAATCCCTGATTTCTTAAGGCGTTACAAGACGATAGCTCTACTTGTAGGTTTTTTATCATCTCTTCTTGCTTAGAAACTTTATCCATTGCTTGTTTATGAGCAATAAGACAGGCTTCAAGCTCTGTTTCTTCTTTGGGCATATTATTAGGTCTAAGCCACCCTAAGACGTTTTTGTATGTGTATTCACGAATTACACAAGGTGAGCCTAACGGATCATTTTGAGAAAAGGCTTTAAACTTGTTAACATCACCTTCGGTATATATGGCTACATGTCCTGCTGGACCATACCCACTACTCCATATGATTACATCCCCATATTGAGGCACTGCATTAGGGTCGTTTTTAATCTTTGTTGAATGTGGTGTCCATTTGTGAGTTTTGTTGTAAATATCAAATGCATTTATTATGCCTATAGGTATAATAGCTCCTAATCTCAAAACCTCGTCTAAATAGGCTAAAAAGAGGTCTACGCACTGATATTTGGCGTTACTGTCAAACCTTTCAACTTTCTTGTTGTTATATTTTTTAATAAATTCAGAAAATTTCATATGTTTTATACAAATTGTAATAAGAATGCTCCACCAGCACTTATTGGTCTTGCAAATGTTGCAGGTGAATTTTGGTTATCATAAAGGGTTTTTATATAGTCATCTGATAAAGCTCCATTGTAGATCATTACATTGTCAATTTGACCATCAAAATAATCTAATGTGTAGCTACCAGTTCTACCAATAGAAAAACCTCCTGCGTTTTGCGCGGTTTCTCCTGAAATTGATGAATTTGTAGCTATATTATTGTTTAATACAGCTTTTAAATTTGTTCCAGCAGTTAAAATTAAACCTAAAAAAAACCATGTATTATTTGTTAATGCAGAAGAATTATTTAATTGGCTTCCTGAACCTCCTACTTGAGCTGTAAATTTTGAATTAGTGTCTAAAAAAAATTGATAATAATTATTTGGCGATGAGTTCCAAAGTCCTAATGGATATGTTTGCGTTCCAATGGTATCAGGATCTAACCATGCAATCATTGTTTTGTTCCCAGAAAATCTTAATGCCGTTGGAGTTGTATTAGTTAAATATTGTGAGGAAGCTGCAACAAAGTCAAAACCCCCACCAAGTTTTCCAGTTGTAGTAGTTGGCGTATTAACAGCAGTTAAATCAACACTATTTTTTGTACTATCTGTTACTCCTGTCAAATGCCATACTCCCTCCCAATTTTCCCCCCATACCTGATGTTTTCCAAATGCCTCATTCTCATTTAAGGCTGAAGCTGTTGCATTTTTGTAATGAACATATAGGTTTGTATTGTCATTATGGTCAAGCTCATTTATCTTAACCCACACTTCACCAGTTTTATTAACTGTGTTCCAACTTACAACCTCGTGTGCTAATCTTGTTTTGCCTGCTATGTCTGTTGAAAATCTTAAATCTTGTCCTCCTGCATAAAGTGATCTTACTTCTTCGGCTGATAAACCTCTATTAAATACGGCAACATCATCTATTAAAGCATTAGCAAAATTAAAAAAGAATGGAGATAATTGCGATCTTCCGCAACCTATGTATGTGTAGTCAATATCTACGCCAGAAGCACCGTTACCAGATGAAGCTATACTGCCAACACTTGCACCATTAAAATATGCTCTTACAGTTGTTCCGTCGTATGATAAAACTAAATGAGTATAAACTGATGTGCTTAAAGTTACATTATAAGTAACAGCATCATTAGCTACATTCTCTCTTTGTCTATTGTAACTTAATTGTATTGTTCCTGAGGCATCATTATACCTTATCCAATGCCTTGTATTCGTACTACTATCACCTCTTTCAAATAATGTGGTACTTGCTCCGCCACTTGGTGTTGAATTAGGTTTTACCCATAAGCTAATAGTTATAGCTCCTGATGTAATACCCATATCGTTATTTACATTTAAGTATTTATTGGTGTTTCCTGTTCCAAAATCGCAAGCACCTCCGAATATACCTGTTCCACTTGCTACTGTATTATTATTTGTTAATGTAAAGCCTCCTGTTGATGAGTCAGTAGTTAATGCCCCACTTTCAAATCTGTAGTATGCTTTTAAACTACTGTCTGATTTTAAGGCATTAGTATTTATCTCTTGTCCTTGAGTATTATTAAATACAGCTGGCAAGAAATTACTCTCTGTAAATACAACAGGAAAATCTGTAAGATTACTACTTCCTGCTACTTTTGTATGGTCTATTGCTATTTTATGTTTAGCTAAGAAAGCACCATTTTCTGTTAAGTTTATAGCGTCAGGATAGGTTGTTGAGAATACTGGTGAACCTGAGGCTGTTAAGGTGTAGCCATTACCTGAGCTATCTGTATAAGCGTTATTTAATATCCAGTTGCCTTGTAAACCAGTACCTGTCGGCGTGTTAATATTCATGTTGTCTCTTATTTGAGTTTGAGTTCTTGCAACATTCCAAATTCTAAAGTTTCTTATTCTTCCATTAGTGTGGTTTACTGCTTGATCCCCTAAACGACCAATTGAAAAACTTGCGGTAATTGCACCAGATGAACCTGATGCTGCAACAGATGCTACTTCCTCGCCATTGATATAGGATTTTAGTGTTGATCCGTTGTATACTCCTGCTATATGGTTCCATTGTCCTGCAAATCCTGATTGTATATTTGCCGTTACTGTTTCATTTGTGGTTAATCCTGAAAGTGAAAAATTTACTTCTGGTGTTGTACCAAACCAAAATCCCTTAAAATTTCCACCTCCTGATGCACGAATACCTCCAAGAAAGTGTTGCTGTGCTGTAACACTTATTAAATTTACCCAACACTCCCACGTTTGACTTCCTGTAATATCAATATTAGGACTTGAAGCGTCTGCAATACTTGCATACTGACTTGATGCACTTGCTAATGAAAGGCTATGTGTCGCTGACATATCTACAAATTCTGACCAATAACATACCCTTGATAGTTATTGGCACTTGTAACAATAAATCCAAAAGAGTCTATTTTATTTGCTGTTGTTGTAAGAGTTGGTGCTGTGCCATCTGCCCATTTTATAGTTGAGTACCAAGTTACAGTCCTACTACCTGTTGCGTCTTGAATTAAGTCAATTATAAATACCTGCCCGACTACGCCATTTGATATGGCAAGAGTTCTGTTGCCACCTAATGTTACTTTATGTTTTCTATAACCACCATTGCCAAGATCAAATGTTACAGTTGATCCGTCTGTTGCTGTTTGGTATGCACTATCAACATATGACTTTGTTACAATCTCAGTTCCGGCACTTGTTGAAGTTGATGCCGGTGCTATAGTTCCTGTTACTGCATTTGTTGCTGATCCGCCAATTGATAGGGCTGTTGCTAAATTGTTTATATGACTTTCTGATATTGGAAATGCGATTGTTACACCATTGGCATGAGTTTTAGCAGCAAACCCCTCAGTGCCTCTTGTAACCCCTTGTAATTCATTTGTTGAGGTATCTATGCTTGTATATGTTATCCACTCAGCAGAAGACGTATTTATGGGGTCTGAGTACGATATACAAGCAACTGATGGCTTTGTTGCATCAAGTCCTGATCTGTCTTGAATAATAATGCCTGATGTCTGACTGTTGTTTATGCCTCCTCCGACATTTAATGTTGTTGAGAAGTATTGATTTGCAAAATATACGTTTGCCATATAGTTTTATTATAATTGTTATACAAATGCACCTTTACGCAACTTCTTAACTTTGGCAAAAGCATTAGTTGTTGTTGGTGTCTTAGTTTGTGGTTGTACTTTAGGTTCAACTGTTTTCTGTTGTAGCAATAAATCAAATCTGTCTGGTTTTTTTATTGTTGGCGTTTCTTCTTCCATTTGCATATTCTCTGGAGCAAGAAGTCTTGTTGCTTTTCCTGTTTCAAGCCCTGTTGTTACAGCTTGTTTAAAAATATTTGTTTTTTTACTTGCTTTAGGCTTTTTTTGCATAGCACGACCTATACGCTGTGTGGCTTGTGATACTCTTTGTACTGTTTTTGGTGCATTTATGTATTCTCTAACTCCTGCAGTTATCAGTGGCCCTACAACTGGTACACTTTCTATTGATCTCATATATACACCAGTTCCAAGCCCAAGCGGTATATTGCCCTTGCCAGATGGTGCTTTTCTTGCTATTTCTGCAAAATCCTCAAACTGTGATATTTTTCTGCCAATATCTGTGGTTCCGGCTTTTTCATTGACAATTTTTCTTAATGTATCACCCATTATGCGGTTAAATGAGGTGTCTGGAGATTGCATAAACTCTGATTCTTTTGTTGCGCGGTCAAACTGTGATCTTAAATCGTCAATATCTGATAATGATATTTCTTTTACTTTTGTTTCTTTTTTTCTTTGTATAAAATCTGTTAAATAGTTTTCAAGGTCTTGAGCAAGCTTCATATTAGCAGGTACATCACCTTTTCCGGGTTTTCTTAATTCGTCAATTTTATCTAATATTGAATAATAAACATCTCTTAATGGTATATTTTGTCCACTTTGTTTTAAAAGCAATTTTCTCTGCGTGTATAAAGGCTCTATAACTGATGTTTGGCTTGTTGGTATGGCAGGATTTCTAAGCTCTTCAAGTTGATCAACTGTCAAGCCTTGTTTTGCTACCCAATCCTCAAGAGGAGTTTTATATTTACTGCTAAACTTTTTTATTGATGATTGTGATGGTCTTATGCCTCGCAGTGCGTATTCTTTGCCAGTTTGCTCAATTTTTGTACCTATTTTTTTTGTTATGCCTTTTGGTGTTACCTTACCTATTCCTTTTGCAATTGTAGCTTCCGGAGTTAAAGCTTCAAGTGTGCGACCCGCTTTTGTTAGCCCACTTATTTTTGTTGCTTGTCCTCCTGCTTTTAAAACCCCTGCTCCGCCTCCTATAACAGTTGATATATCAGCTACAACGCCGACTGGATCTTGGTATATGGTATTTGCTGCTTTTTCAAATGAACCGTATCTGTCAAGGTAAAATTGACCTAAGGCTCTTGCAAATTTTTCCTTATCCTGCGTACCAGGCATTGCAAGTTGAGCAACTCCCATAACTAAGTTGCCTAAATCTTTTGCCGTTTGAACAGGCTGTGTTAATGGCTGTACTATACCTTGAGCAGTTTTTACTGCCGACTCACCAATATTTGACACAAACCCACCTATTGTTTTTTTAGGTTGCAAACTATTAGCAGACATATAATTTTGTATCTCTGCCATTGTATAGCCGTCTTTTAAAGCTTTATTTACATCAAATGTTGCCATTATTTTTGTTGATAACTTGATATAGGTGGTCTGTTATTTGAATAACCTGTTTGTCCTCCTTGACTTAGCGATTGATATAAGTCGTTTAATATTTGGTTAAACTGAGTTTCTGATAAGTTTTGATTTAGCGCTGATGCTGCTTTTTCTAATGTTCTTGCTTCAAAATCAGATATTGCTCCTGATCCTTTAAGCATATTTCTATTTTGTAAGGATAACAAAGCTTGTAACTGATCATAATATGCCTTAGCCAGAGCGCCTTTTGATCCGGGAATAAAGCCTGTTCTTGCAAATCCAGTTATTCCACCAATGCCACCAGTATTTCTTAGATTGTCAATAATAGTGAGTATTTCCTGTTTCTGTTGATTTGCCTGAGTTTGTGTAGTGCCTGATTTTGCCTGTTCTTTGTAAATGTCTTGCAAATTTTTCATATAATCTGGGTATTTATTGGCAAAAAATGCATCTTGCGCTGTACTTGGTACACCAGTTCTTTTAAATTCATCACTTAATTTTGCAAATTCAGCTATTATGGCTTGATCTTTTACTTGCTCTGCTTGTAGCTTTTGTTGTGTGTCGTATTTATCTTTTTCAAGCTGAAGTCTTAAATTTTCAACATCATCTTGTATCTCAAGCTGTTTCTGTCTTAGAAGTGATGCTGCCTGTTGCAGAGCTTGAGTTCTAAGCGACTCATTGCCGGCAAGTAGCCTGTTTATCTCTCGTACCGCATCTTGATATTTATTCTCCTCATCTTGTATTTTTCTATTGCCTTCTATGACTGCTGTATTAAACTGTGTGTCAATCTCAAAAATGCGATTTTCAAGTCTTTGCAAATTTTCATTTGTTTGTCTTAAAAACTCAGTTTCAAGGTTGGTATTTGCACCTGTAAATGAGCCTACCCCATATGAGTCAATGGTGCCAAGCGCCGCATACTTTCTTTCAAGCTCTCCTGCCTGTTGACGGCGTGTCATTGCCAATTGTCTTTGCGAGGCTCCCGACTCTTCTCTTGCTCCTGTTATTGATCGCCCTCTTTGTCCTTCAAGGTTTGCTAAATCCTGCTGTATTCTTTGCCTGTATTGTTCTACTGACTCACCCGCTCTTTGAGCTTGTTGCTCTAAGGCTAATCTTTCTCTATTGTATACGTTTTCAGCCTCTCTTTGTGCCATACCATATTGCTCTTCTGCTATACCTCTTGCTCTTGCCTCTCTGTCTTGTAAATATTTCTGGTATTGAGCCATATAATCGGGTGTTGTCGTTTGAGTACCTGCTACCTGACCTTCACCTGTTCCTGTTGCTGTTGTTGTTGTTTGTGCTTCAGTATTTTGTTGCTGTTTATTAACTGGCACCATACGATTTTGCGATTGATCTACAACTCTTGTTGTATATGCTCCCGATGGTTGTACGCTATACTGAACATCTTGTTTTGGATTTTGTCTAAATTTGTTTAAAGCCTCTTGTTTTGCTTTTTCTACACCCACTTGTTGTGGGCTTTTGTTTAAAGCTGTAGGCTTTGGCGCTTGTTGTGTTTTACCTGTTCCAACAGGTAAAATTTTGCCTAAAGATTGACCTTTACCAATTGGCGCGAATTGTTCTGTTGTCTTTCGGTATCTGTTTTTTAAGTATGAGAATACATTGTCCATAATTTAATTATAACTTTTATTTCCTTTTTGCTGGCGTCGGTTTTGGTGTTGGCTTTGGCGCTGGCGTTGAACTTTTAGATGGTGCTGTGCTTTTTGATGGCGCTGGCTTTGGCGCTGGTTTTGGAGCAGGCGCTGGCTTCGGCGCTGGTTTTGGAGCAGGTGCTGGTGTAGGCTTAGGCGTTGGTTTTGGCGCTGGTGTTGTTGCTTTTGCAGGTGCGGTACTTCGCGCTGGTGTACTTACTGTACTTTTTGCTGGTGTACTTACTGTACTTCGCGCTGGTGTACTTACAGCTTGACTTGCTGGCGTACTGTATTGCTGGACACTTCTATTAGGCTGTCCTGCCCCTTGTGATGGTTGTGGAGTTGGTTTTGTTGGTATGGCAAATCCTTTTGATGTGGGTGGCGCAAATTTATTGCTTATTGCTCCTATTATGTTTGAGAATATATTTTTTGGCGCTGCCTGAAGTGATGCTGATGCACCCCCTATTTTTGGTTCTGTATCAAACATTTTTTTAATCCCGCCTTGTTGTTGTTCAGTTAATGCAGTTCTTGCACCTGCCGTTTTTATAGAACTTGATCTTGGCGCTTGAAATTTAAAATCTGATGTTAAAACCGATGGAATGCTATTTATTATTGATCTTCTGTATTCATTTTCATAATATACAGGGTTTACATCGTCATACTCTACTCTCCATTCCTCACCATCATCATATCTACCAGTTGCAACTTGTCTTATTGTTGGGCTTTCACCGCCTGGCAATATAGGATACTGTTTTTGCATATATTCTTTATATTTATCAGTTGCTTGTTTAGCAAACTGTGTTCCTCCAAATACATTTGCTATATTGTCTGGATTTTCAAAAAATGTATCTTTAAAAAGATCAGGAGTTAAAGCACCTCTATATCCTGCTGTTATACCAGGCTTTAAAAACTCTGAAAAGCCCTGCGCGCCACCTGCTTTAAAAAATATATCTTGTGTGTTTGCTCTATCTGTTGGTCTTGCCATTGAAGCTAAGGCTCCAATATCAGCAGTTGTTGCCGACTCTTCGCCTACTTTTCTTTGTGCGCCTATGTCTTGAATACTTGCTTTTTTAAATATATTCTCAAGCTCTGGCTGTTCTTCTTTTC
>Ga0172376_10004456_pt1 | contig 15992 bp, 11 predicted proteins | sample Lak35m_FD_121114 | JGI IMG/M metagenome (GOLD analysis project Ga0172376, IMG submission 121114) | Freshwater microbial communities from Kabuno Bay, South-Kivu, Congo - kab_092012_35m | ecosystem: Environmental > Aquatic > Freshwater > Lake | place: Democratic Republic of the Congo: South-Kivu... | reverse complement strand
CAGCACGCTCAGCAGCAGACCGATAATCTCTTCGCGAATTTCTCTGGAAGGCCGATACCTGGCGGCGCGCTGCAGATGCTCCTGAGCCGCCGGATCATTGTGTTCGACCAGGAACTCAGTGCGCGCGGACCTCAACAGCAATGATGCCAGCCGGTCTCGTTCCGTCTGCGTGAAGCCGTCCTCATCGCCCAGTCCGGACGCCACCGCGAGACTGAAGTCGAAGCTCAGTTCTCCTTTGATAACCGGCGCGCTGATGCCGGCCGCCTGAGCGCAGCGCTGAATGTGTTCCAGCAGTTCAAACCGGGAAACCAGCCCGTCCTGATCGCCATCCGCGTATTCGACCAGCCCGTCCGCGACCGCTTTCGTGAACAGAGTCAGATCCCGTCGCCGGGCCGCACTGCGATTGATCACAACACACTGGTCGTCATGCACCCGCAGGTTCTCTGTTCCAAACCCCTGAGTCAGCGACCGATCGACGGGCAGGTCGTCGGCCACTCCGTCAATCAGCAGACACTGGCGCGGCGTGACCGCCGTGGACATCAGAGAGACAATCTGCTGGAGCGAAAGCAGCGATTCATTGTCAACCGCCGGTTTCGTGCGCTGCAGAGACTGAAGCTGGTCGCTGGAAGTCGTGGAGGTCACCAGCCAGTCCGCACCGTTGAGATGCAGTCCGGCCGCATGCACCGAGACCAGCAGAACATCGTCGCGACCGATCCTGCTCGCGATGGTTTTCAGAACGTCGATCAGATTCGCGCGAGTCGCCTGACTGCCCGGTTGATCGGTCTCGCCGGTCAGCATGTGAATCCGTCCGGCCGCGAATCCCGCCTGAAGCAGCCGTGCTTTCATCAACGCCGCGCCGCTGCGGTGCAGGGATCCGCTCCGGTGCGATGGACTGGCCGCTATGAGTCCAGACGGATCGGGGGCAAAGATCACCGCCCAGCGCTGTTCATCGGCCAGTCCATCGCGACCGCACAGGGCTGTGATCGCAAGGCAGGCCAGAATCCATCGAATGGCAGACATGATGTCATCGTCCTTTCAAAGAGAGGTGACGAGTTCGTTCTGAGCGGCGCGCACCGGTGGCGTCGCGTTCCTGAGGACCAGTCAGCTGGCTCAACAACTGCGGCCGTGGCAGCACCGTGTGTCATCCGGAGGTCCGGACGATTCAGTTCACAGAGGCCGTCGCTTCGGCGTCCGCGCTGCGGCCGGATGGAACGCCGTAGCGGATATGAAGCACTCCGAGCAGTTCGCCCGGCACCTGCTCTCCGGAGTACGACTCCACCGTTTCCTGCTGAGTGCGGCCGAGCTTCGTTCCCATTCCGGACACGGGCGCCATGTTGAGCGGCTTTTTCATCGGCACATAAAACGCGGCCGTGACCAGGCCGATGTCCTTGAAGTATCCCTTGCGAGCCGCTTCGGAAGACTGAGCATCGGTGACTTCAAACGTCGCGAGACTCGCCTGCGCTCCGTTCGGGACAGACGTGAAAAATCCGCGCACCTCGTAGACCGAGTCCGGCTCGCAGAACCAGGCGCGGGCATTCGTGAGGTTCACGTACTGCGCCGGCTGACGCTGTCCCTGCGGATCTTTGACGGCGATTTCAAAGCGGCCTTCCGTCTTCAGCAGCGGAGTGTCGGGCAGAGTATTCAGCCCATCGACCAGCAGCCGCAGAAAGACCGGGCGACCATCCCGGTTCTCGATCCGCACGGAGTATTCCTCGCCGCGACTCATCGTCACCCAGGCCTCCGTCCCATCCTTCGACCAGGACAGAGGCCGCTCGCGTTCCTGCACTCTCAGACTGATCCGCCAGGGAAAGGCCGAATCCTTCAAGGGATGAGGCCGCTGAGCCTGCTGCTCCAGGCGGGAAATCTCCGCGCCGACCCGCTGCAGATCCTGTTCGTCGAAGTAATCCAGAAGAGGAAGCGGCCTGGACTCGCGCGGCTTCTGCGCAGCGACTTCCTTCCGGACAGATGGTTGAGCAACGGCATGAGTTGAATTCACTCCGGAAGCCACTGCCGTTCCACCTGGTGCCAGTGGCGGGCCGGCATGTCTCCGGCGCACTTCTTCATTGATCGCGCTGTGCCCGATCATGGCCCATTCGGAGGGATTCAGAATTGCCGTGCCCCGCACGTGGGGAAAGTGACCGGGTTGATCGCTCCACAAATCACATCGCAATGCCAGCCTCTCACCGCGATCGTGTTCCAGCCGGCCGATGACCACGGCCACTCGCCCTGGCCCTGCCTGCTGCGTCACCTCGCTCAGCAGGTTCTTCAACTTCGGCGATCGGATTGAGTCCGGACCAATCTGGTGCCGTTGCAGGATGTCGCGAATCCAGACGCCATCGGCGATGGACCAGGCGGCATACGAACGCGCCGCGATCTGCGACTTCAACTTCGTCTGAACGTACCGGGCCAGAGGGCCGTAATCCTGACCGGGAATCTCCGGCTGCGAAGACTGATGGTGCGGGATCATCAGGTCCGGGATCAGCGCGATCTCCACGCGATGCAGATGCAGTTGCGCTGCAATGGATTCAGCTGCGTCCTCAATCAGCTCGTCGAGCTTCTTCTCGCGCACCGGGCAGATGTGTGCCGATCGCGCCGAATCGTGGCTGGTCAACAACCACAACCGTGATGAATCCGTCTGGCGATCCGCGAGATAGCGATGAAGTTGTCCGAGTTCGATACCGGCAGACGTTCCGGACATCGGGACCGGCTGTGCCTCACCCCGCAGTCCGCTCGCCAGACATTCATGAAACGGCCTTGCGGAACGGGCTGACGCCTGTGGCATGTGACTGCCGCGGGCGCAGGCCAGAATGGCAACCGGCATCTCACCGGAGATCGTCTGACCTGTTGCCGTCTGGAGCCGCTGCTGGATGTCACCCTCCGGGGCATCCGTGCTGACATCCAGCAACAATGCTGCCAGCGATCCGCCGCGCTGCTTCGTCAGGCCGGTGATGAGTTCCCGCAGATCAACTCCTGATGTCGGAGTCGAGCCGGCATTCCGGTTATCGCCAGGCAACAGAAGGCCTCTTCCATCAGAGAGGACCAGCGGTCCTCGATAGTAGATCACCATCCGTCGGCACGGCTCCGGTTGCTTGTGGATTGCATTGATCCAGCGGTCCACCTCCATCTGCAGAGCCACGCCGCTCAGCAGACTGAGCCGGGTCACTGTGAACCCGCCTCGCTGCTCCAGCACGTCAGCCAGGTGACCGGTTTCGGCAGGATCGCCGGAGTCGATAACCAGCGCGGCCTGGTGACGCTCGCCAGGAACGCTGGCCCGTGTTCTGTGAGTCACGACCGTCATCAGAGCGACGCCGAGCATCAGCAGAACCAGTCGGCGACTCCATGAAGCAAGTGGCTGACGTCTCATCTTCAGATTCCCTCGACAGAATATTGCGGGTTGATCGAAAGGCTCATTTCCAGCGGCGCGGACCGGGAGCGTGACGCTTGAAGGAGCGATGGTGCTTCAGACCGGAGTGAGTTCGCCGAGACCATCACACAAGCGGAGATCGCGTCGAACTTCAGTCCAGTGCCGCCAGACGGGCCGCGGCTTCTTCGTCCGACCGGGCCTCGTCCGCCCGCCCCAGACGACTCAGAACTCGCGCCCGGTTCTGATAGTGCCGGGGTTCATCCGGCTGAGCCTCAATGGCCCGCGAGGCATCGTCACGAGCTGGTTCCAGTTGCTGCAGTGCGGCATAAGCATGGCCCCGCCCGTTGTACCACGCGGCGAGTTCCGCTCCGGTTACGGATTGATCCCGCCGCTCCAGAGCTGACGAGTAATCATCAATCGCCGGTTGATAGTTCTTCCGGGATAGATGCAGCAGTCCGCGTTCGGCGAGATACCGGGTTTCTGAGGGAGCCAGTTCAACCGCCCGATTGAGATCGCGGAGCGCGTCGTCCGATTGCCCGGCCGCGAGATACATCCGCGCTCGATCCGCGTGAAAGGAGGCCTGCGGCTCGCGTTCGATGGCGACGGCCATCTGTTCGAACGCGAGGTCTGGTTCATCGAGAGCGAACAGCGCCTGGCCTCGCAGCGCGAAGAACTCCGCCCGCATGGCACTGGAAGATATCGCATTGATCTCCTGCAGAGCGTTCTCCGGTTCATCATCGGCCAGATAGATCCGCGCGTTCTGAAAGTGTCGCTCCGCAGATTCCTCATTGACCGGTCGGGAAGCACTTCCGGCATTGGATTCAGCCCCGGACGCGGTGCTGGATGGACCGCTCGGAATGGCCCGATCCCGATGTTCCCAGATGGCATATCCGAGTGCGACCGTCGCCAGAGCACTCAGCAGCAGAGTCGCTGGAGCGGATGATCGGCGGCGCGTTGGATGACTCGCTTCCATCGGAGCGGGTGGACTTCCGGCGGAAGCGATGACTGGACTCTCCAGCCGAGTCGAGTTCTCGATCTGCGCAGAGTGCCCTCCAGACTGAGGTGTCGCGAATCCGGAACCAGGCAGGCCATAAGCGGCCGACAGTTGAGTCACGAACTCGGCGCAGGAAGCCGGACGCTCTTCCGGTTCGCGCGACAGACTGCGAGTCAGAACCTCCGACGCGGATACGGGAATGACCGGGTTGACTTCATGAGCCGGCCGCGGTGACTGTGTCAATTGAGCGACGCGGATCAGATCCCCGGTTTCACCATCGAATGGCGGGCGTCCCGTGAGAAATTGATAGGTCACACCGGCGAGTGAATACAGATCACTGCGTTCATCCGTGCGATCGAATCGTCCGCGCAGAATTTCGGGAGCGATGTAGCCAGGGGTTCCAACGCATTCTCCACGCCGGGTCAACGAGCGGTCGGATCCGCCACCGTCCGTTCCTCGCAGTGCGCGAACAATACCGAAGTCTCCCAGCCAGGCATGGCCGTGTTCATCGAACAGAATGTTCTCGGGCTTCACGTCCCGATGCAGATAGCCGTGCTCATGCATGAAATCGAGCGCTGCGGCCACGGGCCTCAACCAGGACAGCAGATTCTCAATGGAGCAGACGGCCCGGCCGCGACAGAGATATCGTTCTCCCAGATGTCCGCCGGAAAGATTCTGCATCACGACAAAAGGGATGTTGCGATGCCGCCCCGTATCAATGACCCGGCAGATATGAGGGTGTTCCAGCGTGATCAACGCCTTGAACTCCCGCTCGAAGCGTTCGAGGAACCCTGGCATCTCCAGCAGCGACTCACGCGGAACCTTGATGGCCACCCGCGTTCCGTTCCGGTTGCGGTCTTCGGCGAGATACACACTGCCCATGCCTCCGCCACCGATCCGTCGTTCGATCCGGTATCTTCCGCCTGTACCGATCTCCTCACCGCTCCAGTCGGGTCCGGCTGGCTGATTCGCCGGCTGAGACTCATCCACGTCGGAAAGCAGGCTCCTCCATTCGTCGGCGGATCGACCGTTCTCCACGAGTTGCTCGCCGACAGGCACATCTGGCAGAACAGTTTCATTCGAGTCGATTTCACGGATCAGCGATTCCCTCGACCGAAGCACTGCGGAAGGGTCCGTCTGCGGAACTTCAGAATTGCCTGTGAGCGATTGCGCGGTTTGAGCCATGGCGAGAATTCTCTGGAAATCCGGCTGATGAAGACGGCACCGCACAGTCCTGCAGAGATGTCCGAGGAATCTGAATTCCAGTGCCGCTCACCGGAAACTACGCAGCCCGTGAAGCAGCCCTGCGCGCGAGGTTCCGGATTTTCAAAAAAATCAGGCATCGGCAGCATGCTCATCGCGATGGCTCAGCCTGTGTTTCACCGACCGCGCTCTCATAAGGAATCGGACAAGGGAGCCGTTCAGTTCATGCGGCAGTTCCTGGCGGAGGCGGGTGCCATGCCATGCTGAAATGCCAGGGCAGTATCGAGAGCGGCATGACGGCGAGCAGCATGCCGGATTCGCGTCCAGAAGTTACTCTGGTCGAGGTTTGCCAGCATCCAGTCACCGACGCAATCCGCCCTCCCGGCTCTACAGCCGGGCGGGAAAGAGTTGTCACGATGTCTTGTCGCTACGGAATCAGGAGTCTGTCATGAATGCGCGCATCATTTGTCTGCTGCTGTCCGGGCTGTTCTTCGTGGCGGCATCCGGTTATCCGGTGCTGGCTGATGTCATCTCAGGGCCGACTGTGGACACTGAGCCAAAGCCGTTCAAAGTGCAGGTGGCCACCGGAGACGATGCCGGCAGGGAGATGGACTATGTGGCTCAGCGCAAAGATCAGCCCACGATTTTCATCTTCGTGCAGGCCGACCGGTTCGACCGGCCGATGGCGCGCTACCTGCGAACTCTGGACCAGGAGCTGAAGGAGAAACGCAAGGACGTCAAAGTTGTGGCGATCTGGATGACGGACGACGTGCAGAAGTCGAAGGACTATCTGCCGAAAGCCGACCAGTCGCTCAAGTTTGAGCAGACGGTTCTGGCGGTCTTCGATGGCGACCGCAACGCCGGCCCGGATCAATGGGGGTTGAATTCCGATGCACACCTGACCGCGGTTCTGGTCAGCGGAAACAAAGTCGATGCATCCATCGGTTACCGGTCGCTCAATGAGACCGACGTTCCCGATGTGATGAAGAAGCTGAAACCCGCGAAGTAAAGTCAGAAAATTCAGAAGTCCGGCAGCGGACAGGAGACACAGTCAGTCATGCGGATCGAACATGTGGCGTTCAATGTGGATGATCCAGTGGGCATGGCCCGCTGGTATGTCGAGCATCTCGGATTTCTGGTGGCGCGCGGATCCAGCGAGCCGCCGTATGCGCACTTCCTGATGGATTCCACGCGGACCTGCCTCATCGAGATCTACGCTAACCGGTCCGCTCCGATTCCCGACTACCGCGCGCAGCATCCGGGCACTCTGCATCTGGCGTTTGTCTCCAGCGATGTGGACGCCGACGCCGCGCGCCTGACCGCCGCCGGAGCGAAGCTGGATGGCGAGGTCGCGCGCATGTCGTCCGGCGATGTCGTCTGTTTCCTGCGGGATCCCTGGGGATTTGTTCTGCAACTGGTGAAGCGCGCTCAACCCATGCTGTCGGCCGGTGAGGTAGCGGATTGATGCATCCTGCCGGGCCCTGCGGCGCTGCAAGGCACAGCCCGGCCTGCGGCTCAGCCCATGCTTCAGCCAGCGGGTCAACCTTCGTCGGCGGTTCCCACCAGTGCCGCCGGAAGAGGTTCGCCGTCATCGGGAACCAGCCGCAGTAAAGGACGGGGTGGAGGCGTGAGTCCTTCTTCCATTCGCTCGATGCGCCATTGCACGCGGCCGGGGCCATCCACGGTGTCACCGTCGTTGACCTCGCTGCCGGAGCGCAGCAGGAACAGCGTCAGGTTGCGCAGGAAGTGGTCGATCTCCGAGCATTCGTAACGGTCTTCGCAGAAGCAGGCTTCCAGATCGGGCAGATCCAGCAGGCTGTTGCCGACGGTGTCCATCGTCAGCCACGTTTCGTTGATGCGGAACAGCCGGACGTTGGACCAGGCCTCCAGCGCCGGCAGGTTGTTCGTGCGCGCCCACTGCAGGTGTTCTTCGAGCGATTCGCGGTTCATGACCAGTTCGCCGCCCGGATTGAAAAAGCACAGCGTGCCCGGCAGGTTCATCAGCGAGTGAGCCACATCGGTGACGAAACGCAGTTCGTGCAGTGCGTTGTAGTCGTCGGGGAAGATCGGCGCGTTCTCGCCCGCTCCGTGGACGTAAGTGCTGCGAACCCGAACGAAGGCCTGATGTCGTTTCACCGTGGCGGCCGCGTCTTCCCAGCTCCAGTTCTGATCGCAGGCCCGGCTGAGTCCTCGCGGCCAGGTGGCCGGACCGAACTGGCCCATGCCCCACGCGCCGAACACCGACAGCTCGGTCATGTTCTCGCCCATCGCGTCCGGCCACGCGCGATTGACGATATCGACCAGAACCCGGCCGTTGACTTCCGGGCGATAGGCCAGGGTGACCGTCGGGCCGCCAAACGGCCAGTCGGCTTTGGCCGGGGCCTGTCCAAGAATCTCAAAACCGGAAAGCTGAGCAGCCACCTGCTCGATCTCCGGAGTTTTCTGCAACAGCACGCAGAGGCACTGCGTGATGAATCCCTTTTGAGGCATGGTGTTCCCGGACGGAAAGTGTGAGTGATGTCAGTGGTGGGAGTATTGAACGAGGACGCGCAGGCGTCGAGAGCGATCAGCAGACGGTCTTGAGGGGCCGGGTTCCGCAGGGCTATCGTTCATCACTTTCCGGCGGCGCTGAATGAGTTCGCTGGAACCTCCGGAACTCATTCACCATGGCAGAATGGAGGCAGTTCATGTCACGGATGACTTCACGCATTCAAGGACCGGTCGCGGTCATCGGCGACGTTCACGGTCAGATGGATCAGTTGATCGCGCTGATCGAAAAGCTCAAACGCCGACCGGACTGGGAATCCCGCTGGCTGGTCTTTATCGGCGATCTGGTGGACCGCGGCCCGGATCCAAAGTCGGCGCTCGACCTGTTCTGCGATCTGCTGACCGAACATCCCCGCACGGCGCTGGTCTGCGGCAACCACGAACTGGCGATGGCCGGAGCACTCGGGTTGATTCCCGTGCCTGAATACGCGGCGTGGCCGAAACGCTGGGTCCAGGATTACGGCTCGGAAACGACGTTCGCATCCTATGGAGTCGAACCCGGTGATCTGGGCAGTCTGCGCGACGCGCTGCCGCAGCGGCATGCCGATCTCCTGGCCGGCCTGCCCTGGGCGATCGAACACCCGGAGTTCCTCTTCGTGCATGCGGGCCTGGATCCCAACACACCCTTCGAGATGCAGTTGCGAATTCTGAAGCAGAAGGACTTCACGCTGAACCGACCGCCCTGGCTGTGTTCCAAGTCGCTGGTCAATGCGGACGCGCCCCCCGGATGTCCGGTCGCCATCGTCAGCGGACATGTGAAAGTTCCGGAGGTCCGGATCGCTCCGAAGCGGATCCTGATTGACACCACCGGTGGCGAAGGGGGAGACCTGAGCTGCGTGCTGCTGCCGGAACGCCGAGTGGTTTCTTCAGGCAGCGATCCGCAGTCCCGCGCTCAACCGGCCGGTGGCGAACGCGGTGGAAAGAGCTGGTGGAAAATCTGGTAGCACGCGGTCAGGCGGCTCGTGAAGAGGAGCTGCCTGAGCCTGTGATGACCTCCGGTTGAATGCCGGTGCTCGACACCGCGGGAGTCCTCGTGGTGATCCGGTGACTTCCCAGGAACGGCGGACGCAGGCCGTTATCGCCCCAGTCCTCGTTGATCAGCCACTGCGATCCGTCTGAGGACCAGGCCGGCATACGTCGCGCGCCGAGCGCCAGAGCGCGGCCTCCGCGATGCTCCCGAAAGCCGAACTCCCGGAACGCGGACTGCGTTACCGGGTGCGAACTGCTCAGCAGAACGCCGCAACTGCGCCGAGTTCCCCGGCAGGCCTGCGCCAGTGCCGCGAAGATTCCCTGCGAGAGCGTCCAGGCATCCGGACTGTCGCAATGAGCGACCAGCATTCGATGCGGCTGTTCGTTGAGCACCACGAAGCCGGCTGGCTGCCCGTCCGCCACGATGCGGAACAGCCGGTACTTCACGAAGTTCAGATCCGTCGCGTAGCGCCAGTTGAGCGTCTCGACGGACGGAGACAGTCGAACGGCAAAACTGGATTCCGTCACGAGCATATCGGCGGTGAAGGCGCGTTCGGGAATGGCCTCCACTGAAATGGAGCCACGCTGGAGCATCTCGCCGGCCCGTCGATCAATCCGTGTTTTGAATGGTGAATACCGCAGGATGCTCTTCGCCGTGCGGCGCCACGTCGATTCGCTCGGTGAGTCCGCATAGGCGTGATTGATCTGCAGCGTTTTCAGTCCAGCCAGTTCCGTCAGCGCGAACGCCTTCTGGTTCAATACCAGATTGCGGGCATCGGCCGATCCGCCGTAGAGCGCGCCGAGGTCGCCGGAACGGAACCAGTGCAGAAACAGAAACGCTCCGGCTCCGGACTGAAAGGCGTGATAGTTCGTGCCGATGGCCAGAGTCTTCGGACCATCCGGAGTGCTCAAGGACAGTTTCTCCACGCCCGCACACGACAGGATGCGTCCGGCGTCATCGCGCAGGAGGAACAGCCGGCAGCTTTCCGAGGTTCCGTAGTAATGCTCGACGAAGTCCGGGTAGCGCAGGCTGTGGTATTCCGGCAACAGCGCAGCCAGATCGTGCAGAGTGGCCTGATCGCCGGCCTTCCAGGTTTCCAGTCCCATTCGTTCGTCCCTGAACGATCGCGGATTATTCGTGACCGCCGATGCAGTCGCCGTGTTTTCGGCGTGTTTATCCCGCAACGCGGCGAGCGCGTGAAGATCAGCCTGACGGTCCGCTGAAAGGCGTTCCTGAAGCGAACTGAGTGTCGTGATATGCCGGCTGTGTCACGTGAGCCGCGAATGCCGTGAGACGCGGTTCGCCACTCGTTCCACCCGCCCCCGCACCGGTGAGACAGGATCGCGCGGAATCCACCTCCGATCGAATCCACTGTTCAGGACGCGACCTATCTTCGACTCGCGGATCAAAACAGAGGCTCGGCCCACACTGACGATTCCAAAAGCCGCGCGAATCAGTATCTTTGACTCGCGGATCAAAACAGAGGCTCGGCCCGTTGCGGTCGCCTGTCTGGTCCAGCGAGGAACCGACATCTGAAGAGGGTCATTCATGGCGGTTGAGCTTCTGGCGCGCGGTGTGGAAGGAATTCATCAGACAGCCCTGCCGCTGTCGGAGAAGCAGGTCGTCCGGCTGGGTCGCAATCCACAGTCCGGATGGCAGGTCGGCTGGGACCGGCTGATCTCGCGCGAGCATGCGGACATTCGCTGGGAAGGTGACTTTCTCCACATTCAGTGTCTGGAGAAGGCCACCAATCCGCTGGTGGCGAATGGTCAGCCGCACCGGCAACTGGTCCTGAGAGTTGGCGAGAAGTTCCAGATCGGCCAGACGGTTTTCGAGCTGGTCCAGAAGCAGGCTCCACCGATCGATGACGGAGCCACGCTGCAGATGGAACTGCGGGATGACGACAATTCAGAAGACCTGATCGCCTACGAATCGGGCGAACTGAACGGCTTCGAGTTCAGCGATCCGGTCCGTCAGATGGAAATCGTGGCCAAACTGCCGGATCTCATCGGCGGCTCGACTTCCGATGTCAACCTGGCGGCGACCCTGGTCGAACTGCTGCTGGATTCCATCCCGGCGGCGATTGCCACGGCGGTCGTCCATTACGAAAACTTCGACAAGGCCAGCTTCGATTCCGCCTCGGCATCGGGTTTCGATCCCGGCAAACCCTCCATGATGAAGGTCGCGACGCGGGACGATTTTGAAGGCCGCTTCCGTCCCAGCCGTCGCATGATCAGCCAGGCGCTGCAGACCGGACACAGCGTGCTGCATATCTGGGATCAATCCGAAAACAACGGACAGTTCACGATCAGTGGAGATCTGGACTGGGCCTTCTGCACGCCGATCAAAACGGGGGGCAGCAACGGCTGGTGCCTGTATGTGTCTGGAGCCGGCAGCCCGGACGGCGGCCTGATGATGAGCGAAGATTCGCTGAAGGGTGATCTGCGTTTCGCGGAACTCGTCGCGCAGTTCATTGGCTCGATCCGCCAGGTAAGAACTCTGGAAGAACAGAAGACGCAACTCGGTTCGTTCTTCTCGCCGAAAGTCATGGAAGGCCTGCTCACTCACAAAGCCAATGCGATGAAACCATCGCAGCAGGACATCTCCGTCCTGTTCTGCGATGTGCGCGGGTTCTCGCGCAAGTCCGAAGCGCTGCAGGACGACCTGTTCAAGCTGCTGTCGAGCGTCAAAGGCGCGTTGAGCGTCATGACCGGCGGCATTCTGGAATACGACGGGGCCATCGCGGATTTCCAGGGCGATGCCGCACTGGGCTTCTGGGGCTGGCCCATGCCACTGGAAGAAGGACCGGTTCCAGCCTGCCGCGCGGCGCTGAGCATCGTTCGCGGGTTCCTCGCGGCTCAAACGGGCGATGGTCTGCTGGATGGTTTCTCGGTGGGTGTCGGCATCTGTCACGGGCAGGCGATCGCTGGAGAAATCGGCACGACTCGACAGGCCAAGATCGGCGTCTTCGGGCCGGTGGTCAATCAAGGCTCGCGGCTGGAAGGCCTGACCCGGCAGTTCGGAGTTTCCATCTGCATCGACGAAGCCACGGCCATGTTCGCTCAGAAATACATTCCGCAGTCAGAAGCGATCACGCGCCGCCTGGCCCGCATCTGTCCGGCCGGAATGGATACGGCCATGAATGTCTGGGAGCTGCTGCCGGCGGGAAGCTGGGATGGCGGAGTCTCTCCGCAGTTCCTCTTCGATTACGACAAGGCATTGAATGCGGTGATCGACGGCAACTGGACCGAGGCTCTGCGATTCCTCAGCGAGTACAAGGACACCGACGGCCCCGTGCAGTTCCTGCTCAAACAGATGGAACGGCACAACAACCAGCCGCCCGAAAACTGGGACGGCGCCTTCCGGCTGACCTCGAAGTAACGCTCGAGGCAGAACGAACCGGACTGAACCGGAAATGCGAGGCTGCCGCCGAGCCGCAGAATCGCCAGTCGATTCGCGCCGGTAACCGGTAGGGCGGGCTGTGCCCGCCGCTCTTCTTACTTCGCGGGCGCGTTCTTCCAGCGCTGCCATTCGAGACCGGGGCGGTCCGTCCGGAACTGCACCAGTTGCGTGTGTTCGACTTCGGTCACGTAGACGGTCCGGCCATCAGGGCCGCCAAAGCAGATGTTGCTGGGACGTTTGCCGGGCAGTTCGATCTCGCGGATCAGTTCGCCCGTCGGGTTCACGACCGCGACCGTGCCTTTGCCGTAGCGCGTGATGTAGAGATTGCCGTCGACATCGCAGCGCATGCCGTCGAAGCCATGATCGGGGAACTAGCGGAGCAGTCGTTTGCCGGACAGCGTGCCATCGGCTTTGACATCGAAGACCCAGACTTTGCGCTGCACGCTTTCGTTGACGTACAGCCGCGCTCCATCGGGACTCAGCTCGATCCCGTTGGTCGTCCCCATGCCTTCCGCGACGCGCTTCACCTGCCCGGCGGTGCTGATCCGCCAGATCTGCCCGGTCGAATTGCCCCAGTTCGGATCGCTGGCCCACAGCGTTCCGTCCGGACCGATGGCCAGGTCGTTGGGCTGATTCATCGCTGGTTCATGCGCGAAGACTTTGACCTCGCGCGTCTTCATGTCGATCTTCAGAACATTGTGGCCGGTGTAATCGGCGACATACATGAAGCCGTCACGGTCGAAGCGGATGCCGTTGCCCGTGCTGCCCGGCGGCAGCGTCACAAAGACCTCGCCTTTGCCGGCGGGAGCCACCCGGCCGATCGTGCCCTGCTTCTGAAAGTTGACCGCATAGACGTGGCCATCGCGATCCACCGCCGGACCTTCGATGCCGTCGGTGAATTCACCCGGCTGAGTCAGCGGAGTCGCATGAAAGAGCACATCCACTCCGGTTTTCTCCTGAGCCGAACCGGTTCTCTCCTGAGTGAAAACTGTCAGGCACGAGAAGACCACGATCAGCGAAGCCCTCAGCCAGTTTCCGCGCTCCATGATTCACTCCCGTCTTTCACACTGCGGATGCGATGACTCCCGCCGCGGAGACTGACATCAGGCTCGCGGTTCCGGGAGTGGCGGGGCATCCGCGCCGGCCGGCTCTTCGGCCGCGAAGTCCAGCACGGCGATCCGGCCATGTGCCACCGCAAACAACCGGTTCTGTTCTTCGTTGAGCACGAACTGATGGACGTGCGAGTTCACTTTTTCCTGATGGAGCAACTTGCCGCTCTCCAGGCTGAAGAACGTCACAAAGCCGCTGTGATCGCCCCCGGACGCGACAATCCAGCGTCCCTCGCGATCGAACGCCAGCGTTTCCACCAGTCCCTTGTACTTGCTGTCTTCCAGTTCGAAGAGCCGTTCCTTCTTCTGCCAGTCGAAAATCTCCACACGCGAATTGCCATCCAGATGGTCGATGTTGCCGATCTTCCCGACACCGCCCATCGCAATCAGCTTTGAATCCGCAGAGAACGCCAGCGAGCGGATGCCGCCGATCGAATGCCGCCGCTGCCGCGGATCCCAGGTGTAGAAACCGGGAGCTTCCAGTTCGCTGACCTTTCGGCCGTTCGAGGTATCCCAGATCGCCACGTGCCCGACCTTGTCGCCGGTCGCCAGCCAGCGTCCATCCGGAGAAAAAGCGACGGCGAACAGCATGGATGGAAAATCATTCGGCGTCATGGCCTTGTGATCTTCCAGCGTGAACAGCAACTGGCCGGTGGAGGCATCCCAGATCTTGCCGAGCATGTCGTCCGCCACGCTGGCCAGCACCTTCCCGTCCGGGCTGATCGCGATCCGGCGGATCCAGCGTTCGTGCGCATCGACCGTCCGGACCGGCTTTTTCGATTCCCGGTCCCACCAGATCAGCTTGCCGTCGTAGCCGCCAGAGACCACCGTCGTTCCAGCCAGCGCCACGCCGGTCACATAGCTCTGATGGCCTTCTCCTTCAAAGGCCACCGGCTGCGGCTTGTCGGCCAGCGCATCGACTTCGTAGAGCTTGAAATCCGAATTGCCATAGTAGAGCCGGTCTGTTCCCGGTACACGCGCCACGGACAATGCGATGCCGCTGACGTTGAAATCTTTCGTCACCTTGAGTCGGGTGGGATCGGCGAGGGACATCGTTCACCTGCGGAAACGGGGGCGGGAATGAGACGCATCAGTCAATCAGAATGCGGCGATGGTGGCTTCCCTGCCGGCTCAGAGCAAGCTTTCTCACCCTGGGCCGGTTTTGGTCAGGTCGGCCGGACCTCGCTTGAGCTGCTTTGTACCTCGCGCAGTCAGGAATGAGACATTCGATTGTTTGACCCGCAGCCAGAGGCGCAGGCGTCAAGCGGACAACTCGCACGCCTGCGGCTTGCGGTCAAACAACTCGATCACGACCGTGTGAGGTCTAACATTCGTGCCGGCTGGTGTTGAAGAGTCGGTCTCCAGCATCGCCCAGGCCGGGCACGATGAACTTCCGATCGTTCAGACGTTCGTCGATGGCGCCTGTGAAGATGTCTGTGTCCGGCGAGGCTGCCCGCACCGTCGCGATGCCTTCCGGAGCGGCGATGAGCGTCACCAGAACGGTGCGCGGCACACCCCAGCGCCTCAGGACATCCAGCGCGAGCACTGCGGAACCGCCTGTGGCCAGCATGGGATCGAGGACAAATCCCGTTTCCACCGGTCCGGATTCCGGAACCTTGCAGTAGTACTCGATCGGCTGAGCCGTCCGTTCGTCCCGGTACACGCCGAGATGCCAGACTTCGGCGTCGGGTATGAGATCCAGAAATGGCTCCACCAGACCGAGACCGGCGCGCAGCACTGGAACCAGACCGACCCGCTGGCTCAGTTCGTTGACCGGCATGCCGGCCAGCGGCGTCTTCACCTGAGTCGTTCTCAGCAGCAGATCGGCCGTCGCCGCAACGGCCAGAACCGTCGCGGTGCGGCGAACCTGCAACCGGAATTCTGCGGAGCTGACGGACTCATCCCGCAACCGGCCGAGGTGATGCTGCACCAGCGGATGAGACACAACGTGAATTCGATCCCGAACCATGAACGATCCAGTCGCTGCCAGGTCAGAAGGTGATGTTGAATTTCGATGCGCGGGAGTCCGCCGATTCATTCGCGGTTCTGTCGGTGGCTATTTCTTCGGGGCGGTGAAGAACGGGAACAGCCGGCGGATCTCCGCTTCGTTCGGTCGCGAACCGTACTCGCAGATTTCAAAGGTCTCCGCGTATTTCACAGCGGCTCCCGCCTCTTCGCCGTACCAGCGTTTCAGGACGTCGCGATACCGGTTCGCTTCGCCGCTCTGACGATTCGCCCAGCGTTCGCGCAGCCAGGCCTTCCGACCCGCGACATCGGCGGCCGGCGGCACTTTCGCCACATGCTCTTCGCTGCCGTTGGCGCCGCCCTCATAGTGCTGAGACGGCAGTTCGTGAATCGCCTCCACCTTCTGATCGAAGACATCATCCAGAGACACGGCGATGT
>Ga0172376_10004455_pt1 | contig 15995 bp, 23 predicted proteins | sample Lak35m_FD_121114 | JGI IMG/M metagenome (GOLD analysis project Ga0172376, IMG submission 121114) | Freshwater microbial communities from Kabuno Bay, South-Kivu, Congo - kab_092012_35m | ecosystem: Environmental > Aquatic > Freshwater > Lake | place: Democratic Republic of the Congo: South-Kivu... | reverse complement strand
TCTCTTTTACACCTGGAGCATTTTTTTATTTGTGTCATAGTAATTTCTTTATTTACACTCATGTTCTTCTTTATCCATTTTTATTACATCTTTTTTAACTGAATACATTCCATTAATTTTTTTACATGAACCATATTCAATATTAAAAACCGGCTTTCCAACTTTTTCATAAAAATCACATTCATTATATTTCTGACATTCTTCATTTTGATAAACATCAACCCATGGCCTAAAATATTCTATTTTTTCTATGGCATTTTTTTGTGAAACCATAAGGCCCATCATTTTAGCTGTTTTAAAAATATTTAAAATGTATTCTTCATGACCTGGCCTATCTATATTATCAATATCAACACCATCGCATTTTTCTTTGGCCAAATATAATCTATTAACCATTACAATCAAATTTTTACTATCAGATGGAACAACCCATCTCTCTCCTTGCCAATTATCAAGCTTTGAACTTAATGCTCCAAAGCTATGCGAGTCAGGCCTCCATGATTCATACTGGGAAGAAAAATAACAAAACATTTTCGCTCCCATGGAATGACATTTTTGAAAATCTTCTTTAGATGTATCAAACATGTCAAATATAACATAATCAGATGTCTTGCATTTGCTCCAATCTTTTTCTGGTTTATAATTTAAGTGAAATTTTTTTATAGGATTATCTGAAACAGGGCTAGGCTTTGTTGGTTCTGGTTTTTCTTTACATGATAAAATTAAAAATAATAACAAAAACACTTTCATAAAACTCTCCTTATATATTAAAAAAATTTAATACATTAAACTTATAAACATTTCAAGATCAAACCTCTAGCATTTTTACCTGCCATTTTGATCTGTTTTGTTTCAACAAACTTTTCATGTCTTTTTAATACGTTAGAGTAATCAGAGTATGGCGATATTCTCTCTAAACTATTCTTCAAAAGACCTGAACTGACAGGTATAAAAATCTGATTTTCCTTCTCTAAGTATCTGATTCCAAATAGGCCAAGCATTGTATTATAATCTGCCTTTTGGAGAGTGTTTAAAGAGCTATAAATTTCAAGTATTTGCCCTATGGTTAATTGCTTGCCTGGAACCTGAATATCCATGATATGCCCATAGCATTTTTCACTATCATTTTCTTCATTAGATTTTATGTAATCTGACTCTAATAAATTTAAATCATTTATTGTTTGGCCAATAAATTCTTGTGTTATCAAGCCAGTATTATGATAAGCATAATAACCAGCAATGATGGCAGAGACTTGATCAGCTTGCCTCGGTGTTAGTTTTCTTCTTTTTATTTCACTTTTTGCAATTTTAATATTTTCTAAAAATGTATGATAGTTAACAACCGATCTAACAAATAAAGCATCAGCAAATCCAGCGACAACACCCATGGCGCTATCTAGTCTATTAAAATCTTCATCCGATTGATCTGAAACAGATTTCATTTCAACAACAAAAAACCTTGATGTATCAGGTGAACCCATTTGACTCAACTGAACTGAACCCATACAAAAGATTGCGTTGTTGTCATAGGAAATATATTTACCATTGTTAGAACCTCTTAAGCTTTCATAATCACCTTGAGTTGAGGTTTCTCTAATAAATTCTATTACTGCTTTTAATCTCTCTCTTGATTTTTCTTCAGTAGGTTCAGATTCATCACTAATGATTGCTTTGGTTGAGTTCTTTATTCTTTGCTTGATGCCAATAACTGTTGAGTTAACAGTTAAGGTAGAAAACTTTACCATCTTTTTAATATACTGAAGTATGGTTGATTTACCAGCACCAGATGGCCCAGTAATCCAAAGATGCGGCCTCCAGGGGATACATGAAAAAATCTGAGCACAATAAATCCAACCAAGAAATATAATATAGTCACCACTATTTTTATATTTAAGCATTTTAAATGCTTCGATAATTTTTAAACAATCTTCATTAGATGCCTGGATATTAAAATCAAAACTTACTGCTTTTCCAGATTCGTAATAGTGTTTGCTGTTAATTTCATTTTTAAACAATTGGCAGTATTGGCCTTTATAGAAAATTTTATCACCAAGGTTTACAGCTATCTCTTCTTTTTCCTTCCAAACTCCAACACCTCTAACGGCATCATAATCAAATATCCCGGCCTTATTTATTTCTTTACCAAGAGTTTCAATGACTCTTTTCCAGTCCGGTTCTGTAGAAATTTCTCCATCTGTTTTGGTTACATAACCATATCGATCACCCCAATATTTTCTTGGAGCATTTAAAACAAAGTTATTAATTGTGTGATCATTTGATTTCCACTTTAAAATTTGTTTCCTTGAGGTGGAATAATAGAACTGATGCTCAGAGTTAAAACCGAGTGGAATTATTTCAACAAACTCAGAAATATCAACTGTCAATTGTTTTTGTACTTTTTCAATTCCTTCATACTGGTGAAGATCATTAAAGTCTGTCCATTCACTATTGTTGATTGAAAATATAACACACCTAGCTATTGCGTTACTTAATTTGTTTGAAGCCTGCTTGGCCTTTCTAAAGCCAATGTCATTCAACTCTGGTTTTACGTTAACGTCTTTATCAGCACAAAAAACAATATATGAATTAGAATTTATTGCCCTAATACCAACCGCTGCATTGAAAAGATTATTCGCTGTAAAAGCTGCAATAACGGCCTTTTTAGAGTCTTTTTTAAATGCCATGTAAATACTTGCTGCTGTAGCAAAACCTTCAGCAATGTAAATTATCTCTGCATTTCTAACATCTCCAAAAGGGCAAAATGATCCTTCCAATTCGATTCCAGTTGTAAATCTCTTTATGTAATTATTTGATTCAAGATCAAAGAAAATCTTTTGCAGGCCAGTAAACTCAGATTTACTATTCCACAATGGAACCATTAAATCACCATAGGTTCCTATTTTGGCATGGTAGTTTGAATCTATTTTTTTATTTAATAAATATGGATGCGTGTCACTTGCTGTTGGAGAGTTGTAGTAGATCGGTTCCCATTTATCTCGACAGGCCTTGTGTTTTTTTATCTTTTCATCTTTTAAATTGTCTTTTGCTTCTTTTAATATTTGTTTTTGTTTTTCATTAAATTCTTTATTCTGATAATCATTTCTACCAAAAGAATTTATTGTGAACTCTTGGCCATATCTCCAGTTTCCATATACTGCGCTATAAAAAACATTGCCCTTGTATTCAAACTGATTAAGAACTATCCAAATAACTTTGTCACCATTTTTGGTTGAATCGAATCTTTTAACTTTACCATCTGGAACTAAATTATCAATTGGAGATAGTATCGGGTATCTCGAACTAATATCGTTACTTAATTTGTTTATAAAACTTAAATAGTCCATTATAGAATATTTTTAAACTTTAAATTTAACACTGGAATTACTTCACCAGGGTAAACCACATCAAAATTTGGATGCTCAAAAATCAAGCATACAATGGTGCTGTTATTAAATATATTAATAAATTTAGCGTTTTGCGGTATTCCTCTTTCAACCATGGATGATTCAATTCTAACGTCTTGAGTTATTAAATTTTTAATTATATTTATTGACACATTTACACATACTACTCTCCGTGATTCATCTTTATTTATAATCATATTTACCTTGAGGTTTACTTTTTTTTCTTTTCCATTTTTTTAATTGATTTTCTGCTGGAGTTAATCTTTGTAAGTTTTTATTATTAATATTTAATGGATTATCGTCTTTATGATCTACTTGATAACCATAAGTAGGCCCTTGAAAGCATTGAACAACTAAAACTGAAGCCGTAAATTGTTCCATTTTTTTATTTACATAAAGTCTTATAACAAGATCAAATCCACCACCTTTTCTTTTTCTGTGTTTAAATTTTAATAATTTTCCACTCTTGGAATAAAACTTTCCATCTTCAGTTATTTTATAATTATGAAAATAATGGGTTTTCATTAAAAAAATCCTATTTTAACTAACGCTTGACTGGCATCATTTACTGCATCCATTGGCGTTTTTCCTTCACCAGAAACTAAAATATTTAATTTATCTCGATTCATTATAAAGCATTGAAAATTATTTTCAAAAAAACATATAGAACCATCGAGATTATTTTTATGAATAAATCTAAAGAAATTTAAAAGTTTCTCTTCACCGCTTGAATTATTTCCTGTTTCATTTTTTCCATTCGACACGGCAATTCCTTTGTTAAAAACTCATTTTTATCTCTAACCAGAAAATATGGAACATTCATGGACTTGCAAAAGTTTTCCCAATCTATTTGTTCTTTTCTCTGTTTGTCTTTTCCATACTTGTATTCGACCTCGATCATTATTGGTATCTTTACATCTATAAGATCGATCAAATAAAAACCATTATTGTCAGCTTGCCCTGGAATACCAATTGATATTGGAGAATAATCAATTATATTTTCAGGGCTAATTCTTTTTTTGTGAAACAACCCAACATTTCTATCGAACAACCTCAATGTATTATAATACATTTTACCGGCCAATAGTTTTGTTTGAGTTATTAAATCTTTATGACTTTTTACACTCTCGTTCATAAACTGCCTTTATAGCTTCATCTGCGGCCTTATGCCATTCTGGTGAAGGATTTTTATCATCACACTGGCCATTTCTATATGTGGCCCAAACTTTTCTTTGCGTGTCGAGTGAAACCATTCTCCAGTGTCGATAACACATTAATCTCTCTGGTGGAACTGGCGTTTTGCAGTTTATAGCGTGACAGGTGTGGTTATTCATTGCAGTCTCCATGATCTTCAAAATCGCCTTCTATTCTTTGTCTGAGTTTTGCCGTTTTAAAAACAATTCTTTCGCAAACGTCTTCATCGATGTCTTTAAAATTAATCATCATTTGATTTATCATTATTAGAACATCTGCCAATTCATCAACCAATCCATCTTTGGTATGTTTTCTATTAAACTCTTTTAATTGTTTATTATTTAATATTTTTGCCGATTTTATATTGTCGCAACAATTCTGATACATCATTTCAACCATATCATCAGTTTTTGATGATGGATATTTGCAAAGGTATGTAAGTAAAATCTCTACAGATAATTCATTTAATTCTTCTACCATTTGAATTAATTGAGATTTTTCGCCAAATTTTTCTAAAGCAGATTTACAAATTCTATCAATTTCTTCATGACTCATAATTTAATTCCCTTTAAAATAAATTCCACAACTTTTGGGTCAACTGAATTTCCAATCAAATCATATCTTTTGTTATTTTTAACAATGCTTGTGTAGTTCTCTGGATAACCCTGAATAAATTCACACTCATTAGGATGTAGTAACCTAAGTTTTCCTTTTTCTTTAATATAATTTTTACTTGAAAAACTTCCACACCCTGGCCCGGTTGTTAACGTGTTAGCATAACCATCGGTTGTTTCTCTTGCTTCAACAAAACTTTTGTCTTTATGGCCACAAGTTTTATTTCCTCTATCGTATGGCGCTTTACACAGCCAACACTTAACTCCATCGTCATATCTGGTTGATCTTGACCATGCCACTAAGTTGTCTAACGGTTTTGATTTCTCTTTTGGAAGTTCACCTATTTTAAAATTGCACCAATAAAGTCTTTTTCTTTTCTGTGGAGAGAAATGAATACTCTCTATTTCAATTGGTTCAACCTCAAGGCGTTTACTTATAATATCTCTATTCTTGGTTGACATCGATGCCACATTTTCAAGTAAGAAATATTTTGGTTTTTTAATTTCCTTTAAATAAAAGAAACAATAAACCAAGGAAGATGACATATTGTTTTTCTTTAGGTCTGGCAATTCACCCCTGGTTGAAGATGCTATACTAAATTGCTGGCATGGAGTTCCGGCCACCAGTAGATCGATGTCTGGGAGTGATCCTATTCTATTGTAATCGATACCCTTGTTTTGTTTTATGCAAAACTTTTTAATATCACCAATGTTTTTATTTCTATCTATATTTGGGAAGTTGTGGTGAAAAACTTTCATAGCAGTTTCTTTAATCTCTGAATAAAACTCCAGGCTAAAGTTATCTTTAAAAGCGTTTTTTAAACCTAATTCAAATCCACCTATTCCAGTACAGATTGAACCAACTCTTAATTTTTTCATTTTAAAAATTCCTGCAAGGTATTTTTAAGGGATAAATATTTACCATGGTTATAATAAGTCTCAACAGATTGTGTGAGCAATCCAAGTAAAAGAAAGAACTGTTTCACGCTTGCAGATTCTTTTGCTTCAGCGATCTTTGGTTTACCTAATCCTTCTTTTAGTTGTCCAAATATTTTTCTACTTATAAAATCAACTTCTGCATCGGGCATTGTTCCAAGGTGAAGTAAAGACCTAGCTCTGAGATATGAAGATACTTTGTCGTTATCATTAACATCGATGTCCATTAAAAAGTGTTCAATTTCTTCTAGGCTACTCATGAATACACCTTGCTTTTAATATTAAAATTTTTATGTAGTTCATCACGTCCGTACCCTTCTTGCAACATTTTTTTAATAGCTGGAGTAATACAATATTCTTTGCTGTATTCAAAAAGTTCTTCACCAAACTCATTATAAAGCTGGATATATTTCCAATTATCTTTCATGTTGTGGAGTATCGAAACCCTAACATATTGATTCCATCTATCTTTTATCTTTTGATATGTTTGTTGCTTAACAGAAGATTGTGTGACTTCACTTAATGTTCCATCGACATTATTTATTTCAAAACTTTTATTAGATTCAAAATCGAAACCGCAAATACAAATTTTGTCTTGTATTGGAATAACTGCAAAACATTTTTTACACGTTTTGGCCTTAGATTTTTCTTGCTGATTCTTTCTTTTTATGTCTATTGCCTCAAGTTCAGGTTGTCTAACATCATAAGGAAACCCCCATTTCGAGGTGTTGTTGGCATGATCAAATATTGTGGCGTGTGTCTTTTCATATTTTAATATTGAAGAACCACACATAAAACATTTTGACTCTCCACCGTATTCAGTTCCACACTTTGCACAAATTTTATAAGGTCTTAGAACCCTTCCCCATTGTTGAATACATAATATTTCTGAATCTGTTGGCCTTGCATTTATTTCTATTTCAATAAATGGAGCATCAAAACCAACAGACCATATATTGCAATTGGTTATTATTTTATATTTTCCAGACTTAGCTCCAGCAATTGCATCTTCTCTTTCTTTTTTTGAATGATCAGCATCGCAATGGATTGCACTAATGCCTGCCTGCCTAAAAGACTCTGCCATTATTTTTGAGTGCTCTTTATTAACCGTAAAGCATATTGCTGGTTTTTCATTTCCATATTGTTTATATGTCTCAACAATGTCTCCAACTATCTGTGATTTTGTTGCTCTTTCAAATAAAACCTTTTGATCAAAATCATCTCCAACAATTCTTATTCCAGAGGTGTCAATAACTGATGGTTGATAAATTTTAACTGGAACCAGGGAACCAGTATCTCTTAATTCATGCGCCTCGATTGGCTTAACAACAGAGTCCCAATATGTATGGGTTCTTTTTCCAACTCTGAATGGAGTGGCAGTAAGGCCTACATAATATTTTTTAAAACTGCATTTTATATTTTCAAAAGCTTTATCTGAAAAATCTTTTAATGAATAACCTTCAAGCCACCATATTAATTTTTTATATCCTGGTGCTACCATGTCGTGACATTCGTCAATGATTATCAACCCAAAGCTTTTTAAGAAGTCATATTTACCAGATTCAATCCTTCTAACAATTGTATCTATTGAGCATATTTGTGATAGGTGGCTTCCGTTGAAACCGGATGAATTGCCCATCAAGATCGATGACTTTATATTGTAATATTTTTCATAATTCTTTGATGTTTGAAATATTAATTCTCTTCTTTTTATTACTGTTAATGTATGTATTTTTTTTGAGATAGATTCGTTTACAAACCAGGCCATCCAAAGACCTTTTCCAGCACCAGTCATCGCCCACAGCATTACTTTTTTATCACCAACAGCAAACCTTTTTGATATTAAATCAACACCTTTAACTTGATAATCTCTAAGTGTATATTTGCTCATTGTTTTTGTTGTGTAAAAGTTTAAAAATTTCCAAAGCACATAGCATATCGCTTAAATCATCATGATGTTTTAAATCAAAATTTAATCTCTCGGCCCATGTATTAAGCTTGTTAGAAGTATAGCCAGCCTTCCTTCCCATTTCAACTGTAGAATATCTTATTTTACCATTAAAAATTTTATAGAAAGACCATACCATCTCTTGGCCATTTTCAAACCTTGCTTTTCTCATGGCCCATTCTAAAAAATAATAATCGAACCATGGATGAATTTCATACCCACCATCCGGTTTTCCATTTTTACCAAATCTTGGTTTTCCGTTGGGACTAGCATGACATACAAATGGTTGAGGAAAATTATCTGGGTGTTTGTATTTAGATAAAAAACAAAGAAGTTCATAACAGAACTGATCATTTGGAGTGAAATTTAATACTTTATCAAAACTTATTCCATGGACGCCTTCAGCCTCTTTGCTCCATGTATTAAAAGATAAAAAAGGAGGGCGAACCCTCCTTTGAAAAACATCTATCAAATTTAAATTTAAGTCCGTGACCCCAAGACTAAAACTTATTATCCCATTTTTAATAGGACATCTGCCAGATGTTTCAATATCAACAATGAAGTAGTGTTTAAAATGGTGGTTTAAATCCATTTTGTTGGTGTTGTTGTTGCGGTTGTTGGTATTGTGGTTGTTGGTATTGTGGTTGTGGTTGTTGATACTGCTGAGTTTGGCCCTGATTGCTCATTGGCATCTGTTGTTGGTATTGTTGTTGTTGTTGAGTTTGTTGGCCATGAACTTGTGGAACTTTAGACTGTGGAGCATCTGCAAACAATCTAACCAATTCAGCTTCAAAAGAAAGTGTTCCAACATACTGTGCTTGCTCTTGCTCGGTAAGTTTTTTAGCGCCACTAAACTCAGGATCGATGATGTAATTAATTTTTGTAATTGTTTTTGTTGGATCATCTTGTCTTGGTTCTTCAACAACATTAATCACATACTCTTTTGATGTGTTCAACAAAAGAGATGATGGCCCTTTATTAAAATCTTTAGTCAACCTTGAAAAGTTGTTTGGAGTTAAACCAAGGGTAATTAATGTTTTAAGTGTGATGTCTTTAGCTCCACCAGTAAAACTTCCATACCATGTCAGTTCTTGCATACCACCTTCAGTTAATGGAAATTCAAACTGAACATTCACTTGTAGGTGTTTTTCTTTTGAAAGCGCTAGGCCATAATCTTTAATTTTGGCGTTAAATTTACCGAACATTTTTTTCTCCTTTGTTGTCGGTTATTTTGCTAATAGGTCACTTAATCTGTTTTTAATTCCTTCCAATTGCTCAATTGAATTAGAAGACTCTTCGATTGATTGTTCTATCAATGGAATTATATTAAAGTAATCTGTTCTTGTTTTAACCTTTGAAAACAATCCTCTAATGTCATGGTGCAATTGGTTCCAATATAGTTCTTTTTGTTTTTGTTCATCAACCTTTCCACCAGATGCATAGAATTGATTAATCATTGATTCAACAATTTTAAAATTTTCTTTAAATCTTTCTCTATCTGAAATCAGATCGATTGTATATGGCAAGTTGAATCTATTCTTAGCAACGTGCGATGGCCTAAACTCTGTGAACAATTGTCTTCCACCAGTTGATAGTGCATACCTTCCAGCTTCATCGTCTTTAAAATTTTTTCCATTAATAAAAAAACATGTAGAAACCCAATCCATAAACAATGCATTTGCATCTGTTGATTTTTTCTTACCATCAGGATCGCCATGCAATGGTAGCTCCCATTTATCATAAGCAAGCATCAGTATTGGATCATTAAACTTAACTTTCTTGGCATGAAATAAAAGTATTATATTAAAACCACAATTATCTCTCAGGGTTTCTAGTTTCTTTTTAAAAAAATCAAGTCTAGTGTAGGCAAGAGCGTAAGCCTTTCCATAACCAGAGCAAGCTGTTTCCATTGTTTTACCTGGTTCTTTTGCAATTATTTCTTTATGGATCAGCTTTTCAATACCATCAACAACATCAAAGATAACTGTTTTAAAGTTTTCTTTTTTATGAACTCCACTAATTAATTCATCAGTATATTTTAATATCTGATCAAATGTTTTGCATGTAGGAAACCTTGGAGTATCATATTCATCAACTTCATCTGTAGCAATCGCCACTGGAGAGTCTGCGCCACTAGCAAATGTTGTTTTCCCCATTCCTGGTGGCCCATAAACAATCATCGATAATGGTTTTCTTAACTTGCCTTTGATTATAGCGGTCATTATTTTCTCTTAGATTCTTGATTAATAAATGAAACAACTCTTGGCTTTGCCAATCTTGGAATATTTGAATTTTTATGCCAATAAAAAATTGTAACATAAGTTTTATAGTTCAGTTTTTCAGCTACATACTTTTGACCTTTTTCAGCTTCAATTCTTTTTAACGCTCTTAAAACATCTCTTGTTCTTGTGTTTTCTTTTAAATTCATAAAAAACCTTTATTAAAAATTTTAGTTTTGACATGCTTACAAATTTATTTTAAATCTTCAACAAAAAAAATTAAATTTTTTAACAAAGGTATTTTATGACTGAACAAGAAATTGAATGGAAGAAATGGAGATTGACTGGAATCGGTGCGTCAGATGCGCCTGTAATTACTGGAAAATCCAAATATAGAACAATTCTTGAATTGTTTGATGAAAAATTTAATAAAAAAATTGACTTATCAGAACCTAATTTTGCTCAATCCAAAGGTCATGCATTAGAGATAAACGCCAGAGCATGGTATGAATTTGAGACAGGATTAAAGTGGACTTCTTGTAGATTCACAAACCCTGATATGAATTTTATCATTGCAACATTTGATGGTTACAATAAAGATTTACATGAAGGTTGGGAGTGTAAACATCTTGGTAAAGATGATTATTTAAAATTAATTAATGAATCATTGCCAGTAAAAGAAAGAATACCAGAACAATATTTTGATCAACTAATGCACCAGTTTTTAGCATCTGGAGTTAATGCCATAAGACTTACTGGAGTGTGTGATTCTTTAAATAAAGAAGTCAAAGAAAAGAGGATGCATACCATTACAGTAAAGATGGATGACTCTTTTAAAGAGTATATTAAAAACGAATTGCTTCCAAGGGAATTAGATTTCTGGCAGCATGTAACAAGTGGAGTTAGGCCAGTATATAAGTTTGAGCTTAAAAAACAAAAAGACATTGATAGCTTTGATAAGTATAGAAACCTTGTACTTGGTATTTCAATGACAACTGTTGAGTTTAACGAATATAAACAAAAGCTTAATTCAATCCTTGAAGAAAATAATACAAGCATTATTAAGTATAAAAACTTTGAGCTATCAAAAGAAAGTATAAAAACTATAAATTATAAAAATGCCATCGATGCGTTCGTTGGTTGGGTTTCTGATTTAAAGAAATTGGCAGCAGAAGATGGAACACCAGAGGCCTTAGATTCAATTATTAAATCAATTGAATCTTTCCCAACTGAACCAGATTTCTCAAAGTTTAATGAAGATGCAGGTTATGATTTTATTTTAACAGTGACCGAAGAACCAAAACCAGAAACAGAACAACAACCAAAAAAGGAGAGCAAAAATGCTAGAGCAAAAACAAGAACTAAAAAATAAAATCCATCTATTACTGGATGGTGGTTCAAGTTGTCTTTTAATTTTATTTAATCAAACCATAGGTAAAACATTTGTTTATTTGTTTGAGTCCAAAGTGGTTCTTAGTGATTACCTATCTATTGGCCACATAGAAAAAACAGCAATAGAAATTATGAACGATGAAATCAATCAACCAAAAATGTTTTATGATGAACTTTTTTCATGTGATGAGGTTTTTGTTAATAGTGAAGTTATTGGATTGTTTGAAATAGATGAAGGTTCTATAGAATTATAATTTTTGAATAATCTATAGTTTTTAATTTAATCATTAATTTCTGAAAAGCTAATTTACTATCTAATATGGTGGGTGAGATTTTATCCCATGTTTCACCTACCAAAATACAGCCTTCAGTGTCTTTATCTGTATTGCCTGAATGAATCCTAACTCCAACAAATCCATTAACCATAGATAGTTCAGGTGTTAAAATTTTAAATCTATTACTCATTGTTAATTTAATATCATATCGGCCAGTAGGGATTGCTGTTTTTCCATATACCTTCCACTTCTCAACTGGAGTGTTTTTTATTTCCCTGAATTTATCTTCAAGAGTAAAACACTGAAAAACTTCATTTAAATAAAGTTCACCTATGGTGCAATTTTCTAAATACTTTACTCTTTTAACAATTATTATATTCATAAAGAAAAGAACCGGCCCCCAAAGGTAAGGGCCGGCCACACACTAAAAAGGAGACACATAATGACCGTATAAAAATGATAACATAGTAATTTTTATTATCAACAAAAATAAAAAGGCCCCATCATACTAATAGGGCCTTGAGTGGAGTTTTTAAATTGTTTGTATATAAACAATCCCACTTGTAATTAATTATAGCCTTAAAATGTATTCAGGAACAACTTTATAACCAGCGTTTTTAAAAAAATTAAAGTTATTAAAGTTATCTGGATCGCAGATATTTTTGGTTGTTTCTTTCCAATTTTCTTTAGCGCACTTCTCGGATATTGATTTTCTCTTGGTGCATGTTTTGTTGTATAGGTTTGCAACAACTATTTCACGACCATTTTGATCTGTTACTTTTTCTATAGATTTAAATTCCCAAAGTTTTAGATTTTCTTTTCTCTCTGTAAACTCAGGTTTCTTTGAACCCATGGAGCATGCAGCATTTAAAATAACGCCAACAAATAAACCAATGATAAAAGTTTTCATTTATTTTTCCTCCGATTTCTTTTGGAGAAATCTGTCTATGTTTTTTAGCTGATCTGTGATTTTGTCGTATAGATTTAAAATAAGATCATGATCTATGTCATCCATTCTGGTTGATTCAGTTCTGTATCTTTCAACCAATTCATCAAATTCTTTTTTCTGCTTTTGATCGTAGTCTGGAAATTTATCTAGTATTTTTGAGAGTGAAGTAAATACTGAAGTGATCGCCTGTGCATATACTGTTGCAGTCATGTAACCTCCATTCACTTAGGTCTTATCTTTAAAAACCATTCTAGGATTTTGCTTGTAATCATTACTCCATTTTTGTTGAGTTCAGTTTTTTCCCTCAATCCTATATAGAGTAATGATGTTAAAAATAATTGTTCCCTCATTCCCTCAGTTAAATTTATGTGCGTATGTTCATTCAAAAAAATAGGATCAATTAATGATCCTATTAAAAAAATAAAGCTGATTAAAAATGTTAAGCTTTTTAATCTCCACATTATTATTTTGCTAATTCTTTAACCAAGTCTCCACCGAGTAGGCCTGCACAATAAACAGACTCTCCAACATTTTCTTTTACTTCTAATGGAATTGCCGTCATACCTTCCAAAGCTTCAGCTAAAGCTTTGTATGAGTCCATAACAATAGCAGGAATATCTTTTCCCGGCTGAAACCCATCTTTACTGGCCTCTTTTGCACTCTTAACAACTTGAACAAGTGCTTTGCGAACATCGTTTAATTCTTTTGGCACTTGAACTGTTTCTGATACTAGACTCATAAAAACTCCTGTTTAATGTTTTTTATTAGTAACCAACCTGATTATTTTAACACTATGGAATAAGCTTAATCAAGTCAGAACATTTTTGCTCTGGAAGATAAGCGATATTTAAATCTTCCAACTTCTTTCTGTAAGTAGATAAACATTTTTGTTCCGATAGGTCATCAACAAGTTTTTTGTTTGCTATTTCTAATCTGTGAACAACCAATAAATTTAATCTTTCTTTAAATTCGTTTTCTAGCTTTGCTTTTAATTCAGTAGCACAAAGAGTGGCCAATGCAGCAGGGTAGCTCTGACCTGAACAAAATGCATTTACTTGATTGTAGGCCTGTGCGATCTGCTTTGATTGCTCAACCGCTTGAGATTGGCGATCAATTTCTTCAATCTTTGAAGAAAATTCTTGGGCATGCACAAATGAAATTGTTAGCAAGCTAAGTGAAATTAAAATTTTCTTTTTCATAAATCCCCCTAAATTAATTATCAAAACACGTCATTTTAATATTTGAATTTGTCCTACTTGTTTCCATTGTCGCAGCTTCTCCCGACTCTTGAAACATCATAAAATATAAAGTATCGCCAGCTACAAGTTTTAAAGTAAATGGACAGATCATAGTTTTTGAAGATGAAGTAGATTCTGAAACAGGAACATTAAACAAACATCTATCATTAAAATCAGCACCATTAACGTATGGTTTCAGATAGTAAACAGATGCCGCAGGGTAAAGAATTGAACCAGAAGCCGTGTGTGTTACTTTAGAATTTACCTGGCATAACTGATTACGCTTAGAAGTAAAAACCCATGAGGAACCTGTAGTAATTGAATTATCGTCGTCTTGAGCTAACGTATCCCATTGCGATCTTTCTTCCGAGTTATTCGCTAGGGAAGCATTTCCCTGACCATAATATTCATAATAACGATAATTTTTTAATGATGCTGCAATGGTTCCACCAACTGGCTTTATAGTAATTGTTATGGAATTGTTTGCATCATGCGCTTCTGCCGCACAGTTAGCTGCGCCACCAACTCTCTTTGCTTGTAGATTCCATTCAAGGTTAGATTGTCCTGTAGCATATCGAACAATTTTACACATTGGCGGAGCAGTACCAAGTGCCGGTGTACCTGCTGAGGCGTTAGTAGGTCCGACTGTATTGGTCCCGTCAGTTAGTTGAAAAGAGCACGACTGACTCGCCACGTTTTCCGCTAACAATGAACCATAAAAACAAACTTCGTAATCAATATTAGGAGCGAGGTAAGGGGCCTTTAATCCCACCGTGCCGCTAACTGAGTCAGATATTACCGCACCATTTTTTGAGGTGTAGCCGGTATTAAAGTCAGTATCTACAAGGTTTACATAACTACCCGATGCAGTAGTCGCATAAGCATTTGTCTGATTATAAAACTTTATTTCGTATGGTACTGGAAGAGTCTGAGAAATAACTTGATCTTGCTCGTACCTAACGGCTGTGAATCTTAGCTTCGCTGTCCCTGGATCGTTATTAAGTCCCGAAGCCGCAGCGAAAGTTAAATAATCATCCTTAGCAAGTCTTATCGTCGTACAGGCATTTGCTGATTGAGTATCTGCGGCAGCAGTTGAACCATGCTGTGCTGTTGTCGCTCCATTTATATAAATCTCTAATCTTTGTGAACCTGCGGCATCGACGCTTGAGGCCGAGAAGCAAGCTGTGACATCTACATCGTCATAAGACGAAGTGACTTTAGTTCTAGTGTTTCCTGCATCATCTGAAACAACTAATAGAGCATCACCTTTATTTTCTATTGTCGCAGTCCCTAGGTTAAATTCCACCTCATTGCTTCGATCAGACATTGAGGATTGTTGTTGGCTTATGTAATAATTTTGGCTGTAAACTTTATTAACAATTTTTGCGCCCATTGCCCTAATGGCAGTAAAATCAACTCTTGCTGAAGCTGTTGTTGGGCCATCTGTTGTCACTCTCCAGCATGATTTACCTGAAGCTGGAATAGTTTTTGTAACATAATATTGTTCATATTTATCATTGCTGGTTACATCAACACAGTTATCACCTGAACCGGAATCGTCTGAAGCGCAGAAGTTAAATAAAGCACTAGATGTTTTAATCCAAGCAATGGCCTCAAAGTTTTGATTTTCTCTTGAAGTGTTTGTAGCACAATATTCAACGTCACCAGTCTGAGATGACAAAGAAATATTTAACGCTTTAGCCCCTTCTTGGATGGCCCCTGTGTCAGGGTTAGTACATGTTCCAGTGTTACATGTTCCAGAAAATGCGGCCTCAAATGAACCATCGGATAAATAGTTTTCTCCACCGGCACCGCCTCGACTTAGT
>Ga0172376_10004452_pt1 | contig 16000 bp, 20 predicted proteins | sample Lak35m_FD_121114 | JGI IMG/M metagenome (GOLD analysis project Ga0172376, IMG submission 121114) | Freshwater microbial communities from Kabuno Bay, South-Kivu, Congo - kab_092012_35m | ecosystem: Environmental > Aquatic > Freshwater > Lake | place: Democratic Republic of the Congo: South-Kivu... | reverse complement strand
GTGATGCTAAGATGGCTATAGCTCATGAGGATCTCCTGATTGTTGTGATTATCATCAGATTATCCTTATGAGTCCTTTTATGCAAAGATCTCTAGGCGTTGCATTTCATCCTTGAATTGGCGCCCCTACTAAACCACCAAATGCCTTAGCACCTTCCAATAACAGCACCTTGATTGAGCCATTGCCCGATGTCCCCCAACCAGTTACACCAGCTAAACCAAGCACTACTCTAAATCCTCCGCCTACGATTCCCGTCACTACGACTAAACCATCTTCTCAATCTGCTAACCTCGCTCAAAGCCCTAACGAAGTTCTCATTGATCGTGATCCTGTTCCTGTCGTCCCCCCAAGACAAGTTACCCCGCCGCGATCAATATTTGTCCCTACTACGCCACCAGCAACAACTACTCCGCCAGTAACAACTACTCCACCACCAGCAATAACTACTCCTCCCCCAACAACTTCTATCCCCCCAACAGTTACAACACCACCAGCACAGACTGCCCCAATCCCCTACAATCCTCAAATTGCAGCACTAGTGCCACCACCAGCAAGGGATACGAGTCCTTATTTAGTTGTAATTCCATCTTCAGATACTGAAGCTCTCAATCGAGTCCGTAGTGTTGTCCCTAGTGGTAAAGTCATTTCGTCTCGATTTGGCAATATTATTTTGGTGCAAGGCTATCCCGATCGCGATCGCGCTGAAGTCTTAAAAGTAATCATGCGATCGGCTATTGGGCTTGATGCTCGCGTAATACATCAAAATAGTTTATAAAGAATAAAACTTACTCTGCAAATTCTGGTCTCATTCTTCATATAGCAATCCTAAATAGGTTGTGAGAGTGCACCCCGAAGGGGCGCACTCTCACAACAATCAAAATCTTACAACTCATTTAGGAGCGCTATAATTAGCAAAACTACCCAATCATCATGCAAGAACCAATAGCCTCAAATCCATCTATGACTGAGCCGATGATTGTCGCCCAAGACGTACATAAGTGGTACGGCAACTTTCATGTGCTTAAAGGTGTGAGCTTAACCGTAAACCGTGGTGAAGTGGTAGTAATTATGGGGCCATCTGGCTCAGGGAAATCGACTTTTGCGAGAACTTTCAATGCTCTAGAGGAATATCAACAAGGCAAAATCGTCATTGATGGATTTGAGCTTTCACCCGAAAATCATCGAAATATTGATGCGATTCGTCGCGAAGTGGGGATGGTATTTCAGCAATTCAATCTCTTTCCTCATCTCACGGTTTTCCAAAATATTACCCTCGCACCTTCATGGGTTCGCAAATGGTCAAAGGCTAAGGCTTCAGAAGTTGCGACACAGCTATTAGAGCGGGTGGGTATTTCACAACAGGCGCATAAGTATCCATTACAGCTATCGGGTGGTCAGCAGCAACGGGTCGCGATCGCCAGAGCATTAGCTATGCAACCAAAAGTAATGCTCTTTGATGAGCCGACATCTGCTCTCGATCCTGAGATGGTGCGTGAAGTATTGGATGTAATGCGATCGCTGGCTGATTCAGGAATGACGATGGTGGTAGTGACCCATGAGGTAGGCTTTGCCCGTGAAGTCGCCGATCGCATTGTGTTTATGGATGGTGGTGTAATTGTGGAGGAGGCAACTCCTGAAGAGTTTTTCCAAAATCCTAAAGAAGAGCGCACGAAGAAGTTTCTGTCACAGATTTTGTAGAGATTGGCTCAGACGAAAAAGCACTGTATAGGATTTAAGAGAGATAAAACTTGTAGCTCACTCCTCCATCTTCTGTAACTTCAAAATTGGCATTCAATTCAGTAGCTTTTTTGTCTAAATATTGCTTTGACTCTTCTAGAGATAGCTGATTAGCGATCGCAAAATCAATCGGCGTAATATTGCCATTATTGGCTTGTAAGGTTGTCAAAAAATTAAATTCGAGTTGACGCTGGCGCACTTCGAGCAAGTCATCTTGTTTCTTTTTCTCTTTCCAGACGATCCAAGCTCCAGCCGCTAAGGCAGGAACACCAAGCATAATTCCTCCAGCCGCCGCACTACGATCTTTGGGAGTAGGATTTTTGATAGCTAACGATGAAACGGTCACAGTCAAAAAGATAAATCCTATGGAAAAGAGAAGCCCTGCAAATATTTTCTGCATAGATCACAACCATAAATCATAATGACAATCATAGCGCTGCCATTCCTACAATAAACCGCGATAGCGGATAAAAACTAAGACGACTGACCATGAGCCTAGCGCCACCTTAATCGCAACTAGAATATTCAGAATCGGGATAATGCCGCCACTAATTAGTTCACCTAGCTGACCGTGGGGTAACTCTATCCCTGAGAGGGTGATTACTGATAGAACAATGAAAATCAGTACTGATATCTTTTCCCAAGTTGCAGCGTGCCAGCGTTTATAAAGCTTTTGCAGTCGTTCTGGCGGAGAAGTTATCGCAATCAAGCCGATCGCCGTACCACCTGCTACACCTGCCGCAAAGCCTCCCCCTGGGCTAAGGTGTCCACGAATTGCCAACTCGATCGCAACTAGTGCAGCAACAGTAGATCCTAGTTGAGCAAGGACAATCGAAGTTTGATCCGTAAACTGGTAAATTCGCGTAAATGGCTTCTCATTGGCAAGCAGAAAATTTGCACCCATGATGGCGATCGTGAAGACAATCACTTCAAAAATGGTGTCATATAGTCGATTGCGAAAAATGATGCCTGATACCACATTACTCACGCCACTATCTTGAGCGATTGCTTCCACAATCGAGAAAGACAAACTAGGGGCAGGATTAGGCAAGAAAAGCATTTTCACAGCAAAAGCAATGCCAGCAACTATATAAATCCATTTCATAATCTATTTCAAAGTTTTTTTTAATGGTTGAATCACAAATCAATTTTTAAAGGCGCGACTTCGGAATACTTGTAAAAGTTTATTTAAAAGTTTATTTGACTTGAAAGTAAAGCCATCTAGGATATGGCAACGCCATTTGCTGCATTGGTATAAACCAACTGGACATTTGCTAAAACTGGGTTTGTTACCATGATCTCATAGAGGCGATGCAGACGAATTTTGATTTGGTAAAAGTTGGATTTCACACCTTCTTGATATTCCGTAGCATCTTCATGCTCTGAATTATGTAGGGTAGCATGGACGATTTTATCAGTTAGTGCTTGTTCTAGTTCTGCTTCATTTTGATAGGGAACTAGCTCAACCCGCATATAGTGCTTACTGAAAGTGCTTTTAAGAACATCGATCAGGTTTTTTAAATCAGATTTAGGCGCTGGATCGCGATTCTGCTCAGGTTGCTCCAATTGTTGCTCCATTTGCTGATTGAGCTGGTTTAACTGTTGATTTAGCTGTTCAAAGGGAAGGTTGAGTTTATTTAATTCTTCTTCTAAATCATGCTCGATCGCCACTGACTCAACTACACCTAAGCGCAAAACTAAAGAAGAGCGCACGGCAACTGCGTAGAGCATTGTTGCTAAAAAAGCACCCACTAGCGCCTCAGTCAGAGCCACATCCGCCGCTCCCAAGATCGTATAGACTAGCGCCGATAATGCCCCTAAAATGCCACGAATGACTAGGGCATTGTAGGGGTTAGTTTGGGAAACCAACATTGATGCAGATACGGGTAACAGTACGGCGATCGCATAGACATAACCATCATAGTTACTGTTCATTTGTCTCTTTACCTCTCTTATTTGCTCATTAAATCTTTAAGAAATCATTCAAGAATTACTTTCTACGCTCAGAGACTTTTAGAGATCCCCCTCAATCCCCCTTACAAAAGGGGGAAGAAGATAATTTAATTGATTCTCCCCTCTTACGAAAGGGGGGCTGGGAGGATCTGGACAATCAGTCGCTACTTATTACTTGTTTTACTGCTAGAACAGTAGGCCATCACGTAGCACAGCATCGTATTCCATAAAGTTAAGGAAATAATTGCAAGAATCAGTAATGGTAGCTCCCTAGGGCGGAGTAATATCAAACCGAACACGATCGCGATCGAGCCAATGGTGTCGGAAACCGATAGACTATGGAGCTTAAAAAGAACTGATCGCCTTTTCAGTAGAGCCAAAGTTCCCCAAAACCAAAACACTAATCCACCGAAAATACAGATATAGCTAAGAATATTTATGAAGATTGCCACGGTTATATTTCTCCTGAGCGTCTAATGATATGGGCTAGGAGCATAAAGCCTGCATTGCCAACACTCAAAATAATTACGCCCACTACACCGATCATCCAATCATCTCGCAAGATGGCGATCGCCAAAATCATCACTGAGGATTTGGCAGCAACACTGGAAAAGGCGAGCATAATTTCCCAAATATTGTTGTTGTGCTTCCACGCTTGGTATAGCGGAATGATTATGGAGACAACCATCGCACCGACGGCAAAATTCAAAACAGCCTTAGTTGATAAATCAATGTTCATGGGTTTGACCTCCTTGAGCGTTTGGTCACATGATGCACCACATACCAGCCTTCTTCGTTATGTCTTAGGACTATGGTTTTGGGAGTGAATGTGATCAGAAAAATGTCCAAGAAAACTAATGCGGCTGATCGCTGATGTCTGGTTTCTTCGATCACTACTTCTTCATATTTATGGGGTTGCCAGATCATCTCGATCGACTCGATATAGGCTTGAGGGATTGCCTTCAGGATTTTGCCAAGGCTTTGCAAAATATCTTTGAGTCGAATTGATTCTGAGCGGTAATAGGGTATCAGCAGACAAATAATCACGCCAATAACTATGTTCGTAATACTAAAATTAGCGGTCAGCAAAAACCAGATCACAATTCGCAGCAAAAATTGTCCAATCATGAGACTGCCATCCAAAAAAGTAAAACTAAAATTAGTCCCATCACTCCGATTAGGTTATCAAACTCTTCAAATATAACGGGTAAGTTGACCACAGATCGGCGGAGAATGAGCCAGTAGGCAAGCCAACCGATCGCAATCGTGACTAAGGGTTTAACGACATTTTCCAGACTGTAGGCTTCGTAGTAAACAATATTTGCCACAAACAATCCGCCCAATAAAATCGCGATTGCTACCCAAAAATCAGTTTTGCTCTTAGCAGGTTGCGCCTCAACTGCTGACTGATGGGGCAGAAAAATAAATTTTGCAAAGGCGATCGTTGTTCCCACCGCCGCCACATTCATACCCACATCTTGCCAAGAAAAAACATTTTTGAGAGTCAATATTTTTGCGCCAAATCCCGCTAGCATGGGAAACCCTGAAATCGAGAACCCCGCAATCACAAGGTTAATCCAGATATTTGTGGGGATTGATTGCTGTTGCAGTTCCTTAAAATTGCGGCTAGGTAATTTACTTACTGTCAAAAATAAAGAGGCTTTCACTAATCCGTGTGTGAGCGCATAAAACCCACCGACGGCTGGTGCAGCCAAAATAAAACCCATCTGAGAAACTGTAGAAAAGGCTAATAGCCTCTTAGTATCTTTTTCAAATACCGCAAAGCTAACCCCTAACAGAGCCGTACTAACACCAAAGATTCGCACAATCGGATCAATTTCTTCGATCAATAGGGCGCATCGCAACAATGGCAAAACTCCTGCTTTGACCACCACACCCGACATTAGCGCCGAGACAGGCGACTCAGATTCGGCATGGGTCAAGGGCAGCCATAGTCCTGAGATAAAGATGCCGCCTTTTGCTAATAGCCCTAAAAATATCAAAGCGATCGCTTCGGGAGGTGAGACCCGCAGTCCGCTAAAAGTAAAGGAGTGGGTGGCTTTATATACCAACACTGCACCAATTAAATAAAACAACATGGCAACATTGCTGACAAATAAATAGCGCAAACCAATCCAAATGGAGCGATCGCTACGGGGATAGGCGATCAATAAAAAGGTGGCAATGCTAATTACTTCTAGAGCCACGTATAAACTGATGAAGTCGGAGCAGGCAAAAGCGGCATTGACACTGCCATGCAGCAGTATAACTTGAGCATAAAAAAAGGCAGTGCGATCGCTACGCCAACAGTAGATAATCACAGCCGCCGTAACCAGAGCATTGGTCAAGATAAAAAATCCTGCCAAAGGGTCAAGCACCAAGGTCACACCAAAGTTATCGAGCAGTTGTAAGTTGATCGGCGTTTGCTGAACAAACAACGGAATTACATACAACGCTGAGGCAACTGCTCCCATTAACGCCAAGTAGCGATCGCCCTTTGGCAGCAGATAAATAATAAATCCCACCATAAATGGCAAGACAATCCAGATCAAAGTTAGGGTGGTCATACAAGGTCACTCTTCTCGATCTCGTGGATTTCAAGGGTAGGATTGTTCCTCGCTAGTTTAATTGCACCTACTAGCATCAGCGCCTGAATCGAAAAGCCAATCACGATCGCGGTCAAAATCACCGCCTGCGGCACAGGGTCAGCATAATTAGTCCTTGGTGTATCCCCAAGGATCGGCGTAAATACACCTTGACGGGCAGCAATCACTACAAAATAGGCAATTACTCCGCTACTCATGACATCCATTGAGATTATTTTCATGATTAAATTCCTCTTGAGAATAATCCCCAAAAAGCCACAAAGTATCGTTGCAAGGACAAAGGCTTCTAACAAATTAATTGGCATTAATTGGTGCTTATAGCATCACTACTAAAGTTTACTTTAGGGTTTCATGACACGTTTCCCCTAGCAGTAAACCCAGAAAATTCTCTATGGTTAGCAACGTAAAGAGTAGGTAAAGTACAAATCAAAAATCAACGAAGATGAGCATCTCGTCTTCAATCTTTGTGTTTTTAAACGCCTTACTGAGTTCAGTTTGTTACATCAGTCCGACGAAAGCAAAAAATGGTAAGCATCGCTAAGCGATTCTTACCATTTTTCACCATTTGTGGCTTCGTAAGCCACAAATGGCGATATCGAACTAACGTTTTTTTATAGCAAAGCAAGTTTTGCTTAGGACATAAAACCCAAGAATCGAGTGGCGGCGCTTCGCGCCGCCACTCGATTCTTGGGTTTGGGTTTGTACTAGCGAACTCTTTTTTTGCTATATAAGGGATTCAGAAGAGGTTTTGAAAGTGGCGCGAAGCACTACTTTCAAAACCTCTTCTGGATTTTAAGTCAGCGCAAAGCACTGCATTATGAGCGTCGAGAGAAAGCCCATGAGAGTAAATGCTTTAGCCAGCCTTGCCTTTGTGGTAAAGATGTTTTGTCAATATTTGGTGAAATTCCCTTGCCAACGCCTTTCTTAGTGTTCACATTTTTTACACTATTTTGGTCAGCATTGGATTCGGCTAATTCTAGAAGATACTTTAGGGCTATAGCTTCCTGTGGATTAAGATAAAGCGATCGCTTAAAGCTAGCCTTTGCCATTTCTAGTTGATTCATATTTGTATAAACTACACCTAATAAAGCAAGGCATTTACTGTTGTTCTCATCAGTTCTTAAGATAGTTCGTAAATCTTGAAGAGCGGCTTTCCAATTATTCTGCAAGATATATATTTCACAGATCTTGATGCGATTGTTAATCACCTGCGTATCATCGTTGATCTGAATGACCGTCTCATCAGATTTAGGTTTGAAATTACGAGCATTCTGGATATCATTGCTCTCACCCCCAGACTGAATTATTGTTTGATCAGCAGAATGGGCTTGCAAATTGCTAGCATGCTGATCGGTCGTATACTGAAGATTATATGTATAACTTGGTTTTGAGGGTGGCGGTAGAAAATTGGTTGTATGCGATTTAGTGCCTTTAGGTGTCAACATTGGTGCAAGTACTGGTGGCATATTAGCTGCTCCATGTCGATAACCCTCTTTATAAAGAATGAAAACCAAATTTAATTCACTAATTTGTGCCGTATAGTCCAGAATTTGAGTAAGTGATTGATACTGCACTTTAGCGATTTCTGTAACTAAGCGCTCGTAAACCTCATCACTGGGAGTCATCACCAACTCACAGGCACTCTCCGAATGGATCTGGATGTTACGAGATCTTTGCATTAAGCGTTTGGCTAGCAACTTAAATATCCCTTGATATGCTGTACGGTCCTGTTCTCTCATCAGACCGTTGTAGGCAGGGTTCACCAATTTCGCTAGATACTGAGTGGCAATAACTTTCTCTTCTACCGAAAAGCCATAGACATCAGGATGCAAGATACGAGCAATCCGCAAATACACATTGCGAATGTAAGTAGAATTGCTAATGATAGGTAAGCCCAAAGCAGCGTAGTAGTAGTCATGATTATACTGACTAATACCTCGATCAAAGCGGATAAACTGGTTTTTTGTCTCCTTGGGCTGATTCATGTTTCCTTGCTATGCCCATGATTTAAATAATGATAGCGATTCTGAATCTTAATTAGCTCGATATAGATAAAATCAGACCCCAAGCCTTTGATGCATTTTGTTCGTGTGTTCAAAGATTTGGGATGCAGTATTTTATAGCTATCTACTTAATCAAAGACATTTATACCAATATCAAGCAAAAAAAAAGAATAGAGTAATTGTCTTAGTAACGATCTGTCACAGTCGCCCTAACTTCACTACAGACAAGTACTTATGTATAACTAGTTACAAAGCAAAACTATAAAATTACGTGAATTCGATATAGCCATTTGCTCTGCGCGGCGCAAATGGCTATATCGAATTCACGTTAAAATTTCGCCCCTGCATGACAAAACTTTACGTTTTTTTAGCTACTTATGCCAAAAGCACAAATTAGCATAGCCATTTTGTGCTTTTGTATAACTTGGATCTATTTTAAGGAAATACGCACTATAAGAAATAAACAGATAGCTGATCGCCTAGTCTCACATAATTTCTTCAGCCAAAAGCTTCCCTTGGACACGTTCATAATCATCTTCAAGAAAACACTCTTGGGCTGCTTAGTTTGAATGAGAAACTACTAGTTTGTAATCTGATGCAGGATTAAAAATATTACATCTACCATCATGATCGCCGACAAGCATCAAAATTTTAGGCGGGAAAGGTATAGGAGCAACCCAAAGTTCGATAAATTTTCAAGTTTTAGCCTGTTTTTCGAGGACTGGTGCGAGGGATTGCATGACTTTCCTTGAAGTTACTTCTGTTATAAACGGGAGTAAACAAACTCAATCTATAGTTTAAAAATGATGATTTTTGGATAAATCATAGATATTTATATATAGCATTGATAAAATAACTTAAAGCCAAAATCAGCTTTTAGCTACTTTTTAACACATATTCTCGCCCCAACATGACGATATACTGATAACCATCAAGGTATATCTACTTAAACAACATATCCAATAGAGTCAATTGCTAAAGCAATAGCTCAAGCCGTGACTTAAAATAACAAACGTTTAGGATGTGCTGCATATCCTAGATAACTATCAAAAACTAGCACTACTTAACCAGAGCAACAGTTTACAGAGTAAAGAGGCGATCGCAAATCATGGTGATGATTGAAACCAAAGCCGAACGCATGGTCATAAATATGGGACCTCACCACCCATCCATGCACGGCGTTCTTAGACTTATCGTCACGCTAGACGGCGAAAATGTAGTCGATTGCGAGCCTGTTTTAGGTTACTTGCATCGCTCAATGGAAAAAATCGCCGAAAACCGCACGATTATCCAATATTTGCCCTACGTGACCCGATGGGATTACCTTGCGACCATGTTCACCGAGGCAATCACCGTTAATGCACCCGAAAAACTAGCCAATGTACCAGTGCCACGACGCGCTAGCTACATTCGGATGATCATGCTAGAACTAAGCCGCATCGCCTCTCACTTACTGTGGCTCGGCACATTTGTCGCAGACATCGGCGCACAAACCCCATTTTTCTACGTCTTCCGTGAACGGGAAATGATCTATGACCTGTTCGAGGCAGCTACAGGGATGCGGATGATGCACAACTATTTTCGGATCGGGGGAGTAGCTGCCGACTTACCCTATGGCTGGATCGAGAAATGTGAAGACTTTTGCAACTACTTCGCCCCCGTCATTGACGAATACGAAAAATTAATCACCAATAACCCGATATTCCGTAAGCGGATTGAGGGAATTGGCACAATTAGCCGCGATGAAGCAATTAATTGGGGTTTATCAGGGCCAATGCTCCGTGGTTCAGGTGTAAAACTTGATCTACGTAAAGTTGATCACTATGAACTCTACGACGAACTTGACTGGGATGTACAGTGGGACAATGGCGGTGACTGTCTGGCTCGTTATATTGTGCGGGTGCGCGAGATGCGTGAGTCTACCAAAATGATCTTGCAATGTCTCAAACAAATCCCTGGCGGATCTTACGAAAATCTCGAAGCACAAAGAGTTCTCGCTGGGCCCAAGAGCGAATGGAACTCAATGGACTATCAGTTCATTAGCAAAAAACCGTCACCCACTTTTAAGGTTGCAAATGGCGAACATTATGTCCGTGTCGAAGCGCCAAAGGGTGAACTGGGTGTCTATATCATTGGTGAAGATAGCGTCTTCCCTTGGCGTTTTAAGATTCGTCCACCTGGATTTATTAATCTACAGATCTTGCCAGACTTAGTACGCGGCATGAAGATCGCTGACATCATGGCAATTTTAGGAAATGTGGACATTATTATGGGTGAGGTCGATCGCTAATGTACGGTGGAATTGATTTACAAAGATCTTTAATTGAAATCCTGACAGGGCTGGGCTTACCCGCCGATGTCGCCAAAGTGATTTGGATGTTATTGCCGATGGCGGTAATGGTTTTGGGCGTAACTGTGGGCGCATTGGTCTGCACATGGCTAGAGCGGAAAATCTCTGCTGCTGCTCAACAACGGATTGGTCCTGAATATGCTGGGCCATTTGGTTTGCTGATTCCCCTTGCTGACGTAGGCAAACTCTTAATCAAACAAGGCACGGTTCCTGCGAAAGCCGATCCTTTGCTGTACACAATCGGACCTGCTTTGGTATTTACCTCCGTCTTTTTATGTTATTTGGTCATTCCCTTTGGTCAGAACTTAATTATTTCTGACATTGGCACAGGCGTATTCTTCATCATTGCCATTTCCAGCGTTGCCCCAATTGATTTACTGATGGCAGGTTACTCTTCCAATAACAAATACTCACTGCTTGGTGGTTTACGGGCTGCCGCACAGTCAATCAGTTACGAAATTCCTCTAGCTTTGGCAGTATTGGCGATCGCCTTAATGACTAATGGACTTAGCACCATTGATATTGTTAATCAGCAAGCTGAGTATGGGATTCTGTCATGGAATGTTTGGCGGCAACCAATTGGCTTTGTTATTTTCATCATCGCGGCTCTGGCTGAATGCGAGCGCTTGCCCTTTGACTTACCAGAAGCAGAAGAAGAACTGGTTGCTGGTTATCAAACTGAATATTCAGGGATTAGGTTTGCCTTTTTCTATGGTGGTTCCTACGCTAACCTTTTGCTAGCTGGCTTACTAGCATCCATTTTGTATCTCGGTGGCTGGGAATTACCATTTCCCATTGACAAAGTTAGCGATGCTTTAGGAATTCAAGCAGATACAGCTTGGTGGCAAGTTATCGCCGCTTTCATTGGGTTAACTGCGACTCTAGTCAAAACCTATGCCTTTATTTTCTTTGCGATCCTCCTGCGTTGGACAGTTCCCCGCGTTCGCATTGATCAATTACTAGATCTCGGTTGGAAATTTCTACTGCCCATCGGCTTGGCGAATTTACTAATTACCGCAGCATTGAAACTAGCTTTTCCCATTGCGTTTGGCGGATAGCTATTAGCTTTTGCTATCAGTTGACATTATAGATTTAGTTTTTTTGACTGTTCTAAGCCTAATCCCAAAAGCTAAAAGCCCTAATTCAACACTTTCTAAAACAATCCAAACACCATGCTGAAATTTCTAAACAAAGTTGGTGAATACACCAAAGACGCTGTTCAAGCAGCCAAGTATATTGGGCAAGGCATGTCGGTAACCTTTGACCATATGCGTCGTCGCCCGATTACTGTGCAGTATCCTTACGAAAAACTGATCCCTTCTGAGCGTTTTCGTGGACGCATTCACTTTGAGTTTGATAAGTGCATTTCCTGTGAAGTTTGTGTACGGGTATGTCCAATTAACTTACCTGTAGTGGATTGGACTTTCAACACAGAAATGAAGAAAAAGGAACTCAAGAGTTATAGCATTGACTTTGGAGTATGTATTTTTTGTGGTAACTGTGTAGAATACTGCCCCACTAATGCCTTATCTATGACTGAGGAATACGATCTCTCAACCTTTGATCGCCATGAGTTGAACTTTGATAGCGTTGCTCTCGGACGGATGCCGACCAAAGTTACTGAAGATCCACTTGTTACGCCAATTCGTGAGCTTGCTTATTTGCCGAAGGGTGTAATCGAGGGGCATGAAGCACCTCATACCGCTAAGCGTGCGGGGCTACGTCCTGAAGAAATTGCCGAAGCTGCTTCTGAGAATAAATAATACCAAAGCACAAAATGGCTCAGTCATTTTGTGCTTTTAAAACCCTTACTGGGTTTGGTTTCTAATTTCTAATTTTTAATTTCTAAGAGTGTTGCCATGCTTTCGGAAATTGGGATAACAGACAAGATTACTGGAGGAGATTTTAATGAGTAATATCGGTCTAGGTGATGGTTCACAAACCGTATCTTTGGTTGTTTTAGCGGCAATGCTAACGGCTTCGGCAATGGGTGTGGTGCTGTTACAAAATGTCGTCTATGCAGCTTTTCTGCTCGGCGCAACTTTTATCAGTGTTGCAGGACTATATCTATTGCTCAATGCTGATTTTGTAGCGGCGGCTCAAGTCCTAATTTATGTTGGGGCTGTCAATATTTTGATCCTGTTTGCGATCATGCTTGTAAATAAGCGCCAAGACTATCAAGATGTTAAGTATGGAGCCTTACGTAGTGTGGTGACGGGCGTTGTTTGTCTAGGTTTATTTGGATTGCTAGGAGCCACTGTTATTTCCACAGACTGGGCTGTTACTCCGTCGATCGCGAAGTTGCCTTCAACCCTTGTGGTGATTGGTCAGCATTTCTTTAGTGATTACTTACTGCCCTTTGAGTTGGCATCAGTTTTGCTGTTGGTTGCTCTCATTGGGGCGATCGTGTTGGCGCGTCGCGAGCTTGTGCCTGATGCTGTGAAAGTCGGTCAAGTTGATGAGGACTCACTGGAGTTATTAGAAAAGCCCAAAGAGCAACTTGTTGCCTCTAAATAGCTAAGCAATTAGCTATTAATACATTGCAATTAATAGTAAATAGATATGTCTTTAGAACCTTTTTTGATTATTGCGGCTGCGCTCTTTTGTATTGGCATCTATGGATTAATTACTAGTCGTAATGCTGTGCGCGTATTAATGTCGGTAGAGTTGATGTTAAATGCCGTTAATTTGAACCTGATGGCTTTTTCTAACTTCTTGGATTCAGCAAGCATTCGTGGTCAAGTATTTACCATTTTTGTTATTTCGATCGCTGCTGCCGAAGCTGCGGTTGGTCTAGCAATCGTACTTTCGATTTATCGCAGTCGCGACACGGTAGATATGGAGCAGTTTAATTTGCTGCGTTGGTAATTACTTCATCAGAAATAGCGATCGCCTTTTATACGATCATGTAACTGGCGATCCTAATCAAGGTGAACGAGTTCGAGTAACATTTGCTAATGGATTGTAAGAAAAACCACTAACGCTGAAAACTACAGAAGCTTTCAAACAGTATGCAAACTAACCCGCCAAATATTGTCATAGTATTAACTGGGACTATAGTTCCAAACGTGACTATAAGTTCTCAGCACAATAATTCAGAGAAGAGAAGACAAGAATATTTAGAATGTATTCGTTTCTATACTCAATTTTCCAAGGTATATTTTTTGGAAAACTCTTTATATCCCATTGAAAATGATGAAAATTTTCAAAATATACCAAATTTATTGATTAGGAAGTTTTCTCCATCCTCATTTCCCGAAAGAGGGAAAGGATTTCAAGAGTTTGAGATGATCGATACATGGCTAAAAAATGAGGTAGATCCAATCAAGAATTTCGTTAAAGTTACTGGAAGATACCTATATCCTGATTTCCCTAAAATATGGTTAGAATGTCAGCACAATACAGATAAAAAGATGATTATCAACCAATACTTGTTTGTAGAAGCTGGAGTTGGACTGTTTTTCATCACAGCTGATTTTTATAGAGAAAATTTCTTTGATCTCTACCATAGTTCTGATGATCAAAAGGGAATAAGTATAGACTTTTGTGTATACGAAAGTCTAAAGCTAGTTCCCAAACGATATTTTAGAGGATTTCGACATGATACAAGATGCGTCGGAATAGAAGGAGGTAGTGGTAGACAGATGAGAAACAATCTTACTGACACATTGAATTGTCTAATTAGAAAGGTTAACTACATTTTTGACAAGCATTATATTTGGTTGAGTTTTTAAAGTTATTTTCTGTTTGCCAAACAATCCTCAATCGTCTGCTGTTGCGATTAGATTGAGTCAATATCTTCAGGAAAAGATAGATTCGTAATTTGTTCAAAGCTATACGGGCATTGACTAGGAAATTGCTTAGGATCAAGAGAGGTTTCTCGACCGATCAACAATAATCCCAATTGGTAAGCCTTTGTTAGTGCTTCATTTTTATAGGCTTTAAGACTGGGATTCTGCTCGATCAAATCAAGGATTTGCAATCTTTGTTCTTGAATCGTATATTTCCAACTTTTGCTACGTCGATTTGATTGAAATTGCCATTTAAGTAAATGACCAATGAGAATACCAAGACGATTTTTTAATTCTTGCTGTTGTTGTTTACCCAAAGATTCTATTTCCTCAATCAAATTTGGCAAATCAACGAAGTCTAATTTACCTTGACGTAAAAGACTAGACTGTTCCTGTATCCAACCATAAAAATCAGTTGCATATAAATTACCCATAACACAACCTATACATACTCAATAAATTTCGCCTTTTGCCTTTTTATTTGTCAAGCGATCGCAAAACCATTATATTGACGCATAAACGGCGAATGGTAAGCTAAAACAATATCCGTTTTGGGAATGCCATTTTCCGTAAGTTCATTGGCAACGCCGATCTCCGTGCCATCATATTGAATCCAGATTTTGCCATCCTCTAAATCAATATGAATTAAAGCGCCAAAAACTCGGCGATCGCCTTGCCAACCAGTACGAAGCAATTGATAGCGATCGCGCTCAACATCGAATAGCAACTTCATTGAAATTTCACCATATACTGGTTGAACCTTGCCATGTTCAGTCAGAATTTCTTGAACAATTTGTCGGTAGACATCTAGTTTATCCATTGAATATCACCAGTTTGAACGTTATAAATCAATTTGCATTTGCACATCACCATAGTCAACAGGAAAAGGATCATGGGTAATGTTCCAGCCCTCTGCTTGGAGCGATTGCTTAACAATATTATGAAATAAATCTCTTGCCATTATTTCTAAATTTTTACTTTTTTATTTTCATTTTTCTTTTTTAAGCGATCGCAAAATCACTATATCAACGTATAAATTTGCAGAAAGTAACTCAGAGATGCACTGGCTAAGGGAACTGAGAGGTTATCTGTGCCACCAGGAGAAAACGCTTCAAGCATAGCCGCGATCGCGGCAACAGGTATGGCCACTCCAAGGTCACGGGGCTGAATACCATGAGTAACTCCAAAAATACCAAGCATTACGATCAAGCTGGTAGCAAACATGGCAAAGGAGCCTTCAAAACTCCGCTTATTGCCTAGATGCACAAAGGTATGCTGACCAAAGCGTTTGCCAATTAGCGCCGCCATGCCATCACCCCAAGACATCACCATCACACCGATAACCGCATATTGGGGATACTGATTCCAAAAAAGCGCAACTAAAATCGTGATGCTGAGTGCATAGTAAAACACACCATAGGTTTTGCGTCCCACATCATGGATCATCGGCAAAATATTCGTATAGTGTGAGGATAAAGCGATCGCCGAAAAAGTCACGCCTGCGGTCACACATAGCCATGTCGGGATCTGCAACCACCACGCAATCAGCAAGACGTTACC
>Ga0172376_10004451_pt1 | contig 16000 bp, 13 predicted proteins | sample Lak35m_FD_121114 | JGI IMG/M metagenome (GOLD analysis project Ga0172376, IMG submission 121114) | Freshwater microbial communities from Kabuno Bay, South-Kivu, Congo - kab_092012_35m | ecosystem: Environmental > Aquatic > Freshwater > Lake | place: Democratic Republic of the Congo: South-Kivu... | reverse complement strand
GCGAGGTTGCACGCCGAGTTGTCGATGTGCATGTACTCCGAGCACGGGTTCGAGCCGTTGATGCGGCCGCTCGCGTGCGCGGTGTGCCACGTGTTGATGGTGGTGTCGAACTGCAGACCCGGGTCGGCGCACTCCCACGAGGCCTGGGCGATCTGGCGCCACAGGTCGCGCGCACGGATCGTGCGCACCGTCGAGCCGTCGGTGACCGCGGCGAGGTTCCAGTCACGGTCCTCCTCGACGGCGCGCATGAACTCGTCGGTGACGCGCACCGAGTTGTTGGCGTTCTGGTACTGGATGCTGAACGAGTCGGACCCGTCGAGATCCATGTCGAAGCCGGCATCGCGCAACACGCGAGCCTTGCGCTCCTCCTTGACCTTGCACCAGATGAACTCCTCGATGTCGGGGTGGTCGGCGTTGAGGATGACCATCTTGGCGGCGCGACGCGTCTTGCCGCCCGACTTGATGGTGCCGGCCGATGCATCGGCGCCGCGCATGAACGACACGGGACCCGACGCGGTTCCGCCGCCCTCGAGAGACTCGTAGCTGGAGCGGATCTTCGACAGGTTGATGCCCGAGCCCGAGCCGCCCTTGAAGATGACGCCTTCCTCGCGGTACCAGTTGAGGATCGCCGACATCTTGTCCTCGACGGCGAGGATGAAGCACGCGCTCGCCTGCTGCGGCACACCCTTGACGCCGATGTTGAACCACACCGGGCTGTTGAACGCCGCGCGCTGCGTGACGAGGATGAACTTCAACTCGTTGCGGAAGGCCTCGGCCTCCTCGGCATCGACGAAGTAGCCGCCCTCGATGCCCCAGTCGGCGATCGTGTCGGCGACGCGGTCGATGACCTGGCGCATCGAGCGCTCGCGCTCGGGCGTGCCCGGCGTCCCGCGGAAGTACTTCTGGGCGACGATGTTGGTGGAGTTCAGCGACCACGTGGCCGGGAACTCGACGTCGGTCTGCTCGAAGGCGACCGAGCCGTCCTTCCAGTTCGTGATGCGCGCGTCGCGCACCTCCCACACCACCTCGTCGTAGGGGTGCACGCCGGGCGTCGTGAAGAAACGGCCGATGCCGATGGCGAGACGATCGGGTGCGAGTGACATTGTCGTGGGCTCCTTGATGAAGTGGTTCAGTGTGGTCGTGCAGGCGGAGAAACCGGCGGTCGGCAGAGGATGGACCGACCACTAGATGTTGTGGGTCACCCTCCCCCTGTGCAGGTGACCCCACAAGTGGTTGGGTGATTACAGCATTGTAGTTACACCCTTGTCAACGACCCTCCCGAGATTGTCAACAACCCTCCCGAGATGTCCCGATTCGACGGGCTGATCTCGTTCGGGCCAGCCCCGGTGCCCATCGGTGGACGGGTCCGGGGATGTGTCGGCGACATCCGGGGGGCAGGTCTGGACCTGTCTGATCCCGGACGCCTCGCGGCGCCGGCAAGTGCGGACCGGACAACCTCGAGGGACCTCCATCCACCCTCCCGGACGTCGCCGATAGCCCGGTGAATGTACGGGGCGATGGCTGTGCATTGGAAGTGGACAGCGATGTGAATTGCAAGTTTTTTCGGTGGACAACCCCGTGCACAACCCGTCATCGGGATGTGGGAAAGCTGTGAACGACTCAGCCCGCGATGTGGACGGCCTCGACGCTCACCGGAATCGCAGAGAGCACACCGTTGCCCGACAACGGATCCACGACGGATTCGTCGGTGAGGATGTTCGAGTTCACTCCCGGCTTCTCTGCCGCCACCGACATCTTCGTGCCGCGCACACCGTGGCCCCATCCGTGCGGGACGCTCACCACTCCGGGCCGCACCGCATCGGTGACCTCGACGGCGATCTCCACCGAGCCGACACGACTCGTGATGCGCGCATACCCTCCGTCGGAGATCCCGAGACGTGCGGCGTCATCGGGATGGACATGGGCGGTGCAAGCGAGCGAGCCCTTCGTGAGCACCCTCAGGTTGTGCATCCACGAGTTGTTGCTCTTCAGGTCGCGTCGGCCGACGAGGAGCATCTGATCCGGATCGACCGTCTCGGCGAAGGCGGCCAGGCGATCGAGATCGGCCACGAGTGCGGGCGGTGCGAGTTCGATGCGCCCACTCGGTGTCCGCAGTGCCTCGGGCAGGCGTGGCTCGAGCGCGCCCAGATCGATCCCGTGCGGATTGGCGATCAACTCATCGACGCTCAGCCCGCCCGGGTTCGCCCCGAACGCGGCGCCGTAGGGACCGGTTTGGAGCATGAAGTCGAGCACTCGCACCGAACCGCGCCGGCCGTCGCGCGAGAGCGCAGACAGGATCTCGTCGGCATCGCGGCCCAACACCGGCGAGCCGGGAGTCGCCACCGACGAGCCCACCATCGTCTGGATCATCACGTCGTCCACGACCGCGGGATCGGCGTCGGGACCCGCACCCTGGAGGATCGCAGCCAGCGTGGCGAGGATCTCCCACTCGTCGGGTTGGGCGGGATCGCGCTCGAGCACCGGCGGGCTGTAGTTGGCGACGTTGCGCACCGCGTAGGTGTAGAGCGCGACGTCGTAATGGTCTTTCTCGAGCGCGCTCGGTGCCGGCAGGATCACGTCGGCGTGGCGCGTGGTCTCGTTGAGGTAGATGTCGACCGAGACCATGAACTCGAGATCGGCGAGGGCCTCATCGAGACGCGTCGCGTTCTGCGTCGACACGACCGGGTTGCCCGCGACCGTGACGAGACCACGGATCCGCCCCTCCCCGGGCGTGGTGATCTCCTCGGCCATGACCGCGGTCGGGTACTCCCCCAGCACCTCTGGCCGCTTGCTCACGCGGCTGTGACCCCGACCCGTGGAGAACCCCTTGCCCTTGCCGGGCGTACCGCGCGTGGTCGAGCTGCCCGTGGCGGGCAGTGTGAACATCGCCCCGCCCGGTGAGTCGATGTTGCCTGTGACGACATTGATCGCATCGACGAGCCACGCATTCAGCGACCCGAACTCGACGGTGTTGACACCCATGCGCCCGTACACCGCCGCGGTCGGCGCCGCCGCGAGCTCGCGCGCGATGCGACGGATCGTCGCGGCCGGCACATCGGTCGCATCGGCGACCGACTCGGGGGTGAAACGCGCGACGGACCGACCGAGATCGTCGAGACCGTTCAGGATCGAGGCGATCCGCGACTCCACAGTGACGAGGTTCTCGGCATACAGAACGTTCAGGATCGCGGCCAGCAACAGCCCGTCGGTTCCCGGTCGGATCGCGATCCACTCGTCCGATTCCTCGGCCGTGCGGGTGCGCCGGGGGTCCACGACCACGATGCGACCTCCACGCGCACGGATCGCCTCGAGGCGACCGGGGAAGTCGGGCGCGGTGCAGAGGCTGCCGTTCGATGCGTACGGGTTCGCACCGAGCATCAACAAGTAATCGGTGCGGTCGAGATCGGGCACCGGGATGCTCTGGGCTGTTCCGAACATCAGCCCACCAGCCACGTGCTTGGGGACCTGGTCGACCGTGGAGGCGCTGAACCGGTTGCGGCTCCCGAGCGCCTTCAGCCACACGCCGTTGTAGGTGCTCGCGCTGAGGTTGTGCGCGTTCGGATTTCCCACATAGGCGGCGAGCGCCTCGCGGCCATGACGGGCGATCACACCGCTCAGTCCCTCGTGCACGACGCGCCATGCCTCGTCCCACGACACCTCCACGTGCACGCCGTCACGCTTCACGAGCGGCCGACGCAGACGATCCGGGTCCTCCTGGAGCTGCTTGAGGGTGCTCCCCTTCGGGCAGATGAAGCCGTGGCTGAACACATCGTCGCGGTCTCCGCGGATGCGCACGATCTGCTCCCCCGGTCCGACGGTGATCTCGAGACCGCATGTCGCCTCACAGAGTGGACAGGTGCGGAACGCGGTGCGGGTCGAATCGGCGCTCATGTCGCCCACCGTACACTCGACACGGTGAAGCGGGCCCGGGTGGAACTGTGCATGATCTCCACCCCCGATGGTGTCATTGATGTCGGCGGCCGATCGGGTCCCCTCGGTGGCCCCGCGGACCAGGCGCGCCTCGCCGAGTTGCGCGCCGCCGCAGACGTGGTGCTGGTGGGGGCCGGCACGGTCCGAGCCGAGAATTACGGCGCTCCGTCGCGGTCGGACCTGCGGATCGCCGTGGTCACGCGCTCGTGCGCACTCGACTTCGACACCCCGCTCTTCACGAGCGGATCGGGGCTCGTGGTGACCACGGTGGATGCCCCGGATGTGCCCGTGGAGAGCGTCAGGGAAGGCACGGGGCAGGTCGATCTCGAGTCCGCGATCTCCCGGCTCGATGCCGGACTCGTGCACGTCGAGGGCGGACCGCAGTTGAACGCCGCCCTGCTCGATGCCGATCTCGTCGATGCGATCAACCTGACGATCTCGCCGATGTTGTTCGGTGTGAACGGGCCGTCGTGGACGATGGCGCCGCACGCGACGCGCGAGTTCGTGCTCGCATGGACACAGGAGCGCGACGGGATGTTGTTCGCGCGGTGGGAGCGCGTCAGGAGCGCTTGAGCAGTGCGAGTTCGCGGCGGAAGTCCGACGCGTCGTCGAAGTTCTTGTAGACACTCGCAAAACGCAGGTACGCGACCTCGTCGAGTTCCTTCAGGTGCTCGAGCACCGAGTGCCCGACCGTCGACGAGGTGATCTCGGTTCCTGCGGCGGCGGCGAGCCGCATGTCGTCCTCGACCTGCTCGGCCAGGGCCTCGATCTGCTCCTCTGTCACGGGGCGACCCTTGCAGGCCGACTGGACCCCGAAGGACACCTTGACCCGGTCGAAGGGCTCCCTCGTCCCGGAGCGCTTCATCACCATGAGGGGCGCACTCTCGAGTCGCTCATAGGTCGTGAAGCGGTACGAGCAGTCGGGGCAGGATCGCCGGCGGCGAATCGCCATGCCGGCCTCGGCCGAACGGGAGTCGATCACCTTGGTGTCGTCGTGTCTGCACACCGGACAATGCATGGTGACGCCACTATAAGTGACCACAACTTGACTTTCTGTCAGGTGCGAGCGCCCGGTGCGAGGCGCAAGGTGCCGACCGATGGTCCCGATCAGGGAATGCGGACGATCTGGCCGGCCTTGATCTGGGAGCCATTCGTCAAGATAAGGGCCTCGACGAGCTCAGTGATGTCGCCATTCGGGGCAATCTGGCGGGCAATCCCCCAGATCGTGTCACCCGGGCGCGCCACGAGCGTGCGCGGCGCCGGGGGGACATCAGCCGAGGGATCGGTTGCCAATGCCGTGGCTGCAAAGACGACGCTGAAGACCGCGAACACCGACACCGCTGCCACCGTGAGCCGGCGGCGACGGAAGACCGCCACGGACGGGCGGGCCGTGCCAACGGAGCGACGGTCCGCTGACGTGGTGACCATCGGGGCCCGGCGGGTCGACGTGGCCGCCAGGAGCGGATCGATGGTGTGGGTGAAGGTGCTGGCCATGGTGGTCTCCGTGTCTGTGTCTTTGCAGGTGTGTCTGAAGGTGGTGGGTCTTGTGATTCGGGTGGTGGTGTGAATTGGCTTGTCCACAGGGGGTTTGTGGATGTCTGTGGACCGTAGCGAACGGGTGTTCGGTAGTTTGCCCGAACATGTGTTCGTCGTCAACCCCCAATTTCCAGATTTCGATCATCTGACCCCTGAAACCCTTTCCCAGCATGGAGTTTTCACCGAACAGATGTTTCCCGAACAGGTGTTTGACCCTGTGGGCGAACACCTGTACGCTCGCTCCATGGCCGACACCCTCACACCCCGTCAACGCGAGATCCTCCATGTCATCGAGAAGTCGATGCGGGACCGGGGCTATCCCCCGAGCGTCCGCGAGATCGGTGAGGCGGTGGGCCTCAACTCCCCTTCCACGGTGCACAACCACCTCGCAGCTCTCCAGAAGCTCGGCTATCTCCGTCGCGACCCCACCAAGCCGCGCGCCATCGAAGTCCGCTTCGACACCAACTCCGAGGTCGCCATGGAGCGCCGCCCCGCGCGCCACGTGCCACTGATCGGCGAGGTTGCTGCCGGCACCGACGTGCTCGCTCAAGAGAACGTCGAGGACCTCATTCCCCTTCCGGCCGACTTCACGGGCGAGGGCGAGCTCTTCATGTTGAAGGTGCGCGGTGACTCGATGATCGAGGCCGGGATCCTGGACGGCGACTTCGTCGTGGCCCGCCAGCAGAAGGTTGCCGAGAACGGCGACATCATCGTGGCGGGGATCCCCGGCGATGAGGCCACGGTGAAGACCTTCAAGAAGACCGGCTCAACAGTGACACTGGTGCCCGCGAACTCGGCGATGAAGCCGCTGGTCTACACGGCCGACGAGGTGACGATCTATGGGAAAGTCGTCACCATTCTGCGCCGCCTCTGACCAGGTCGATCGACTCAGACAGGTGAACGGCGTCGGCGCTTGAGTGCTGCCGGAAGAAAGAGCGCCACACCGGTGCCCAGTCCGAGCACGATCAACACGACTGTCGTGATACCGACACCTTCGCCCTCGCCCAGGAGCACGACTCCGTAGGTCAGCGTCATCTCACGGTTGGTGTCGTCCACCAGTGAGACGACGAACCGGTGACCACCCGCCTCGACTTCGGGAATGAAGAACTCTCCCGCGATGCGGCCGTTCGCATCGGCTGTTCCCCTGCCGAGCAGAACCGGATCGGAGTAGAGCACGCCGGTGAACTCACTGGTTGGCGCGAGACCCTCCATGCTGACGAGAATCTTTCCGCCGGGCTCAATCACCACCGCACCGTCACCGGAGAGTGCCGCGATCTGTCCGTTCGCCCCATACGACCCCACCACAGCCCTCACCGGGCCGACGGTGAGGCGAATCTCGTTGTCACGTCGTTCGGTCGTGACGGGGATCTCCCGCCCATCGATCACCGCTGCCGTTTCGCCCGGCTCGACCGCCGGGATGTCCTCCGGGCCCGGCAACGCAGGAACTGTGGTCGTCGTTGTCGAGGTCGTGGACGTGGACGTGGAGGTCGTCGTCGTGGATCCACCGACGGCCGTGCGGGACGTCCCCGCTGCTGGAGGCGCGGTTGTGACAGGGGTGGTGGTCGTCACCGATGTCGGCGAGAGCGGCTGCGTGCCAGTCCCAATCGTGGTCGCAGTCCCGCTCGTTGGAGGACCTGTGCTGGGTGCGACCGTGGTGATTGGAGCGATGGTCGTCGTGGAAGCAGGGCTCGTCGTGGTGGACGGAACCGTTGTCGTCGTGGTGGACGTGGTCGAGGTCGTCGACGTGGTCGAAGTCGAGGTGGTGGATGTCGAGGTGGTGGTCGTCACCCCACCACCTCCCGCCCATGGGAAGGGACTCGCCACATTGAAGGCCGCCCCATTCTGTGCGGTGACCGTCTTGCCCGTTCCCGAATTATCGGTGACGACGGAGCTGGCATCGGTCATGTTCAACAGGAGTTTGCTGTTGGCCACAGGCGTGATCGGTCCGGCCGGCCAGAAGGGTGCCGTGTAGAGCGCCGTGCCCTTCACGAAATGGAAGTTGCTGATGTGCCCGCCGAAGTAGGCATTGAAGTAGGTCTCGGCGCCGATCCGGAACTCGGTCGTCGAGTCCGTCACATTGCTCGCATTAGTTCCCGACCCGATCTCGGTTCCATTCTTGAAGACCCTGAGCGTCGTTCCGGAACGGGTCACCGCGAAGTGCACCCATTGATTCAGAATGGTGCCACTGGGCACGCTCAGGCGCCATGCGCTCGCCAGCCAGACGTAGATGGTTTCGCTCTCGATGCTGACCCCGATCGATGCGTTCGGCCACGATCCGACTGAGAACACCCGAGCGTTGGCTCCGGCGGTGTTCTGGAAGTACTGGAACCACTCCACGGTGAAGTCACCTGTCCCGACGGCCCAGTCGGCACTTCCGGGCACGGACAGATACTGGTTCGAGCCGTTGAACGAGACACTGCCACCGTTCACGGCCGACACTCGGCTGACAGTTCCGAAGATGAGGACGCACACAACGAGGACGACCGAGATCCCCCATTACTTCTTCACAGCGTGAGATTACCGATCTCGTCAGCCCTCCCGGTGGGAGGATCAGACGCCGAGACGCGAGGCGACCAGCGCGAGCTTGGAGTCGGGTTGCACCACCGCAACGCGCACATGGCGTGAGCCACCCGAGCCGTAGAAATCGCCCGGACTCACCAGCGCTCCACCCTCGCGCGCGAGACGCTCGGTGAAGTCCCACGCGTCCTCGGCATCGAACCACAGGTAGAAGCCCCCCTCGGGGAGACCGATCTCGAGCCCCGACCATCGCGACAACACGCGCGCCATCATCTCGAGACGCGAGCGGTAGCGGTCGCGCTGGACACTCACGTGGTCGTCATCGTCGAGAGCGGCGACGCCGGCGGCCTGGGCCGGACCGGGAACCATGAAGCCCGCGTGCTTTCGCACCTCCCGCAGGTACTCGACGATCTCTGCATCCCCGGCGTAGAACCCGACGCGCACGCCCGCCAAGTTCGACCTCTTCGACAGTGAGTGCACCGCGACCACACCGTCGAGTCCGTGCTGGAGGATCGACCGGGAGCCCCCCTCCCATGTGAACTCGGTGTAGCACTCATCGCTGAACACCGGCACCCCGTGACCACGACCCCACTCGGCAACGACCGAGAGATCATCCAGCAGGCCGGTCGGATTCGACGGGCTGTTCGACCACAACATCAGCGCACGCGATGCATCGTCGTGGCTGATCGAGGCGAGGTCGAGCCGCCCGTCGGCGAGCACGGGCACAGGAACGGGACGAAGACCCGCCAGGATCGCCCCCATCTCATAGGTGGGGTATGCGACCGCGGGATAGAGCACGGTGTCCCTGTTCGGCCGGCGCAGTTTCATGTACTGGGGAGTGGTCGCGACGAACTCCTTGGTGCCGATGCAGGCAGCGATGCGCGACACCGGCACATCGATCGCGAACCGGCGACCCATCCACCGGGCGATGGAGCGCCGCAGGGCCTCCGAGCCGATGCTCGCCGGATACCCGCGCTCACTTCCCGAGCCCCCGAGAGCCGCGATCACCGCATCGGGTGGCGGGTCGCACGGGGTGCCGATCGAGAGGTCCACGATCCCGCCGTCATGTTCGGCGGCGATCTTCTGGAAGGCATCGAGGCGGTCGTAGGGATACGGCGGCGGTTCGAAGCCCGGTGCGTCGCGGTCGATCGGGTTCCCGGCCATCGTCATCTCCCCCCGGTGTCGGTGGTGTCGACCGGGTCCGGTGCAGATTGTCGTCCATCGCGGTCGGCGATGACGAACTCCTTCAGGCGCCCCTCGGACGCCTCGGAGAGACGGGCGCGGATCCGCAGTCCCGCGTCGGCCTCCTCGATCGAGACCACCTCGCCCTCGCGGTGCACGGCGGCCACGATGTCGCCGCGATCGAAGGGAACCACCAATTCGGTCACGCGGGAGATCGCCCGCATCCGGTCGGCCAGGGTGCGCAGGAACCCCTCGAGCCCCTCGCGCCTGAGAGCCGACACAGCGACTACACCGGGGTGGTCACGCAGCAGCGACGCCGCCCCGTCCTCGAGCCGGTCGATCTTGTTGAACACGATGAACTCGGGCACCTGATCGGCCCCGATCTCGGCGAGCACCTCGCGCACCGCGGTCACCTGGTGGTCGGGATGGGACGCACTCGCATCGACCACGTGCACGAGGAGATCGGCTGTCGCTGCGACCTCGAGGGTGCTCTTGAACGACTCGATGAGGCCGTGGGGCAGACGACTGATGAACCCCACGGTGTCGGTGAGCAGCACCGGTTCACCGCCGGGGAGGGCGAGCCGGCGCGTCGTGGGATCGAGTGTGGCGAACAGGCGATCCTGGGCGAGGACACCGGCCTGGGTGAGCGCGTTCAACAGCGTCGACTTGCCGGCGTTGGTGTACCCGACAATCACGACCGAGGCCAGTCCGCTGCGTCCGCGGCTCTTGCGCTGGGTGGCGCGGGTCTTGGCGAGCGCGGCAAGGTCGTGCTCGAGTTTGGTGATGCGCCGCATGATCCGCCGACGGTCGACCTCGAGACGTGTCTCGCCCGGGCCCCTCGTGCCGATGCCACCCGCCTGCTGGGACATCTGGGCCTTTGCTCCCCGGCGCAATCGCGGCAGCCGGTAGCGCAGCATCGCGAGCTCGACCTGGGCCTTGCCCTCCTGGGTGTGGGCGTTCTGGGCGAAGATGTCGAGGATGACTGCGGTGCGGTCGAGCGCGGTGCGCCCGAGCACCTTCTCGAGGTTGTACTGCTGGGCGGGGCTCAGTTCTGCGTCGAAGACCACTGTGTCGGCGTCGAGTGCGAGACACACCTCGTGGAGTTCGTCGACCTTGCCCTTCCCGATGTACCAGGCGGGATCGGGCACATCGCGGCGCTGCGTGAGCCGCGCGACCTCGTCGGCGCCCGCGGTGTCGATCAACTGCGACAACTCATCGAGGGCTTCCTCGGTGTCCTCGTCGTCGTGTCCGGCAAGTGTCACCCCCACGAGAACGATGCGCTCGCGGAACGTGCGCTCGATCAGCGTGCGCCCGAGCGCCTCCTGGTAGGGATTGCTCACGTGAGCACCGTGACGGTGCCGATCCATGTCGTGGGACCGGTCAACACGGCCGTGCGATCCCCGGCGATGTGGACCCTGGCGATGCCGCCGTCCATGTGCACGACCACCTCGTCGGTGCTGCGCGGCACGATCCCCCACGCGAGCGCCGCATCGGCGGCGGCACAGGCACCCGTGCCGCACGCGAGCGTGAGGCCCGCACCTCTCTCGTGGACTCGCATCGTCACGGCATTGGTGCCCGGGCCCGGCTCGATGATCTCGAGGTTCACGTGCGGCACGAGCCCACCGAGGCGCGCCAGATCCACGAGTCGCACGTCCTCGACTCCGACCACCGAGTGGGGATTGCCGAGCGAGACATGGCGGACCGGCCGATTCGGATCGCACTCGAGCGCCGCCCAGCCCTCGGGCTCGGGCAGGTCGGTCACTGGCCCCATGTCGACACGCACCTGGATCGTGTGCCCATCGGGCTCACCCACGACCTCGGCGGTGCGCAGGCCCGCATCGGTGTCGACCGTGTACACCGCACCCGGGCCGTTCCCGAGGGCGTGATGGGCCGCTTGGACGAGACATCGGATGCCGTTGCCGCTCATCTCGGCGAGGCTGCCGTCGGCGTTGAACAGGCGCATCGACAGTCTCGCGCCGTCGATCCCGAGCACCAACAACCCGTCGGCCCCGATCCCGGTGGTGCGCGCGCACAACCGATGCGCCAACTCTGACCATGCGACGCCGGGGTCGCCCTGGGCCGTGTCGTAGACGAGGAAGTCGTTCCCGAGCCCGTGGTGCTTGGAGAGGCTCGCCCGCATCGCCAACAGACTACGCCAGTGCCCGTGCGACGATCGGTGCGATTTCGTCCACCGGATCATCGACGACATCCACCCACTCGATCCGCGGATCGCGCCGGTACCAACGTTCCTGGCGCACGGCGAACTGTCCGGTGCGCAGGATCACCGCATCGACCGCGGTGGCGAGGTCGCACCGTCCCTCGAGGTGGTCGATGATCTCTTTGTACCCGAGCGCCTGTCGCGCGGTGCGCGAGAGACCACCGGGCGCGGCGAGCAACGACGCCACCTCGTCGACGAGCCCGGCCTCGACCATCCGCTGGACGCGGACGGCGATGCGCCCGCGCAACCTGGTTCTGTCCCAGCGGATGCCGATGAGACGCGTCGGGATGGCCGGATACGAGCCCACCCCTTCGCCGAACGAACTGAACTTCGCGCCGCTGCCGAGGCACACCTCGAGTGCCCTCACGATGCGACGGCGATTCAGCGGCTCGATGCGGGCCGCAGCGTCGGGGTCGATCCCCGACAACCGTCGGTGCAGCGACGCCGTGTCGGGCTCGGCCTCGAGTTCGGCGCGGATGGCGGGCCACTCCCCCGGCAGATCGAGTCCGTCGACCGCGGCGGTGACGTACAAGCCCGTGCCGCCGACCAGGATCGCGCGGTCGCCGGCTTCTGCGATCTCGCGACGAGCCGATGCCAGTGCGTCGCTCCAGTCGGCGACGGTGTGGCGCTCGTGTGCATCCACCAGGTCGAGACAATGGTGTATCACGCGCGCACGGTCATCGGCCGTGGGCTTGGCGGTGCCGATATCCATTCCCCGGTAGACCTGCATCGCATCGGCCGCCACGATCCTGATCCCCGATCTCGAGGTGGCAACGGCCATCGCGACATCGCTCTTGCCGCTCGCGGTCGCACCCAACACCACGATCGATGGCTCTCGGCGGTCGCCGACGGTGCCGGCGGACTCTGTGCGTGTCATCACCCGTCCCGGTGGGTCACAGCGACGCGACCGGGATCCGCACCTTGTGGAGGGCCTCGGCGAGCACCTCGACGAGTCGACCCTCGAGGAAGTGCGGTGCGGCCCGGATGACCTCGACGGTGGCATAGGTGCCCGGACGCATCGGCTCGGTCGATGCGAAGTGGATCAACTTGTTCTGGCGCGTGCGACCCGACACGAGTCCCGGGTCGCGCTTGCTCGGGCCCTCGACGACGACCTCCTCCAGGCGACCCACACGTGCCTCGTGACGCTTCAGGGCCGTGCGCTCGACGACAGTCCTGAGGCGCTCGAAGCGAGCGGCGACGATGGCCGGATCGACGAAGTGCTCGACCATCGTCGCGGCCTCGGTGCCCTCCCGGGGCGAGAAGATGAACGTGTACGTCGAGTCGAAGTCGGCTACTGCCGCCACCTCGAGGGTGCGCACGAAGTCGTCCTCGGTCTCCCCGGGGAACCCGACGATGATGTCGGTGGTCACCGCGAGATCGGGCATGAGCCTGCGGGCCTCGGCGAGACGCTCCAGGTACCGGTCGGCCGTGTAGCCGCGATGCATGAGAGCGAGCACCCGGTCGGAGCCCGACTGGAGCGGATAGTGCAGGTGCTCGCACACCGCGGCTGTCCCGGCCATCGCCTCGAGGACATCGGTGCGCATGTCCTTCGGGTGGGGGCTCGTGTAGCGGACCCGCCGGATCCCCGGCACGGCGCCCACCTCGCGCAACAGACGCCCAAAGAGGGGCCGGGCAGATCCCGACCCGGTCTCGCGACGCTCGGCGAGCGCGAGGTCGCGTCCGTAGGAGTTCACGTTCTGCCCGAGGAGTGTCACCTCGGTGACACCGGTGGCTGCGAGGTGCGCGACCTCGTCCAGGATCTGGTCGATTGGCCGCGAGATCTCGCGGCCGCGCACTGCCGGCACGATGCAGTAGGCGCACGTGTTGTCGCAACCGATCTGGATCGTCACCCATGCGTTCCACGTGGTCTCGCGGCGCACGGGCAGCGCACTCGGGAACAGGACGTGGTCGTCGACGACGGCTTCGTCGAGGATCTCGGTGATCGGGCCGTTCACCCGTGCCTCGCGGACCAACCCGGCCGTGCGGTGGACATTGTGGGTGCCGAGCACCACATCGACCCAGGGAGCCCTGCCACGCACGCCGTCGCGGTCCTTCTGGCTGAGGCACCCCGCGACCACGATCTGGCGTCCCTCGCGGGCGGCCTTCCACGTCTTCAGGTGACCGAGAGTGCCGTACAGCTTGTTGTCGGCGTTCTCCCGGATGCAGCAGGTGTTCAGCACGATGACGTCCGCCTCGGCGTCGTCCTCCACGGCCTCCATTCCGTCGCTCTGCAGCAGGCCGGAGATGCGCTCGGAGTCGTGCTCGTTCATCTGGCACCCGAAGGTGCGCACGACGTACTTCTGGGGCTCCTGCGTCACCCCGTCAAGGCTAACGGTGCCGGGGGATGCGTCAGGGCGAGGACACCGCGGACGCCACGTAGACCCACTTGCCCGCCTTCTTCGTCTGGAGCATGACGGTGAGCCTCCGGCTGGCGCCCGACGAGGCGGACAACGTTGCTGTCACGGACTTCGACTTCTTCAGGACGGTTGCGGTCTTCATCGTCTTTGCGCTGTTGCCGATCTTCGACGAGATGGAGCTGACGACCACGCGGCAGGACGCCTTGGCGCACGCCGCGGCCGTGACCCGCAGTGTCAGACGAGCCGCCTTGCCCGACTTCTTTCGCGACACCTTTGCGGCCGTCTTCGAGTTCACCTTGAAGGTGGCGGGCGCGACACCGGCGGCAGCGCTGCGCACCCCGGACGAGGTCACCCCCGCCGCGAACGTGATGTCCGGGATCGTCACCAACCAGCCGTCGGTCCCCTGGGCATCAGCCGTCCATCTCGTCCAGGTCGGGGCTCCCTGGGAACCGCCGTCCGTGCGGGCAAGCGAGAACGCCGCATCCGTGAATTCGGGGGTCGCGGCAACCGCGGGCGTGGCGCCGAAGAAGTTGAGGATGGCCGCATCGCTCAGGACTGCGCTCATCGTGGCCTTGTTGGGGGTGCCGTCACTCCAGGTGAGCGGGGCCGAGATCCCGTAGGACAGCTTCGGTGACTCCCCGGGGACGGTCATCAACGAACCCATGAAGGAGCGGCTGCTCGCGAAGAGCGCACCAGTGAAGACCTCGTCCAGTGTTGTGTCCAGGCTCAGCACGAGGTTCGCGCTGAGAGTCTCGTGGGTGTTCTGGGTGTACTGGCACGTCTGCACGGGCACCCCGGTGCACCCGACTATCTGGCTGTTCTGCAACACGACAGGCGAAAGGGCGGGCTTCACGCGGATGCGGAGCGTCGCGGCATCGGTGCCGAGGTTCGCGGTGTTCCAGTACGTGGCCGCGCCATTCGCCCACGTCCAGCGCAGGGTCTTGCCGAGGGTGTTCAGGTTGAGCGTGATGTCGAACTCTGTGTCGGCGGTGACCGGCGTTGCCAGGGTGAGCGGCTGGCCGTTCTGGTCCTTCGGGCTGGTGAAGTCATACCCCAGTTGCCTCGGCTGGATCTGGTAGCCCACAGTGACCCCGATACGGTTCGGTGTCGAGTAGCAGACGCCCTGGGCCGGCGTCTGGCCGGTACGGCACAGGTTGAACGGCGCGATCGCAACCGCGATGCGTCCTGCCGGCACATTCGTCTCTGCAGCTGCCGTGCCGTTGGTGATCACCGGAGTGGAGACACCGTTGTTGATAACAGACAGCGCGGTCACGTAGGGGCGCGCACTCACGCCGCCCTGGAGCGACGGCCAGTTCGCGTTGTTCGGGTCTGCCGTGTCGAGCGAGGTCTGGTCCGGCGTGCCCGTGTTCGAGGGAGGGCCGGCATGGGCCACCTGCGGCGCGAGTGCCGACACCGGACCTGCGAGCAGTGCGAGGACTGCAAGAAGTGCCTTCTTCTTCATGGGTGCCCCCCGTCTTTGCCCCACAAGGAGCGCGATGGCCTAACCTTACCCAGCCCCGGCGCGGCCCCGTGAAGCACAAAGGCCGGGCCCCGTGCGGGACCCGGCTCGATTGTGGCGCGGCGGCAGCGCGGAACGGGCTCAGTCGAGATCGATGGGCTCCTCGTCAGCCTCGGTGAACTCGGCCTCGTCGGCGTCGACTCCGGCCGCGCCACGCACCTTGGCTTCCATTTCCATCATGATCTCGGGATTGTCGTGGAGGAAGTTCTTCGCGTTCTCCCGGCCCTGACCCAGCTGCTCACCCTCGTAGGTGAACCAGGCCCCGGACTTCTTGGCGATGCCCATCTCGACGGCGAGATCGAGCAGTGCACCCTCGCGACTGATGCCCTTGCCGTACATGATGTCGAACTCCGCCTGTCGGAAGGGCGGTGCGACCTTGTTCTTCACGACCTTGACGCGGGTGCGCGACCCGACCACCTCGGCACCGTCCTTGATCGCCTCGATGCGGCGGATGTCGAGACGCACCGACGAGTAGAACTTCAGCGCACGACCACCGGGGGTGGTCTCGGGGGACCCGAACATCACGCCGATCTTCTCGCGCAGCTGGTTGATGAAGATGCAGATGGTGTTCGACTTGTTGAGGTTGGCGGTGAGCTTGCGCAAGGCCTGGCTAATCAAGCGCGCCTGCGGACCGACGTGCTGTCGCCCATTTCGCCTTCGATTTCGGCGCGCGGCGTGAGGGCCGCCACCGAGTCGATGACGATGACGTCGATCGCACTCGAACGAACGAGCATGTCGACG
>Ga0172376_10004445_pt1 | contig 16010 bp, 14 predicted proteins | sample Lak35m_FD_121114 | JGI IMG/M metagenome (GOLD analysis project Ga0172376, IMG submission 121114) | Freshwater microbial communities from Kabuno Bay, South-Kivu, Congo - kab_092012_35m | ecosystem: Environmental > Aquatic > Freshwater > Lake | place: Democratic Republic of the Congo: South-Kivu... | reverse complement strand
TGACAAAAACGGGGAGAGCTTGCTATGTTTGGATTGGGTGGTCAAGAGCTTATGCTGATCATGTTTATTGTGCTGTTGTTTTTCGGCCCTAAAAAACTTCCTGAGCTGATGGGAGGTATCGGTAAAGGGATGAGAGCGTTTAAAGCTGCACAGGAGGATCTTGAAAACGAATTCAATAAATCTGTTGAGGCCTCGGCAGCAGCTCATGAACTGCTTGACCCTTCAGAGAAAAAGCTCGAACGGGGCTCGGAGAGCAATGTTTAGGGGGAGCATCCGTTGCGTTGAACCGCTCAATTGCCGCTGATGCTCAGAATAGCTCAAATCCCGGGGTGGATAGAGTGGGAATGTTTTTCCCGTGCATGTTGTTGTAATGAATGATCTTGTGCTTCCATTCAGGGAACATCTCAACGAAGGAGCTCAGTTGCCATGAAAAAAAATACCGGTTTATGGATTGATCACAAAGATGCGCTTCTGGTTTCAATAGAAGGTGAGGGTGTGGTTGTTCAGCGTGTTCCGTCTGAAGCGGAAAGTCATTTCCGGCCTTCAGGGGGTTGGAAATCGAGCGGAACGTCGGTTGCGCAGTCAATTTCAAAAGAGCAGACCGCTGACGAGAGCCGAAAACACCAGTATCAGGCATTTTATAAAAAAGTGATGGCTCTGCTCGGTGATTCTTCGGATATTGCGCTTTTCGGTCCCGGTGAAGCTAAGATTGAGCTTGCCAAGGCGATCAGCAAGGTCAGCTCACTGCATGAAAAAGTCAAAGCGGTTGAAGCGTGTGACCGTATGACCGAGAAGCAGTTTATAGCAAAAGTCAAATTGTTTTTTGCTATCTGAATTCGTATCTGCCTGCTTGCCGGCAGCCCTGGTTAAGGCTGCCGGTCCATTATTCTCCCTGTTGACTCGCTGCTTCTCTCCGCTTTTCGGGCAATCTTTTTTTTGGCACACGGTTGAGTGACTCCGGAGATCAACAACATCATTGAATTTCCTGATGATTATCTCCTGCGCAGGGTGCAGCGGTTCGAATGCAAGAATCTTTTACCGTATTTTCCGGTTAATACTTATAATTCATGGAGGTACACTGTGGAAACGGATTTTTTTCAGGGGAATTTTGCGTGTAGCTGGCTCCTGTTTGGAAATTGCAGTTTAAACGTGTAGATGATAACCTGGATGTACTGCCTCTATTGCAAGAACAGAACTCTCCGGGACGATTCCGTCTGTTGATGGAAGGGCACTTTAGCTGAATTTTTTTCTCTGCCCGGAATGTTCAAAAATGAATTTATGGAAATACTTTTTCTTTTGTCACTGATTGTTGTTAACGGCCTTTTTGCCATGTCGGAAATAGCCCTGGTGACGGCTAAACGCTCTCGTCTTGCAAAACTTGCCGAGGATGGTGATAAATCGGCGGCTACAGCCATCAAGCTTGCTCAGGAGCCGACCCGTTTTCTTTCGACCATTCAGATAGGCATTACCTCAATCGGTATTCTCAATGGTATTGTCGGTGAGGGTGCTCTTGCCGGACCACTGGCGGTCAGGTTTCAGGCCTTCGGTATGGATCCGGAAATCAGCCATATCATTTCCACTGCTATCGTTGTTATCTCCATTACCTATATCACGATTGTGATCGGTGAGCTTGTTCCCAAAAGGCTTGGCCAGTTCGATCCGGAAGGGATTGCATGCCTGGTTTCCCGCCCCATGTTTACCCTCTCGACAATAACCCGTCCGTTCGGAAGGCTTCTTTCAACTTCGACTGATGCTATCCTCCGTCTTATGGGGCAAAGCCCCCAGGCTTATCCCAGCGTTACCGAAGAGGAGATTCATGCCATGCTTGAGGAGGGCTCTGAAGCGGGTGTTATCGAGCAGCACGAGCATGAGATGGTCCGCAATGTTTTCCGTCTTGATGATCGTCAGCTGGGTACCCTGATGGTACCGAGGGCGGATATTGTCTTTCTTGACGTTTCAAAACCGCTGGAAGAGAATATCCTGCGGGTTACAGAGTCCGAGCACTCCCGGTTTCCGGTCTGTAACAGTGGCTTGCAATCCCTGCTTGGTGTTGTCAACGCCAAACAGCTACTGTCGAAAACCCTTAAAGGGGGGTTGACAGAGTTTACTTCGCAGCTTCAGCCCTGTGTCTACGTTCCGGAAACCCTCACCGGTATGGAGCTGCTTGACCATTTCCGGACTTCGGGTACCCAGATGGTTTTTGTTGTTGATGAGTACGGGGAGATTCAGGGGCTCGTTACCCTTCAGGATATGCTTGAAGCGGTGACAGGAGAGTTTGTGCCGCGCAACAGCGAGGATTCATGGGCGGTTGAACGCCAGGATGGTTCATGGCTGCTGGATGGTCTTATTCCTGTGCCTGAGCTGAAGGATACGCTTGAGCTGAGATCGGTTCCGGATGAGGATAAAGGGCTTTATCACACCTTGAGCGGTCTTATGATGTGGCAGCTCGGTCGAATGCCTCAGACTGGAGATGTCATGATATGGGAAAACTGGACGCTTGAGATTGTTGATCTTGATGGTCAACGGATTGACAAAGTGCTTGCCTCAAAAATTCCCGAGGAGGTTATACCGGAAAACGGGCGATCGGAAGTGCCGTCAGCCGAAGCGAAAAGTGACCCCTTACATAAAAACTGAACGTAATGACCAATCATCATCCGGAGTGCCTTTTCTGCCGCATAGTAAGCGGCGAGATCCCTGCGAAGATTATCTACCGAAATGAGCATGTTGTGGCATTCAGGGATATCACGCCTGTAGCGCCTCAACACGTGTTGATTATTCCGGTGCGCCATATTGCCTCCCTGAACGATCTGGAGTCCGAAGATGAAGTGACTGCAGGAAACATTATGCTTGCGGCCGGAACCGTTGCCGGTATTCTGGGTATCAGGGAGTCCGGTTACCGGTTTGTGTTCAATACGGGACCCGATGCCCTTCAGAGTGTCTTTCATATCCATGGTCATCTTGTCGGCGGAAAAGAGATGGGATGGCCTCCCTTTGCCGGATCGTCAACGCTGCACGGATAGGCGTGGAGCGAGTTGGTGCCGGGAGAACAATCATGGAATTTTATCCGGTTGAAATTGTTATATAGGATATATATTGTCCTGTATTGTGTTATTGTTTCAAGGAGTCAGTTGTATGAGATTATCGGAGTTGCAGGTTGGTGACCGCGCTGAAGTGACGGCATTGAAATCTGAAAGTGCTGTCCGGCGCCGGATTATGGATATGGGATTGATAAAAGGTACCAGCTTCAAGGTGCTCAGGGTTGCTCCGCTTGGCGATCCCATAGAGATATTCTTCAAGGGGCTCTATCTTGCCCTGAGAAAAAACGAGGCAGAGGGCGTTCTCGTTCGTAAAGTCGGAGAGCCTTCGGGGCTTGTTGGCCATCAGGAGCTTGACGAACCGCTCCTGAAGTTTGGAGGGAGGGTATGAGTGAAGGCAAGGAGATCACTATTGCGCTTGCCGGCAATCCGAACTGCGGAAAATCCTCTCTCTTTAATGCTCTTACCGGGGCGCAGCAGAAAGTTGGAAACTTTTCGGGTGTAACCGTTGAAAAGCATGAAGGTTATATCGACTACAAAGGGTACCGGATCACCGTGGTTGATCTTCCCGGAACCTACTCACTTACCCCCTACTCTCCCGAAGAGCTGGTAACAAGGGCCTATCTTGTCAGGGAGCGTCCTGATGTGGTGGTCAACGTTCTTGAGGGCCCGAACCTTGAGCGAAACCTTCTGCTGACAACCCAGCTCATGGAGCTTGAGGTTGATTTCCTCGTTGCGCTTAACATGATGGATGAAGTTGAAGAGAAGGGTATTGTTATTGACATCAAACAGCTGCAGCAGCTTCTCGGATGCCATATCATACCGGTTTCAGCCAAAAAGAAGAGTGGCCTTGACGCACTTCTTGATCATATCATCCGGGTCTCACAGAAGGAGATCAAAATCAAAAAGAACAAGCTCTTTTTCACGCCATCCCTTGAAGCTTCAGTTGATAAAATAACGGCACTTCTCTCCAATCAGAAGGAGCTGGACCTCTATAATTCGCGCTGGCTTGCCATCAAGCTGCTTGAAAACGATCGGGAGGTTTATCAGGAGGTTCAGCACTATCCTGTCTGGGTTAAAGTTGAGCTTGCCCTCCAGGAAGCACTCAGGGATGCTGAACGTCAGCATGATTCAGAGCCGGAGATGCTTATTACCGAAGACCGTCATGCATTCATACGGGGAGCCATGAAAGAGTGTGTCCGGCAGCCGGGTGAGGTGAAGGCTACGGTAACCGATTATATTGATATGGTGGTACTCAACCGCGTGCTCGGGCTGCCCGTTTTTTTACTTGTGGTCTGGTCAATTTTTCAGCTTACCTTCACGCTTGGTGCGCCGATCATGGGCGCGCTCAATCTGCTTTTCGGCACGCTTGCCTCACATCTCAGACCGCTGTTGCCCAATGAGATGCTCCGTTCGATAGCTATTGACGGTGTTATTGCCGGTGTCGGAGGTGTACTGGTTTTTCTGCCCAATATTGTACTGCTCTTTATCGGACTCTCTTTTCTTGAGGCATCGGGCTACATGGCTCGTGCTGCATTTGTGATTGACCGGCTGATGCACCGTTTCGGACTTCATGGAAAGTCCTTTATCCCCATGATAACGGGGTTCGGATGCTCCATCCCGGCAATTATGGCTACCCGAACGCTTAAAAGTCCAACGGACAGGCTTGCGACGATCATGATCATCCCCTTCATGAGCTGCGGTGCAAAACTGCCGGTCTATGTACTCCTGACCGGGGCATTCTTTGCTCCGGAGGTTGCGGCCAACGTCATGTTCGGCATCTATTTTCTCGGTATTGCTGTCGGACTCTGGACCGCCTGGATATTGAAGTCAACCATTCTGAAAAGCGATTCCGAGCCTTTTGTGATGGAGCTGCCTCCATACCGATGGCCGACACTCGGCTCAGTGCTCTTTCAGGCAAAAATGAAAGCGCTGATGTACCTGAAAAAAGCCGGAACCCTTATTTTAGGCGCGGTCATCATTATCTGGGCGGTAAGCAACTATCCCCGTAATGAAGCTCTTGACCAGCAGCTCCTGACCGGAAAGGCCCGCATTGCATCAAGCGCTGCGGGTGATGCCGAAAAACAGGCAGAGCAGAAGAAGCTTGAGTATCAGGTCAACTCGGCCCAGCTTGCCTACTCTCTTGCCGGTCGTGCGGGCAGGGTGATTGAGCCGGTCATCAGACCGCTTGGTTTTGACTGGAGGATAGGTATTGCGCTTGTTACCGGGCTTGCAACAAAAGAGGTTGTGGTCTCAACGATGGGAACCATCTACTCAATAGGGAAGAGTGATGGAGAGTCGGTTGATCTGAAATCCATCATCAAGAGCGATCCGGCATTCAGCAGGGCAACAGCACTCAGTCTTATGGTCTTTGTGCTGCTCTATCTGCCCTGTGTTGCCACACTCGGGGTCATGAAAAAAGAGGTTGGCCGCTGGAAGCCGGTAGTACTCTATTCCGCCTACTCGCTCTCGGTAGCCTGGGTACTCTCTTTTGCGGTCTACCGCATAGCTCTTTTTATGCAGTGACTTCGGTCGCAGCTTCAGGCGGAGCGGTGACAAGTCCGGACTCTTCAGCTCTCGAAATAATGTCATCAACGGGAATGGTCATCGGAACCGGCTTGCCATCCGTCATGGTGAGCGTTACGGCTGGATGAGCTTTCTGATGTTCAGCCATTACCGCTTCCCAGCGGTTCCGGGCGGTTTCGTCGAGTGTGCTCCAGGCAAGACGCCCGCGGCATTTCGGGAATTTTGAACAGCCGAGCCAGAGCCCTCTTTTCCCGCTTCTGAGGTAGAGTGGAGCGCCGCACTTTGTGCAGAGAATATCGGTCAGAACCGGCGGGGTCTTCAACGGTTCAATGTGCCGCTGTTTATTGAGATTCAGCAGTGTGTTACACTTCGGATAGTTCGAACAGGCAAGAAATGCGCCCAGCCTCCCCTTGCGGAGCAGCATATGCCCCTCCTTGCATGAAGGGCAGACAATTCCGCTGTCTTTCGGCTTCTCCTTGTTGGTGGCGATCGTCTTGATGTTTTTGCACTTGGGATAGTGTGAACAGCCGAGAAATTTCCCGCTCGCCGTCCATTTGACAACCATCTGACCTACACCACATTTTTCACAGGTAGTGGTTTCGCTGTTCTGCGGGATAAGCGGATCGCTTTTGCGAAGGCTCAGGACGGTTTCAAGCGGTTTGTAGAAGTTGTCAAGCACCTGTTCATACTCATCCTCTCCGCTAGCCACCTTGTCCAGCTCATCCTCCATGAATGCCGTAAAGCCGACATTGAAGAGGTCGGGAAAATTGGCAACGAGAATAAGCGAAACATCCTTGCCGAGTTCGGTAGGAATGATCTTTTTCTTCTCAAGCTCGACATAGCGTCGATCCTGAAGGGTTGAGAAAATGGATGCATAGGTTGATGGCCGGCCTATACCGTAATTATCAAGATCCTTGACCAGCGTCGCTTCGCTGTATCGTGCCGGAGGACGGGTGAAGCTCTGCTTGCGGTCAACATCTTCGAGCGCGAGCGACTCTTTTACGGCAATGCGTTCCGGGAGCTGAACGGTCGGCTCCTTTTCTACATCCTCCTTTGTGGATCGCTGTGCTTCGTAATCCAGCTCTCTCTGGTCGTCATAGACCCGCATGAATCCGGGGAAAAGGATCCTGTTTCCGGTTGCACGAAAGAGAAATCTTGCAGCTTGATCTTCTACGTCAACTCTCGTCTGCTCAATTTTTGCAGGGGCCATCATTGCCGCCAGAAACCGTTTCCAGATCAGTTCATAGAGTTTAAACTGCTCTGCCGAGAGGAACTGCTTGACCTGTTCAGGCTTTTTTGCAATAGAGGTCGGTCGTATGGCTTCATGGGCGTCCTGGGCATTCTTTCCGGACTTTGCCGCACCGCCAAATCCGATATACTCCTTGCCGAACTGGCTGTCGATATAGGCTCTTGCCTGGGCAACGGCTTCCGTGCCTATGCGTGTCGAGTCTGTTCTCATATACGTAATGAGACCCGCAGCCCCTTCCGCGCCGAGATCGATTCCCTCATAGAGCTGCTGGGCAATACGCATGGTTTTCTGTGAGCCGAAACCAAGCTGGTTTGAAGCCGCCTGCTGAAGCAGTGACGTGGTGAATGGCAGTGGCGGTTTTCGCTGCTGTACCCTGGGCGCGATCTCCGAGACCGAGTAGTTCCCCTCCCTGACGAGTGCAGCTATCGTTTCGGCCTGAGTCTGATTGGTTATCTCGGGTTTGTCACCGTCGAAGCGGACAAGTTTTGTTCTGAACGACTCTTTTCCCGGAGTCGTGAACTCCGCGCCGATTGTCCAGTACTCCTGAATTTCGAAGCGATTGATTTCAGCTTCACGCTCACAGATCAGTCGGAGAGCAACAGACTGGACTCTGCCTGCCGAGAGACCGCGCAGGACAACATTCCATAAAAACGGACTGATCCTGTAGCCTACTATTTTGTCAAGCCCCTGACGGGTCTGCTGGGAGCGGACAAGCCGGTAGTCAATCTGGCGGGGCTCCTGGATAGCTGCAATGATCGCATTTTTAGTGATCTCATTAAAGAGCACCCGGAAGACCGGTTTTTTTGTTGCTCCGATCTCGTTTGAAATATGCCATGCAATTGCTTCGCCTTCGCGGTCAGGGTCAGTGGCGATGAGGATTTCATCAGCTTCTGCGGCAAGTTTTTTTAACTGCCGGACAACTTTTTCCTTTCCTGCTATGATCTCATACCGTGGTTCGTAGTGATGTTCAAAGTCAAGACCGATCTCTTTTTTCGGCAGATCCTTGATATGGCCGACTGACGCAAAGACGGTATACCTGTCGCCAAGATATTTATTGATTGTTTTTGCCTTGGAGGGGGATTCGACTACAATCAGGGTCCTGTTTCTGGCAGATGGTGTAGCAGCTTTTGAAGCCATTGATCAGTCCCGAGGTAAGAGCGTTACAATTAAATTTTGAAAAAGATAGGTGTTGATGAGCAAAAAACAAATTTTACCACTATTAACACCGTATACTGTTCCGCTAAGAGCGGGTTCTAACTGATTATTTCCTGATGCTAAAACAGGGCGTGCAGGTCAACAAAAAATATTTTATTACTATTGTGGTAATGCGGCAATGTTTACTCGAACAAACTTTTTATAACAACCATGCCTGACGTCATCCGTCATAGTATATATCGAATCGCTCTGGTTCTGCTGGTGACGGTGCTGCAGCTCTTCTCCCTATCGCTTTTTGCAGCATCTCCACCACTCACCTACAGCCCGACAACGGTTCCCGTGCAAGTAAATATGGGTGTAGACCAGCGCTATACCATCAAGATTCTTGCCATGAGAAGCGGCAATACGCTGATGGTTGATATTGGCTCCATGGCCAGGGCGTTGCGTATGAGCTTTCATAGTGAGGGCGGCACCTATGATATCGAGGAGTCGCTGGATAGTCCGGGGTCGCGCTGCAGGGTTGAGCCCGGCAACCATTTTGCCAGTGTTGTTTCAAAGGATCCTGAAGGTCGGCAACGAATTATTCAGCTTAACGCCGCACCGGTACGGATAGAGTCAAGGAGCTATCTTCCGGTTACCCAGGCGTGCCGACTTTTTACCGTCTGGCTTGACAGGGAGATTGTCTACAGCTACTCCTCAGGAAGGATCACCGCCTGGCTAAAAGGGAAGCGGTTTGCTGAATCAGTCGCGTCGATAGGCGTAGTCAAAAGTGATGATCAAAATGAGCTGACCCGCAAAACGGAGTCAGCTGAAGAGGCAAAAACAGTGATAACGGGCATTGAAGTTGAGAATCGTGCAAATGGAGCAATCATAACCTTTGCAGCTACCGGCGCTCCAACCCAGGCCTCGCTTCTCAAGCCTGATGCCGAGGGCACGGCCTATTTTTCACTCCAGAATGGGCAGTGTGACGGTGATGCGCTTTCGAAAATTTATGGCAGCGGGGTTGTTCGGGTCATTACGCCGAAACAGTTTGAAGGTGGCGGATTACAGTTTGCTGTCACGCTCGACAACAAGGCGTTTATTATTAACTCCGTCGAATTTCAGCGGGACGCCAAAAAAAACCGTTACCAGCTCTATATCCGCAGTAAAGCTGATGTGCAGGAGATCCGCAAAAGGGAGAAGGAGGAGCAGATCGCCAGGGTTATCAATCGGGATGTTGAAAAGTGGAAACTCAATACGGTAGTTCTTGACGCCGGTCATGGAGGCAAGGATCCCGGAGCTATTGGAGGCAATGGTACCAGGGAGAAGGATGTTGTCCTGAACATTGTCCATGATCTCGGAAACTTTATTGAGCAGAACTGGCCGGATGTGAACGTGATCTACACCAGAAAGGATGACACCTTCATCCCTCTGCATGAACGGGGGAAGATCGCTAACCGAGCAGGAGGAAAACTCTTCATCAGCGTCCACTGCAATGCAAGTCCGAATCGATCAGCCCGGGGCTCCGAGGTCTATATTCTCGGTCTGCACAAAACGCAGGCAGCGCTTGATGTGGCTCTGTTTGAAAACTCGGTTATCCGCAAGGAGGATGACTATCAGTTGCAGTATAAAGGGTTTTCAGAGGAACATCTCATTATGAGCAGTATGGCGCAGAACGCCTTTGCCCGGCAGTCAACTTCGCTTGCCCAGGATATTCTCAAGCCGGTCGAAAAAATCCCGGGTAATAATGGTCGTGGTGTTCGTCAGGCAGGATTTATGGTTTTATGGACACCCTCCATGCCGAGTGCTCTTGTCGAAGTTGGATACCTCTCGAACTACGACGAAGAGCGCGTTCTTCGGGATCGCCAGGAGCAGGCCAAAATAGCTTATGGTATTTTCAAGGGGCTGGAGAGCTACCGGAAGAATTACGAAACCACTACCATGGCCTCCATGGGGAAGTGAACCGTCATTGCGTGAATAAAAAAGGTGTCCGGCAGGGCGCCTTTTTTATTCACTTGCAAAGTTGTCAACCCCGCGCTAAATTCAGGTTCACATTTGCTCCGGAGCACACGGCCGGTAACCCCGTTATTACAGATTCGACCCGCTGATCGTATGAACAATCTCTCCGCACAGATTCTCTGTCGCCTTGCAACTTCAGGAGATTTTTTATCGGGTGAAGAGCTTTGCCGGGAATTCGGGGTAACCAGAAGTGCCGTATGGAAGCACATTCGACTGCTTCGCAGCGAAGGGTATCAGCTTGATGCCGTAACAGGCCGGGGATACCGGCTGACCGCTCTGACCGGCAGAGCGGTTTCGGCTGAAGTGGAACCGTTTCTTTCGACACGATGTTTCGGGAGGAACCTCTTCTATCACGAAACTACCGATTCCACCAATCTCCAGGCTAAAGCGCTCGCCGTCAGGGGTTCTGTGGAAGGCACCGTTGTTGCTGCCGATTCCCAGACAGGGGGAAGGGGAAGAATGGGCCGGAGCTGGAACTCTCCTGCGGGAAAAAATCTCTACTTCACCCTGATTCTGCGTCCGGAAGTACCATCCCTGCGTGTTCCCCAGCTTACGCTGCTTGTCGCTGTTGCTCTTCACCGGGCACTGGTCCGTTTTGTTCCCGACCTTCAGCCGAAGATCAAGTGGCCGAACGACATTCTCGTCAATGAAAAGAAGATTTGCGGGGTGCTGTGTGAAATGCAGTCGGAACCTGATTGTACACACTTCGTTGTTGTCGGGCTCGGTATCAATGTCAATCAGTCAGAGTTTCCGGCTGAACTTGAGGGGCGCGCAACCTCGCTCTTTCTGGAGAGCGGTCGATCCTTTTCAAAATCGGAGCTGCTTGCCGCTTTTCTGAACCAGTTTGAGCCCCTTTATGATCGCTGGCTGAATGAAGAGGATCTTGGTTTTGTACTCTCCTATATCGAAGGACATTCACTCCTTCAGTCAAGAGTTGTCCTGGTTGAGCAGTTTAACCGGACAATAAGCGGAACCGTTTCGGGTATCGCAAAGGGGGGCGAGCTGATGCTTGAGGGTGATGATGGAGGCACGGTTCTGGTGTCATCAGGCGAAGCCCATCTTTCAAAACGCCATTAACTTATAAAAAAGAATACCGTTATGGACCAGAAGGCACTTCATCCTCATATTATTGCAGCTTACCGTGTGCTTGAAACCGGAGAGCCGATTTCACAAGCTGATGCGCTCCGGCTTGCGTCGGTATCGGGAGAACTTTCCCTTGATCTGGCCTCTCTGGCAAACAAGGTGAAAAACCGCTATGCCTCAAAGGAGGAGTCTCTTTATTCCTGCTCTATCATGAATGCCAAATCGGGAGTGTGTGGTGAAAACTGCAAGTTCTGTGCCCAGTCGCGGCACAACCGGGCCGATATTGAGGTTTATGATCTGGTTGATGAAGAGTCGGTGCTGCTTGAAGCGCGCAACTGTTACTCCTCGGGTGTTTCCCATTTTGGTATTGTCACCAGCGGCTACGGGTATAAAAAGATAAACGGCGAGTTTCAGCGGGTGCTTGCTATGATCGACCGGCTGCATGCCGAACTTCCCTCCCTGAACATCTGTGCCTCGCTTGGCATTCTCGGTGAAGAGCCTGCCGCCGCCCTTGCCGCCCATGGTATCTCCCACTACAATATCAATATCCAGGTTGCACCCGACCGCTATCATGATCTGATTGCCGATACGCATTCGGTTGAAGAGCGTATCGAGACGATCAAACGGCTGCGAAAGAACAATATTTCGGTCTGCTGCGGTGGCATTATGGGTGTCGGAGAGAGCATGCAGGAGCGCATTGCCATGATTTTTGCACTTCAGGAGCTTGATGTATCGGTTATACCGCTCAATGTACTGGTGCCGATTGATGGTACTCCACTTGAGGGAAAAGAGCCGCTCTCTGTGGCCGATATCGTGAAAACCTTTGCTATCTGCCGTCTGGCGCATCCGGATAAAATTATCAAGTTTGCTGCCGGCAGGGAGACGGTTATGAAGGATTTTCAGGGTCTACTGATGCTTTCAGGTGCAAACGGTTTTCTGACCGGTGGTTACCTTACAACCAGGGGGCGCGATACGGCTGAAGATCAGAGATTTGCAGGCCAGATCGAAAGTTTTAACTGAGGTATCTGAACATGCGGTTTCAGGAACGGATCCGGCGCGAACTCGATGAGCTCCGACGGCAGGATCGATACAGGGAGCTTCCTCCAGTCACGGCACGCAGCGGCAAGGAGATTACCTTGCCTGGCCGCACCCTTCTGAACCTCTCCTCAAACGACTACCTTGGTCTTGGAGATGATCCGATGCTGCTTGCCGGTTACATGGATACTCTTGCAGAAAACGGCTATGCCATGACCAGCTCATCGTCGCGTCTCCTGACGGGCAACCATCCGCTCTATGACCACCTTGAGAGGGCTCTGGCAGCACTTTACCGGCGAGAAGCGGCACTTGTCTTCAACAGCGGCTACCATGCCAACATCGGCATTATTCCTGCACTCACCAACCGTCATGATCTTGTGTTGAGCGACCGGCTCAACCATGCAAGTATCATTGACGGACTGAAGATTTCCGAAGCGCCATACCAGCGCTACCGTCACAGGGATTACGATCATCTTGAGGAGCTGCTTGCCGGAGCAGAAGGCCGGTACCGGCAGATAGTCATTGTCTCCGAATCGGTTTTCAGTATGGACGGGGATCTTGCCGATCTTTCGCGGCTTGTTGAGCTCAAAAAGAGGTACGGAGCCCTGCTTGTGATTGATGAGGCTCACGGTGTCGGCGTCTTCGGAGAGCGGGGTCTCGGTCTGTGTGAAACTGCCGGAGTGGTGGAGGATATTGATATCATTACAGGTACCTTCGGCAAGGCTCTGGCCTCGACGGGAGCCTATGCGGTGACGAGTTCACTTGTCCGGGAGTATCTCATCAACACCATGCGCTCGTTTATTTTTACTACAGCGCTTCCTCCTGTTGTTCTCGGCTGGAGCCTGCTCACTCTTGAACGGCAGTCCGCAATGGCTTCGGAACGCCGTGCGCTGCTCAAACTTGCGGCAAGGCTTCGCCAGGAGCTGATCGGGCGCGGTCTTGATGTGCCCGGTGAGAGTCATATTGTTCCGGTTGTTACCGGAGGCAATAGTCTGGCCATTGCTCTGGCTTCAAAGCTGAGGGATGCCGGGTTCCTCGCTCTGCCGGTCCGGCCTCCTACCGTTCCGGAAAAGAGCGCCCGTATTCGTATATCGCTCCGTTCTACTCTTGAGTGGGGGGATCTTTCCCGGCTTCCTGAACTTATAGGTGCAGCTCTCCATGAAAACTGAATGGCTCAGAAAAGAGGGCTCCGATGAACTGCTGCTTTTTTTTAACGGATGGGGTATGGATGGCCGGATTGCCCGCCACCTGCTGGATGTGTCGCTTAGAGAGGGGGTAGACGAGGATTTTAATGCGGATCTGCTTGCCTGTTACGATTATCGGAATCTGGAGCCGGAGGCGGAATTTATGGACGACGTAAGCCGCTATACCGAGATAACCGTTATAGCCTGGTCTTTCGGCGTCTGGGCGGCGCAGCAGATTATGCTCCCCCCGATACAGCGTGCCCTTGCTCTTAACGGTACGCTTTATCCGGTAGATGAGAGGAAGGGTATCCCTCCGGGTGTTTTTCAGGCAACGCTCGCATCCTACTCTGAAGAGAACCGGAACCGTTTCAACCGCAGGATGTGCGGCAGCAGTGAAGCGTTCGTATGCTTTTCAGCCATGGCATCCGCTCGCGATACCGCCGAGCAGAAGGAAGAGCTTGAACGACTGAACAGTCACGTTCAGTCGAGGAGTCAGCCGTCCACTCCGGAGTGGCAATACTCGCATGCCATCATAGGCGGCAGGGATCTTGTTTTTCCGGCAGAGCAGCAGTACGCTGCATGGAGAGGCGTTCCTCAAACCATTATCGGAGATATGGCACATTTTCCTTTTTTCCATTTCAGTACCCTGCAGGAGCTGCTCGCATGCTTCAGAAAATAGATAAACAGCTTGTAGGCGACAGGTTCCAGAGGAGCCTTTCCAGTTATGCCAACCATGCGGTTGTTCAGAACCGTATGGCTCGGGAGCTGGCGGAGATGGTCTGTCGGGAGAGCCACTCATGCGTCTTCAACCGTGTACTTGAAGTTGGTTCCGGTTCCGGGTCATTCACCGCTGAACTGCTCAGCCGGACCACCATCAGGGAGTACTACGCCAATGATCTCGTTGAGGAGAGTCGTGGTTGTGTTGCCGTTGTGCTTGCCGGTTTTCCGGTTGAAGCGTTTCATTTTCTGGCGGGTGATATCGAGCGTTTTGACGCTCTGCCGATGGAGCTGGATCTTGTGGTTTCCAATGCCACACTGCAGTGGCTTGTCGATCTCGACCTCTTTTTCAGCAGAATCGCAGCTCATCTCCTTCCGGGGGGGATGCTTGCCTTTACGACCTTCAGTACCCGGAATATGCGGGAAATATCGACGATTGAGGGGGGCGGGCTGGGCTATTACTCCCTCGGGGAGCTCGAACTGATTGCCGGACGGTATTTTGATGTGATTACCGCAAGAGAGGAGGAGGTGCGCATGGAGTTCTGCTCTCCTGAGGCGGTACTCCGCCATATGCGTCATACAGGGGTCAACGGGCTTCTTCGCCGTTCATGGACAAAAAGCAGATACCAGCATTTTCTTGACCGTTACCGGCACTCCTTTTCCAGCGAAAACGGTGTCTATCTGACCTATCATCCGGTATACTGCTGTTTAAAAAAGAGATGCTCATGAAGGGAGCTGTTGTTGCCATATCCGGCATTGATACCGGGATCGGGAAAACCTATGTCACCGGTCTTCTCGCCAGAGCCCTTCAGCAGCAGGGACGGGAGGTCATTACCCAGAAAATAGTCCAGACCGGATGTGATGGCGTAGCTGAAGATATTCTGGAGCACCGCCGTATCATGGGTATCGGGCTGCAGGATGCAGATCATGAGGGCCTGACCGCGCCCTATGTTTTCCCTTATCCGGCTTCTCCGCATCTCTCGGCCCGGCTTGCATCGCGGGAAATTGATGTTTTGCAGATCCGCAGGGCAACATTTGCCTTGCAGAAGCGTTACGATCCGGTACTCCTTGAAGGGGTCGGAGGGCTGCTTGCTCCTCTTTCGCGCGATCTGCTTTTTGCCGACTATATCCGGGACGCAGGCTACCCGCTTATTCTCGTTACCTCACCCCGTCTGGGAAGCATCAACCACACCATTCTTTCCATCGAGGCATGTGTGAAACGGGGCATTGTCATCAGGGGGGTTATCTACAACTGTTTTCAGGAGAGTGAGCAGCTTATCATTGACGATACCCGTGAACTTATCCGCCACTGGCTGCATAAAGAGGGCTTTGTGGCTCCACTCATCAACATTCTTGACGGAGAGCTTGATCCCGACGGGGTTACTCAACTTGGTTTATAGCAAGCCGTCGTATTTTTATCAGCTGTAAGACCTGTAAAGGTATGCCTCTACACTCGAACATTATTGATCTTGATTTCGATCGCCGTCATATCTGGCATCCCTATGCTTCGGTAACCGATCCCCTGCCGGTCTATCCGGTAAGAGGTGCCTATGAGGTCTTTTTGGAGCTTGAAGACGGCCGCCGACTCATTGACGGCATGTCCTCCTGGTGGTCTGCAATCCATGGCTATAATCATCCGGTGCTCAATGAGGCGGTTACCGCTCAACTGCAGCAGATGAGCCATGTCATGTTCGGCGGCCTCACCCATGAACCTGCCGTGACCCTGGCCAGGGAGCTGATCGCTCTGCTTCCTTCACCCCTGCAGAAACTCTTTTTCAGTGATTCGGGTTCGGTCGCCGTTGAAGTTGCCATCAAGATGGCCATTCAGTACTGGTCGGCACTGGGGCAAAGCGGGAAAAACCGTTTATTGACAGTCCGAAGCGGCTATCACGGCGACACCTTTACGGCCATGTCGGTCTCGGATCCGGAAACCGGCATGCACACCCTCTTTCAGGGGGTCATCATGCAGCAGTTCTTTGCTGATGCACCGCCATGCCGGTTTCATGAGTCATGCAGCGAAGAGGATAT
>Ga0172376_10004443_pt1 | contig 16013 bp, 9 predicted proteins | sample Lak35m_FD_121114 | JGI IMG/M metagenome (GOLD analysis project Ga0172376, IMG submission 121114) | Freshwater microbial communities from Kabuno Bay, South-Kivu, Congo - kab_092012_35m | ecosystem: Environmental > Aquatic > Freshwater > Lake | place: Democratic Republic of the Congo: South-Kivu... | reverse complement strand
TTCATTCGCATCCAGCCCGTCGGTCGTCAGGCCGAAGTGCCAGTTGACCGCAGGGTCGAACGTAATCGAACCGCCGAACGGCCCGAAGTCCGTCTGCGACGACGCCGGGCCAAGTGCTCCGGCCTGGCCGCGCGCGGCCACAACATCCAGCCACTGCTGCACACCCACGGCCGTCGGAATGGATCCGGTCGTCGCATGCGCCAGCTCATCTCCCAGCGACCGCGAACCGGCGAAGACGGTGATGACGCCTTCGCCAACGACCAGATCGTCGATATCGAAGTCGCCCCCTGTTGCCGGATGCTCGAAGCGCGCCGTCCAGTGATCGGACGTGGAGAACTTGCCGGGAATGATTTCGGTCAGGATGTCATTGAACTGCGATGCCAGTTGCTCGCCAGCGAATTCCAGAGCCAGACGCCGGTCGTTATGCAGCACGGCATCGAAGAAATTACCGGTGTCCAGTGAGTAATCAAACTGGAACATGATGGCGGGCAGGATCCGCGACTGCAGCATTTCCGACGAACAGCAGGAACGACGGCGAACTGCACGGCGGGACCGGACTACCGGACGACGGAACACCTGCCGCACTGCTTTCAGCCAACAGACCAGAATCATCGAAGGCCCTTTGGAGCGCACCAAGCGGTCCCGGATGTGAGGTTCAGCGTCCCATCTGTCGCATCCGGCAACTCCATCTGCCAGTCGCTCCGGGCAACCATCAGTTGCCGGGAGATTGATTGTTCAAAGTTACAAAGACCGCGCGAGAACATGCGACAGTCGGAAGCCGTCATCGACCAGAAAAATCAGATTCGACACAGGAACAAACCCCTGTCGATGCCGCGACGGATCGAAAAGTTCCCGGATTCCTGGCAGGCTCAGACGCTGCGACTGGATGTCCTCAAGAAAAGAACCGGGCCGCGCAAAACGCGCGGCCCTGGCAATTTCTGACAGCCTCAAAAGAGCCATCCGGCACTCATGGGCTACTCCGTGATGATGTCGCGGACGGTCTTGCCGCCGGGAATCATCGGCAGCACATGCTCCTGGTAAGGCGTGATGCACTCCAGCACGTATGGACCGTCGTGATTGATCATTTCGGCGATGGCAGCCGGCAGCTCTTTCGGATCGCGGACCTGGCGGGCCTTGATGCCAAACCCTTCGATGATCTTCACGTAGTTGGGATAGGTCTCGCCGATAGTTCCATCGCCTTCACCGACCGCCATCGGATCGTCGATCGGTCCGAGATACGTGTGAGCACGCCGCCCATCCATGAACCGGTCTTCCCACTGCACCACCATGCCCAGATGCTGGTTGTTGAGCAGCAGAACTTTCACGGGCAGCTTTTCACAGTAAATCGTGGCAAATTCCTGAACATTCATAAGCAGCGAACCATCGCCGTCGATATCAACCACCAGCGCGCCGGGGTTGGCCGCAGCCACACCCATGGCCGCCGGAAGCCCGAAGCCCATCGTTCCCAGGCCGGAACTGCTGAGCCACCGCTTGGCCTTCTTGAACTTGTAGAACTGAGCTGCCCACATCTGATGCTGGCCGACACCCACTGCCACGAACGTGTCGCGTTCGCGGGTCTGCCGCCAGAGTTCTTCAATGGCATACTGCGGGAAGATCCATTCATCGGACTGCTTGCAGACCAGCGGAAACTTCTCTTTCCACTCGGCGATCTGCCGGGTCCATTCCGTGATCTCCGGCCGGTCCGCATCGGTGAACGCGGCATTCAGCGCCACCAGGAAGTCCTTCACATCCGCGACGATCGGAAAGTGAGCTTCCTTGTTCTTGTGGATTTCGGACGCGTCGATGTCCACATGCACGATTTTGCCGTGCAGAGCGAACTCATCCAGCTTGCCGGTCACGCGATCATCGAACCGGACGCCGAAAGCCAGCAGCAGATCGGCTTCGTTGATCGCATAGTTCGAGTACACCGTGCCGTGCATGCCGAGCATGTGCAGGGACTGAGGATGGTCGCCGGGAAAAGCGCCCAGCCCCATGCAGGTCATGGTCACCGGGATACCCGACTGCAGGGCGAACTTCGTGAGTTCATCCGAAGCGTCCGCATTGATGACGCCGCCGCCGACATACAGGATCGGCCGTTTGGAACGGCGGATCGCGGCGACCACCTGCTTGATCTGCTCGGCCGCCGGACGCTTTGACACCGGTCGATAGCCGGGCAGCTTCATCGGCGGATCCCAGTCGGGTTCCTCTTCGAGCGTCGCGATCTGAATGTTCTTCGGAAAGTCAATCAGCACTGGTCCGGGCCGGCCGCTCTTGGCTACGTAAAATGCTTCCTTGACGATCCGTGGAATCGACAGCAGCGCCTCGCGCACGGACTCCGGATCCGTGTAGTCCTCGGCCGTGATCATGTAGTAATGCTTGGTGATTCCGCGGCAGATTTCGACAATGGGCGTTTCCTGAAACGCGTCGGTACCGATCACAGCCTGCGGCACCTGCCCCGTCACGGCGATCAGCGGGACGCTGTCCATTTTCGCGTCGGCAATCGCGGTCACCAGATTCGTCGCACCGGGACCACTGGTGGCCATGCACAGGCCGACGCCATCCGTGCTGCGGGATACGCCCTGAGCCGCGAAACCGCCGCCCTGCTCATGTCGCGGCAGAATCGTCCGGATCTGATCCCGCTTGCGGATCAATGCCTGATGCAGCGGCATGCTCGCTCCACCGGGATACGCGAACATGTACCGACCACCGTTCCGGATCAGAGCTTCAACGAGAATGTCGGCTCCGTTCATCGGCTGTGTCGCTGTGGATGTTTTCTGAGACTTCTTTCCTGCTGTAGACACGCTCGCATCCTCAATCTGAATCGCCTCGAACAGCCGCAGAGTCGGAAACAACAGACATCCCGGCCACAGGTCGTCCGGCAGAAGAGGCGAAGTGTAATCCCGGCACATTGCTCTGACGAGCGCCATGAAACGAGCCGGACTGTGAATCCGCAGGTTCCCGGCGGCATGACCGGACAAGCTGCCAGGCGGATGGCCAGCCGGACGCCGCATCGACCTGCAGTCCCCTGTCGAGGTTCAGGCGGCACAGGATCTGTCCCTGAACTTGTTCGGATCTGCGGCAGGGTGTCCTCAGATTGAACACAAACTGCTCCCGACCACTCAGGGATCCGGCCGGAATCAACCACTGGGACTCGCCCCGATACCGGTGAGTTCACCGCGCTCGGCACCACCTCAGCACCACGGAGATTCAGTGAGTCGGGCCGTATCCTGCCTGCGAGCTGTCGTGAGGCACTCACCGACCAATCCGTTCTTCTCCATGTTTTCGCTCGAATGGAACGTAATTTGTGACAGCCAGCAGGAATGGGAAGGATTCTCCAGGCGATCCGGTCGATTTGAGTTTATGTCTCATTCGGTTTCGCGTTTTCCTGCGGCAGTCACTTCTCACGCGTCATCTCCGGACACCGTCTTGCCGGTTCGCCCGGAAAACACCTCTGTCCAGCTGATAACAGTCTCCGTCGTTCTGACGGTCACGTCCCCGATTCCTGAAATACTCCGGATGGTGAAAGCCACCGGATGATCCGGGGAGGTCTGCGATGCTCCTGTCATCCCGATCCATCACTCCGGCCTCAGCGGTGCCGGCTCAGGTTCCAGATGACCGACCCTGGCTGGCTCACTATCCGGCCATCGTTCCGCCGCATCTCGAATATCCCGACATTCCCGCCTGGGGACTGCTGGAGCGGACAGCTCAGCGCTATCCGGACCGCATGGCCTGCTGCTACTACCGTCAGCGTCTGACCTGGCGGGAAGTGCATGACGCGGCGCGGCGCACCGCGTCAGCCCTGGTCCGGCTGGGAGTCAAACCTGGCGATCGCGTGGGCATTCTGCTCCCGAATATCCCGGAATACCTTTCGGTCCTGAACGGGATCTGGATGGCGGGAGCGATTCCAGCGGCCATGAGTCCGCTGATGGTTCCCGAAGAAGTCAGCACGTTCATGGAAGCGGCGGACTGCCGTGTGGTGGTCGCGCTGGATGTGCTCGCACCGCTGATTCTCAACGGAACATACCGGCCGGAACACATTCTCTTCGCAACGATCAGCGATCGGCTGCCAGCCTGGCAGAAGCTGGGATACGCCTTCGCGCGGCTCAAGCGACTGGGCTTCTGGCCGGCTCCGGATCATCCCAGCCATCACATCCTGAATGATCATGTCGCCGCTGGCGATGCGAACTTCACGCCGCTCGTTCCGGGAACGCTGGACGCACCCGCCTACATACTCCCGACCGGCGGAACGACCGGAAATCCGAAGATGGTGACGCTCAGTCACCGCAATCTGATCGCGAACGCCTGGCAGGTCTTTCACTGGGCCGGAGCTTATGAAGCCCGCGAGAAGATGCTGTGCGTGCTGCCGTTCTTTCACAGTTACGGACTGACGACCTGCGGCATGGCCGGCGTGGCGATGGCGGCCACTCTGATCATGCATCACCGCTTCATTCCACGCATCGTGCTGAAGCTGATAGAAGAGCATCAGCCCACGATCTTCCCCGCCGTTCCGGCCATGCTCCTGGCGCTCAATGAACTGCTGCGAACCAGGTCCGTCCCGTTCAAGGCGCTGCGGTATGTGATCTCCGGCGGAGCACCCTTGCCGGAGTCCATCGCGCGGGAATTCTACGGCTACTCCGGGGCCGAGCTGGTGGAAGGCTACGGCATGTCCGAAGCCAGTCCGGTCATCAGTACGGGACCGCTCGACGGAACCAACCGTCCCGGCACGATCGGTCTGCCACTGCCCGACACCGAGGTGAAAATCGTCGATGCGGAAACCGGCACGCGCGAACTGCCTCCGGGCGAAATCGGCGAGCTGATTGTCCGTGGCCCGCAGGTCATGTCGGGGTACTGGAACGCTCCCGCCGAGACGCGGAAGGTGCTGCGGGACGGCTGGCTGTTCACCGGCGATCTGGGCACGCGGGATGAGGACGGTTTCTTCCGCATCGTGGACCGCAAGAAGGATCTGATCATCGTTTCGGGTTTCAATGTCTATCCGGCCGATGTCGAGCCTGTCTTGCGGCGTTTCCCCGGAATCGAGGATGTTGTTGTCATCGGAGTTCCCGATGCGCACTCGGGAGAGCTGGTGAAGGCTATCGTCAGCATCCGGCCGGGCACGAAATTCCACCGGCATGCTTTCGACGCTTACACTGCAGAACATCTGGCCCGGCATAAGCGACCGAAGCAGGTCGAAGTCATTGAGGGGGATCTGCCCCGCAATTTTCTGGGCAAGGTATTGCGCAGAAAGCTGCGAACAGAAACAACACAGGAACAGCAGATCACAGACACTGCCCCGCCTCGGCAGCCGGTTCGCACCTGTGAATCGAACGACGGAATGAGGCCTTGAGAATGACAGGATGAGATCATGATCCGCCCCGCTCCCGAGCTGCGACAGGAACTCGAACGGCTGGTCCCGCCAGTCCGCGAACCGGCGGCCGGAGCACCCGCGAAGGGTCGCCAGACCGATCCGGCTCTGCTCGACCGCAGCCTCGATCGTCTGGTAGATGGCAGTCGGCAACTGGCGCGGCTCAGTCTCGAACAGCGGATCGCGATCTTCCGGCAGTGCCTTGATTCGATTCAGAGCATCAGTCACGAGTGGGTCGAACAGTCCTGCCGCGCGAAGGGAATTCCAGCCGGCGCGCCGCAGCGGGCGGAAGAAATCCTGGCGGGACCGGCGGCCGTGTTCCGGCAGTTGCAGCTCTTCCTTCGCACGATGAGGGACGTGTCTGAAACCGGCGCACCGCGCATTCCGCGCCGCGTCCAGCGTCGGGCGAACGGACAGATTGGAGTGCGGGTCACACCGTGCTCCGGCCTGTGGGATCCGGTCACGTTCTTTAATTTCAAATCCACCGCCTGGCTTCTGCCGGACATCGGTGAAGAGAACCTGCGGAGCACTCTGGCTCCTGGCCTGCGCTCGCTCGATGAGACTGGAGTGTCGCTGGTCCTGGGAGCGGGCAACGTCTCCGGGATCCCGGCCGCGGACATGCTCACGAAGCTGTGCGCCGACAACCGGACCGTGCTGCTCAAGATGAATCCGGTCAACGAATACCTGGGACCGATCTTCGAGCAGGCTTTCGCTCCGCTCATCGAACACCATCTGCTCCGGGTGGTCTACGGCGATGTGAGCGTGGGAGCTGCGGCAATCAATGATCCGCGCGTCAGCGACGTGCATGTCACCGGCTCTGAAGCGACATACAACGCGATTGTGTGGGGAGCGGACCGGGAGGCTCAGCAGGCGCGCATGGCCGCCGGGCAACCGGTGCTCGATAAGCCAATCACCAGCGAACTGGGCAGTGTCACGCCGTGGATCATGGTGCCCGGTGGATATTCGCCGCGACAGCTTCGCTTCCAGGCCGAGAACATCGTTGCCTCGCTGACCAATAACGCGGCGTTCAACTGTGTGGCAACGCGCGTCATCGTCACGTGGAAGCAGTGGCCGGAACGCGAGCGTTTCCTGCAATTGCTGGAAGGTCTGCTGTCGCGGATTCCGCAGCGCGTCGCGTACTACCCCGGCGCGATCGAGCGCTACGAACAGTTCTCAGGCATCAGTGTGAATCGCGCGCGCGGCCTCCTCTCCGCATCGCCGACTCAGGGCACGATGGCCGGACGTATGACTTCCGCCTGCGGTTCCACCGTGTTCGTCGCGGGAACGGAGCCGGGGGACAACACGCTGCCGTGGACGCTGCTGCGGAACGTTCATCCCGATGCCGATTCGCCGCTGCTGTCGCGCGAATCCTTCTGCTGCGTCTGTGCCGAAGTCCCGATTGACGCGACCAGTCCCGAAGACTTCCTGGCCCGCGCGACCGAGTTCGTCAACACGCGTCTGTGGGGCACGCTGGCCGCTTCCATCACGATGCCGCAGGACTTCCGACGGGCCGTCTCCGCGCGGAGTCGACTGGATGAATCGCTGGAGAAGTTGCGATATGGCGTCGTCTGTCTGAATCACTGGGCGGGAGTGGCCTTTGCTCTGATGAGTCCACCGTGGGGCGGTCATCCCGGATCGACTCCGCAGGACATTCAGAGCGGCACGGGCTGGGTTCATAACGCGCTGATGCTGAGCGGTATTGAAAAGACCGTGGTGGAAGGACCGCTGGTGGTACAGCCGCGAGCGGTCTGGCTGCCGACTCATCCGCATCCGGAATCCGTCGCCTGGGCACTGTCCGATCTTTTCCGGAATCCGTCGTACTGGAATCTCAACAAAGTGGCGTGGCAGGCCGTGAGAGCCGGTCTGCAGTGAGTGTTCGCGGGCCTGACTCAGTCAGGGAGGTCCGTTGCGTCAGCAGGAGCAAACCCGGTTCAAGTCAGCACACAGGAAGTGAGCAAACAGGGGAGTGATGAATCATGAAAAACCTGACTGGCAAACGCGTCCTGATCACCGGTGCCGGACACGGCCTCGGTCTGGAAACGGCTCGTGCCTTCGCGCGTGCTGGAGCACTCGTGCTGATCACAGACCGCGAACCACATCGCGTTCACGAAGCGCTGTCATCGTTGCAGAGCGAAGCGCTGGCCGTTGCCGGATACGTCATGGATGTCGGTGATGCTGATGGAGTGCATCGCGTCCGCGAGCAGATTCTGCGCGACTACGGTCCCATTCACGTGCTGGTCAACAATGCCGGCATCGTGACCGGCGGCAACTTCCTGGATGTGCCCATCGACCGGCACCTGACCACTCAGCACGTCAACACCGGCGGCGTCATCATCGTGACGCACACGTTCCTGCCGGACCTGCTGCTGCACGAGGAAGCCGCGATCGTCAACATCGCCAGTGCATCGGCCATGATCGCTCTGCCGAACGCCGCGACCTACGCCGCCAGCAAGTGGGCCGTGCTGGGCTTCACGGAATCGCTGCGCGAGGAACTGCGTCTGCACGGTGCGCCGGTCACGGTGACGTCGATCTGTCCGAGCTACATTGCCACCGGCATGTTCAACGGAGTGAAACCGCCGCTGCTGGCTCCGCTGCTCAAGCCCGAATGGCTGGCGGGAAAGATTGTGAACTGCGTGCGGAAGAAGCACGAGCATCTCACCGCACCGTTCATGGTGAAGCTGATTCCCATCGCCAAAGTCACGTGGCCGCGTGCGGCGTTCCGCTGGCTGCTGACGATGATGGGCGTTTATCGCAGCATGGAGGACTGGTGCGGTCACACCCCGCGCATCGAAAGCGGTGCTCCCCCGGTCTCTGCGGGGCCACGCAACAGCCGCGACTTCGTGCGTAACGCCGGTTGAGTGAATCGAACTCGGTGCTTATCGCGCGGCCTGGCGGCTGGACCGGGGCGCGCGACCCGTCGATGGCTTCGCCGAGGAGCTTTGATCGGTCGGCAGAGGCTGATAGACAACGTCCTTCAGACTGTTGATGTTGATTTCCCACGGTCCCTGGTCAAACGAGCCGACACGCGCCACGAACTCTTTCAGCCGGCCGATTTTCTGCGCATCAGTCACCTCCAGCGGATGCTTGTTTCCGGGCGGTCGTCCCCAGCGGATACAGGAACCGCCCTGAGTCCGGATGGTGAATTCCAGGTCTTCGTACTTCTGCTCCAGGCGATCGCGTTTCGGAGCTTCAATCGCCTGCAGTTTCCATTCATCCCAGAACGGACTGAGCAGGCCGGCCAGCCGCGCACCGGCCAGCACGCGAATGTCATCCCAGGGAACACCCAGTCCATTGGAAGACGGCGTGGTAATCCCTGTGACCAGCGGATAGCGATTAATCTGTTCGCGCGGGAAGCCGCGCGTCGGAAGCACGGCTGCGTCCAGATCGACCGGATAGAAGCCATCGCTGAGCCGCACCATCGCCACGGGACGACGGTAATCGAAGCGGACAACGGCGCGGGCCGGAACCTGGACGGTGACTTCAACACGACCTTTCACCCACGGATTGTTCTCGAACGCTCGCGCCAGCCGCGCGGCCAGATCCGGCTCCAGAACCGACACATCGGCCGGGAATTCCGCCTTGCGCAGAGCTTCGGAAACAAAGTCCTCGGGAATCCATTCAGGTGCTTCGGGGATCGTGATGGCTGCGGAGTTGAGCCGGTATTCGTTGCGCTGATTCAAATCCGGTACCCAGCGTGCCGCTGCCGGAGCCAGAACTCCGCCGGTCACAATGATGGATGCCATCAGCAGCACGTCGGGTTGAAAGACGGTCGTCAAGAGCCGGTAAGTCAACGACGGCTTTGACGGCTGCTCAACCTGCGCGGGTTTTGAAGCTTTCTTCTTCGCAGCCATCCGGGGCCTCCCTCAGCAACAACCTTGCGGGAACCTGACGGCCCAACTCTTACCGGCAGCGGAACTCGATGCTGAGCGGGATACGCGTCCGTCACCATTTTTCCGGAACGCTGATCGCAATGTGCCACCTGGTGAAACTGCTCTCCCTGGTCCGGCTGTGACGATCAGGGAAACCACGCATCAACGGGATCGACTCAGTCCGGACCTCAGTCCGCGACCTGTGTTCCCTCGGTCGCCGTACGCCGGCGATACAGCTCACTCAAGCGCTGAGTCACTGGACCGGGATGACCATTTCCAATCGGGCGGCCATCGACTCTGGTGACGGCCGCCAGTTCGCCCATCGTGCCGGTGCAGAACATTTCCGACGCGCGATAAACCTCGGTCGTCGAAAGATCGCGTTCGCAGAACGGGATGCCGCTCGCTTCGCAGATTTCAAGCACGGTTTCCCGCGTGATTCCTTCCGGGCAGGCGACCAGCCGGCTGGTGGTCACGATGCCTTTCTCGACGATGAAGATATGAGTGGCGTTGGTTTCGGCGACGAAGCCGCGCGTGTCGAGCATCAGAGCATCATCCGCTCCGGCGACGTTGGCTTCGATCTTGGCCAGAATCGACTGAATCAGGTTGTTGTGGTGAATCTTCGGATCGAGGCAGTCCGGAGGAAAACGACGGATGCTGGATGTGATCAGCGACAGGCCGGACCGGTCGTAAACCGGAGCTTTGTGTTCGGCCAGCACAATCAGAGTCGGACCGGCCTGATTGAGCCGCGGGTCCATGCCGGAGGTCACCTTCACTCCCCGCGTCAGCGTCAGCCGGATATGCACGCCGTCCCGCATGCCGTTCGCTGCGAGCGTGCGGCGGATCTGCTCTGTGATCTCCTCATGCGAAGGAATGGCCGCGAAAGCCAGAGCCTGAGCGGAGCTGCGCAGCCGGTCGAGGTGCTGATTCAGCTTGAAGATTCGCCCGTTGTAAACGCGCAGCCCTTCCCACACGGCATCGCCGCCCTGCACGACGGAATCAAACGGGCTGACTCCGGCTTCATCGCGATGAACGAGCCGGCCATTGATGTTGACGATCAGGTCGCGGTTCTTTTCGTTGAATGTCTGGAGCATGGAGTACCGGTCTTTGAGGCTGCCGGGCAGGCGATTCGGAAGATGGCTCGTGCGGATATTTCCGAAGCGTGAAGCGTAACGGAGGCATCGCCCGGAGCCACCTGTCCCGGACTGCCGGCCGAAGAGCCAGCGGAGTTGCCGCTCCATTGTGGAGTCACCCGCGATAATCGTTCTGTCAGGAATCCTGCGACAATTCCGTTCTTTGTGCGCAAACGTCAAATGACTCCGGTCCAGAAGTCAGCGCCGGGTGTTGAATTTCGACGTCTCTGTTACCGTCACGTCATGGAAATGCCGGTTGTTCCGGCTGCCATTGCCGGTGCCCGATGGCAGAGTCGGAAAGCTGTTCGCGGCCGGTTCCGGTCCGGACGATAATCCCTCATCACACCCGGCACCGATCGCTCCTGACCGTCGGACATGATCCGCCGCTCGCCATTGATCCGGGTTTTTCCCGCAGGAGATCAGGATGTTGATTCCGGTCAGAACAGCGTCTGGTTCACGACGTCGAGGCAGCGCGTCACGTCCGCTGATCGCGGGACTGGTGGCCGCCGGTCTGCTGACCGGGGTCGTGGTTCTGGGGCCGGATCTTCTCCGGGCCACCGGTTTGATCGGCGAAGAATCCGGACCGGCGGTCATCACCCACAAGGTCAAGCGGGAGAATCTCCTCATTACGGTGACAGAGGACGGCAACCTGGAGAGTGCCAGGAACGTTGACGTCAAATGCGAAGTGCTCGGAGGCAGCACGATTCTGTGGCTGATTCCGGATGGAACTCAGGTCGAGAAGGGACAGGAGATTATCCGCCTGGATGCGTCGGGAATCGAAGAGCAACTGCGGGCGCAGAAGGGCATCTACGAGAAAGCCGTGGCCGCGAAGATCAAGGCCGAGAAAGATGCTTCCGCCGCCAGCATCGCCGTGCAGGAATACATCGAAGGCACTTTCATCAAAGAGAAGCAGCTGGTTGCGTCGCAGATCACGGTGGCGATGGAGAACCTGAGAAGCGCTCAGAACATCCTGGAACATTCGCAGCGCATGGCCCGCAAGGGATTCGTGACGCCGCTGCAGGTGGAGGCCGATCAGTTCGCGGTGCGCCGCGCGGAACTCGATCTCGATGCGTCGAAGACATCCGAGCTGGTTCTGGAGAAGTTCACGCGCGCGAAAATGATGGAAGAACTGGAAGCCCGCCGCGATGCCGCGATCGCTCTGGCTTCGTCCGAGCAGGCGAACGTGGAACTGGAAAAATCGAAGCTGGATCGCCTCGCCGCTCAGTTCGACAAATGCATCATCACGGCCCCGCAGTCCGGCATGGCCATCTACTATAAGGAAAACAGCCGCTGGGGCAGCAACAGCGGCGGCATTGAAGAGGGTGCTCAGGTTCGCGAACGCCAGACGATCGTGCAGATCCCGGACCTGGCGCAGATGCAGGCGCAGGTTCCGGTGTTCGAGGCTTTCATCGACCAGGTCCGGCCCGGCATGCGGGCGCATCTCAAAGTGCTCGACCGCGAGTTCCAGGGAACAGTGACCTCGATCAGCAATCAGCCCAGCTCAAAATCCTTCTTCCAGGCACAGGTCAAGGAGTATCCCACAGTGGTCCGGATCGAAGGGGATGCGACCGGATTGCGGCCGGGACTCACTGCCGAAGTCGAGATCCTCTGCGGCGAAGTTCAGAACGCGCTGACCGTGCCGGTGACGGCTGTGCTGACTCAGGCCGGCAAGCAGTACTGCTGGGTGCAGACTCCGTCCGGTCCGGAACGGCGTACCGTGGTCGTTGGTCTGACCAATAATCGCTTTTATGAGGTGAAGGACGGCGTGTCGGAAGGTGAAGAGGTGATCGTCAATCCGCGCGCGGTGGTGACTGAAGCGAAGGAAGCCGAGAAAATCGAGGATTCGGAAGAGGTGGATACCAGGTCGCGCTTCGGTGATCAGTCGCAGACACCTTCCGGCAGCGCCGCTCTGCAGGGGCCCGCCGGCGGTTCAGTTCCCGGCGCGGCGGCCGGCGGAGAAGCTCCTGCAGGTCAGCGGCGTCCACCGAGCTTCTCGGAAATGGACACCAACAAGGATGGCAAGCTGACGAAGGATGAAGTGCCGGGACGGATGGCTGACTTCTTCGACAACATGGATGCGGACAAGGATGGTTCGCTGACCGAATCCGAACTGGCCGCCGCCCGGCGCAACATGCAGCAGCGGGCGGGCGGAGCCGGCGGTGCGGGCAGTCCTCCGGCAGGAGGGCCGATGTAGTGGCTCTGCTGTTCCGCACGTTCCGGCTCGGTTTCAAAAGTCTGCTGCTTCACAAGCTCCGCTCTTCACTCGCCATGACCGGCATTCTGATCGGCGTCACGGCGGTGGTGTGGCTGGTGGCGCTGGGTGAAGGCGTCAGCGAACAGGCTCAGCGCCAGATTCAGGAACTGGGCGCCCGCAATGTCATCGTCCGCAGCGTCAAACCTGCGAACGCCGGTGGCGGCGAAGGCTCGATGATCGTGGCCTACGGGCTGACGATGGACGACTACCGGCGCATCACGGATATCAGCACGGTGCGTCGTACGGTGCCGCTCCGTGAAATCGCGCGCGAAGCCCGCAACGGTAAGCAGACCATCGAAGGACAGCTCGTCGGCTGCACTCCGGATTACTACGAGATCAACCATCTGCAGATGGCGGCCGGTCGATTCATCGAAGACCGCGATGTGGATCTCACCGACAACGTCTGCGTGCTGGGCGCGGAAGCCGCTCAGAAGCTGTTTCCCCTGGAGAACCCGGTCGGCGGTCGGGTGCAGGTCGATCTCGACTTCTACACCGTGGTTGGTGTCACGCGCGAACGGGCCGGGTCCGCTTCGATCGGCGGCAGCCTGGTCGGCCGCGAGTACAACATGGACGTCTACATTCCGCTCAGCACATTCCGAGGCCGGCTGGGCGATCAGATCATCACCGCGCGATCGGGCACTCGCGATGGCGAGCTGGTGCAGTTGAGCCAGATCACCGTAACGGTGGATGACATCAAATGGGTGGAGGACACCGCCGCCGTCATCCGCCTGCAACTGGAGAAATTTCATAAGCTGTCGGACTACTCGATAGTCGTGCCCAAGGAACTGCTCCGACAGGCCGAAGTGCTCCGGGCGATGTTCAACGTGCTGCTGGTGCTGATCGCCGGGATCTCGCTGATCGTGGGCGGCATCGGCATCATGAACATCATGCTGGCCACCGTGACGGAGCGAACTCGCGAGATCGGCGTCCGTCGCGCTCTGGGAGCGCGCCGCCGCGACATCATCGTGCAGTTCCTGGCCGAGACGGTGGTGCTGACCGGAACCGGAGGCATTGCCGGAGTGCTGGTCGGGTTCCTCTGCGGTCCGGCCATTCATCTGGTGCAGACGCTGTTCCGCCGGTTTGTTCCGGAAGTGTGGGCGACCCTGCCGCCGGCCATTCAGCAGCTGGATCCGATCATCGCTCCGTGGTCCGTGCTGGCAGCGTTTGGAATCTCTGTGGGAGTGGGCGTACTGTTCGGCCTCTATCCCGCCCGTCGTGCCGCCATGATGGATCCGATCGAAGCGCTGCGGCACGAATAGCATGTGGATGCGGAAGAGCGATCAGGCTTCCGATCCGGTGAAGAGCGGAGTGATGACTTCGCCACGGTTGAGTTTCACCGGGCGACCCAGGCGGTCGCGCACTTCCGCTTCCGCCGGGATACCGAGCACCTGATAGACCGTGGCACCGACATCGTTTGGCGAATACGCGCGCGTCACGGGATAAGACCCGGTGCCATCCGAACGTCCGATGACCTGTCCGCCGCGCACGCCGGCACCGGCAAAGACTCCGAAGAAACACGGTCCCCAGTGATCGCGTCCGGCCTGTGCGTTGATCTTCGGAGTCCGGCCGAACTCGCCCAGCATCATCACCAGCGTGCTGTCCAGCAGGCCGCGATCAGTCAAATCATCCAGCAGCGCGGACACGCCCGCATCCAGCGGCGGCAGCAGTCGTTTGCTGAGCGTCGGAAAGATGCTGCCGTGGTTGTCCCAGGTCTGAACGCGGCCCATGTTGACCTGCACGATCGGTACTCCCGCTTCGATCAATCGACGCGCGGTCAGCAGCGATTGACCGTCGGTCGTGCGGCCATAGCGGTCGCGCACGGAGTCCGGTTCGCGATGCAGTTCAAAGGCCTGAGCCAGCCGGCTGGATGTCAGCATCGAAACGGCCAGTTGCTGATCCTTCTGCAGTCGCAGTGACTGAGCCGCTTCGCCCAGCAGGTGCTGCTGCCGGTTGATCTCCTCCAGCAGAAGATGGCGCCTTTCCAGTTGAGTCGCCGTCAGACCGGGAGCCAGCGTCAGCGCATCGACTTTGAAGTCCGGCTTCGCGGGATCGCCGGTGATCTGCCACGGATCGAAGTTCGGCCCCAGGAAGCCCGCATGCTGGCCGGGCCAGGTGAGCGGTCCTTCGCGCAGAAACGTGGGCAGATTGACGCCGCTGGGCAGACCATCCTGACGCGGACGCAGAAACGACAGGGCGCTGGAATAGCTCGGCCAGTCATCGCGCGACGCCACTTTATCGAAGAATCCGCCGGGCTGCTTTTCTCCAGTCAACACGTGATGAGTTGACATCAGGTGGTTGTTGTCGCCGTGTGAGAGCGAACGCACGACCGCATAACGACCGGCTCGCGCGGCGAGCTTCGGCAGGTGTTCGCAGATCTGAAAACCGGGAATGGCCGTGTCGATCGGCTGGAACTCGCCGCGAATCTCAGCCGGGGCGTTCAACTTCATATCGTAAGTGTCGTGATGACTGGCAGCGCCGGTCAGAAACACGATGACCAGCGACTTCGGTGTTTGAGAAGCAGACTCAGCGCGGGCCTCGGCGGCGCGGGTGCGTTCGGCGAGCAGGCTGGACAGGCTTAATCCCAGTGTTCCGGAAAAACCAGCCTGCAGAGCGGTGCGGCGAGACAGGCCGGAAGAATGCGTCAGGTGCTTCACGGAGCGGCGTCCTGTGGGCGGGAAGGTTGGTCGAGACGGAGAGGCAGGCAGTCTATCGAGCGGGCAGGAGTGTGTTCCAAAGAGTATCTGTCAGGGCAGGCCATTCAGTTTGCGGATGGCCCATTCAGTCGTCAGCAGGCTGAAGAAGAGCACCAGCATCGTCCAGTGATCCCACAGCGACGTTTCTTCGCGAGTCGAAGCCGAGTCATCCGGCTTTCGGAGCAGCGACGGCAACTGGTGAAGCTGATCGGGCAGCAGGAACCGGCCGCTGGAAACTTCGGCGATGCGCGACAGCAGTTCGCGATTCGCGCTGAGTTCGCTGAGTTCGCCGGTCAGAGGTTCGGTGACCAGCAGCGAGGTGGAAACATCTCCCTTCAAGGGCGCGTTCCGCGTCACCAGTTTCAGAGTCCAGGTGCCTGCCGGCAGGTTGAGTGCCCGGCCTTCACGGATCGAGGGGCGGCCATCCTGCGGCTTGAGTTCCACAACGGCCTGAGGACGACCGGTTCCGTCATCCGCTTCCGCGCGGATTTCAACCGCGGCTTCCAGTCCGGGATTCTGATCCAGATACAACTGCTGCCAGCGCGTCCGAATGACGACCCCATCACCGGCTTCGACCTGAGTGCTATCCAGGCTGAGCCGCACGTGTTCGTTGCCCGCCGAGGCTTTGCTCTGAGCGGCCCACCGCGCAAGCTGTCCCCAGAAGCGATGGTGGTACTGATCGCCGACGCGATAGCGCCACCGCCA
>Ga0172376_10004440_pt1 | contig 16022 bp, 12 predicted proteins | sample Lak35m_FD_121114 | JGI IMG/M metagenome (GOLD analysis project Ga0172376, IMG submission 121114) | Freshwater microbial communities from Kabuno Bay, South-Kivu, Congo - kab_092012_35m | ecosystem: Environmental > Aquatic > Freshwater > Lake | place: Democratic Republic of the Congo: South-Kivu... | reverse complement strand
CCTGCGGCTGAATAGGCAACTGGTCCTGGGGCAAATTCCAGATTCTGACTGTTTTGTTGCAGAAACAGGGCGTATAAAATACCAGATGCTAACCAGGCAATATAATGTCCAACATACATACCTGCACCTGAAGCAAATCCTGCGGTCCATTTTTTAGCATACCTCAAAATGGACATATCTGCCATTCCTATATGCATCGCCATGTTACAAAACCAGGCAAAAAATAATATATGCCAGAAAGTAAATTTACTTTGTCCGGGTAATGGTGTTCCTGTCCAGATCTTGTTTTGTGCTACCTGCAAAAAATCGCTCCATTGATTGACGCCCAGCTGGGGTAATACTGCAATGGCAGCTGCTAAAAAAACAAGAATCATCCACGGAGCAGCCATGGTAGAGAATTTTTCTACCTTATCATAACCCAGGGTGGCAACAAAGGTAGTAACCGTTCCTACCAGCACAACAATCATTATCCAGGGTAAACCTGATGGTAGCCAGTCGGTTAGTTTTGCCATGGGTAAATTAAACGGTATGCCTATGGCGGTGGCTGAAACAGCTATCATTGATCCGGCCAGAAAACAGAACATTAGTGCATTGACCAGGTTATATGCGTTGGTAAGGTGTTTTCCACATATTTTTTCAAGCATAAAATATAGGGTAACTCTTTCTCTGACAGCAATGGGTGCGCAGATAAATGCCCATGAGAGGACAGCCAGCAGATTGCCCAGAAATAAACCTGATATAAGGTCCATTGCACCTGCTCCATGCGCCACAAACAGAGGCCCTATCACAAATTCTGTTCCGGCCGTATGTTCTCCGGCATACATACCAAGAAAACTTTTAAAGCCTCTCCATCGCGATGCAGGTACGGGTTCTCTTTCGTATTCCTTTACTTCTTCCAGATGTGCAGTCAGTTTGTCTAGTAGCATGTTTTTTCAATTAAGGGGTGATAATAACCAGTAAGCTGCGCGCGCCCTGAGCGCCGATAACCAGAGCTTGTTCTATGTCAGCTGTTTTTGAAGGACCTGCTATAAATACGCCAAAGCCGGCAGTTGGTGTACCCAACCATTTGTAAGCCTCATGCATCGTACCAACAATTAATTTTTCACTGATGACCAGCACAAGATGCTGCGTGATGAAAGGAAGGACACGCACCTGATTTAACTCATTCTCTGTTAACCATAAGGCACCATTTTCGGCAACACCCAATACAGCGCCGATGATTGCCAGTTCTGTCCCCTCATAAAAATCGGGTTGTATGGAAGTTGTATGTTCCATTCCTTCCAGAAAGGGCAGGGTAGTGACAGTTCGTTTCCCATTGGGGAAACAGGCGCTAACAACCTGATTTACTTCTGATATATCTTTAACGGTACAAACTTTACTCCCACCTCTTTCCAATATTTTTATAAATAATTGACGTTTGTCCAGCGTTGCTGATTCAAAAACCGGGATATCAGGAAGAGGCCAGGGATTGGGTCTGTTTTCCCTGATTTTTGAGAGTATTTTTTCTTTACTGTTCATTCTTTTCCTGTTTTGCATACCAATCTCGGAATGATTCTTTGGGGGCTTTTGGTAAATTCCGGTCTTTTGTCCAGATAGTAAAAGACAATAATTTTTCACTTCCCGGAAAAAGACGCAATAGTTTTCGACCTGTATTTCCCAGACGATGAAAAAATCCCGGTTTAGCCATTCCATTTCCCAATATTCCCATTAAGGTTTTATTTCCACCCTCAGGTAATCCTGCTTCACTCACGATTTGTCTCCATTTATACAATTGGGTATGAATATCGATTTTTACCGGACAAACGTCGGTGCAAGAACCGCACAAGGTTGAAGCAAATGGCAAATTCCCATATTTCTTGAGGTCTATGCCAGGTGTCAAAATAGATCCTATCGGGCCTGGAATGGTCGCATCATAACTATGTCCGCCACTTCTTCTGTAGATGGGGCACGTATTCATACAGGCTCCACAACGGATACACTTCAGGGAACTCCTGAAATCAGGTTTTCCCAATTGGTTCGTTCTGCCATTATCTACCAGGATGATATGCATTTCGCCCTCTTTTTTGGGCGTTCTATGATGAGAAGTAAATACCGTCACGGGTTGCCCGGTGGCGCTCCGCGCCAGTAAACGGGTAAATACAGCCAGATCACTTCGACGAGGTATTAATTTTTCTATCCCCATACTGTGAATATGCACTGGTGTTAAATGTACCCCCATATCTGCATTTCCTTCATTGGTGCAGACGACCACTTCACCCGTTTCGGCTATACCAAAATTAACACCCGTGAGTGCAACTTGTGCGGTATGAAATTTTTCCCTTAAATGGTGCCTGGCCGCTTCTGTCAGATATTGCGGATCTGTTGCCCCTTTTTCCGTTTGAAGCTCTCTGTGAAATAACTCGCCTATCTCCTCTTTTTTCAGGTGAATGGCTGGCAGAACAATATGACTGGGGGGTTCATCCAGCAGCTGAATAATCCTTTCTCCCAAATCGGAATCAATGACTTCAATATCGTTGGCTGCTAAAAAATCATTTAATTGACATTCCTCAGTTAGCATTGATTTGCTTTTAACCATTTTTTGGGCCTGATGCTTTTTTAAAATGGAAAGGACGATCTCATTATGCTCCGTTGCGTCTGATGCCCAATGAACCGTGGCTCCATTTTGTATGGCCGCTTTTTCAAAAGCTTCTAAATAGGTATCTAATGCTGATAGGGTATGGGTTTTAATATCAGAGGCATACTCCCTTAAAAACTCCCATTCGGGTATCTCTGAAACGGCAAAATCGCGCTTTTGGCGAACCATCCATAAAGAGGCATCATGCCAATCGGTTCTTGCCTCATCTTTATTGAAAATGGCAGCTTTTTTAGCATGTGACATCATATTGAATCCGCGTTTAAAATTTCAGCAATATGCATAACTTTAATGGGTATTTTTTGTCGGGAAATAATGCCTTCCAGATGCATCAGGCAACTCATATCACCAGAGGTTATGATTTCAGCACCTTTAGAAAAATGATCTCTAATTCTATCTTTACCCATTTTAACTGAAATTGCCGGTTCTTTAATGGAAAATGTACCGCCAAAACCACAACATTCATCTTTTCTATCCAGCGTAACTAAGGTAAGACCTTCTACCATGTTCAGTAAGGTATGCAGTTTTGAAACAGGTTCGGCAGCCAGTTCACTGGAAGTCCCAAGGTGTAATCCGCGCAATCCATGGCAACTTTGATGTAAACCAACCTTATGTGGATATTTTGAAGGTAAAGACTTTATTTTTAACACATCCAGTAAAAATTCACTAACATCGAGTGTCTTTGCCCGTACTTTTTTAACTGATTCTGATTGCTCTATGTTGTCAAAATGATGTCTGACATGATATACACAACTACCCGAAGGAGCAACGATGTAATCATATTTCTCAAACATCTCAATAAAATGGGAATAACTTGCTTTTGATGCCGCTTCATTTCCGGCATTGGCAAGGGGTTGACCACAACAAGTCTGACCAGCAGGGTAGTCAACCTGACATCCAAGCTTAAGTAATAATTTATAAGTGGCTATGGCTGCTTGCGGATAGAATTGATCCATATAACAGGGAATAAATAATCCTACTTTCAAGGTTCTATTGTTTTGGTGTTTGTCTAAAAGTAGTTATTTATTTTGATTTTTTTAAGGGAATCAATTTATTTTTCTATTCTTATTTTCAACAGAAATATTTCACAGCCCCTTCATTTGCAACGCGGCACCCAGAGAAGCACCTGAAGTATAATCAGAGATCTTTAGATCCATGTCAGGAAAATGCTTTTTCAGACAGGCAATGAAGAGTGGATTTTTTGAAAAGCCACCCTCCAGAAACATTTGCTGGAATATTTTTCCCTCTGAAGCCAGCAGAATGGCGTCTTTTTGATGACAGCTCAGGTCCCAGGTCATCTGATGATAGGCTTCCTGAAACGATTTATACCGGGAAAGATCTTCCGGCTCAATTTGGTTTTCCAATGTTTGAAGAGGAGAAAAAGTAAACCTGGTTTCTGATGATGATGAAATGGTATGTAAAAGATTATGATGGACGGGTTCTTTTACTAATTTTTTTAGATTATAGCTGAAATAACTGGCAAGGGTTTCCAGTTTTTGTTGAAAAGCAAAACCCAGAAAAAGCCTGGCTGCTTTAACCGGTTTGCCATTTGGTTGAAGAAATAGTAAACAGTCCCTGTCCAGGTCTTCCCGCGATAGCATTTTCTCAGAAAATGGATTTAAGGTTATACTCCAGGTTCCGGTTGATAAAAGTAAATAAGGTACAGCTGATGAAATGGTATAGGGATATAACGATGCTGAACTGTCATGAATACCTATCCCTGTTTGAATGGTTTGACCAGATACCTTAATTTCTGAAATTGTTCCAGCGGCTTGTATGGGGGGTAGCTTTTCAGCCAGTTGCTCATCATAAACCCATTGATGATAATCATTTTTTGAAAAATGCCATAAAGCCGTATGACAACCTATGCTGGTATATTCTGATACCGGATGTTGTGTGAAATAATAACTCAGATATTGAGGAAGATGAAAACTCCACTTTATTCTGGCAAATAGCTCAGGATAATTAACTTTTAAAAAATAGAGCTGCAAACCGGAATTTAAAAAATCAAGTACGGGAGAAGCCGTTTCCAGGGCTATTTTCCTTTCATCGCCATACTTTTGATAAAAGGATTGCCTGACATCTTTTGGAATAGGTTTCAAATAGTTATATAAGGGGGTCAACAGCTTTCCATCGCCATCAATATGAATCATACTGGCGCCATAAGCAGTAAAATTCAGGTGGGTTATGGTATATTTTCCTTCCTGTATGAGAACTGTTAACAATTTTTTCATCCATTGTAAAATGGCAGAAATATCATCACAGGGAAACCCATCTTCGTCTGAAATTTCTGGAAAAACAATAGCATCGCTCCAGATTTCATTAAAAGAATGATCATACAGAATGGCTTTTTTATTCGTTTTGCCTATATCGAAAATGATAATGGCATCCATTTACAGACCTTTTGCTCTGTTTGAAAATCCTCTTTCCAGAATCAATTTTTCCCTGATCTTATTTTCTCTGAAAAAACCAATGGGTGAATAAGCTGCCTTTTTTCTCAATCTGGCTTCCCTGAGCAAGGGGCGGCAATCGGTTCGGTATGCATCCTGCAGCAGTTCCTGGGCCAAAACCACTTCGTTATTTTCTCTTAAAATTTGAAGTTTATCGAAATCCACCAGCAATGCCTGGGCATAACTGAGGAGAATAGCTTCCAGACTCTGTAACAGATCCTCGAGCGGATCCTTTACATTATGACTGGCATCTATCATATAAGCAATGGGCGGATTTTGAACCGAAGAATCAGCTGTTCCACTGACCAGCTCGAGGAAAATAAGAAATAACTGATATGGTTTAATACTTCCCACCGTCAGGTCATCATCACCATATTTGCTGTCATTAAAATGAAAGCCACCCAGTTTACCCAGCGATAGGAGGGTGGCTACAATTTGCTCAATATTGGTGTTTGGTAAATGATGACCCAAATCGACCAGGCTAAATGCTTGTTCTCCACATGCTGATGCCAGTAGATGGGAAGTACCCCAATCCTGAATGACAGTACTGTAAAACTGAGGTTCGTAAGGTTTATATTCAATAAACATCTGCCAGTCGGGAGGCAGATGTGTATAAATTTCTTGTAATGATTCTTTGGTTCTGGAAAGTGCCTGTCTGAAATTTAATTGGCCGGGAAAGGTAGATCCATCAGATAACCAAACGGTTATACTTTTAGAACCTAATGCTTTTCCATAATTTATGACCTCTATGTTGTGCTGAATGGCCTGCTGTCTGATGGAGGAATTTGAATGGCAGAGAGATCCGTATTTATAACTGAAAGGCTGATCGGTTTGATCCTGAAAGGTATTGGAATTCACCGCATCAAATTTAATACCACAGGTATTTGCCCATTGACTCAGTGCTGGCAGATTATCGGGAATATCCCAAGGAATGTGAAGGGAAACAGCACCTGCAGTCCCTGTTAAATCGTTAAGGATAGCTATATCTGAAATTTTCTGGTATAAATCGCCTGGTTCACCTCCAATGGAAAAGCGACCAAATCGGGTTCCTCCTGCTCCTAACGCCCAGCTGGGAATTGCCACCTGGAATTGTTGTATTTGGGAAATGATTGTGTCAACATCCAATCCCTTGTCAATCAACTCTCTCTGAATAAATTCGAAAGACTGTTGATGTTTCATCAAAAAGGCCTCATTGTGGCTTTTAATATGATCAGGATCAGGTCTCATAAGGAGGGTAGTTTAAAGGATTGTTAACCTTATGGCTATGTTATCAACGAACAAAAGCTTCAGGAATTCCTCCATCAACATTTATTGTTAAGCCAGTTGATTTATTCAATATGGCGAGTAAAGCAAAAACGCCGTTTGCGATATCATCCGGTAAAATAATCTGTCCTAACAGGTTTCTCTTTGCATAATGTGCGGGCAGGTCAGCTACGGAAATACCATAGGCCTTTGCTCTGCCTTCAGCCCATGCTCCTTCCCAGATTTTACTTCCTACAATGACACCATCCGGATTAACTGTATTTACCCGTATCTTATCTTTAGCCAGTTCAGCTGCTAATAAGCGGGTCATGTGTTGCTGGGCTGCTTTTGCTGTTCCGTAAGCTACATTATTAGGGCCTGAAACTAAGCCATTTTTACTTGCAATGGCAATAAGATTTCCTCCTAATTGCTGGGTTTGAAGTACCTGAACCCCTTTTTTATATAGCTGAAATTGTGCTTTAACCAAAACTTCCTGCAATATATCCCAGTCAGTTTCCAGTGTTTCAGTTAACGATTTGGAAATTGCAAGACCAGCACTATGGACAATGATATCGATCCCACCAAATTGCAGGCAGGTGAAATCAATTAATCTTGCCAGATCTTCATCTTTTGTAATGTCTGCCTCAAAGTAACACGCAGAATCCTTATTAAAGCCAGAAACGGTTTCCTTTAATCTGTCTGCTGACAGGTCTGTCAGCACCACATGGGCACCTTCAGCCACTAATCTCCTGGCGATAGCACTTCCTATACCACCGCCTCCTCCGGTAATAATAGTGATACGTCTGGAAAGGGACTTTTCAGGTGGCATTCTTTTCAATTTAGCCTCCTCCAGTAACCAGTATTCAATATTAAATGCTTCTTGTCTGGGAAGTGCTGTATAAGTAGAGCACGCTTCAGCTCCTCGCATCACATTTACAGCATTTTGATAAAATTCTGCCGCCACTCTGGCTGTTTGTTTGTCTTTGGCAAATGTGAATAGACCAATTCCAGGATAAATAATAACCACAGGATTGGGATCTCTCATTTCCGGACTATCGGGATGTTTGCAAGTCTGATAATAGGACATATAATCAGCCCGGTATTGCTCAAAAGCAGGAATCAGATCTTGTTTTATTTTTTGGCCGTCTGACAAATCTGCATCCAGCGGCAAGTCAAGCACCAGTGGTTTAATCTTTGTGCGCAGAAAATGATCCGGGCATGAAGTACCTAACGGGGCCAAACGGGCCAAATCATGACTATTTATAAAGTCAAGCAGGTTTGAATCATCTGTAAAATGACCTACCATCTGATTTAATTCCGAACAGAGACTCCTAAGTATGGGCATGAGTTTAGCTGCCTTACTTTTTCGTCCAGAATCAGATGGACTTTCTATCTTTATTCCTCCAAAGATCGCTCCTTTCTGTATTTGTGCTTTTTCCAGAAAAAGGGAAGCCTCTTCAATAACTGTGAGACTATTGAAATAACATTCTCTCGAGGTATTTCCCCAGGTGAAAAGGCCGTGACTGCCCAGAATAATCCCTTTGATTCCCGGATTTTCATGAAGGCATTTTTCCAGTTTCAAACCAAGATCAAAACCAGGCCGTTGCCAGGGAATCCAGGCTAATTGATTTCCCCATATTCGCTTCATTATAGATTCACCATCAGCTGCAGCAGCTATGGCAATAAGTGCATCGGGATGAAGATGGTCTATATGAGGGAATGGTAGCAAGCCATGGAGCGGCGTATCTATGGAAGGTGCTGCGCTATTCAGATCGTACAGGCAATGTTGAAGAAGCGGAACAATTTCATCCTCAAAAGAGAGACCCTTATAGATTTTTTTCAGGTCATGAATCCTGGAAGTATAAAGACCTGCAATGCCTTTGCGGGTAAGGGTTCCGATATCACCACCGGAACCCTTAATCCACAGCACCTCAGCTGGTTCGTCTGTCAACGGATCAGACTGTATTATTTTACAGGAGGTGTTACCTCCACCAAAATTGGTAATCCTTAAATCGGCACCTAACAGGTTAGACCTGTAAAGGAACAAGGATAATTGATCTCCATGGTAAGATGCCTCTTTTTGGTCATCCCAAAGGTTTAAAACATGACGAAAAGATTGCATCTGTGGCTATTATTTGTAAACCATTAATCCATTAAAAGTTAAATTTTTTCAATACTTCAGGGGGTGGTCCCTGCCAGTTATTTGGTCTGTTACCAACATATCCCAGGTCTTCAAATCCCGCCTCGGTTGTATAGAAACCAGTCAAAGTAAGATCGCGCATCAGATTAAAAAAGGAAACACCAGCTGAAACAGCCGGGCTGGCCAATTCCGGATAAGCAATGGCATCGACAATGGTCATTCGATTTGCAGGAGTAATCGCAGCGAAAGACTTACCAAATGATTTTCGTGCATAATTATCAAGCCACATAATACCTCCTCTTAATGGTACTTGTTGGTAAGACATATCTTTAGCTACGAATTCAATAAAGGCAGGGACACCTGCCTGTACCGCTGAAGGAGAGGTGCCTTCAGCAGGAAGGATAATGTCGCACAACAGAGTGATAACTGCCATTTCCGCAGGTGTAAAGAAGGTTTCCGATGCTAACTTTTCATCTCTTTTTATCTCATCAGGTGTTCTGCCGTAATTTGATTTCTGTTTTTTGGGTTTACCTGACTGGGTAGCATCAGTCTGAGCAGGTAATACCTGTGCTGTTGCAATGCCTACGGAGGTAAGGGTTATATTTTTTATAAGATCTCTGCGTTTCATGGCAATTAGATTTTATTTGCTTTTACTTGATCAATGATGTATTCAGAGGTACGCATGGAGGATGCCAGAATCGTCCAGGTTACATTTTTATCGCCTTGAGAAACAAAGGGTGCCGCATCTACTACGAACAGGTTCTTGACATCGTGTGCCTGCTGATATTTATTCAATGCGGAACGGTTAGGATTGTCTCCCATGCGGACGGTACCAATTTCATGAATAATTTTACCAGGGGCTTCCAAACCGTAGTTAGTTTCCGGACCTGGTTTATTGCCCAGTGGAATTCCTCCCATTTCAATTATCATTTCCTCAAAGGTATCCTGCATGTGCTTGGCCTGTTTGATTTCATGTTCAGACCATTTATAGTGGAACCTAAGGGTAGGGATACCATACTTATCAACCTTACCCGGATCAATTTCACAATAATTTGTTTCTAATGGAATAGGTTCGCCTCGGCCAGCCATACCAATATAGGCACCATAGAAACGATTAACATCTTCTCTTAATCTTGAACCATAACCACCGGCTGGCAGGGTTTCTCCGTTTGGATAAGGATATTTTCCATTATTGTTATGCATACCCATGCCAAAACCATATCCAGGCATGCCCATGCCGCCACCATACTCAATATGGTACCCTCTTGCAAAATCTAATTTTTTATTGTCTAACCACCAGGGTGAATAAATATGGCTTCCTCCTACACCATCTTCATTATATCTGTCTCTATTCATCAGAGCAGGAACAAATCCACTCCGGCTTGCACCCGTAGAGTCATTCAGATATTTTCCAATAACTCCGCTGGTGTTGGCTAAGCCTTGTGGGAAGCGGGAAGATTTTGAATTCAATAATAATCGGGCTGATTCACAGGCAGAAGCGCCTAATACCACTCTTTTTGCCCGTACGGAAACTTCAGCCATGGTCTTTGTATCTACATAAGAAACACCAGTTGCCAGGCCAGTGGCTTGATCCGTGAGTACTTCCCTAACCATAGCATGATTAATCAAAGTCAGATTCCCGGTTTTCATGGCAGGAATCACCAGTACGGAGGAAGATGAGAAATCGGCATATTTATTACATCCTCTGCTACATTGGCTGCAATAGAAACAAGAACCCCTTTCGTTATTAATTGGCTTGGTTAAAATGGATAACCTGGAAGGTATAACCGGAATCTTCAGATTGGTACCTGCCTTTTTTACGAAATGTTCATGTAAACGCATGGGTGGGGGAGGCAAAAATATTCCATCCGGTTCATTATAGATATTTTCTACAGATCCGAAAATACCTATTAATTTGTCTGTTTTATCGTAAAAAGGTTTTAAATCGTCATAACCAATTGGCCAGTCATCACCTATTCCGGTCAAAGAGCCTCTTCTAAAATCATCGGGACCAAAACGAAGAGAAATCCTTCCCCAGTGATTGGTTCTTCCACCCAGCATTCTGGATCTGAACCAGTGAAATTCAGTACCCTTAACAGCGGAATAAGGTTCTCCTTCAATTTGCCATCCGCCATAGGCAGCATCAAAATCACCAAATGGTCTCGTACTTGAGGCACCACGACGTGGTGATTCCCAGGGATTTTTCATCTGGGTCATATACTGAGGATCAGCGGGGTCATAATAACTACCTGCTTCCAGTAAGCAGACCTTTGCACCTGCTTTTGTCAAGGTATAGGCAGCCATACCACCCCCCGCACCAGAACCAACAATGACGACGTCGAAAATCTCTGGCGTTTCTTTAACTTGAAATGTCATATCTCTTTTAGGTTTAAGATGTCAAATAGAAAATTTGGCGTTTTTTTCTTTTGTAAATATAATTAAATTTAAATGAGTTTATTCAAGTAATTTAATTAAAGTACTCTCAATTTCTTGTGACCCGCGTACACTGGTAGAAACGATTACCCCATTCTTGTCGAGCATAAAAGCCCTTGGAATGGAATTGACCCCATAAAGTGCAGCAGCAGCTGATGACCACTTTTTCAGGTCACTGACATGATTGGGCCATGTCAATTTATCAATAGATATAGCATCTATCCATGCTTGTTTACCCTGAGCTATATAAGTGCTGGCCATGGAAGGATCTTCCAGCCGGGCCATCGTGCGGTCATCTAATCCATCCAGACTAACGCTGAAAATGGTAAAACCTTTATTTTTATATTTTTCATATACAGCAACCACATTTGGATTTTCTCTGCGACAAGGTCCGCACCAGCTGGCCCAAAAATCAAGCAGTACCACTTTACCTTTCATATCAGATAATTTACGGACCTTTCCGGTAGGATCAGGTAGGGCTATTTCTGGTGCAGGCTGGCCAATCTGAATTCTTTCCTGTGACATTGCTGCGGCATATTCCTGTTCTTTTAGAGATATAAATTCTCCAAAAGCGGTGGTTAGTTCATTGGTTGGATATTTTGCCAGTAATTTAGTGTGTGCCTTTTTTTGAAGCGGCAGATAATCAGGGCTCTGACCGAAAACCATATTAGCAACTAAAGCACCTAAGATAGGATTTTCAGCCTGATCAATAAAATTTACGACATCATCGGCTGTTTTTTGCTGGTTTTGAAGCCCTTGTATTAAATCTTTGAGCTGATTTGTTTCCTCAGAACCACTGATGGTGAAACTATACTGGTCCAGGGTTTCAAGATTACCATCAATCTGAATTTCCTTTTCGGAACCGTTTAAAACCATTAACATTCGCTTTGCTCCAATGCGTACGTTATAAATGCCTGCTTCCAGACCTTTAGGGAAATTAATCTTAAAAGACCCGGAACCATCAATTTCCGTTTTATCCAGCACTACATTGACTTTTCCAATGATAGTCTTGTCAATGAAAGCCTGTAAATTTTCTGCTCCTGCAATTTTACCTTTAATAGTTACTCCCCCTTTAAGTGCATCACAACTAAATGAAAAAAACAGGATACCGGCTAAACCGATAAATAAAGATATCGTTCTCATATCATATTAATTTTGTACACCTGCCATTTTTTGACCCAGTGTCTGATTATAAATAGAAATATATTCTTCAATATCACCAAAGGATACCGCATCAATCCTGATCTCCCTGCTTATCACTTCCCCAATCCTTGAAAAAGGTACATTATGGGTATTTAAAAAATTCACAAGATTATCTTCCTTTTGTGGATGAATGGTTATGACACACCTCGACTGACTTTCACCAAAAAGATAAGCATCCTTCCTGAAATTTTGATCCGTTTCTATATCGAATCCCAGATTACCAGCAATGGCCGATTCGAGTAAGCAATGGAATAATCCGCCTTCACTAATATCGTGAGCTGATTCAATGAAGCGTTTGCGAATTAGCTGGGTCACATTTTGTTGTAAATGCAATTCCTCGTCCATATCAAATGCAGGAGGTGCAGATAAGGGAATATCCAATACTGTCCGGCAGTATTCTGAACTTCCAAGATCGTTTACAGGTGTTCCCAGCATATAAATAATATGTCCTTCTTTTTTGAAATTTAGGGTCGTATGCCATGAAATATCGTCCATGACCCCCAACATACCAATGGTCGGTGTTGGAAAAACAGGTTCTGTACCATCTTTATATACCGATTGGTTATAAAAACTTACATTACCGCCAGTAACTGGGGTATTCAATTTTCTGCAGGCATCGCCCATTCCCTTTATGGCCTGCACAAATTGCCAGTAAACACCCTGGTTGTAGGGGTTGCCAAAATTCAGGCAATTGGTAATAGCAACCGGAACTCCACCGGAACAAACTATATTCCTGGCTGCTTCCGCAACAGCAATCATGGCACCCTGATAGGGATCTGCATGAACATAAGCGCTGTTACAATCTGTAGTTAGAACGACCGCTTTGTTGGTATCTTTAACCCATACAACAGCAGCATCAGAAGGCTTGTTGGTGGTCATAGTTCCCGTTCGGACCATGGAATCATATTGTTCGTAAATCCAGCGTTTTGAAACTAAGTTTGGGCTTGAAGCCAGTTTTTTTGCCGATGCTATATATCGGGTATTTAAAGGAATATTTTTCGTATTTATTTTGCGAATTTCTTCCAGATAAGCTGGTCTTTTATACTCTCTCTGATACACGGGGGCTCCTCCTCCCAGCACCAGCGAGTGGGCATTTACCTCTGCGACGGTAACACCTGAGGTGTGAAAAACGAGATTTCCGGTATCTGTTACCTCACCAATTTCAGCACATTCCAGATCCCATTTTTCAAAGACATCCAATAAAAGTTGCTCTTGACCTTTATGGCACACAATTAACATACGTTCCTGGCTTTCAGAGAGTAAGATCTCAAAAGGTTTCATGTTTTTCTGTCTGGTTGGCACTTTATCTAAATCTATGATCATGCCAACGCCGCCTTTTGCACTCATTTCAGAAGTGGAACAGGTAATACCTGCAGCCCCCATATCCTGCATACCAACAATAGCACCTGTTTTTATAGCCTCCAGGGTCGCTTCCAGTAATAATTTCTCTTGAAAAGGATCCCCAACCTGAACAGCGGGTAAATCCTCAGCTGAATCTTCTGTTAAATCGGCAGAAGCAAAAGTGGCACCATGAATACCATCCTTTCCCGTTGCGTAACCCACTATGAATACAGGATTTCCAACTCCTTCAGCTATAGCTGAAACCGTTTTTCCTGCTTCCACAATGCCTACAGACATAGCATTTACCAGGATATTCTGATTATAACAATCATTAAAATAAACCTCACCTCCAACAGTAGGAACGCCAAAACAATTTCCATAGTGACTGATTCCGGCCACTACCCCCTCTACCAGACGACGGGTATGGGGTAAATCAATATTACCAAAACGTAAAGAATTTAAGGAAGCAATGGGTCTGGCACCCATGGTGAATATATCTCTGTGAATGCCACCTACACCGGTGGCAGCACCCTGAAAGGGTTCAATGGCGGAAGGATGATTATGTGATTCTATTTTAAATGCACAAGCAAGACCATCGCCTATATCTACCAGACCGGCATTTTCTTCACCAGCACCTACCAAAAGCCTTTTGCCCTCTCTGGGTAAGGTTTTTAACCAGAAAATAGAGTTTTTGTAACTGCAATGTTCTGACCACATGACTGAATAAATACTCAGTTCTGTAAAATTGGGCGTTCTGCCCATGATGGTAACAATGTGTTCAAATTCAGCCTCAGTTAAACCTAATTTCTTTGCCGTTTCGGCAGTTACCAGTGATTCGCTTTGTTGTAGCATAAACTCCCCCCAATCTTTTAGTTTAGGCAAATATAATACGATTTGTAAAAAAATCGGATTTAAAAAAATTACATTGAATTAAGCAATCATTTTATTCAGAACAAAAAATACCATCAGATAAATCCACAGGATATCCAGGAAATGCCAGTAAATACTGATAAGTCTTAAATTAAGTCTTTTGTGAGGGTCAGAAAAATATACGAGCACACTGACTGGTTCAATCATGTACTTTTTAGCTTGTATGCTAAAGTAAATCAGAAAGGGTAGTCCCGCTACAACGTGAAGAAAATGAAGACCTGATATAACGTATAAATAACCTGCAGCATTATCACTCTGGATGGTTATTTGCCTGCTGAACAGGCTATACCAGGCTATTCCCTGTAATATAAGAAAAATGATGGAAAGGATAATGGTTACATACAAGGTAAGCTGATACTTGTCTGTCCTGTCCTCCAGATAAGCTTTTTTACTCTGCCATAAAGTATAACTGGAGGCCAGTAAAACAAGGGTATTAACATAAAAAAGCCAAGGTAGCTGAAGTGGAGGAAGTTTTGAAAGGGACCTGGTATAAACGTAGGCAAAGGAAAGGGATAGAAAAAGCATGGTCAGACCAGCTAAAGTCAGAAATAACAGGATGTTTTTAGGATGAAAAACAAATGTTTCCTCCTGATTAGGTGCATCGCTTCCTTTGTTTACGTTCATATTCGTTGGTTTTAGGGAAAACAATATCGTTAATTATTAGTTCATTGAATTAAAATTTTGCTTTTCAGCTTATTTTAACGACCTTTCATTTTATTTGTAAGGTTACTTTTCCAGATGATAAAAAGATGTATTTACTGCCGTAAGGAAATGCCCGAAGAAGCACTTTTTTGTCCCCATTGTGGTGAAAAACAACCATTTAACAAAGGTGTTCATGAGTTGAAAACCTATCTGGACCTCAAACTGCCAATAATACCTCAACTTCGGGAGCAATTTTTTTTAAGTTTAAAGATAAGAATCGAACGGGAACATCCGGCAATTGTTTTCCATGTGGTAGCTGAACGTATTTATACTTCCGGATTTAGAGATGAACTTTCAGCTGAATTTGAAAAACTCGCAGTCTCCATAGAGGATGATCTGAAAATGGAAATTATATCCATTCCTTTTCTGAATCATAAAGTGGAAAATCTCTTTGAAAATCTGATTGATTTATTTCTGCTCCGCCATGTTCAGGATCTTATCTCAAATGCCTTTCCGATAGATATTTTAAAGTTTCAACACCTTTTACCGGGTGAACTGGATTGGGTATCCCTGATTGCTGCCTATTTGCAACCAGCATTGTCGGGGGTTCGATATTATATGAATTTTAAAACCTTAGATCCACAAAAAATTAAACAATTCACAACCTATTTTTTGTTTCCTGAACCATTGGAGAAAATTTATTTTGTTGCTGATTTGAGTCTGCTGGCCAACGGCAGTGAAGGTTTTGCCCTTACAGACAAAGCAATTTACTGGAAGGCCCCGTTTAAAAAGGAAAAATCGATTCCCTATCATCTTATCAGGGAAGTAAGGGCCGAGAAATCCTGGCTTTTGTTGAATGATCATTTTTTTAATGCCAATGCCTTTCTAAATTCGAGACTAATGCGTTTATTAAGCAAATTAATCAGATTAAGCAGATAAAATAAATGGTGTGTTTTTTAATGTGCAGGTTACGCTGGTATTTTTACTTTTTCCCTGTATTAATGTGGGG
>Ga0172376_10004439_pt1 | contig 16024 bp, 12 predicted proteins | sample Lak35m_FD_121114 | JGI IMG/M metagenome (GOLD analysis project Ga0172376, IMG submission 121114) | Freshwater microbial communities from Kabuno Bay, South-Kivu, Congo - kab_092012_35m | ecosystem: Environmental > Aquatic > Freshwater > Lake | place: Democratic Republic of the Congo: South-Kivu... | reverse complement strand
GATGTGCGTTTTCGGGTCAGAGTTGTAAACCAGCCTCAAGTTAGTTTTTGGCACGTTCGTTGGTGACCTGTGGGTTGAAATCGCGCGTCTCGAAAACCTCTACTTTCAACTCACTACAATCCATTTTCTAGCCACTCCGGGATCACGAAGTCGTCGTCGCTCCCATCCGGCTCCGGGATCCAATCCAGCGTCTTGATCGGCGGGATTTCAACGTCTGGCTTCTCGACGAGCACCATGAGGGTCTTGCGGGAAATTCTCTTGAGGTCGGGGAGCCGCAGCGTGCCTTTGCTCCCGGCCAGGGTCCGGGCGATGGCGATGGCGTCAGGAGAGTCCAGGTCGGTGACACCGGCCAGATTGCCTCGGGAGAGCGCGACCCACGCAGCAACGGTGCTCGCGCTAAGCGGGTTCTCATTGCGAAAACCCCACTCGAGTTCGTCGGTCACGTACAGGCTCCCGCCGATCTTCGCGAGCGCCGTGGCTGCTTCAAAGGAGAGCGTGGTCAGGCCGATGAGGCTCACTTGCCTGCCCCCGAATGTCGCCAGGGCCGTAGCGGTCGCCACGTCGAGCGTCATTAGACCGTTGAGCAGCATGTCTTGTCCACCGAACGCCGCGAGCGTTTTGGCCGTCGCAGGATCGAGGCTAGCAACACTATCGAGGGCAAGCCATTGGCCCTTGAAGCCTGCAATCGCCGTGGCCAATTCCACATCGAGCTTCGTCAAGCAGTCGATACTCAATCCCTCTCCTTCGAAGCAAGCGAGGGCCCGGGCAGTGTCGCCATCGAGTGCGGTCACACCGAGAGCCAAAAACCTTGCCCTGCTAGCCGCGATTGCCACCGCCGCGTCGATGTGGAGTGGCTCCAGGCCTTTCAATACATTGAGGACCAGAGAGCCTCCCGCGTATGCCGCAAGAGCCGTGGCCGTGCCGACATCCAGGGAAGCCAATCCGAGAAGATACAACTCCTCTCCGTTGAACTCCGCCAAGGCCTTGGCCGTGGCGACATCAAGGGCGTCCAGGCCGTCGAGGTAGAGATGAGTTGCCGGAGACTTAACGAGGGCTCGGGCCGTATCGGGGTCCAGCGAGGTCAGGCCGTTGAGGGACAGGTAGCTCAGCTTCATGCCCGCAAGCACCGCCGCTGTGTCGGCGTCGAGCGTGGGGAGCCCGTCGAGTCGCAGCGACGTATCCTGAAAACTCTCGCTCAGACTCCGCGCCTGCTCTGGTGTCAGGGACTTGATCGTGTTGGTGTCTTCGTGCAAGTCGTCGACCTATGGGTGAGTGAAGTGACCCCGACCGGACTGACTTTAGTCAGCCGGATCGTGATGTTGGCGAGAGCCATCGTACGTGGCCATATCCGCAGGATTGTATCTAGCACTCAAGTCGTTGTCGTATGTCCGTCGAATTAAACGGCAAAGTTTTCATGAGATCGGCAACGGCTCTAGTGGTTTTGATCGGTTCTACTCTATAAGGGAATCGACCACGGGCTTTAGCTTGCCAGCAAACACGTCATAACCCAACGGGCTGAGATGTAGATGACCGTCGGAATACATCGCTGATTTGATCGTGCCGTCTGCATTTGTGAAATCCTCCCATAGATTGAGCACATGCACGTTAGGTTCAGAATCAAGCTTCAACCTGTCGAGTTCTTCGTTCATTTGTCTCACTTTCGCGCCAACATCTTTGGCCGGATCGAAGGCAGGTAGGATCTTTACAAGCACAATCTGTGAGTGCGGGCAGCGTAAGCGAAGATTAGCGACACAAAGGCTGATGCCCTCTGCCGCCGCCGAAACGGGTACGCCGTTGGACTGCACTCCACTGGCGTTATTTACACCGATCATAAGCACGATCGTTTTCGGCGAGGTTCCATGCACCGCGCCATGATCCAGACGCCACAGAACGCCTTCCGTGCGGTCGCCTCCGATCCCGAGGTTTACGGTCTTCTTGTCACCGAAGTGCTTTTGCCATGCGGCATTGAACGGCGCGCCATCCCAGCTGCCGCCCCAGCCTTGCGTGATGCTGTCTCCAATGAGCATAATGTCGACGTCGTCCTTCATCGCCTGCACCTTCTCGATGCACTGCGCGTGGTGCTCTATCCACGGGTTGGTTTCACCCTCGCTCCAGCGCGGTGCCGTTGGGGTAATTGGCCACATCTCGGGCAAGTGCTTCTGAGCGTCGTGACCGGGCTTTCGGGTGTATTCACCCTTTGCCACCCACGCAAGTTCCTCCGTACTCAGTGGCCAACCTGAGATTTGAGGATCTAGCTTGCCTTCGTTGTAAGGCGCGTAGGCATAACTCAGCACCGGCTGCGAGGGCAGAACGATGCCCGATGCAGCATTTGGCGCTAGGACGGCGGCGTATGCTTTGGCTGGCTTTTCTGGTGCCAGTGTCACGTTAGCCTTTGAAGGCATCGGCTTTCCTCTGAAAAAAGCTTCCAGCAGGGGGCTGAGTTTCTCTGCGTACACCGCATAGCCTGCAGGCGAGAGATGGATGTTATCCTCGGTGAAAAGGTCTTTCTTGATCGTGCCGTCTGCAATGGTGAAGTCGCTCCATAGTTCGAGCACTCGCAAATCAGGATCGATGTCTAGCTTCAGTGAATCAAGGGCTGTGTTGGTCCTCTTAATGTCTTCATAGAAGCGAGTGCCTGGAGAATGTGCCGGTAAAATTTTCGCGACGATAATCGCGGAGGCGGGAAACTTCTCACGCAAGTTCTTCACGCACATTTGGATGCCGAGGGCAGCGGCTTGGATGCCGGTCTCGGGGGTGAAGAACATGTTGTTGTTACCAATCATCAATACAATAGCCTTTGGTTCGAGTCCCTCGACTCCCTCCCCGTGCGAAAACGTCATCGGGAGCATGAATGGTTGGAGATGCCGCAGCTAACGCGGCAATTGCTTGGTTAAGCAGAGATTCGTTTGTTCCGATTCTTTTTCGACGATCGAAACCACTTCACGAAAAAATGACCCGCGAAGGTGTAGTCTGCGGAATCGCAGACATCTTGGTCGCCACTCTGGCGACAACTACAGGCGACGGAGAACTCGATGGTGACGCGTTTAGAGACGTGACCGCGGGCGGAAAACTTGATTCAGGGCAGCTGGGAACTAATCTCAAAGCCTAGCACCCCTGTGCAAATATTCCGCTCCGTCCAAGCTTTTCTCAGGAAATCCACTGTTTCGACGATGGCCAGCTTTCGCAACATCTATACGTCACTCATGCTCGTCATCGCCGGCTCCACTAGCAAGGAATTGGCCCGCCAGGTGAGCTACCTCAAGGCCGAAAACCAGATCCTTCGGAGTCGACTTCCCGAGCGACTTATTTTAACTCATCGCGAAAAGAATCGCTTAGTCAGGTTTGCAAAGAACCTAGGATCGGCGCTCAACGAACTGGCCACGATCGTCCACCCATCGACGATCCGGCGGTAGATTCGCGACGCTTCGGACAGGGTTGCCAAGACCCGAAAGAACGTCGGCAGGCCGCGCACGGCCGAGCAGATTGAGAAGCTAATCCTCAAGTTGGCGAAGGACAATTCGTGGGGCTACACACGGATTCTCGGCGAGCTGAAGAAGCTCGGAATCGAGTCGGTGACTCGCAACACTGTGAAAAACATTCTCAAGCGAAACGGCTACGACGTCGGTCCGAAACGCGGACCTGGCACGTGGGACGAGTTCATTAAACGCCATGCGAAAACCATGTGGCAGTGCGACTTCTACTCCAAAAAGGTCGTGTCGAAGGCAGGCCTACGCGACCTGTTTGTCTTGGTCTTCCTGCATTTGGAAACACGCCGAGTCTTCATCACGCCGGCAACCTACCATCCCGATGAAGCCTGGGTTTTGGAACAAGCCGAAACGTTCAAGCAACACGTGAAAGAAGAGAAGCTGTCGTGCAAACTCTTGATGCACGATCGCGATACGAAGTTCACGAAGTCGTTTGACGAGGCCTTCTCGGTCGGCAAGCGTGACGTCAAAGTCTCAGCGTTTCGGTCGCCTAACACCAACGCATACGTCGAGCGATTTATCCAGTCACTACAGCAAGAATGCCTCGACCATTTCGTGGTGTTTGGCAAGGCCCACTTCGATCACCTCTGTTCGGAGTATCGCGAGCATTACCACATGGAGAGGCCCCATCAGTCGCTCGAGAACCTCGTACTTCCGACCGCAAAAGCGAGACGTACTAAGGAGTCGAAGAAGCAATCAACCGAACCCCAAACGATTCCACTGTCGAGCGTCAGTTGTAAAGAACGGCTGGGAGGCCTGCTGAAGCACTACTCACGGAAAGCGGCCTAACGCCAACACGGAACTCCCACGATAAATTGAAGATCGAGACGCTGAGCGGAGGTAGTTGAACTCATGACTCCTTCAACATTCGCTCAACAAGCTCCCGAACAATTCTCATCGAAAACCTGTGCTCGGAAACCAGCAGACGCGGATTATAGAGGTCTGAAAACGGTTCAACTCCATCAACTATAGACCAATACAAATGGCAATGGCAGAAGCAATATCGTCGAGTTGGGAATCGAGTAATTTTCCCCTTATGGACTTGAAGCGATCTAGGGATACGGATTTTACTTGAAATGCATCTGCCCCAGAGTGTTTTGCGAGTCCATTTTGCGGAGTCGTTTGCAGTTCGACAAACCATGGAAAACCGCTATAACGGACATTCCAGTCAGTTATGGGAACGATGATTCTCAACGGTAACTTACCAACAGATGGATCACTAATTACAACCGCGGGACGGATCTTCTGCATCTCGGCTCCAACACTTGGATCAAAAGAAACATTCCAAACTTCACCTCTAACGGGATTGAGGGGCATCGCCATACAGATCTTCCTCTCCGAACGCTTCAAAATCCATTAAGTTTGCATCAGTTTCGTACACTTCTTGAGCTTGTGCAGATGCGGCGGAAAGTATGGTCGCACGTTGATCCCTTGTCATCTTCCGTAAATCTGTTGCAGAAAATCTTTTCGAACTGCTACCGAATTCTGACTCGGTGGAACAACCGGGACAAACTATCTCGGCGCGTTCTCTTGAAATCACCCCTTCAGCGAGCGCACGCAAGGTCATCAACTTCAATCTTGACGGCTCTTCCTTTCCTTCAAAACTGATCGGCTCAATTTTCTTCCAATGGTTACGACTAAACATCACACACAGAGTCGTATAGTGACCCTTATCTATAATTTCCAAATCAAATGCTCGCCTGATCCAGCCCTGCATACTGAGCCCATACTTGAGCTTCAGAATCGCAAGTTCCTTAACGTCCAGGTGCCGTCGTTTAACACCGAGTTCTTGTCTCGCCACTTTTGCGGGAACCAATAACGCTGAAGCAAACCGATTCGCGAGCTTTTCTTCCGTTTTCGGATCCACGCTACCGCATTCCATCAAAAGATGACCTAACTCGTGCGCTAAGTTGTACCGCCTCCGATCATCAGGAACCTGCATACTGACAACAGCAACAGGGAAGCCATCATTAGTTCTGCCAGCCAAACCGTCAAAATCGCGACTGATCTCCCGACATCCAACAATGACTCCACCACTGTCTTCCACGCGAGAGGTGAGACTATCGATTGGCGAATCGCCAAGCCGCCAAGCCTGCCTCAACTCGCACGCCACGCGTTCGGCATCCTCAAAGGATGTTGCTGGCTGCGCTGTGGGAAAGTCAGAGCACTGATTTGGAAAAAGGAGACTTTGAAGCCAAAGTTGACTTTCAACCACATGTGATGCGAATGCTTTGACCTGCTCCTGGTGCTTCGCCGGCATCTTTGCGAGCTTACGAAATGCAATCCAGTTAATCTCCGGCTGGCATTGCTCCGTAAAATAGCGTGCGCGAACACCCAAAATGTTCGCTATTGCCAGTAAAAGTGAGGGCTTGGGGACGCTTTTTTCAAGTTCATACTTCGACAGTGCTGCTTTGGTTATTGGTTGCCCGTTCTCCGTAACTCGGTCCGCCAAAACCTCCAACGTTAGCCCGCTGGCGAGCCTTGCTTGCTTTATTCGTGCTCCGATCATTTTACTTTCTCCGTTGACAATCCTTGCATTCTATTTCGATTTGTCAACATTGACAAGATCAAACTTTTCGTACATTTTGTCAACGAAGTCGGGTTTTTCTGAAGAGAACTGGACAAATTCACCCAGCCGGGGCACAAGGTATTGGCAAATCGCGACTCACGCCTCGAGGTTAAACCGCGACTTGGCGAGCCATCGTGCGGAGCAAGCGAGTTGGTACTGAGTGAAGCAGTTTCCAAGTGATACTTAAGGGCACGGAAACGGCCGGCAAAACGAAACTCTTTACGCTGCGCACCAATGAAGTCGATTACAGTCAGACAATCTTTATCGCTATGCAACCGAAGTCCCCGACCAAGCTGCTGCAGAAATACTGTGAGGCTTTCCGTCGGTCGCAGAAACAACACGGTATCAACTTCAGGAATGTCGATACCTTCGTTGTAGAGATCGACAACGAAGATGAAGTTAATAGTGCGATCCCGCAGTCGCTGCTGCGCTGAGTTCCGTTCCTCATCATTTGACTGGGCTGACAGGGCAATCGACGAAACACCGTTGTCATTGAAGAACCTTGCCATGAATTCGGCATGAGCAACACTGACGCAAAAGGCTAATCCCCGAACGTCTGCAAGATTCAGGACAGTATCGCAAAGCTTTTCAAGTACCAGCTTTGCTCGGATATCGTTGCCAGTGTAAAGTCGATCCAAGTCATCGACGCGATAACCACCTCGCTGCAAAGCAAGACCAGTGAGATCGACTGAATCAGCGACGCCAAAATACTGAAACGGACATAGCAAACGACGATTGATCGCATCAGGCAGCCGGATCTCCGCACTGGCTCGTCCACCAAACCAACTCAATACGTCGAGTTGATCGGATCGTTCGGGTGTTGCTGTCAGACCAAGCAAGATAGTTGGCTAAACGTGCCCAAGTAATGATTGGTAACTCGGCGCGGCTGCGTGATGGAACTCGTCCACCACGATGTACTCGAATCGATCCGCCGCTTCATCTATCAGACTACGCGAGTTGTAGCTTTGGATCGAGCAGAACAAATGATCGCGTTGACCAGGATCGTTTCCATCAACAAGTAGATCCCCAAAGTTTTGGTCCCGCACTACGCAACGAAACGACGCCAAGGCTTGGTTGAGGATTTCTTTGCGGTGAGCAATAAACAGCAACCGAGGTTTTCGGCCAAGTTGCTGTGCCACTCGAGCATAATCAAACGCAGCGATCATCGTTTTACCAGTGCCAGTCGCAGCGACCACGAGGTGGCGATGCTTGTTCTGGACCTCGCGTTCAGCTGCGATGATGTCGAGAATCTCTTCTTGGAATGGAAACGGACGAAGATCGAAGTTGATCGCGGTGCCCACATGCGTCGCAACGTAGCGTTCCCTTTGAATCGCTTGACGCAGTCTTGGAACAGCCTCTTCATCGAACGCTTGGAACTCATCGTCTTGCCAATAGGTCTCAAACGTTCCAGTTACCTTGTCCCAGAGATACGGCAGTTCGTACTGGCTGATCTTGGTAGTCCATTCGAGTCCCTCAGACAGCGCCGCGTTCGACAAGTTCGCTGAACCAACGTAGGCGCTACTGAAGCCAGTATTTCGATAAAAAAGATAAGCCTTTGCATGTAGCCGAGTTCGTTTCGTATCGTAGCTGATGCGAACTTGGGTTCTAGGCAATTCTCGAAGCACTTCCACAGCCTTCGGATCAGTCGCTCCCATATAGCTCGTCGTGATCACACGAATTACTGGTCCGTTGCCGTCTGTTTGCTCGGCCAATTCGCGAAGATTATCCAGCAAGACTCGCAACCCGCTCCATTTGATGAAAGAGCAAAGGATGTCGACTCGATCGCACGTCGCAATCTCTTTTCGGAGTTGGCTGCCAAGACTAGCATCCAGCCTCGTTCCAGTGAACAGAGATGAGCGTGAAAGCGGACTGTCTGGACGATCCTTCGCTGTCGCGTCCATAGTTCGATGGATCGCCAACAACCGCTGCAATGGCGTGGCGATACTAAAGCCATCGGTCTTCTGATCGTTTAAGACTTCCGTAAGTGTTCCCACGATCCGTTCAACCAACTGCCGCTGTTTCTCGGCTGCATCCGATCCGCGATGCAAAGCCAAGCTCGAAGCAATCAACCGTTCTAGGTACTGAGCCAGAACCGAATGTGACTCCTCCGAGTCCACTGGCGCGAGCGCTACCAGACGCGGATCGCCCAGTCGTGCAACTTCCGCTTCTATAGCTTTTGTCAGTAAATGGTCGTATAGCCCAGGTTCCACTAGCCGCCTTTCATTCTTCAAAAAAGCAGCGATCTAGATCGAAGCAAGCACAGGTAGCTCGCTTCTGCATGCCTGTAGATGCGGTCGCAATGCTGCTTCCAACTTGACCATATGATCAACCATTTGCTCATGAACCGAATGCCAAATGGCTTCCTCACTTCGATACCCACCCAAGGTTACGTTAAAGGCGATTCGGCAACCTCTCTTTTCGTTTAGTCTTTGCCAAGACAATGCACTTCCAAATTGATGTTCAATTGAGTCTTTTCGAGTAAAAAACCAATCAAAAATCTGTTTGTTGATTTCGTCCTGGCCGGCTCCGCGATCTATGTAAAGCTCCACCGTCGCATCATCCTTGCGGATCACGTAGTTGAATCCTAATCCTCTGATCCCTGAACCTGCCCCAACCCAAGAATACTCACCGGGAGAGATGTTCGAATGCAGCTGTGTTCGACTGGCTGCGTGAGTAAGCAACTGCTCCCAAAACTTATACCGAATCCCATATCGCTCAGCCCGTTCCTGTCGTCCACGTTGTTCTTTCTCGCGGACTTGCACTTGGTACTCAGCCGCTTCAGGCAACGGAATCACCTGTTGAACATCGAGCAGCAGACGGTCGCCATCCTTGTAAGGACGCATGCGGACGCATCGTATGTCAATGCCTCGTTCATTGAGCCACATCACCGCAGTGGTTAGCTCCTTTGAAAACTCAGCAGATGCGAGAACAATCCTTACGTCGCGTGCGAAGTCATCTTCATCCTCTGACTCCCACCCAAGAAATTCGAGAATACTTGCCTTTGGATCGATACTCTCATTGATGCGATTGAGGTATCGTCCATAGATATCCACAACCTTGGCAAATGTGAGGGTCGAGATCATAGCAGCATAACGGATGGCCTGAAGTTCCATGTGGCCGCCGTCCTCAGTTCGCTTTAGCTCGATCACCACAAGATTTGCATCTCGGTCGATGGCTAGCAGGTCGATACGTCTACGTGAGTCATCCCACTCGCCAAATTCTTCACTGACCACCAGCACATCTGGGGCAATCACATCGATCTGTTTCCGTAACAGCCGCTGGAGGTCTCCACGTTCTGTGATTCCAGCATCGCTAAAGGTGGTCTCGTCGATTCGACGAATCGAGTTGTTGTTGAGTTCGTAGATTGCCACGGATCGGGTGTCCTTTTGACGTTTTGCATCGCGCTCAATCGAGGCGATTTCTTTGGATAGCCGCTGAAATTACTGATTTCCTGTGTTTGTCGTGACCAAACGTGTCACCAACTTTGGCTAACGTCCAAGCTGCTCGATTGCTTATGCTATCAAAATCCTGTAGACTTCGATAGACTTTGTCTGTTTGACATAGAGTTCTGCAGGACTGAATGCATGAAGACCAAACTGAGCGAATACGTAAAGGTTGCCGAGGCAGCTGAAATTCTCGGAGTTTCGCAGGGTACCGTGCGGGCCTGGGCAGAAGCAGGCAAGATCCCCATGCACAAAAACCCAGCCAACGGATACCGGCTGTTCAAACGTTGCGAACTTGACGCTTTTTTAGAGCAGATTGATACGCCCCAGAAACCCGAGCAAGCAAAGTAGGTTCGTTGTGAACAATCCCGGCATTACCAACTCTCCAACTATTCCGAATAGCAAAAACTCATCTGGTTTACGTGACAACCATAGCCGTGGAACCGTTGGTGAGTTCCTTGAAAACACTATTCAAGCCGGTGCAGAGCTATCCGTTGTCTCCGCATATTTCACGATCTACGCTTATGACGCCATGAGTGCTGTTCTGGACCAAATCGGTCACTGCCGCTTTCTTTTCGGCGAACCAACCTTTGTGAATCGGCTTGATCCTGAACGAAGCGAAAAGAAGGCGTTTACACTCGGGGAACAAGGCCTTCAGCTGTCAAATCAACTTCAACAAAAGCGAATAGCGAAGCAATGCGCGGATTGGATCGCGAACAAAGTCGACATCCGCACGATTCGACAGACAAATTTACTCCATGGGAAACTCTACCACATAGCAAACGGACCTGTCGAACATGCAATCGTAGGAAGCAGCAATTTTACAGTTCGGGGGTTGGGGCTTGGTCAAGAGAGCAACATTGAACTGAACCTAATTGTCGATAGTAATCGCGACCGCCAGGAACTGAAGCAGTGGTTCGATGAGATTTGGAATGACAGGAGTCTCGTGAAAGACGTTAACGCTGAGGTGGTACAATACCTTCAGAAACTCTATACAAACCACTCTCCACAATTCATTTACTACTTAACACTCTTCCACCTGTTCCGCGACTTCCTCGATGGGACGCGGGATGTCGACGAAGCGTTACGTCGCGTAGCGTTACCGGACACTGATATCTGGAAAGCGCTTTTCGCGTTTCAGAAGGATGGCGCCAAAGCGGCGATCAACAAAATTCTTAGCTACAACGGATGCGTATTGGCAGACAGTGTTGGACTGGGAAAGACATATACCGCCCTTGCCGTCATTAAATACTTCGAGCTGCGAAATGAGCGAGTCCTTGTGCTTTGTCCAAAGAAGTTGCGGCGTAACTGGACTGTCTACCGATCTAACAGCACTCTAAATCCGTTTGCAAATGACAAATTCCGGTTTGACGTTTTGCATCACACCGATCTTTCTCGCGACTCAGGGCAGTCGAACGGAATTGATTTAGGTGATCTCAATTGGGGTGCATATGATTTGATCGTAATCGATGAGTCACATAATTTCCGTAACAACAAATTGGCTGTTCAGCGACCAGGCGACACGGAGCGACGACGAAGCCGTTACGAGCGGCTGATGGAAGATATCATTGCCTCGGGCGTACGCACAAAAGTTCTCTTGCTATCTGCAACCCCTGTTAACAATCAACTAGCAGACCTCCGCAACCAGATTTCTTTCATTGCTGGTTCCGATGTTGCCCGCAATGAAGCCGCAGATCGAGCTTTCAGGGAGACTCTTGGCGTAGCGTCGGTCCGTGAAACTACCCGAAAAGCCCAGACACACTTCACCTACTGGTCAAAGAAACCTACCGGAGAACGCAAGACCAAAGATCTTATCTCAGCAATTGGAGGTGACTTTTTCAAGCTTCTAGACGGATTAAGCATCGCCCGTTCGCGTCGCCAAATCGCCAGCTACTATTCAGCAGAAATGAAGAAGCTCGGCGGATTTCCAAAGCGCCCCGCTCCACTTGCAATTCATGCCGACATCGATCTAAACCAAAAGTTTCTCTCGTTTGAAGAGCTAGACAAAGAGATATCTGCGCTGAACCTTAGCCTGTACCACCCGACCGCGTTCCTTCGAGGTGATTTACCACAGGAAACGAAAGACCAATATCAAGACAAGCAGCTTGGAGGATTCACACAAGAAGGTCGCGAGCGAATCTTGATTTCGATGATGAAGATTAACTTTTTGAAGCGACTCGAGAGTTCGGTCGATTCATTTCGCCTAACTCTTCAACGAACTATTGACAAGATTGATCGACTTGAAAAGCGAATTACCGACTTTGAGAATCATCTTATTGACAATCCTGACATCGATTACGATTCGCTAACTCCCGAGCAATTTGAAGACCCCGATTTCGATGCCGACGAGTTCACTATCGGCGGGCGTCGACGGATTCATCTTGGACACCTGAAGTTGCCTGAGTGGTTAAAGCAGGTCCGTCATGATCGAGCACAACTTCAGTTTCTTGTTGAAAAGACACATGTCGTAACTCCCGCTCGGGACGGAAAGCTCGCTGAGCTGAAAAGACTAATTGCCAGCAAGTCCTCTGATCCAACGATCAACCGCGACGGAAAAGCCAACAAGAAGGTTCTCGTGTTCACCGCATTCGCAGATACTGCTCGTTACCTCCACGAACAACTGAGTGGCTGGGCGAAACAGGAACTTGGAATCGACATAGCGCTCGTTTGTGGCGATGGAGGCAACCACACCTCGCTTGGGAGAACGGATTACGACTCAATCCTGACTAATTTCGCACCAATGGCCAAAAAGCGGAGTGAACAACGAGGACAATTCCCTGAACAAGAACGCGAAATTGATTTGCTCATCGCAACTGATTGTATCAGCGAAGGGCAGAATTTGCAGGACTGTGACTTGTTAGTTAACTATGACATTCACTGGAATCCAGTGCGCATAATCCAACGATTCGGTCGAATCGACCGAATCGGATCTCGCAATGACACTGTTCAGCTTGTCAATTTCTGGCCCGTCACCGACTTGGACAAGTACATTAACGTTAAGCACCGCGTTGAAGCTCGAATGGCTTTGGTTGACCTGGCGGCTACGCAGTCCGACAATCTCCTCGACCCCGGCCAATTGGAAGACCTAATCAAAGAAGACATGTTGTTTCGTGATCGGCAATTGAAGCGGCTTAAAGACGAAGTGCTAGATCTCGAAGACTTCGATGACTCGATATCACTCACCGACTTCTCTTTGGATGAATTCCGTTTAGACCTCTTGCGTTACCTCGAAGCTAACCGAAATGCACTTGAGGAATCCCCCGAGGGAGTCTATGCGATCGTACCGCCAAAATCAGAAATCCCAGCGGCCCAACCCGGCGTTCTCTATTGTCTACGCCATCGCGGCACAACTTCAGGCGATCGCGGCAACAAACCAAATGATTCGGCAAACTTGAATCCGCTCGCACCTTACTACCTTGTTTACGTACACGACGATGGGACTGTGCGATTCACGTTCGCTCAACCTAAACAAGCAATGTTATTGCTTCGCGACCTGGCAGCCGAAGAAACGGCAGCCTTCGAAGATCTTTGCAATCTATTTGATCAGCGAACGCTAGATGGTGCAGACATGTCTCACTACGACGAGCTACTTCAGAAGGCGCTCATTTCAATCGAAAGCACATTCCAGCGGCGAGCCATCGGCTCGTTGCTCTCTGGCCGAAACGGGATGTTACCGCTATCGAACGATACACCCGCGTCGAAGTCAGACGACTTCGATTTAGTTAGCTGGTTGGTAATTCTGGCGAACTAATCCTCCAAAATTCAACCGAACTCAACGCAAGAAATACAACAGGGAAGTCAACGATGTCCGACCTTCGCGAAAACATTCAAGTTGCCCTAAATGAATTTGCGCAGAAACAGCTCAAGGAATCCGCGTTAAATTTGCTCGCAGTTTTGGGCTACAAGAGCGATCGAACATTGAACTTGGGCAGCAATAAGCCAAAGGCGTTTGTTGAATTCTTGAACGCGAATTCTGGCGGCAATCAAATCAATGAGTCCAAAGCAATGGTGGGTGATTGGAAATCGGCCGACTTGCTATTTCAGTTGACCGACAACGAACTGTCGGGGCAGAGGGCTCTTTTCGACGAACACGAAGTCAGTCCAAGTCTTCTGAAATCTTACGTGTTTTTTGCCATTGAGCTTACGGGCGACAACTACGCTCGAGGAAAGCTTACCGATATCGCACGCCAAATCAATCGTGTCTTTCCAATGCCAGTTATGGTACTGATGAAACACAAGGCAAACAAATCGCCCGTGCTCTCGATCGCCGTCATCAATCGCCGTGCGAACAAGCGTGATGGGTCCAAAGACGTGCTCGGAAAAGTCACTATTATTCGCGACGTTGCATTTTCCGATACCCACAGAGGACATCTCGATATTCTTGATTCTTTTGCGATCGAGAATTTGATTCATCCCCAGCGGCTGCCAATAAACAGTTTTGACAACCTGCACACTGCTTGGGAAGAGGTCTTTAATGTCGAACTACTCAACAAACGATTCTACAAGGAACTTGCGAACTGGTACTTCTGGGCTTTGCCTCAAGTTCAGTTTCCGACAGACGTTCCTGACGACGACGAGAAACGAAGCGCTACTTCGCTGATCCGGCTGTTGACGCGATTAATCTTCTGTTGGTTTCTCAAAGAGAAGGGCTTGGTGCCCGAATCGCTGTTCAACGAGACCGATTTGAAATCCATTCTCAAGGAGCTTAAATCTGATTCCAGCAGCTACTATCACGCAGTATTACAGAACTTGTTCTTCGGAACACTAAACCAGCGTATGGGGAAGGATAGTAAAGGCAAGCCCTACCGTGCATTCGCTAAAGACGAAGGCTTTCATAAGAACAAAAATACCTACGGTGTCGATAACCTTTTCCGATACGAGGAGTGTTTCCAGGACCCTGACGCTGCACTCGGGCTATTTGCAGACATTCCATTCCTCAACGGTGGCTTGTTTGAATGCCTTGATCGTACCGACCCGAAGACGGACAAAAAGATCTACATAGATGGGTTTTCTCGCAACAAAAAGAAGCGCCCCGTCGTTCCCAATTTCTTGTTCTTTGGTGCACCTCAGGACGGTATCGATCTATCCGCTGCGTATGGAGAGCGATCGCGGCGAAACGAAACGGTACGCGGGTTGATCCGCATTTTGAACGCCTATAAATTTACGATCGTGGAGAACACCCCAATTGACCAAGAAATTGCTCTCGATCCTGAGTTGTTGGGCAAGGTCTTCGAAAACCTGCTCGCGTCATACAACGAGGAAACCAAGACGACCGCGCGCAAGCAGACAGGATCGTTCTACACGCCTCGCCCCATTGTGGAGTACATGGTTGACGAGTCGTTGAAAGCTTACCTTACGACGGCCTTGACTGACGCCGATATGGCGGAGGAGGCGGCGAAGAGGGGGCTCGGCATACTGTTTGCCTACACCGAGCAACCGCACCCTTTTACCGAAAAGCAAGTCGACAAGCTGTTAGAAGCAATTCACACCTGCAAAATTCTCGATCCGGCGTGCGGTAGCGGCGCGTTTCCGATGGGGATGCTACAAAAATTGGTTTATATCATTCACAAGCTCGATCCGGCGAACAAAAAATGGATGCAGATTCAGATTGACAAGGCTTGTGAGATTCCTGATTCCTCGGCCCGTGACGCGGCGATCAAAGCCATCGAACAAGATTTCGTTGATAACGAAGATGACTATGGACGCAAACTTTACTTAATCGAGAATTGTCTCTACGGCGTCGACATTCAACCGATCGCAATCCAGATTTCCAAGCTTCGCTTTTTTATCTCCCTCGTCTGCGATCAAAGGACGAATCGTAGCAAGCGAGATAATCTTGGGATTCGCCCTCTGCCAAATCTGGAGACAAAATTCGTTGCGGCTGATACTCTGATTGGACTGAAAAAGAACGCACAACTCGAATTGTTCGAAAACGCCAAAGTCAAACGATTAGAGAAGGAATTACAGCGTGTTCGACACGACCACTTTGCCGCCACGTCAAGACAAAAAAAGCTCGGGTTACAGTCGCGTGATCGTGAATTGCGCGAAGAGTTAGCAAAAGAACTTCAGTACGAAGCATTCTGGGATCAAACAACAGCCAAAAAATTGGCTCAATGGGATCCCTACGATCCGCAAGCGATAGCACCCTACTTTGCTCCTGTTTGGGTATTCGATTCGAGCGTGATCTCGGGATTCGATATTGTCATAGGCAACCCACCTTACATTGAATTTAAAAAGCTACACGCATTGTCTAAAAAGGAGTATGCACCTCATTATCACACAGCTGCGGGTAAATACGACATATTCGTTCTCTTTATTGAGCGAGCTGAACAGCTTCTGCTAGCGAATGGTTTAGTCTGTTATATCATGCCAACCAGTTTCATGCGTAAAGACTACGGCAAGGCAACTAAATAGCTCCACATCATTCCAGGTGCGCTAGGGGAATGATCTGCTCTTCCAATGGAAATGGCTTGGTCATTAGGATCTGCTTATCAGAACAATCCCCTAAGGAGCCAAGCCATGGACGG
>Ga0172376_10004437_pt1 | contig 16027 bp, 8 predicted proteins | sample Lak35m_FD_121114 | JGI IMG/M metagenome (GOLD analysis project Ga0172376, IMG submission 121114) | Freshwater microbial communities from Kabuno Bay, South-Kivu, Congo - kab_092012_35m | ecosystem: Environmental > Aquatic > Freshwater > Lake | place: Democratic Republic of the Congo: South-Kivu... | reverse complement strand
GGCCTGCTGCAACTCAAGGGCATCGCCGAAAAGATCCGTGTGTACAAGGTCGTGCCTGAAAAGCGCGTCGGCGCCACTTCAGGCGATTCTGCCGAGAGCACCCGTACCGACGACTCGGCTACGCGTGCCCCCTCAAGTACACGCAATACCGAGCCCGGCATCAGCCTGCGCACCCCGCAGCGCCGCCGGCGCATCGCGGCGCTGCTGCTTGGTGCGGCGTTCTATGCTTTTTTTCATCGGCGCTTTGTTTAGTGTCGATCCGCCGCTCGATGTAGAGGTGAGCGCCGAAATGACACCCAACGATGAGACACGTATCGACGTGACATGGGGCGATCAACTCGGCCATGCGGTCGAGGCATTTTTGCAGGATCGCGAACGAGCCCAAGCGCTGGAGAGCCGCGAGCTCGTGTCGTTTTCACTCTTCTGGTTTGTGTACTCGACCTTCTTTCTCACCGTCTGGGGCGCGACGCCCGGCAAACGGCTGCTGGGCATTCGTGTCATGCGCAGCGACGGTAGTGCGCTCGACTGGAAGGTGTCGCTGATTCGCTCGCTGTTCTCGGTGGTCTCCGGGAACTTCGTGATGCTTGGTTACCTGTGGGGTTTCTTCAGCGAAGATCGACGCGCTTGGCACGATCGAATCGCCGCAACCCGCGCGGTTCGCGCCAAGGATTGAGCGCAACCGCTCACTCACAATGCTGATCTTCAGGGCGCGATGGCGTCTCGCCACACCGCACAGAAGTGTGCGCGCTCCTCGGCCACAGCACCCGCACACAAGGTCGACATCGAGACCTGCTCAGCGCGCTGACTGTGAGTGAGCACGCTGCCCCGATCATCTACCGATAGCGTAAAGCGCTGCGCCGTGATCGGCCCGCTCGTCAGCGCCGGATCACGCGCGCCGAGCTCGAACGCGTAGCCTTGCAGCGTCAGTGCCGACCCACCGCAGGTCACACCCGTCAGATGCGTCACCGTCGCTGCGCCCGGCGAGGCGATCTCACCCTCCCACGCCGTTTGCAGACTGCCACGCGCCCGCGCACCGACAATTAACTGGTAACCATCCTGCGCCGACCACACCCGCCCGGCGCACATCTGCGTCCACGTGCTGCTCGGCAACGTGACGCCCTTCCCATCAGGCGCGCGCCACAGCACATCCATGGTCCGCGCCAGCGGCGCAACACCGAGTAATGTGCCTTGACTGCGATACTCGAGCGCCCAGTTCCGCTCGCCGGTGACAGCCACAGCGGTTTCGCGAGCGGCGTAGTGGCCACCGCTGCTGCGATCGAGCACTTCGCTCACTACCGTCGCCGATACCGCGGTAGAGGCCTCGCCTGCCGCACTGAGCGACGCGCTGATCGATGCGGTCGCAGCGCTACCCGTAGTGCCCGGGCCCTCGATGCTTAAGGGCACTGATGCAGCAGTGGGCGCCGTGACGGGGGTTTCGATCTCCGGTGCGGCACTGCGCTGCACCACGCCCGGTTTCAGTTTCACGCCACTCGCGGGCGCCTCAAGCGGCAGCAGTCGCTGCCGCGACGAAGCCACGGCTGGCGCGCGCCCCGGCGTGACCGGGAAACCTTCGAGCGGCGCACCGTCGATCGGCAAGCTCGCCACACCATCGACGCTACTTGTCAGCGCCATCGGTAGGTACGTGGCGCCGATCTTGATGCCGCGCACGAGGGCATCGACATCAAGCGCCTCGGGGTCCGACGTCAGCGGATAGTAAGCGCAGGCCTCGGCCGCGCCGCAGATGAAACCATCGCTGTCGAGGTCTGAGCCTGCGATCAGGAAGTAGCGGCCGGCCGCCACGTTCGTAAAATTGAAGGGCGTCTCAGCACCTGCCACGGGTCCCGCGACCTGATGCTTCGTCTCAAGCGAGACCGCATCGATCAGCAGCTTGTATTGATAACCGAGTCGACCCGTTACCGCGATTGATCGCTTGCTCAAGGATACGCCGACCGTCACCGTGGGGCCGGTACTCGGCGTGAAGACAATGCTTCCGTCGTGAAAGCCCTCCGCGAGCAACGCCCGGTTGACGGTGATGGTGTACTTCAGCGTTCGTGAATCAATGAAACTCGGCGTGGCGATCTGGATCCAGCTCTGCACACTGGAGGCACTCACGAGCACTTCCTCAAGACCTACGAGTGTGATGTAGACATCCCAAGCCGTATAGGCATCGCCGAAATTGAGTGAGGACGTGCTCGCATAAATACGCGCCGAGGAATTCGCTTCCGACGAATTAGCATTGACGACAGCCTTGTAGGCGTTCGCCAGTCCATTACCGAACAGCGCATCCTTGTTGGCGGCACCCAGGTCGTCTGTCAGCGCCCCATTGTTGAGAAGATTGTCGACCTGCGCGGGTGTGAGATCAGGCTTCACCTGTTTCATAAGCGCGACCACGCCCGAGACGTGCGGCGCTGCCATCGAAGTCCCGGCGATGGCTCGCTCGGTGTAGCTGGGGCTACCCGTGCCGATACGCTCGAGATCGCTGCTGTAGATATCTTCGGCCGCGATGCCATTACCGGAGCCACCGGGCGCCACGAGATCAAGCTGCGCGCCATAGTTCGAGTAGCTCGCGAGCTCCTTGCGGGGATTGACCGCACCAACGGCAATCACTCCATCACAATTCGCAGGCCAACCCAATGAGGCCCTACCATCATTGCCCGCAGAGGCAACGATCGTAGCCCCCGCAGCGCGCGCCTCGTTGATCGCGCTCTGAATCGACGACGGACAACTGCCGACTCCACGCAAACTGAGATTGATCACATCGGCCTTGCGACTCGCAGTAGGCGTACCAAGTCCTGCCGCGTAGCGAATGCCATCCGCAATATCCCACGTGGTCCCCGCGCCTTCGGCATCGAGCACGCGCACCGGCAAAATACGCGATGAGCCGGCGACACCGGTGACCTTACTCGCGCCCGTGAACCGAGCGGCGGCCGTACCCGCTACATGAGTACCGTGTGAATAGCGTCGCGCGTTGGGGCTCCGATCGCTCGATGAATAGACACCCGGATCGCTCGCATCCGCATCGCGTCCATCGCCATCGCCCTGCAGGTCGCTGGTGACGAAGTCGTAACCCGAGAGCAAGTTCGGGGCGAGATCCGGGTGCGCACTGACGCCCGAGTCGACGATGGCGACCGTCACATTCGAACTGCCGGTTGTTCGGTCCCAGGCGGCCGGTGCGCGTAACAGCTCGTAGTGCCAGCGCTGGCGCGTATAACCGCTGCCACCGGGTACGGCAGTGATCCGAGCGCGGTAGTTAGGCTCTGCAGACAGCACGGCGGGGTCGCGCGCGAGTTCTTTGATACGCAGCACCGTGCGTAAACGCTGTTCTTGCGCCGGCGACTCGAAACGTGCCCCCTCGGCCAATGGCTGGGCAGAGCCGCTCTTGCGCTTACGCTGCACAACGCTCGCAGACTCGCCGAGCCTCACAAGTAACGCGCCGTTGGATCGCGCCGCCAGCACGTCCAGCGTCTCAGCAGCATCCGGCGTGCTGACATCGCCCACGGTCAAGGCGCCGACCGGCGAGCGCGCGATTCCTGAAGAGGGCTGCGTTGCGATGCGAGTGCGCGGGACGACGATCGCCTCATCGATGACAAGTTCAGGGTCGCCCTCCTCGCCTGCCAGAGCGAGACTCACGCCACCTGCCGAATCGCTCGCCTCGAGCAGATATCGGCTAGAGCCGGCGAAAGCACGAACTTCGATGATGTAGTCACCCGTAGCAGGGACGACAACCGACTCCAAACGATTGGTGGTCGTTGACGATCTCACTAAAGCCTGATCAGACGCGCGGTACAAGAAGAGATCGAGATCACCGTCGCTCGGCGTGCGGGCCGCGATTTGCAGCGAGACGATCTGACTGCCCCGCAAGTACACGCGGAACATGTCCGAGGTATCTCCCGACACGCGCACCGCACCACTCTGCCCCACGCCCGGCAGCGTCACGTAACCGCCGAGCACGAAGGGCGCATACAGCAACTGCGCCGTGCCGAAGGTGTTGTTGCTCGCGCGGGTGGCATTGGCTGAAGTCGAATTTAGATCGTTGGTGTCGCTGTCGATCTGCATTACGCCACCCACGAGCACATTGCCCGACACCTCGACACCGAGGGGCGTCGCGCTGCGCGTTGCTGAATACGGCCCACTGCCGACCGAATTGGTGGCAAGCACGTCGCAGGTGTAGGCGATGCCGTTGGCGAGCCCGCCGACGCTGAGCGGCGAACCTGCGCCCGAGGCTGTCACCGTCGGCTTACCGCTACCAACGCATCGACCCGTGTAGGACGTGATGCTGGTGCCACCCGTGAACGTCGGCGTCGTGAACTCCAAGGTGATCTTGCTGTTGCCGGCGAGGGCACCACTGAGTGTGGGGGCGCCCGGCAACACGGCATTGCCCGTACCCGTCAGCGACACTAGACGGGGGCTACCCGTCGCACCGTGAGAAATCGACACCGAAGCTGACTTGGCGCCGCTCGTGGTCGGCGCGAAGGTCACGCTGATCACGCAGTTGGCGCCGGCCGCCAGACTCGAACCGCAGTTGTGGGTCTGGCTGAACTGCGAGGCGTCGGCGCCCGTCACATTAATCGCGCTGATCGGCAGAGTCGCGTTGCCATCATTACGGAACGTGACCGTACGGGCAGAACTCGTCTGCCCGACACTGATCGCATCAAACTGCAGCAGGTTGACGCTGACGCGAGCGATCGCACCCGTACCGCTGCCGCTCAACATGGTCTCCGCGGTTCCAAAATCGGTCGTGACCGTGATCTTGCCAGTCAGCGCGGTCGTGCTGCCTGGCGCAAAGCGTACGTTGACGGTACAGGACGCGCCCGCCGAGAGCGACCGCGGAAGCGGCGGCGTGCAATCCTGCGTCGTTGGAAACCCGTATGACGCTTGATCAGCGAAGCTGACCTGCAAAGCCGGCACTGCTAACGCCGTAATCTGCAGTGGCCCGTCACCGCTATTGCGCAACGTGACGACACGATCAACACTCGTCGTACCTACCGTCTGCACACCAAAATCAATCGATGCAGGCTCCATCACCAGTCGGCCTACCGGAGAGCGACCCGTGCCGCTCAGTGCCACGGTGTCGGGACTGGAAAGCGCATTACTCGCCACACTGACGCTCGCGGTCTTGTTGCCCTCACTCGTCGGACGGAAGGTCACTGAAATGGTGCAGCTAGCCTCGATCGCAAGGGTGCTGCCGCAGTCGTTGGTCTGCGTGAATTGCGCGTTGTCGGGGCCGGCGGTGCCGATGGCGGAAATCTGCAGCGCCGCATCACCTTCGTTACGCAAACTGACAGTCTTCACTGCGCTGGCGGCGCCGATATTGACGGTGCCAAAGCCGAGACTCGCCCCGCCAAAGACCACCTTCGGGGCCGTGCCTTTACCCGCAATGGGCAAAGACGCAGGGCTGCCTGCAGCATTTGTGACGATGCTGACGCTGGCCGCCTTGTCACCCGCAGTGGTCGGCTTGAACCGCAGCGTCAACACACAACTTTGGCCCGCTGCCACCGTGGCGCCGCAGTCGTGGGTGAGTACGAACTGTATGGCATCAGCGCCGGTCAGGGTCACATCGGACAGATTGAGCGTCGCATCGCCTTCGTTCTTCAACGTTACAGTGCGCGCATCACTCGTCTGACCGACCGCCAGATTGCCGAATGCAACAGCAGCACTGGATAGCGTTACCACGGGCGCCGTGCCCTTGCCCGTCAGCGGGAAGCTCGCGGGTTCCGCCCCGGCGTTGCTCGAGACATTGACGCTCGCCGTCTTGTCGCCGGGGCTCGTCGGCTTGAACGTCACGCTTATGAGGCAAGAGGCGGCCGGCGAGAGTGAGGTACCGCAGTCGTTGCTCTGGGTGTACTGATTACTGTCGGTGCCCGCGAGCGTGATGCCGCTAATCGTCAGTAGCGCATCGCCCGAATTGCGCAGCGACATCGTCTTCACATCGCTCGTCGCTGCCACATTGACTGGCCCAAATGCCAGCGACGCGGCAACAAAGATCACAACAGGCGCAGCACCCCGCCCACTCAGGCTGATGGCGACCGGCGTTGCCGAAGCATTGGAGCTGATGCTGACGAGGGCGGTCTTATCGCCCGCCGTGGTCGGCTTGAAAGTCACGGTAATGGCGCAGTTGCCACCGCTGGCGAGGTTCGCTGGGCAATCCGTGCCTTGAATGAACTGCGACGCATCCGCCCCACCCAAGCCGATGCTCGAGATGACCAAGGGTGCATTGCCCTCGTTGCGCACGGTGACCACGCGCGCTTCGCTCGCCGCACCGACATTGACGGCACCGAAAGCTACGCTGGTGCTGCTCAGCACCAGTTGCGGCGCCGCACCCGTGCCACCGAGGGCGATGCTGGCAGGGCTTGCCGAATCGTTACTCGTGATGGTGACGGCAGCACCCTTGAGACCTGCGGCGCTCGGCTTGAAGCTGACCTCAATCGTACAGCTCGCTTCGGGCAAGAGGCTCGCGCTGCAATCATTGAGCGCGACGAACTGCGCCGCGTCAGCGCCAGTCACGACGATGCCGCCGATGACGAGCGGTGCATTGCCGGCGTTGCGCAACAAGAGCTTGCGCACCGCGCTAGTCGCGCCCACGTTGACCGTGCCAAACGCGACGCTGCTCTCCACAAGCTGTAGCGAGGGTGCCGCGCCCGTCCCACTCAGTGCGATGCTGGCTGGCGAATTCGCTGCGTTGCTGGCGATCAGCAGATTGGCAGTCTTGTCGCCGAGAGAGCTAGGCTTGAAACTCACCGACACCTCGCAACCCGCCTTGGGTTCGAGCGTCCCTCCGCAAGTGCTCGACTGCAGGAACTGGCTCGCGCCGCCCCCCGCAAGACTGATACCCGTGAAGGCTATCGGTACGACCGAGGAATTAGTAAGCGTGACGGCGCGCGCATCACTGATGCTACCGAGCAATTGTTTGCCGAATGCCACGGATGCCGCGCTGGTGGCAAGCACCGGGGTAACCGCCTCGACGGTAACCGTCTTTTCGTCAAACCCAGAACCCGGCATTTCACACTTGAGGGTGTACGTTTTAACGCCCTCGGCCAAAGATTCGGTCTGTTCAACACCGGCAACCGCACGCGGACCACCCCAACTGCCGCTTGCGGAGCAAGCGTTAGCCTCAGTGCTGGTCCAGGTCAGCGTTACGCGCTGCCCAACCGGAACCAGCGATGATGAGATCGCCAAGTTAAGCTTCGGTGTGCCGAGTGCCTCGACCGACGCATTAGCAACAGCGGTCCCACCTGCACCGGTGCAGGTCAGCGTAAACACACTATTGCGTTTGCTGATCGGGCCCGTCGCCTGGGTGCCACCAGAGCGGGCTTTATCCCCCGACCAATCGCCGCTCGCCACGCACGCCGTGGCCTCGGTGCTCGACCAACTCAAGGTTGTGCCTTGACCCACGTTGACTTGTGCAGCCGCCGCGGTGAGCGTCACCGTCGGCTTCGGTGCCACCACCAACGTACGCTCCACCCTCGCCGTGCCGCCCACGCCCGAGCATGAAATAGCGAAACGCTGGGTGCCACGCTTTTGATCCGACAAGGTTTCCGTGCCGGACACCGCCTTGTCGCCGGTCCAACTACCGCTCGCTCGACAACTGCGCGTATTGCTACTCGACCACTCCAACGTCACGCTCTCGCCGGGCTCTATAAGCTCGGCGCTCAGGCGAAACGTGACGCCCGGCGGCGCAACGACGGTGACCGTGGCGATCTTGCTCGCTTCACCGCCTGGACCCGCACAGGAGAGCGTGTACGTCGTAACACCTGTTTCGAGTGTGGGCGTAGTGTAGGTCCCGGAAACGCCAACTGAACCACTCCAATCACCGCTTGCCACGCAGCTTGTGGCATCCGTCACCGACCAGCGCAAGGTCGCCGTGTTTCCCGTCGCAATTTCGGGGGTGACAGCAGCAAAGGTGATGCCGGGCTTGGCGACCACCAGCACCACTACCGATTCTTTGACCGACCCACCGACACCCGTGCAGGTCAGCGAGTAGGTCTTCGTGCCTCGAGTGAGGTTATTAAGCGTCTCGGAACCCGAGACGCCCTTGCTCCCGCTCCAGGACCCCGTGGCCGTGCAGTTGCTCGCGTCAATGCTGGACCACGTCAACGTGACACTCTCGGTGGGCTCGACAGTCTCAGCACTCGCGGTCAGCGATACGATCGGCGCTTGGACAGCCTTGATCGTCACCGTCTCTTGATCATCACCATTGGGGCCTTCGCAGGTGATGGTGAATACGTTTTGGACTTTGGTCAGCGGCCCGGTCGACGCGCTGCCGCTAGCCGATCGATCACCACTCCAATCGCCGCTGGCAACACATTTCGTGGTATCCGTGCTCGACCAGCGCAAAGTTGTGGCATTGCCCGAGGCCACTTCACTCAGCGTCGAGGAGAGCGTTACGGTGGGCTTCGGAATCACGGTCACCGTGCGCGAGACGCGGGCTGTTCCACCCACACCCGTACAAGCGATCGTGTAGGTCTTGGTGCCGCGTGTGAGATCGACTAGCGCCTCGCTGCCTTGCGTCTCGCGGGCGCCGATCCAGGAGCCGCTCGCCGCGCACGACCGCGCGTCAGTGCTCTCCCAGTCAAGACTGACATCATCACCCGGCGCAACGACTTCGGCGCTCGGCGTCAACTGGACGGTGGGCGGCGCCACCGCGCGCACCGTTACACTTTCAGTGTCCTCACCATTGGGCCCTTCACAGCGCAGTGTGAACACATTCTCGCCCGCTTCCAGAGGGTCGGTCGTCACGCTACCCGAGGTATTGCGCGCGCCGCTCCAGGCACCGCTCGCCGTGCATGCCGTCGCATCGGTGCTCGACCAGCGCAACGTGGTGGTGCGTCCCGCCGCCACTTCCGCAGCGCCGGCCTTGAGGGTGAGCGCGGGGCTGGGTACAACCTGCAAATCCACGCTACCCCGAGCAATGCCTGCGGGACCCCGGCAACTCAGTGAGTAAGTCCGCTTGCCTTTGACGAACACCTGAACGGATTCAGAACCCGCGGTCGGTTTATCGCCGGTCCAACCCAAACTCGCGCGACACGACTCAGAGTCAGTACTGCTCCAACTGACCGTAGCTGACTCGCCGGGCTTGATTACGGCAGGCACCACCGACATGTTGACCGTGGGTGCAGAAACAACACCCACCGTAACGCTGGCTGAGTCCTCGCCCCCCGAGCCCGTGCAAGAAATGGAAAAGCTATTTTCGGCCTTCGTCAGCGGCCCAATTGACTCAGTGCCCGAGCGCGGCTTCGCTCCCGACCAGTCGCCGGAGGCCGTACACGCCGTGGCATCAGTCGCCGTCCAACGCAGCGTCACGTTCTTGCCGACCGGCACGGACGACACGCTGGTCGTAAAGGTCACCACCGGCACCGCAACGACGGACAATCGGACGGAATCCCTCACTGTTCCCGCCACACCGCGACACGACAGGGAGTAGGTTTTGCTCCCCTTCGTAAGGTTGTTCAAAGACTGAGTGCCTGCGGCCGGCAGCGCGCCCGTCCACGAGCCGCTGGCCGTACAAGAGTCGGCATCGGAGGCCTCCCACGTCAGCGTCACCGGCTGGTTGGGGTTCGGAGTGTCGTCACTCGCCTTGAAACTGAGTTTCGGGGCGGGCAAGGCATTGACGGTCAGCGAACGAGTGATCGACGCGCCGCCCGCGCCGATGCACGTCATGATGAATTCGTTGTTACGCTCAGTCAGCGACGCCGACACCGCGGAGCCCGAGCGTGCACGCACCCCGGTGTATTCGCGATTCCAGGCGCCGCTGCCGACGCATGCCGACACATTCGTCGCGCTCCAGCGCAGTGTGGTGGTGCGCCCTGCGGCTACCTTGGTGGCGGTTGCGGAGAATTCGAGGGTCGGCAACCCGTCAGTGCTTGCTGCGCAAACACCGCTGAACAAAAACAGCAGGAGATGAAGAGCTATCCTGTGCTGTGAGATTTGGAGCCACCGAAGCCGAAACCCGAACGGGCGCTATGGTAGCCGCGCAAACGCAGCGAACGACTTACGCCGGTCGCAGAATTACATCCGTTTTGGTGATCATTTCTGGCTGATGCCGATGCTCGCGAGGGACCTCGGATGTGGGTTCAGTAATTGACGCAGCCGGGGGCACTGGTGCAGATCTGAGCGCCCTGCGAGACTCGCGAAACGTTGTCGGCCTCAAGTTGAAGCCGCAGCTCGAGTTGGTCGCGCGTCAGACACTCTTCCTTCGCGAAGCGTGAGCCGAGGCGGACGTCCTTGCGGCAGTAGCGCGGCTCCTCGCCGCGCAGAATCTTGACTCGCCAGCCGACCGGCACCTTGAACACAGGCTGCGGGCTCTCGTTCGAAGCGGAAAGCGGCGGCACCTGCGATGCCGCCTCCGGTGAAGGCAGCACTGCTCCGGCCACAAGCAAAACAGTGAGCGCGGTTCGGATCATGACGTCAACCTCGCTGGAGCTCGAACTGCCACGTTACACCACCGCCGACTCGAGCATGCGCAACGTGCCCGCATCGGCGTCGAGTTCGACCTCCACACCGAGCGGCAACGTGAACTGCGTGCTGATATGCCCGAGCATCGCGCCGTAGTATGCCGGCACCTTGAGCGGCAGCAGATGATCGGCGAGCACATCGGGGATGGTCAGCGAACCAAAACCTTCGCCGGGATCGCACTTGCTACACGTGCCCCACACCACGCCGCGTACGCGCTCGAGCACGCCCGCGAGCTTCAACTGCACCAGCATGCGATCGAGACGGTATGGCGCTTCCTGCACATCTTCGAGAAACAGGATCGAGTCGCTGAAATCGGGCAGATAGGGCGAACCCACGATCGTGGTCAGCACGGTGAGATTGCCCCCGAGCAATCGGCCTCGGGCCTTTCCCGGCTGCAGCGTGCGCGTGCGATGTTCGGTGGGCACGATCGCGCGCGTCGCCTCGCGCGGGTTTGCGAACACCGCCGCCTCGCCCTCCCAGGTGATCCGCTTGAGCCAATCGATGTTGGTGCTGTTCCATTCACTCGCGCCGTTTGGACCGTGAAACGTGACGAGGCCCGTCCGTGCATGCAACGCCAATAACAGCGCGGTGATATCGCTGTAGCCGATTAACGCTTTGGGGTTACGCGCGACCGCCTCGAAGTCGATGAGCGGCAATAGACGCGCCGCACCCCAACCACCGCGGATGCAATGGATCGCTCTAACCTCGGGATCGCGAAACATTGCGTTGAGATCCGCAGCCCGATCCGCATCGCGCCCGGCGAGATAGCCATAGCGGTCATTGACGTGAGCGCCGAGCTTACCCTTGAGCCCCAACGCGGCCAGCGCCTCGAGGAGTACATCAAGATCAAGCGGATCCCAATTGGCGCTCGAGGGGATCATCAAGCCGATGGTGTCGCCGGCGCGGATACGCGGCGGCTTCAAGGCCGCTTTTCGCGCCAGTGCGCCGGGCGGTGTCGGCATCGATCCACTCCTCGCGGGGGTCGATTTGTCGGCAGCACCGAGCAGCGGAACAAACGCCGCGAGTGCGGCGGCCTTGAGCACATCACGTCGGGAGTTCATAGACTGCGAGTATACGGCCAACACGCTGCCAATGCCGGCGCCACAACGCACTGCGCTTCAGCCACTCGAACCAGAGCACCGAGGCCACACCCGCCACCATGGCGGGGAGCAGATCGCTGAGCCTTACGGCACCAAAGTCAAACAACTCACGCACAGGCGGAAAGGCCAAACCTACGCCGAAGCAGGACAAGAGATGGGGGTCGCCATCTCCACAGTGCAGACTCACATCCGCAATCTCTACCGCAAGCTCGATGTGCACTCTCAGGTGCAAGCCGTAACTAAAGCCCAGGATCGAGGCTTGATCTGAGGTACACCCTCGCGACGGTGCTCTTCAGCGGCGGTGCGCCTTAGCGGCGCACCAGATCGATCACTTCGGCGGCATTCAGCGTGCTCGCGCGCTGACGGATCGCAGGCAAGTACTCCTGCTGCATCTGCCGCGCCGGCTGCAGTAACTCCTGATAGGTCTGCTTGAGCAACGCCGTACTCATCACCCGCCCGCCAGCGTAATAGCGCTTGGCCAGATGTCCGAGTGCGTAGGTGCTCGCGAATGAGAACGCCATACCGGTCGCCGCCCGCGACAGTCCGCCGAGCGTCTTGCCTGCCGCCTTGCCAATGAGCCCACCGATGAGCTTGCGGCCGATCTGCTCGACGTACTGCGAGGTCAGGCCGACGCCCACGGTCGCAAGGAATTCCTTGATGTGACCCTGATCGAGCTCGATGCCGTGCGCTTTGCCGATGCGGTACACCAGCCGAACCTGCAGCGGAATGATCGCCATGGACGCCCAAGACTGCGGCAGCAACTCGAGAGCACCGTTGAGGATCGAGGTGTTGAGAATGGTTTTGTCGATGTCTGCCGAGGCAGGCGCGGCAGCGGGCGCCACCGCCACTGCCGCAGCCCCGGCGATCGCTGCAGACTGCGACTCGTGCGCGCGGGTTTCGGTGTCTCCGTCCAAACCCAACTGCCCACGCAGCCCATCGAGAAAAGCCGACTCGGCTGGGTTACGCAGTCCGTCCGCTTCACAAACACACACCGCCAATTCATAGGCGAGTTGGCGATGTTCCAGCTCGCGCAGGGTCGCTACGGCCTGCGCCAGCGTGACGCGACGCAGCAGCACGTCCTGGTAGACGCCGGCGAGCGGTGCGCCCGCGGTCGACCCACCGGCTCCGGCCAGAGACTCCGCTGCCTCGCGAATGGACTCGCGTTCGGCATCGGCCTTTTGACCATCGACGAGGGCCGCATGGATAAGGATGTTGAGGACGGCGCGTTGCTCGGCGGAGTTCATTAAATTTCCGTAGGGCAGCTGGTGACTGCCCGATAGACGCCCCTATGGCAGTAAAGTTCCATTCATGACTGCCTCTGCCACGAGTTCCTCGCCGAACCCCCTCGCCCGCATCGCGCTCGCCTTGCTGCAGGCTGCGGCCTTGTGGGGCCTGCACCACGCGATCAGCGCCAATAGTTGGCCAGCGACCGCGCCCGGTTGGCTGCTGCCCGCCTATCTGATCAGCGTGTTGCTGCCCCTGACCCTGCTGGTGCTGGCCGAGCACTGGCGCACGCGCACGCTGTGGGTGGTGACAGCGGTCGTGACGATCGTCTTCGTACTCGCCGGCCACACCATCGCCGAGGGCGTTCGTATCACCTCCGAGGGCGTCGATGAACGCTATCCCGCAGCGTTCGCAGGAGCCCTATTGCCGACCCTCATCGCCTGGTTCATCGCACTGCCTTGGATACGGGCCCGGCTCGAGACAGGCCGGTGGCTCCCGCCCTACCCGGATCTCTTTCGTATCGTCTGGCGCACCTGCCTGAGCCTTGCCGAGGCAGCGCTGTTCACCCTGCTGTTTTGGGCGCTACTCGCACTCGGCGCGGCTCTGCTCAACACGCTCGGTATCACGTTGATCAAAGAATGGATCACCGACCCACGCTTTGCCTACCCCGCAAGCACCGTGTCGGTCGCGCTCGCCATCCACCTCATCGGTCGCACCGATCGCCTGATCGACGGCGTGTTGCAACAATTGCTCGGCTTGATGCAGTGGCTACTGCCCCTCGCAGCCCTGATCGTCGTCGTGTTCACGCTCGCCCTGCTGCCGCGCCTGCCTACGTTGTGGGTCGACGGCCAGCGGGTGATGGACAGTGGCTGGCTGCTTTGGCTGGTCGCAGCAACGGTGATGTTATTCAACGCCGCCTTCAGCGACGGAGAGCGTCCGCCCGTCTATGGCCGCTGGCTATCACTCGCGCTGCGAGCCGTGCCACCGCTGCTTGTGGTTGTGGCCGCAACGGCGCTGTTTTCGATTACCGTGCGTGTACTCGATCTTGGTCTCACCGTACCGCGCTACTGGGCGCTAATCACCGCCACCTTTGCGATGCTGTACTCGGTGGGCTACGCGGTGGCGGCCCTTAGACCCGGTCGCTGGCTCGCCGGTATCGCATCCGTCAACGTCGCGCTCGCCGCGGCTTTGGTCGCTGTCGTGTTGCTGAGTTTGACGCCCCCTGCGAACCCGCTACAGCTCGCCATCCGCAGCCAGACGGGTATGGCGCAAAGCCAAGACATCGCGGCACGCGATGGAGCTCGCGCGTTTTTAGCCTTCGAGGGCAGCGAGGCGGAGCGCTATCGAGTCTGGCGCACGACGCTACGCATCACGCCGGGTGACACTGTCGACGCGGCACTCGAGGCTCGCCTTCGCGAGGAGTTTGAACGGGCGCCGCGGCTATTGGCCGGCCCAACGAGCGGCGCGCGCCCTGCCCTGCTGTGGCTCGACATGGATACCGACGGCGAGCGTGACGCCTTGCTTCTGACCGGTGCGAAAGACTATCGCCTGTTCGCCCGCCGCGGCACAGATTGGGTGCTGCACTCGGGCGGTTGGTTGAGAGAGATTCCGGAGCGTGGACGCCCGAGCACATCGACAGCCCGAGAGGCGTTCGATAGGGCGCTGAAAGACGGGGATTTCGGTACCCTCCCTCCGGTGGTACAGGAGTTGCGCGCCGGCGCACACCGCTACCAACTGCAACCCGCTTTACGGTGAGGACCGACGCGCCATGGAAATCGACATCATCCTCGAACCCGACCTGACTCCGCGCCAAGTGGCTGAGCTCGGGCAGAAGGCCGAGCAATACGGTGTGCGCGCCATCTGGTCGTCGAATTATTTCGCGCACTGGGACTGCTTCCTCTCGCTCGTGCCGCTGGTGCAGGCCACCGCGCGCATGCTGATCGGGCCGCTCGCCGTAAGCCCCTTCGAAATGCACCCATTGAAGATCGCCAATAGCCTGCTCTCGCTCAATGAAATGTGCGGCGGACGAGCCGTGATCGCCATGGGCGCTGGCGAGGGCAACATCGACTGCATGGGCATCGAGCGCCCGGAGAAGCTGGTCCGCGCGACTCGCGAGGGCATCGAAATCGTGCGTGGTGCGGGCCGAGGCAAACTCGCCAAGGGGTTCAAGGGCGAAGATTTCGTCGTCAATCTGCCCTGCTCCTACAACTGGCTGAGCGCCCCGCAGCCACCGCTCATTTATGGCACCGCCTATCGCGGACAGATGATGCGCATGGAGGCCCGCGTCTGCGACGGCGTGTTCATCGGCTGCACGCCTCCGGAGGTCATGGCCAAAGCGATGCTGGACGTGCAGGAAGGCGCCGCGAAGCGCGAGCCCGGCATGGGTCCGCTGCACACCAATACGTTTTGGGCCTGGCACCTCAAACGCAACCGCGCTGACGGCTACCGCGAATCGCGACGCGAACTGCCTTGGCGGGCGATCAAGTTGCAGAAGGAACTCATCATGCAGTGCCTCTCCGAAGAGGAGGCCCAGCTCGTGCGCGACCACTACGACAAGTTCGTCGCCGCGTGGTTCGACCGCTCTGGCAACATCCAAGGTATCCACGAGGACATTCCGAATCGCTTGTGTGAGTACTTCACGTCGACGGGTGGCCTCGAGGATCTCGACCGGGAAATCGAGCGCTTCAAGATGTTCGGCACCGCAGGGCTCACCGAGTGCGCGTTACGCTTGCACGACGACCCGATGGAAGCGCTCGACATCATTGGCCAGCATGTGATCCCGAAACTGCGCTGAACCGGGCTCCGCGTATAGAGTAGTGCGCTGACGCGGCGTACGATTGATGGAGTGGATCGCCTCGCGCATGCCGGAGGCGGTCAATTGTTGACCGTTGACGCCGCCTGCCGCGCGCGTGATGGACTCATCCATCAGCACACCGCCGAGATCGTTCGCGCCGACCTGCAGTGCCTGCAAGGCCCCTTCGACACCCAGTTTCACCCACGACGCTTGGACGTTGTGAAGGACCGGTCCGAGCACCAACCGTGCCACCGCATGCATCAGCATTGTTTCGCGCCAACTGGGGCCGCTGCGCGCGAGTCCCTTGCGCCATAGCGGCGCTTCCATGTGCACAAAGGGCAGCGGGACGAACTCGGTGAAGCCACCGGTCTCGGCCTGCAGCAGCCGAATCGCCAGCAGATGTCGCGCCCAGTGACGCGGCTCCTCCACGTGTCCGAACATGATCGTGGCCGTACTG
>Ga0172376_10004433_pt1 | contig 16034 bp, 16 predicted proteins | sample Lak35m_FD_121114 | JGI IMG/M metagenome (GOLD analysis project Ga0172376, IMG submission 121114) | Freshwater microbial communities from Kabuno Bay, South-Kivu, Congo - kab_092012_35m | ecosystem: Environmental > Aquatic > Freshwater > Lake | place: Democratic Republic of the Congo: South-Kivu... | reverse complement strand
GAACCTCGTTCGTCGGGCTTCGTCAGCGAGTAGCGCCTACCTTGCGCGTTCCATACCGTTCGACTGCCGCCTTGAGCCCCCCCAGCGAGGGGTCACAAGGCTCCGTTTCGCTACGCTCCCCGCTCGGTCCCCGCCCCGCGTGCCCCTCACGCGGCGCCAAATCCCGCTCCGGGCTCGCCTCTCGCAAGACCTCGTCGCTTCGCTCCTCGGCCTGCTCGCACACTGAATCCCTACGCTTGCTCGCCTCGTCCCGACTCGGCTTCGTCAAGCGATGGGATTCGGACGCAGCAGGCGGTCTCTTCGGCGACTCGCAGATGCTCCCTGCCTCGCGCACGCCGCTGCGGCCCGTTATCGACTCGCTCCTCTCTGCCCGTGCTCCGGAGTCCCGACCCCCGCACCGGTCTCGTTTCGCGACGACTGCGTCGCGCGACGTCTTCTGCCCAGGCTCTGCGGCTTATCCGTGCGTCGCGGCAAGCCGTCTGCGATCCGGATGACTCGCGGCTACGGCTGCTCCAGCCGTTGCGCTACCGTGGACGCTCCACGACGGAGAAGCCTGCGCCGGTCGCATCCGGACTCCTCCCGATAAGACGCAACGCCTCTGGCATCAGCGCGACTCTCAACCTCTCCGCTCGCTTCCCCGCCGATGAAGCTCGCGTTCGCGCTGCCCGCGAAACAAGTGCGGTTCGTTCTAGAGCCCCGCCCCCCGCCCCGCATGCCGCCGCACCGGGATTAAAGTCCGTCGCCACTCACTCTCGCAAGACCTGACGGTCTGCTCACCCCGCTGAATCCCCACCTGCTCCTAGCCTCGTCCCGACTCGGCGTCGTCGCAGGGACGATTCCCCGAAGATGCGACGTTACGCATGTTCGCTCCTCGCCCTGCTCGTCCCGAACAACGCTCCACTCCCCATCTTCGGTCGCAGCCGTTCGTGGTGCCCTCGTGCATGTTCCGCCCCGTGCGTGCGTTCGTACCTCACACGGCGTCGCTGCACGACGCCTGCACGCACGGAGCTCCACGTGCCCTCGACCACGGCTCCGCCGCCGCCTCCGCTCGTCAGTCCCGAACTCCCCGTCGCTACGCCTTTCGCAACGACTCGTGCCTCGTCGTGCTCCCACACTCGCTCCGATGCGTGCACGCACGGAGCGTCCTGCACGTTCCAGGTGCGTTCGACTAGGTTCCGTCGGCCGCCCGAACGAAATCTTCCCTGGAAGGGGGCGGGAAGATTTCCCCCGGGTTCCGGCGTTAGCCACGCCCGACGACACCTTCGTCTCCACGACCTTACACGTTTCGGACCGTTAACGTCTTCGCCCTCGCCGAGTTCGGTAGTCCCGACCCGCACGTCTTTGTATCGCACGCTGCCGACTGCCTGCGGCGTCGTGCGCTTCCGCGATCCATTCAACGCGACGGGTCGGTAATCGAAAACCAGACCGGCACCACCACCATCACCACCCAACTCGCTTCGGTCGCTCCGCTCATCGACGCGCGACTGGCGTCTTGCGCGATGCGCCCTTTGACTAGATCAACTCGCCGGCGATGCCTGCCCAATCCGCCGCTGCCGTGGCCTCGTCGGAACGCCCGTCGCCCCCTCGCTGGATCTCGCTCCATGGCCGCTCGATCCATCTCCGGCGGCTCGGGTTGGTTGCCGTCGCAGGCGAAGTCGACACCGTCAAAGGTCGGCGCTCCCGCTTTCTCGGATCGTCCCGCCCACCGCGCTCCCCGATCCTTCGAACCTCCGCTCGTCAGTCCCGATTCGCGATCCCGAGGGACGGGAATGAAGTTTCCCGTCTCCTGCGGACACGACGAACCGGTAGGTCAAGGGCAGGTCGAGCACCAGAGTCGTTCTGCAGTCCAGCCCGCTCGCGGATCCCATTCGCTCTGCTTGGTCTCGCTCGGCTCAACGGCAGCCTCGCCTTCGGCGCGTCCTGCACGCCTCGCTCGCCGCTACGCGGCTTCGCTTCGCTCCTCACCCATAGGGCTCGTCGCTCCCGCTGCGACATCGCGCAAACGCCGCCCCTCGGGCCCGCGCTCACTCCGTTCGCGTTGCGTCGTCAATCGCTCGTACCTCGCGCCCTTCTAGTCTCGCCTGCGGCGCAGACCAGCGCGGGTTATAGTCTCCTCCTCACCACTCGTGGCTAACGCTCATCAACGCCCTCGCTGCGCTCGGCGTGATGGTGATGCTCTAAGCACCTTCTGCGTTCCTCGCGCCCCTGCGGGGTAAATCGTCTCGGACGATTGCCCCGGTGACTCTCGCTCCGCTCGCACGACCAGACAACCCTGCGGGCGGTCTGGTCTACCGCACCTCCGGCTAATCGTTTCGCCGACGCTCGGGAACGCTACAGGAGCACCCGACCATCACGCGCGTTTCCCGCTCACTCAATCCGCTCGCTGGTGCCCGCTCGCCCCTCGCGACGGCTCCTGCGTCGCCCCGCTCGAGGCTCGCTGCATTCCCAAGTCCCGTCGCTTCGCTCCGGGAAACACCACCACCCGCCAAACCGTCTCCGTCGGATCCGCTCTCCGCGAACGCCTTACGGGCGTCGCGCCGTGACCCGACCGCCCCGCTCGCACACTCGCCGGTGCCTCGTGCGCGTCCCCGAACTTGCCCTCGCGACGTTCGGGAACCGCTCATTGGCGTTCGTGTTCTTCCCGTCGATTTACCCCCGTAGCCGCTCGGAGTTTCTGGGTCGCGCCTCCGAGACGCTCCGCCGACGGGGTTCGCCTCAAGGCGCTTCGCGCATTCGGCGAACAAACCCCCGCCCGATCCCTCCCGGCAGCCGAAGCTTCGCCTCGGCGCTCCGGGGGGACAGGTAACCCGTTATCGTCGTCGCTCGCGACAACGAAATCCGCTGCCAAGGCAGCCGCCGTCTAGGGAGCGACTCGACTACCAGACTTCGCACGGTGCGTTCGCCTCGTCACGCCTGAGCGTTTCTTCAAGACGCCACCCTTGCGCGGATTGCTGGGAGCCGTTCCACTGTCGCCAGACGCTCGGGCGTCTTCTGCCCCTGGTGCGGCGCCGAAGCCACCCGCTTGCCAGGTCTGGCAAGTTCGCTGGCAGCCTGTCGGATGCCTTGGCGGCAGCCGACATGCCGAGCTTCGCTACGGCACTTCGGGCTGCCCTGGCTGCTCTTCGCATCCGTGTCCTCACCCTCGGTTCGTCCCCGTGCTGGGTCGCGCGGCGGCGCTCCACGCACGGCGCTTCGTGTGGCTGCAGAAACGTTACGGCTTAGACTTCGTCCTTCCTCGACTGACCCGCTCACGAGTCCCGACATCGTCGTCGTCGCATCCGAGGAGCACGTTCCGGCGAGGCTCCGAAGAAAAGGATTTTCTTCTTGCGCCTACGCCTTCACGTTGCCCTCTTCTTCGAACGAACGACTACCCGCATTCGGCAGTCCCGTGGGTACTAGCTCGCTCCGCTCACTAGAACCCGGACCGCCTACGCGCACAAGGACAGGGCAGGTCCGTAGTCCCGACCCGGTGGCGCGCGTGCCCACAGCCTGGACAGGCACTCGTCTCGCTCGCCTCTCGCAAGTACTGGCGTCCTGCTCGAACGCTGACATCACCTGCCCCACTCGCTCGCCCCGGCTCGCCTCGTGGCGCACAGTTCGTCCCGATTCTTAAATAAAAGTCTCGCAACCGCAAAAGTTGCCCGCCGCTCGCTGCGCTCGTCGGACAACTCTTACGGTTGACCTCCGGTCCTCCCGGCTCGCTTTTTTTTAACAATCGTCGCTACCGGCTCGGTCGCCGAGTCTCGGTCAAGAGTCCCGCCCGGTCGGCGCCCCGCGTGCCGTCCGCGCGGGGACCTGGCACCTCCCGTGCGCTCGCCTCTCGCAACGCCTCGCGGCGTGCTCGCACGCTTCCCTAACCTCGTCTCGTCGCTGCGCCCCGGCTCCGCGTCCTCGCCTCGCCATAGGGACAAAACCGTACACGCAGATCTCCGCCTCTCGTATTCCTTACGCTGTCGCCCGAACAGCGCCCCTCCCCGAAAGGTGCCTGCGTAACGAATGCGAGATTCCCCCGCTTAGTCCGGTTTTGACGCTGCCTGCTCGCGACGGTCGGTCTCGTTGCGCAGTCCCGCCCGGTCGCAACCCGTGAATCCCCAACGCGGGACCCGGCCCCGACCAGACGGGCCTTTCGCAAGGGCTAGCGCCCTGCTCACACGCTTGTCGTTCGCTTCGCTCACGACCTCGCTATTCGACTCTCGCTACGTAGAAACTTCGACCTTTTTTTGAGACGGCGAATGGTCTGCGACACGCTCGAGCGATCCCCGGTCCCGCTTTGCTCAACCGATCTCGTTTCGTGACGACTGCGTCGCACGACACCCCCCGTGATAAATACTCTGCGTGACCTCACGCGCCGTATTCATCACAAAGATCGACCACTCGATCTCTCGAACGACGCACCCTGCTAGCCGCTGGGTGCGTCGTTCTTCGTTGCGCTTCGCGGTCCCGTGTCCACTCTCGCTCGTTCGCCGTCTCAAAAAAAGATCAAAGCCTTTCTCCTCCGGTCGATACGACTAGCGACCGCTACCGGCCCGTCGGGTCTGCTCGAACGAAGGTCAAGAGCCCCGCCCAGTCGGCGCCTCGCATGCCATCCACGCGGGGTCCTGGCACCGGTCGCCCCTCGCCTCTCGCAACGAGTCCTCGCTCGACGCTTCGGACCCGTGCTCGCACGTCTCCTTTGCGAACCCTCCTAGCCTCGTCCCGACTCGGCGTCGTCGGGTACAGCACGGCTTTTCCCCAGACGCAGACTCCGCCTCTCAGGTTTGCTTCGCAAACCCTCGATTCCCCCGCTTACCGGAGAAAAGACGCCTATCGGGTCGTGGCTCCCGGTCTCGTGCCTCGCGCGCGGTCTCCGGCGGACATCTCACCCAAGCTCCGCTTCGCCAATGCCTCGCAGGCTCGCCATGGCGAGACTCTGCCGGTGTCCCGGCATCGACACGCTCCGCATCCGTTCGATAACCCCTCACGCGGCGTCCTCGAGCCCCGCCTGGCCACAGCCTCGCATGCCCGGGACGCGAGGTCAGGTTCCGATCGTCCCTCGCCTCTCGCAAGGGCTCCTGCGTCGCCCTGCTCGCACGCTGCCTTAGGGGACGCTCCTCGCCTCGTCACGACTCGGCTTCGTCGCTCCCACCACGGCCCGAACCCGTCCATGCAGACTACGCCTTTGTAGAATAACTTCGCCTACCCAGGGACAAGACCCGAGCCCGCGCGCACAAGACCGGCTAGGTTATTCTACAAATTCCCCTGCTCGGACGGGTTTGTCGCTACCGCCTCGACACTCTCGGTTGCGCTCAAGAGCCCCGCCCGGTCGGCGTCTCGCGTACCCGGAACGCAGGGTCGGGCCCCGGTCCTCTCTCGCTAGCGCAAGACCTCGTCGCTGCGCTCCTCGGCCTGCGCTCACGCTGAATCCCCATTCCTTACTCGCCTCGTCCCGACTCGGCTTCGTCAGGAAACAGGATTCGATGCTCCCGCGATCGCTTCGCCAACTGCGCAAAAGGCTCGTTGGCTCGCGATTGCAGCAGCATCCGCTATCGCTTCGATCGTCCCTCCCCGTGCTCCGAAGTCCCGTGACGGTCAGGGTTTCCTCGAGCTCCGGCGGCCGGACGCTACAGCTCGCTGCGCTGCGCTCCGCTAAAGCACCGCGCGCCTACGGCGAATCCCCAGCACACGACTTCGTCAGGCGCTGGTTCTTTCCCTTCGTCCGCCAGAACACTCGAAAATCCAGGCAATCAGGAGTCCCGCTGTGATTCGCCCCTGGAGTCCTCGGCGCGTCACGACTGCGTCAAACGCGTCACGGTCCTCGCCCCTCGCGTGCGCTCGGAGGTCGGACGTCGCGAATTCCCTCGGACCCGCACTCATCGCCCTCGTGCGAGTGCGACGCGAGCTTCCCGAATCCCAGCGGTAGGTCAAGAGCCCCGTTCGCTTCGCTCCGGGTGCGGGAACGCAATCCACCGGATTGCGGACGAACCCCCGTCGCGCCCGTCGTGCCCCGCTCCGCTTCGTCTACGCCCGACGGGCGACGAGCCCGGTCCGACCGTGGGCGGTTGGTCGGACCGGGCGCGCCCCACCGTCACGACACTCCGTGGCTCCGCTTTCTCCGCCGTTGCGTTGCTCCGTGGCTGGCGCCTCCTCCGCAACTCCACTCGCTACGTCGCTCCCGCTCACTGCGTGCCAACGAGTGGGGCCGCCGACTCGCTCGCGCTCGTCGCAGAAGGCGGACGACCCACCGGGTCGTACGGGAACTCGGTTTCGTTCGTCGTCATTGGCTCCGCCCCTCCTTCGCCGACGAACGCGGAGCCCTTCCGACCGTGGGCGGTTGGTCGGAAGGGCGCCTCGCTCGCCCGTGCTCCACGGACTCGCACTCCGCACGAGACGCTCCGGAATTTTCCTCCGCTTGCTCCGTGCTCGTCCCAGTCCGCACTGGTTCGCTCGGCAGCTCGCTCGTTCCGCTCGGTCTCGCCCATCCTGCGTACTTCGCATCGGCTCGGTCGCCGAGTTCCTCGGCGTCTCGCCGCTCGTTCGGCAGCACGCGAGTGGGAACCGGCGCAGGACACGCCTCGCATCGGAGACCTGCGGTCTCGGCGATGCGCTCCCAATTCGCGTGATCCCGCACGTCCCCCGACGCATTCGTTACCTGCGGTCTCTCTGCGCAGGGGACTGACACTCGACGCTCGTCCGTGGGCTCGACCTCGCTCCTCTCGCTCGCCGGTCCCGACCGCCGTCACGGGCGACCGTCGCCACCAACCCTCGGCTCGCCGGTAGGGCTCGCCTGCGGGCCTCGCTGGTTCGCTGGCGCTCATGCTCGGCACTTCGTGTCGGGGACGACTGCCCTTGTCAAAGTGCGCCGAAGTCGCTCTCGTCAGTCGCTTCGCTCTTTCCCCCGAGCGCCTCGAGACGCCACCGGCGTCCCTCGGTTGCGCTCGGCGACCGACGCACTTGTGACAGGTCAAGAGCCCCGTTCGCTTCGCTCCGGGTTTCGGCGGACGACCCACCGGGTCGTGGCAACGCCTGCCACGCTTGCCGCGCGTGCGCCCGACAAGCGCCGGGACGGGCGTCGTCGTGGGCGATTGACGACGCCCTGTCTCGTCGTCGCCGGGAGTTCGTCACAGTGGGACGCGTCCCCGTGAGCTCACAACCCCGACGACTCCTCGCAAGGCTCGTCCGCTCGGCCTGCGGCTCGGCTCCGCTTCGCTCCGATTCGCCTCCGCCTCCGCTTCCTCGCAGGATCGCTCGCTCGTAGCGTTCGTTGCGCAGGGCTCCACGATCACGCTCGTCTCGCTCGCCTCGGGTTCGCCCTCGGGGGGGCGGGCGAACCCGTGGCCTCGACCGTCCACGCCGGTCTTCGGTCCCGATTGCGGTCGCCACGGTTCGTCCCCTGCGTGTCGCCTTCTCCGCTCAAAAATTCGCTACGACCACTGTCGGTCGCACATCCGCTCGCCGCATGCTCGCTTGTCCTTATCCCTGCGGGATAACTCCAATTGCTCCCTCGGTTAGGCTCACGCAGGTACACGAACCTCCCAGACGGGCTCGGTCGCACGGCGGGTCCCGTCGCCACCAATCCTCGGCTCGCAGCGTTGCTCGCCTGCGGACCTCGCAGATTCGCAGACGCTCACGCTCGGCACCCCGTGTTGGGGACGACTGTTCGCTAGTCCCGTGGGTGATCGTCCTGACCGTCATCGGTCGCGCCGCTCGGCGGTCGAATCCTCGCCCTCGTGTCCTCGCTTCCGGGGCTCGCGACTGCGCCTCCTCCGACCTGCGCTACTCGTTTTCGTACGCTTGGCGCGCACCTGGGGCGCGTTGTTTAAGAACTCCCTTTTCCCACGCCGTTCTGCGCGCCCAAACCCGAAAACTGCGTTGCTCGATCGTCGTCGCTTGCCTCTCTCCCCGTTCGACGACCTGGCTGGTCGCCCCGTCCCGCACACGGGAGATGCCCGTCTGCGTTTCAGGGACGACCGCTTTGCAGTCCCGTGATTCATTGCGGTGCCGCCCGTGATGGTATTCTTTATCTCGGGAAACCACTAGCTGCGTGCCGAGGCACGCAAGGAGGCAATACGAACATGGCACTTGGATACAGGAAGTTCAGAGGGATCATCACCCTCGAAGTAGAAGGAGCGCTCACGACGGGAGCAGGCAAGAAGCATGTTCGCATGCCCTTCGCCGGCACCATCACGGGTGTCACGACGGCGGTCGGAACCGCCCCAACCGGGGCAACCCTCATCGTGGATGTCAACAAGAAAAGCGGCGCCGGCGCGGCGACCACGATCTTCACGACGCAGGCAAACCGCCCGACAATTGCGGTAAGCACGGCAAGCGTGACCGCCGGAGAACACGCGGTCAGGACGTTCGCCGCAGGCGACGTTCTCTCCATCGACGTTGATCAAATCGGCTCGACCGTGGCGGGGTCAGACCTCGTCGTGGCGATCGCCTACGACGGAGTGCGCAACCCGAACTGATTCTTGTCGCTTTGACGCCGGCCCACCCCGGCGTCGGGTGATCAGATGAAATGCCCCGGAGTCCCTCGAAAGAGATAGGACTTCGGGGTGTTTCGGTTTTCGGGCACGGCGCGTCCCGCGGGCGGACGGTAGTCCTCGGGGCCGGATCAGTCCGCTGTTGATTCTGCTTCAATCCAAACCCTTGCCCCACATCTGTCCGGGGTGTCTGATTGGACTATTTTGGCGGCCTCTTGACCACAATGCGGGCAAGATATGGTCAACTCGCGGCTATGTTTCGACCCTTTGTAGGTTCTGTCTATTATCGCGTCAAGACCCTTTTTGATTCTCTGTTGATGGACATGAATGATGTGTTTCACGGGGCGGTCAGCCCGGTTTCGGCTCGTCGCTCAGGAACCTGTAGATGTCCTCGATCACCTGAGGGACCGCCTCGGCGGCCATCTTGTCCAGCTCCTCGGTCTCGGCCTCCTCTATCTCGCCCAGCGAGTTGTTGAGGGCGTTGATCGTGCGCTCTATCGTCTTGTCCTCGGTGCGGGTGTACATTCTGCCCGTGGGGCTCAGCTTGATCTCGTAGCCCGTGTTGCTCGCCTCGAGCTTGTCCACCAGAGTGTCGATTTGCCCGTCGTCCGAGATCCCCTCGAACTTGTGCTCGACCCCTGATTCCTCGATGAGGAGAACCTCGCAGTGCGCCCCGCCGCTTCGCGCCAAGAGAAGGGCTTCGATCGTCAACTGGAGTTGCGCCTTGCTGAATGCGTACGTGAACTTTCGCTTACGCTTGGCCATGCGTAGATTTTAGAACGTCCTCGCTTTGCGCACGGTTAGTCGCCTCTCCGTGCGGTTGCTACCCACGAGCCCTTCATTGCCCCAACCTTACCCATTTGTTCTCAACGGGCACGTAGGACCCGAGATGTGCCGTGCCCGCCGCGTACTCGGGGTTGAGCGTCTTCAGGCGGCCCCGCGCCGATTTCATCAGAACGCCGGGCCCGCCCGTGGCCTCGCACGTTCGCGAGGCGATCTTCTCGTACTTGGCCACCACTTCGTACATGGCGTTGCGCTGTTCGTCCGCGACATCCTGCGACGGGATGAAGTAGTAGCGCAGACCGCCGAACTTCTCCTTGACCTGGAGCAATTGGTAATTAGCGTCCATGGCCGTCAACTCAGCGTCGCAGTCGGCGACCAACCCGTACCAACCCTCGTCCACCTCTATGTAGGGCCTGTCCGGGGGAAGCTTCGACCTGAGGGCTTCGACCCTCAGTTGGAGCTCGTTCATCGCCACGTCCTCCCCGTGGCGACGATGGCGCATATCCCGATGATCACGAGGAACGCCAGCAGCCCGATGAAACGAATGGTGACCTCGTGACGGACGATGGCGCCGTACTTGGCGCTGATGACGAGCTTGCGCCTGGCCCGCCTCAAGGCGAGCCGTGACGAGAGCAGGCGGAAGGCGATGTTTTCGCGAATGCTTCCTGCCCTCATGGTCATTTACACACGTGGAGCCCGATGAGCGAGGGGTTGTCCCGCACATCGCCGATCCACCGGGGGATGTTGACCGCCTTGCGGATTTCCGCGAGGGTCTCGCCGTCGATCGTGAAGCCTTGCTCCGTGAGGTCCAACACCGTCGCGCACAGCGACGCCAGGTGCGCCCGCTCGCCCGCGTCGGTCCTCGGGGCCTCGGCTTCGTCTTTCGTTTCGTCCATCACCCGTCCTGTCTGATCGGTCAGGGACCAGTCTACTCGGCGAACTTCTTGTCGCTGATTTCCGGCCAGTTGTCGCCGCCGACCTCGGTCATGCGCAGCTGGGCCACCTTCGTGTTGGAGACCGTGTAGTTGTAGGTCTTGATCATGATGGCGCACTGGTCGTACGCTCCGCGCGAGGTGCCCCTGTACTTCGCAAAGTTGCGGAGGATCCAGTTTCGCAGCGCCGCGCGAGCGTCGCCGACCCCGTAGCCAACGCCCGAGAGCAGGCTGTTGCTGAACGCCTCGGAGCACTTGACCCCGTGCTTCCTCGCGAGCAGGTAGAGGAATATGGCCCACGCCGTGCCCGACCCCGAGAGGTGCTCGCGCATCTTGAAGGAGCGGTTGACGGCCCACTGGACCATCTCCTCGTTCTCCGTCGCGTACCGCACGACGTCCTCGGGTGTCACCAGGTCGATGCCCCTGCCGTAGGGGCTCATGCCCGCCTCGAGGACGATCACTGGCCTGATCACGGAGGCGACCGTGTTGGCGTTCTTGATCCTGCTCATGCCGAGCACGTCGTTGTAGGTCCTCGTCTTGCCCCGGTCAATCACCGAGAAGGCGTCCTCATCGAGACCCGTGGCCACCACGGTTTGGACGGGGACGCCGGCCTCCACGATGGCGTGCAGGCGGTGCTGGCCGTCGATCAGGCGGACCTCGTTGGTCTTCGGGTTCTTGGCGAGCTTGATGCTGTCGCCCGTGAGCTTCCACATGCCGCGCTTGATGTCGTTGGCGTACATGATCACCCGGCGTCGGCTCAGGTTCCGGTTGTTGACGTTCGTCTGCAACAGGACCTTTGCGTCTTCGGGGGTGATCGTCTGCACGCTGACTTCGATGTCCTCGGTGGTCGACTTGGTGTTCATTTGCTTTCTCGTTTCGTTAGTAGTTGTTGTCTAATTCGCTAATTGAGATTTGTGCTTCTCTATCGCTTGTCTGAAACACTATGGGTCGCCCGTGATGATTGCAACCCCTAAGCAAAGATTTTCTGAAAGTGGCGTCGGTCACTCAGGGATTGCGTTGTCGCCCGCCCGGGCGGCGTTGGACTCCATCTCGGCGAAAAACAGCACCACATGGGTGGCGACTCGCTGATTCTCCAGCCAGTCCCTGTCCTTGTCGAAGACGCTTCCATCCGACCGCGCCTCGAGTTCTTCGAAGATCAGCTCCGGTGGGAAGGTTTTGTCCCCGTAGACGTAGCCGACGTTCGCGGAGGCCATCTCGCCCGTGACCGACATCAGGAAGATGCCTATGCACTCGCTGAGGAATTGTTGCGCCAAGGGCTCGTCGCAGAACAGCTCGTGGTAGCTGCGGCTTGCGTTCTCGGGAGTCTCTATGAACTTGGTCCACTCTGGATCCTCGGGGTTCTTGCAAACGACCCCGTCGGCCACGAGACCAACCGTCCAGATCTCGGCGTCCCCCGTGTCCGCCTGGAAGTCGGACAGCGCCCTGTAGACGTGTTTGCCCGGAGCCGAGTTCTCGTCCCCGTACTCGCTGAGGTTGATCATCGCTTCGCAGAGAACGTACCCGTCGTGCTGGTCGAGCACGATTCCGTCTCGCTCGCCCGATCTTACTTGCTCGTGCGCCGCGCTCCCCGATTTCGCCCCGTAGCGAACCACCAGGAACGAGGGGATGTCGACCGGTCCTTTCTCGGCGAGCACGGAGAACTTCTTCATGGCCATCATGCCTTCGCAGTACCCTCGTGACTGATGGACGAGCAGCTCCTGTTCGCTGAGGTTGGATTCTTCATCAATGTCCATGGTCGAAGACTACGCATCCCCGTGGCGGTTTTCAAGCCCTATCGCTTTCCCGTGATTAACCGCGAGTTTATTAGTCTTGTTTTTGTGGGATAATTAAACCACGGAGGTGAACAAAATGGCTCACGGTTTGGAGAGGACGAAGACGGGCTGGACCCGCTTCGCCTACAACGACCGTCAGATCCCGTGGCACCGTCTCGGCACGCCCGTGAGGGGGCTCGGCACGCCCGAAGAGATGCTCGTCGCGTCGCACGCCGACTACGACGTCGTGCTGACCAAGGTCGCCGCCGTTGACGACTCGGGCGAGCTGATCAGGAACTCCGATGGCACGGCGATCATCATTCCCGACGGCAGGGCCACGATGAGGCAGAACGACGACGGGAGCTTCGACCCGCTGGCTACCGTTGGAACCAGGTACGAGGTCCGGCAGAACAAGGAGGTCCTCGAGCGGGCGTTGGCGGTCGTCAACGCTTCGGACGGCAACGCCGCGATTGACACCTGCGGAGTCCTCAAGGGCGGGTCGCGTTTCTTCGCCACGATAGACCTCGGGGTCCTGGACATCGCCTGCTCCGATGTCAACGACAAACTCGCGAGGTACCTCGTCATATCCACGGGCCACGACGGGGTCTGGCCCATCCGTTACGCCAACACCGAGGTGAGGGCCGTGTGAAACAACACCATAATCCTCGGCGAGCAGGAGGCGAGAAGGGTCTTCACGGCGAGGCACACCCGCAACGTGGACTCGATCATTCAGGACGCCCGTGAGGTCCTCGGCATATCCGTGAAATGGAAGGAGGAGGTCAGGCGCTCCGTGGAGTTCCTCGCCTCCGTGTCCAACACCTCGCGGACGATCAACGAGAAGATACTCAACATCGTCCAGCCGAAGAAAGCGGGCGAGTCGGGGAGGGAGCGGGAGTTCAGGGAGTCGGTCTGGAACCTGCTGGCGAAGGTGTACCTGTCGGACCGGAACTCGGGCGCCTTCGGCCACAACGCGTGGTCGGTCTACAACGCCGCCTGCGAGTACCTAGATCACTACCGCCACACGAGCAACGAGGAGCTCGCCATAGCGAGCATGGACGAGAGTTCCCTGACGACGAAGAAGAAGCTCTCCGTGCAGAAAGTTCTGCTAGGTTCCTGATGGAGAACGAGGACTGGCAGGATGGTCTGGGGGAGGACGAGATGCCCGAATTTTTCGAGGACTACGAGATCATGAGGGAGATCGCCGAGAGCGAGAACGACGAGATGCTCAAGGACAGACTCGACGAGATAGACGCGCACTGCGCGATGATCGCCGAGGGGCGCTTCGGCGAGGCCGTCAAGGCGATCAAGGACGCCCGTGGCGAGAGCGGAGTGATGGACCTGGTGTTCGCTATCGAGAGGAACGTCGGCTGGCACATGGAGATCGTGACCACGAGGGCCGACATAGAGGACTACGCGTTCTCCAAGCACGGCGTCTACGACCCGAAGACCTGGCTGATGGCCCGCAACACCGACGCCTGGAACGAGATGATCCTCGAGGTCACCTACGCCTGCCTGCGCAGGAGGAGGGACATCGTCGACGAGGCGTTCCGCATGCCCGTGGACGGCAGGAGGAAGACGCTCCGCAGGCTCGCCTACGAGGCGTGGAAAAGGATTGACTTGCGCCTGATGTAGACGATACCCTTCTTGCGCGAAGGAGGGATTCGAACGATGCCCGTGGACAAAGGAACTCTAGGCAGAAGGCCGCCGACGGCGGCGAGATTCGGCAGGGGAGGGGCGCACGGCGTGCCGAGCCCGCCGAAGGGCGGCGCGTGCGTCGGGCATCCGACCGAGTTGTGGTACAGCCTGAAGTACAACGACACCCGCGACGATTCGCCGAGCTCGGTGGCGATGGCGATATGTCACAAATGCCCCGTGCAACTGGAGTGCCTGATGTACGGCCTTGAGTGGGAGCAATTCGGCATCTGGGGCGGCACGACCGAGTACGCCCGCAAGTCGATCAGGTCGAAGCTCAAGATATCCGTCGCCCGCACGGGCTACGAATGACGTCGGAGACCGCCTACCGATTCCTGTCCAAGCTGGACGGGGTGAGGGCCAACGGGCCCAACCGCTGGATGGCGAGGTGCCCGTGCCGGAACGACGACAAGAACCCGTCCCTGTCCGTGAGGGACGAGAACGGCAACGTCGGCGTGTACTGCCACAGGGGCAACGGTTGCGACTTCGAGCAGATCTGCGCCTCCGTGGGCATGAAGCCGTCGGAGCTCTTCGCCGACCAGAAGACCGGGGACTTCGCCCGCGAGAAGAAGCCGAAGAAGCCCAAGAGCAAGAAGCTCGTGAAGATCTACAAGTACTACGACGAGAACGGCGAGTTCGCCTACGAGAAGCTCCGCTACGTCACCGAGGACGGCAAGAAGACGTTCCTGCAGAGGCGGCCGGACCCCAACGTCCCCGGCGACTACGTCTACTCGCTGGACGGCGTGCGCAAGGTCCTCTACAACCTGCCCGCCGTGCTGAAGGCGGTGGGCGACGGCGAGCCCGTGTACGTCGTGGAGGGCGAGAAGGACGCCGACACGCTCACCTCGCTCGGTTTCGTCGCCACGACGGGCCCGTCGGGTGCGGGGTCGGGGAAGTGGGAGCCGCAGTTCAGCGAGTGGCTCGCTGGCGGGATCGTGGAGATCGTCGCCGACAACGACGAGGCGGGCATCTCGTACGCGTCGGATGTGTTCGCGGCGCTGAGGGAGCACGGTTGCGAGGTGTCGCTCGTTCGGGCGCCCAACCACAAGGACGTCACCGACCACGTCGAGGCGGGGTTCAAGCTCAGCGACCTCGTGGACGTCGCCCCTCTCACCCGTGAGGAATTGGAGCAGGTCGTGACCCCGATGGAGGAGCTCGCCATGAAGATCGGCGAGGTCCTGACCGACAGGTCCGCGAAGGAGGCGACGAAGCTGGCGAGGGCGCAGGCGCTCCTCGGTGGCGCCTACATCAGCGAGCGCATCGACACCGGCCGTCTCGTGCAGTGGGACGCCTTCATGTCCGAGGAGGACGACGGGAGCTACGACTGGGTCATCCCCGACATACTCGAGCGCAAGGAGCGGGTAATCATCGTCGCCGCCGAGGGCGTCGGCAAGACCATGCTCGCCCGCCAGATCGCCATACTGTCCTCGTTCGGCATACACCCGTTCTCGTTCCAGCCGATGCCGCCCGTGAGGACCCTGTTCGTGGACCTGGAGAACCCCGACCGCATCATCCGTCGCATGAGCAGGCACACCTACATGAGGGCCAAGCTCAGGGTGGAGAGGGACTTCGGCCAGAAGGCCCGCCCGCTGGACGGCTCGCTCCTGCTGAAGCCGTCGGGCATAGACCTCCTCAGGGAGGACGACCGCTCCTACCTGTTCCGCCACATCGAGGCCGTGAAGCCCCAGCTGATCATGTTCGGCCCGCTCTACAAGTCGTACGTGGACCCGGGCGGTCGCAACTCCGAGTCCGTGGCCGTGGAGGTCGCCAAGTTCCTTGACTCCGTCAAGGACGCCTACGGTTGCGCCCTGTGGCTCGAGCACCATGCCCCGCTCGGCACGAACATGGCGACACGCGAGCTGAGGCCGTTCGGGTCGGCCGTTTGGTCTCGCTGGCCCGAGTTCGGCATATCGCTCACCCCCGACCCCCTGTCGGCCGACGGCTACACCTACGAGCTTCGCCACTTCCGTGGCGCGAGGGACGAGAGGCAGTGGCCGCTGAAGCTGAGGCGGGGCAAGATGTTCCCGTTCGAGATCTCCGAGGCCGCGCCCGTGAAGGCGCCGAGGGAGAATGCGTTCCGCGAAGATGAGCAGTTCTAGGTGTTGACTGCGAGCCCGCGGGCACCTAGGATGCCGGCATGACCGAAACCAAGGCGTCCCCCGTCTCGGCCAAGCCGATGAACGTGCAACCGGGCATGCTCGTCAAACTGATGGCGCTGTCCGAGCCGTGCCTGTTCCGCAACCAGTCGCCCGTCGCGGCGATCCCGACGCGCTTGCCCCCCGAGCTCGTCGTCATGCAGGCGCTGATGATGGACGCCGCCCGCTGGCACGCCCAGCTCCAGGTCTCGTTCGACCGCATTCTGGCGAGGGAGCTCGCGGGGATGGCGTCGTCCT
>Ga0172376_10004427_pt1 | contig 16056 bp, 9 predicted proteins | sample Lak35m_FD_121114 | JGI IMG/M metagenome (GOLD analysis project Ga0172376, IMG submission 121114) | Freshwater microbial communities from Kabuno Bay, South-Kivu, Congo - kab_092012_35m | ecosystem: Environmental > Aquatic > Freshwater > Lake | place: Democratic Republic of the Congo: South-Kivu... | reverse complement strand
TTTCAGCCTGCGGCTTCCGCCTTCGCGCCGCCGGCGGGGCGCGAGTTTCAGCCGGCGGCTTCCGCCTTCGCGCTGCCGGCGGGAAATGGGCATCAGCCGGTGACTGCGGGCGTCGGCATGCCCGTGGCGGGCCTTGCGCCGCCAGGCGCCGATGCCGTGCAATGGTCGGCCGTGCTCGACAGCGCCAGTGCGCTCGAGATGTACCGCCGGCAATACGGCGTGGTCTCCCGGCGGCATGTGGCCGAGTTCCTCATCTTCGACCGGTTCTTCCCCCGGGCGATCCACTTCTGCCTGCTGAAGGCCGAGGAGTCGTTGCTTGCCGTGACCGGCGGGGCGAAGGGCGTCTTCACCAATCAGGCGGAGCAGCGCCTCGGCCGCCTGAGGTCGAAGCTCGACTATGGCGACATCGACGAGATCCTCGGCGGAGCGGGCGGACTGCATGGCTTCATCGACGGGTTTCAGTCGAGGCTCAACCGTGCGAGCGACGCGATTCACGACACGTTCTTCGCGCTGCGGCCCGTCGGCAAGCCCGCCGAGGCGGCGGAGCGGGTCACGGCGTAGGCCGGTCGGCGAACCACCCGCCATCAGGACCCACCCATGGCGATCCGCATCGCGCTGCATCACGAGACCGTCTACCGGTTCGACCGTGAGGTGTCGCTCGCTCCCCACATGATCCGCCTGCGGCCGGCGCCGCACTGCCGCACGGCCATCACGGGGTATTCGCTCACCGTCGAGCCGGCCGGGCACTTCCTCAACTGGCAGCAGGATCCACAGGGCAATCAGGTCGCGCGGGTCGTCTTTCCCAAACAGACCCGCGCGCTCGTCCTGCGCGTCGATCTCGTCGCCGAACTGGTCGCGATCAACGCATTCGACTTCTTTCTCGAGCCCGAGGCCGAGCGATTTCCGGTCGGCTACGATTCGATTCTCGCCGCCGAACTGGCCCCCTATCTCGCGCCGCTGCCGGGGCCCGCGCCCCTCCTCGACGGCTTCGTGGCGGAGTTCGCGCGGACGGCACTCGGACCTTCCGGCGACGTGCCGCGCACGATCGACGTGCTCGTCGCCCTCAACCGGGCCGTGAAGGAGCGCGTGGGCTACGTGATCCGCCTCGAGCCGGGTGTGCAGGCGCCCGACGAGACGCTCGCGCTCGGCCGGGGCAGTTGCCGTGACTCGGCCTGGCTCCTCGTGCATGCGGCTCGACGCTGCGGACTGGCGGCCCGCTTCTGCTCGGGGTATCTCGTGCAGCTGGCCCCCGACGTGGCTCCCCTCGAAGGGCCGGTCGGTCCGAGCGAGGACTTCACCGATCTCCACGCGTGGGCCGAAATCTTCCTTCCCGGTGCGGGATGGGTCGGACTCGATCCCACGAGCGGACTCCTCACGGCCGAGGGGCACATCCCGCTCGCGAGCACACCCGATCCCTGGAGTGCCGCGCCGGTGAGCGGTGCGGTCGACCCCTGCCGCACCGAGTTCGAATTCCGGATGCGGGTCGAGCGTCTGGCGGAGAGCCCACGGACCACGCGGCCCTTCTCCGACGAGCAGTGGTCGCGGATCGACGCCGTGGGCCACGCGGTCGATGCCGCACTCGGCGAAGCCGGCGCGCGGCTCACCACCGGAGGCGAGCCCACCTTCGTCTCGATCGACGATTTCGATCACGCCCAGTGGAATACGACGGCCCTCGGAGCGGAGAAGCGGGGGAAGGCGGGCGTGCTCGCCCGGCGGCTGCTCGATCGTCTCGCGCCCGGTGGCGCACTCGTCGAGGAGCAGGGGAAGTGGTACCCGGGGGAGCCGTTGCCACGCTGGGCGCTCGACGTCGTGTGGCGGCGCGACGGCCGGCCGATCTGGTCGCGGCGGGATCTCATCGCGGATGACCGACCCGGCATCGAGCACGCGCCCACCGACCGCGTGACGCCGACTGACCCGGCGGCACGTGCCGGAGAGCTCGTGAGGCTCCTCGCGCGGGCGCTGGGCCTCGATCCCGCGGTGGTGATGGAGGCGCACGAGCAGGCGGGCTTCGAGGCGTCCGGCGTGCGGGAGCGCGGCGTGCCGCGCGCGTGGGTGCTGCCGGTGCTGCGGTTTCATGACGGCGTGGGGGCACGCTGGCGGTCGAGCACCTGGCCGGTGTCCGACGGCCGGGTGGTCCTCGTGCCCGGCGACTCTCCGGCCGGCCTGCGGCTGCCGATGGCCAGCCTCCCGTGGCCGACCGACGAGGAGGTGCGCGCCGGCACGTCGATCGTGCGGACCGCACTGGTCGCGGAGGAGCGCGAGGGACGCATCCACATCTTCCTGCCGCCGCTCGATCCGGGGCTCGACCTCGCCACCGACGCGCAGGGACCGGCGGACGACTGGCTCGAGCTCGTCGGCCGCGTGGAGGAGGCGGCGACGCAGATGGGGATCGCCGTGGTGGTCGAGGGCTATCCGCCGCCGTCCGATCCGCGGCTCGTCCGGCTGCAGGTCACGCCCGATCCCGGCGTCATCGAGGTCAACGTGCCGCCCGTGTCGAGCTGGCCCGACCTCGTGCGGCTGCGCCACGTGCTCGACGAGGAGGCCCGGTCGAGTCGGCTGGGTGCGGAGAAGTTCGAGATCGACGGCCTGCACACTGGAACCGGTGGCGGCGACCACCTCGTCCTCGGCGGTCCGACGGCGGCGGAAAGCCCCTTCCTGCGGCGGCCCCACCTCCTCGGTGCCCTCGTCGCCTACTGGAACAATCATCCGTCCCTCTCCTACCTCTTCTCGGGGCGCTTCATCGGCCCGACGAGCCAGGCTCCCCGGATCGACGAGGCTCGTCACGAGAGCCTCTACGAGCTCGAGATCGCGCTCCAGGAAATGCGGAGGGCGGGTCCGGTCGCGCCGCCGTGGTTCGTCGACCGGGTGTTTCGCGACATCCTCACCGACATGACCGGCAACACCCACCGCACGGAGTTCTGCATCGACAAGCTCTTCTCGCCCGACACCGACGGTGGTCGGCGCGGCCTGGTCGAGCTTCGCGCGTTCGAGATGCAGCCGCACGTGCGGATGGGCCTCCTCGCCCAGCTCGTGGTCCGGGCATGCGTGGCCTGGTTCGCGCGCGAGCCCGCCGCGGCGCCCGCGCGGCTCGTGCGCTGGGGGACGTCGCTCCACGACCGCTTTCTGCTCCCGCACTTCCTCATGCGCGACTTCCGTGAGGTGGTGGGCGACCTCCGTGCCGCCGGCTTCGCATTCGAGCAGGAGTGGTTCGAGTGCTTCGCCGAGTTCCGCTTTCCGCGGCTCGGGTCGGTGACGCACGACGGGGTCACGCTCGAACTGCGGGCGGCCCTCGAGCCCTGGCACGTCCTCGGTGAGGAGCCGGTCGGCGGCGCGACGTCGCGTCTGGTGGACAGCTCGCTCGAGCGAGTCGAGGTGCGGGTGACGGGACTCGTCTCACCCCGGCACGTGGTCGCGTGCAACCGTCGCCGCGTCCCGCTGGTGCCGACCGGCATATCGGGCGAGTTCGTGGCGGGCGTGCGGTATCGGGCCTGGCAGCCGCCGCGCTGCCTGCACCCCACGGTGCCGGTCCACGCGCCGCTGGTGTTCGACATCATCGACCTCTGGAGCGGCCGCAGCCTCGGCGGCTGTACCTGGCATGTCGCGCATCCCGGTGGACGGAACTACGAGACGCGGCCGGTCAACGCCCTCGAGGCCGAGGGGCGGCGGGCGAGCCGGTTCTTCGCCAGCGGTCATACGCCGGGTCCATGCCCCCTGCCCCCGGAGGATCCCAACCCCGATTACGCATGCACGCTCGATCTCCGCCGCCGGTCCCCCTGACTCGAGCATCTCCGGGTTTCGTGGAGCGTCGACGAATCGAGCGGGAGAGGAGGCGAGCAGGAGAGGAGGCGAAGGGGTCGGCGAACGCTTCCCGAGCGAGCGGCCGCCGCGGCCGGAGCGAGGAGACTTTTGCCGCCCCTGAGCCGGTGCCTGACCGCGGGTCGAATGCGACCTTCAGCCCTGCCGACTCGACCGACAGCCGACCAGGCGAAGGGGTTCGGCGAACGCTTCCCGAGCGAGCGGCCGTCGCGGCCGGAGCGAGGAGACTTTTGCCGCCCCTGAGCCGGTGCTTTACACACGTCGTATCCGCTGGCGGGCCCCTCGACCTGCGGCGGGGGTGGTGATGGGCATTCATGGCCAGGCCATGTGCCGCGATCAGCGCGTGTCGCGCAGATCGAGCACGACGTAGCCGCCGTTCGTATGCAGCACCGGGAAGGGGAGGTCGGCGAGGGTGGTGACATCCGCGGGCACGATCGCGAAGTCGGCACCGTACCGATCCGCCACCTCGCGCAGCCGTTGGGCGCCGAGTGCGGCGGTGGAGCGCTCCATGTCGGCGAGCGAGCCGTCCGCAGAGAAGCAGTCGATGATGCGGCGGCGCCATTCGAGCAGTCCGGCGACGTCCTGCGGGCTGTTTTTCCAGGAGACGACCTCGCGCCGGTCGGTGCGCCAGGTGAAGGTGGCGGCCCCGCGCGGCGTGAGGAAGCAGGCGTCGGCGGGTGTGTGGTCGCGCACCCAGTCGCAGATGTCGATCCATGGCGGTCCGGCGACCTTCGAGTCGGCCCGGGGTACGAGGCCGGTGCGGCCGGGGAGTGGCCAGTGCGCCGATTCGACCGCGACGCCGCCGACGAGGCCGAGCACGACTGCGGTTCGCACCACCCAGGGTGGCAGCGGTGCGATGCTGCGGCAGGCCGCGGCGTCGCACGTCACCGCCGCGCCGCTCACGGCTAGCGCCAGGGGCACGACCACGTCACCCAGCCGAAACCAGTAATACCGCAGCAGCGACAGGACCCGTGCCGGGGCGAGTGGCTCGGCCAATGAGATCAGCCAGCCGGCGAGTGAGATGGCGAGCACAGCGAGCGTGAACCGGACGAGGCGTCGTCGCGCGGGCGTCGACTGCATGAGCCGCGTGAGCAGCCACCAGACGGCGATCGCGAGCAGGTGTCGGGCGACCATCGGCTCGGCGAACGTGCGGGGCAGCAGGTGGTGCGGCAGCCGCTCGACGACGTAGATGCGGATCGCCGCGGCGCGGTCGGCATCCGACGCCGCGGAGGCGAGACCGAGTGCGGGCACGACACCCGCGGCCGCCAGCCCGAGGCCCGCGGCAAAAAAGAACGCGGCGGACCACCGTGGACCGGGCGCCAGACCGCCTTCGCAAGACGGGTCGTCGCACGCGCGGCCCATGAGGCGTGCACCGACGAGTGCGACCATTCCCCAGCCACCCACGAGGACGTGCAGCCAGGTGCCCGCACCCATCGCACACACGCCGCTCGCCCAGCGGCCGCGGGCGACCTCGCCGATGCCGGCGAGTACGCAGGCCCACGCACAGACCTTCGCCTCGCAGCCGCCGAGCAGCCACTCACCGGCCATCGGCGTGGCACGGAGGGCGACGGCGAAGAGCCCGCCCGCCACGAGGACGAAGGCTGCCGTGCGCCAGGCGTCGTCACGGGGCGCCGAGCGGGAGGCATGCGGGCTCGCCGCCAGCGGAACCACCGCATGGCAGAACCCCGCGGCGACGGCGAGCCAGCCGATCCAGCGGCCGATCCACGCGCCGGTCTCGAGTGGGACGGTGGCGAGCAGACGTCCGAAGAGGATGAAAAATCCGCCGTGCGCGTCGCGCGTCTCGAGAAAGAAATCGCCCCGACCCCAGCTCGGGTCGGCGAAGTGCCGGGCCTTGGTGAGGTACACGGCCTCATTGACGTCGGGCACCGGCCACGCCGCGAAGGCGGCGAAGAGCAGCGTGAGCACCGCGAGCGTGACGAGGCGAGGCATCATCGCGGGTCCGGCGGCGGCTCGTGAACGCGAGTGGGTGACGTGCGGGTGACGTGCGGGTGACGCGGGAACACTCTATAACCGCCGGCCTGCGTGGGTCGCCCGCGCCCGGTCGACCTCGAGGATACCCGCCATGACCGCTGCCGGATTCACGCACCCGCCCGCACCGGCTGGGCCGGCCACGGCGCCGGGGGGCCGCCTGCTGCGCGAGGCCGTGACGGGGACCACGATCGGGATCGTCGGCGCGCCCTTCGCGCTCGCCGCGAAGCTCGTCGAGGAGGCCGGATTCGACGCGGTCTATCTCTCGGGGGCGGCCTTCTCCGCGGGCGCGCTCGGCGTGCCGGACATCGGCCTCTTCACGCTCGACCAGCTGGTCGAGCAGACGCGCATCCTCGCCCGAGCCGTGTCGATTCCGGTCATCGTCGATGCCGATACCGGCTTCGGTGATGCCCGGGCCACCGAAGTGGCCGTGCAGCGGCTCGAGGCGGCCGGCGCGGCTGCGATCCAGCTCGAGGACCAGGTGGGCTCGCTCGCGTCGCGCGGACCGGCGATGCCCGCCAAACGGTGCGGCCATCTCACGGGCAAGCAGGTCGTCGAGCCGGCGGTGATGTGCGAGCGGCTCGCTGCGGCGGTCGCGGGCCGTCGGGATCCGGCGACGGTGATCATCGGCCGCAGCGACGCGCGGGGCGTGCATGGTCTCGACGACTGTCTCGGTCGGCTCGACGCGTATCGCGTGGCGGGGGCCGACTGGCTCTTTCCCGAGGCGCTCGCGTCACGGGACGAGTTTCGCGCGGTGGGTGCCGCGTTCGCCGGCTCCGGCGCGCCACTCCTCGCGAACATGACGGAGTTCGGTGCCGGGCCTCTCGTGCCGCTCGACGCGCTGGCGTCGTTCGGCTTCGCGGCGGTGCTCTATCCCGTCACGCTCCTGCGTCTCGCCATGAAGGCGATGGAAGCCGGCCTCGCGATCCTCGCGGACGAGGGCACGCAGGAGAGCCTCCTCGACCTCATGCAGTCTCGGGAGGAGCTCTACGCCCTGCTCGACTACGACCCCGCGCATCCCGAGCGGCACACCGCCGTGACGGCCGCCACCCCGGAGCATCCGACATGACACCGCCATCCGCTCCAGCGTCCGCCTCCGAGGGTGACGTCGCGAAGGGGCTCGCCGGCATCGTGGCCGGCCAGACCGCGATCTCCTCGCTCGAGGGCACGCTCCGCTACCGCGGCTATGCGATCGAGCCGCTCGCGGCCGCGGGGGACTTCGAGGAGGTGGCGTATCTGCTCATCCACGGCGAGCTGCCGCGTGCCACGGAACGCGAGGCCTTCGCGGCCCGCGTGCAGGCGGCGGCCCGCACGCTCGACCCGGCCGTGCTCGCCGGACTCTCCGAACTCGCGCGGAAGAACCCGCACGCCTCGCCGATGGACGCGCTCCGCACCGGGGTGAGCATGCTCGGGCTCGTCGAGGGAGACGACGCGCTCGGAAGCCACGACACGCTCGTCGCGCGGGCCGAGCGGCTCCTCGGCCAGACGCCGGCGGTGCTCGCCGCCTGGATCGACATGACGGCCGGCCGCGCGGTCGGCCGCTGGCCCGATGCGCCCCTCGCCGCGGCCCTGCTCGAGCGGCTCACGGGCCGTCCGCCCTCGGCGGAACAGCAGGCGATCTTCGGCACCACGCTCGTCCTCTACGCCGAGCATGAGTTCAATGCCTCGACCTTCACCGCCAGGACGATCACCTCCACCGGCGGCGACATGCATTCCGCGATCACCGGCGCCATCGGCGCGCTCAAGGGTCCGCTCCACGGCGGCGCCAACGAGAAGGTGCTGGAGGTGCTCCGGGAGATCGGGTCGGTGGACCGTGTCGAGCCGTGGCTGCAGGCGCAGTTCGAGGCGAGGCGCGTGGTCATGGGGTTCGGGCATCGCGTCTACAAGCACGGGGACGTGCGGGCCAAGCTCCTCGGCGAGCGGTGCCGCGCGCTCGTGCGCGGCACCGACATGGAGCCGCTCGAGGCGCTGGCCGATCGGGTGGAGACGCGCATGGCCGAGACCAAGGGCTTGCGCCCGAACCTCGACTGGCCCGCCGCGCGGGTCTACCACGCGCTCGGCCTGCCGGTGAAGGTCTTCACGCCGATCTTCGTCGTCTCACGCATGAGCGGCTGGACGGCCCACGTGATCGAGCAGGCGGGGGACAATCGGCTGATTCGGCCGCTCTCACGCTACAGCGGCCTGCCACCCCGCGAGTACGTGGCCGTCACGGGCCGAGGATGATGGCTCGACGCGGGTCGCCGGGCACCGCATGGGATCAGCGGGTGGCTCGCGGTGCGTCCCGCGCCAGCGGCCCCCGGCGTCGACGTCGCAAACGCGAAGGTCAGGGCGCGGCCACGGCGCTCTTCGCCACGACCGGGGCCGCGGCAGGCGTCGCGGCCGCGGATGCCGCGGCGGATTGCTTCGTTGCGGGGGCATCCGCGGGCTGGGCGGCCGTCTGTTCCACCTCCGCCTGCACGGTCACCGCGGGCACGACGCCCTCGCCCAGGTCGGTGGTGATCTGGAGCTTCCGCTCGATCCGCCCCTGCAACTCCCCCGCGGCGAACGTGATCGGCAGGATGTGAACCTTGGCCGGGGTGGTGCGTGGCTCGCAGGAGAGGCAGCCGTCGTCACAGGCGATGCCCGTGATCGAAAACTCGCGGGTCGCCCGCACGACGACGTTTTTGGTCACCGTCGCGCCGGGCTGCACCGAGCCGAGGGCGAGCAGCTGGGGACTGACCGTTACGGCGGCGATTACGCGCCCTTCGACGTCCATCGGGATCTGCGTCGCCCGCGGATCATCGGTGACCAGCAGCAGCTGCCCCTTCACGTATCCGGCGGGCGCGTCGGGCCTGAGCCGGAGCGTGAGGTCGTAGGAGGTCTGCGACGAGGAACGGGCCGGCTTCGAGAGCATCACCTCGAAGCTCGGGTTGGCGCTGCGGACGTCCTTGATCTCCCATGGACTGCCCCCGACCCGCGTCACCCGCACCTTCCGCTCGGCCCCGGCCCCGAGATCGACGTTGCCGAGATCGACGAACGGCGGGTCGAACGACACGTCGCCCCGGATGTTGCCCGCCACCCGCAGCTGCACCTCCGCGTAGTAGGGCTTGTCGAACGTGACGGTGAGCGTCGCGCCGTGCTGGCCGAGGAAGGTCCGGGTGTTGAACGTGGCGACGACCTCGCTCGTCTCGTGCGTCTTGAGGTCCCGCTGCGTCACCACGGGAGACGTGCACCCGCAGCTCGTGCGCACGCCTACGACGTGCACGTCCTCCTCGTAGATGTTCTTGAAGACGAAGCGGTACTCCGTCTTCGAGCCGCGGGCGACGGTGCCGAAGTTGTGGCTCGTGACCGTGAACATCTTCTTCGCCCACTCGGCGGCCGGCGCGGCCGTGGGGCTCAGGAGCGCGATCATGGCCCCGGCGACGATCGCCGCGTGCGAAAGGCGGTGCCACGGGCCGGCAGACTGTGGAACACGTCTGCCCGAGCAGGATGTGAGGAATGCCGACCGTGGAGACCCTCGGCGTTTCCACCGGTCGGTCACGTGGACAAAGGCCATGGAAGGCTTCGTCCACGGACAGCCAGTCGAGCGGTGCGTGCGGCCGATCATCACCGATCCGCTGGAGAGGAGCCCGCGTCCGGACAGGATGGCAATGCCGGACGCGCTGCCCGGCCGATGCGATGGGTGGGAGCCTACGGGGATCATGTGCGGGCCGTCAATGAAAGGGGGACGGGCGGGCGCCGGGTGACGCCGACGGTGTGTTCGACGGATGCCCGAGGCGACCACCACCGTACGGCAAGTATCTCATCGGGGCAGTGTCCAGGCCGGTGCGGCCCTCCGCTTTCCTGCGAAAACGTCACGCGCGGAACCGCCACGACCGATACAGGCGGAAGGGGCGAAGCCCGGTGGACACCCATACGGCGTCACTGGGATTCGTGGCCTTTTCGCGGTAGAATCGAACCCCGGAGGCAGGGCGGCGATAGAAGCCGCGGCGTTCCGGGAGCCGCCCTGGACGGCCAGGGCCGTAGGGTGGTTCCGTTCAGAGGTTCAGTTCGATGATTCCGAGGGGGCGTACCGGTTTCGACCGGATGGCATGAGGTTCAGATTGCGTGTCGTGGTTGGTCGGCTGGCCACGTTAAAAGTCGACCGTGCTTCAATTGCCGAAGCTCAGTTCGCTCTGGCTGCTTAACGAAGCAACCCCGCGCGATGGCCCCAGCCGGAAGGGCCTCCCAAGCGGTCGCCAAATCCGGCTCGCCCCGTTCCACCGCCTGGTACGGACGGGGCTAAAAACGTTCCGGGCTGGCCCGCGAGGCACCCTGTCGGCCGGGGACCCGCGGGCGAGACTCAAATTGACCGGATACACACGTAGACATTTGTTCTGAAACATCACGGGACGCGGGTTCGACTCCCGCCGCCTCCATGCCCCGGTTGTGCAGGGGATCGCAGGATGCTGCGAGACCCCGCACAGCCGGGGCTTTTTTGCGCGCTGACGTTTCGGGCTGCGAGTCAAAACACCGACTCGCGGGAACTTGCTGCGCCGCTTTGTGCGCCTGTTTTCTGCCGGCGACCGCGGCGCGCTCGAAGTCGGCGTCCGTGACATCGACGTAGTGCCTCATCGCCACGGCGACCGTGTTGCCCAGCCACTTGGCGACCACGGCGAGCGGGTACTCGCGGGCCAGGTCGGTTTCGCAGCTCGCCCGCATCGAATGCCAGAGCCGCGTCCACTGCGGCACCTTGGCCCGCTTGATGATCTTTTCGAGCGTCGAGCGGAGGTTGCAGCCGGCCCACCCGTGCTTGCCGTGGGCGCAACGACGGTATTCCTCTTCGAAGACGTACTCCGCACCCTCGGGCGCTTGATCCCATGCCTCCTCGAGATACGGCCGCACGTCGGCAAACAGCGGGATCACGCGGTAGCCCCTGCCGGCCAGGTGCTCGAGTTTCGGGCAGGGAACCGTGATTCGGCCGCGATCCCAGTCGATGTCCTGCCACCGCAGGCTCATGGCTTCGCTGGGCACGCGCAAGCCCGCGAAACGCGAGAGAGCGATCAAAAGCCGCCAATCGCGATTCGGCGCGTGGTCGATCACTCGGCGCACGTCGGCCGCCTCGACGTAGGCGCGGCGCTCGGAGGCGTCGCCGGGCCGATGGCGCACGTACTCAAAGGGATTTTCCGCCACGAGCGTCTTCCGCTTGGCGTGGTCAAACATCAGCCGTGCGTGCTGAAGCCGCTTGTGGATCGTGGTGGCCCGCAGACCGTCGCCAATCATGCGTTGGCGGTATTCCTCGGCTTTTTCCGGCGTCACCTCGGAGATCGGCAAGCCAGTGCCGAGGAGGGCCGTCAGGCCGTCAACGACCTGCTGCCAGGCGCGGACGCTCGCCACCTTGTATTCCGGTTTCCGTGCTTCGAGCCATCCGGCCAAGAACGGCCCGACGGTCACCGTGGCGGTTGCCGCTCGCCGATCAGCCAGGCCGGCCCTCACCAGCCGCTCGTGGAGCTTGAGGGGGAGTTCCGTCAGCCAAGCGGCCAGGTCACGGCCGTGGGGCTCCCCGGCCGCGAGATCGCTCACCAGGGCCTCGACGCGGCGGCGCCACGATTCGGCGGTCTTCACCGGCACCTTCCCGAGCCGAACGCGTTTCCGGCTGCCGTTGGGGACTACGACCTCGATGCGGAACGAGCCGTTGGGGTCTTTGACGAGTGATGCCATGCGTGTGTCCTCGCAGGTTTGGTTGGCCACTCTACCGCGAGTGGCGCGATTGCAGGTGGCCGAGTTTCAAGAACGTGGTCATCTGGGGGCTCAGGATTCCGGGAACGCGTACAAACCCGGAGTTTTGCCCAGGAAGTCCAGAGGGCCGTGTGCCGGTGCTCGTGGCTCGGTGGGCTCGTGACTCTCGGGCGCGTCGCCTTCGGGCGGCAGCTTCCACCACCACGGGCCGGGGTTGGCGGGGCGATACGCCTCGACGCCAAGGCTCTGCTTGGCGCGAATCAGGGTTTTCTTGGAGCCGCCCTCGCCGTTCGTCCACGATTCGATGATGTCGGCGGTTGGCCGGGGTCCGGCAGCAAGAATGCCGCACAGCCAGTCCGCGGCCTCGTCGCGTCTCTCGGGCGCAGGGCCGGGCTTCGAGCGTGAACCGTTTCCTCCGGCGCGGCGCTCGCGGGCCAGGGCATCGTCGGCCGTCATCGCCACGGGCTCACGCTCCCAGGAAAGTCGCGCGGGCTCGCCTTGAATCGTGAACGCCAGGCCCGTCGACTCACCCGCCAGATTTTGCCCGCCGGGCAGGAAGAGCCGTCGCGACTTGTTCTCGCGATCCCGACTCATGTGCCACACGGCGCGGGCGATGCCCACAAACCCGCGGGAGCCAAGAGTCTGCTCGTCGGCATTCGTACCCGGCGCTTTCCGGGTGTGACACACGACCAGGACGGCCGTGTCGTATTTCTCAGCCAGCCGCGCCACCGGCGCCAGCACTGCCCGGACCTCGTTGTCTCGATGGGCATCCGTCCCGCTGCCGAGGAAGCTGCCGACAGGGTCGATCACAACGAGCCTGCAATCCGGGACCGAGGCGATTGCCGCCTCCAGGGCGGCCGCATCCGCGAGCGTAAACATCATGTCCTCGGGCTTGCCCTTGTGATTGACGTGCCTCACGGCCGTCAGCAGATGAACACGGGAGGGATCGGCATAGTGGGCGTCGAGCCGCGGGCGAATCGTGTCGGCGGGGTCGTCTTCGGCGCAGATGAAGATCACAGCCCCCTTCGTGCAGGCAGTGCCATCTGGCCACGGCGTGCCGGTCGATACCCGCGAGGCCATGTCGGTGGTCAAGAACGACTTGCCTTCCTTTGGCCTGCCCACGAGCAGCGTCAGCCGCCCCAGCGGCACGCGGCCGGGCCACAGCCAGCGGACCTCCCGGGGCTGAACAGTAGCCATGCACACCACGACCGGACCTTCCGTCGGCGCGTCTTGGCGGGCATCAGCGGCGAGCTGTTCGAGCATCGAGACGAGGTCCGCAGGGTCGGTAGCGTCGTGGGCCTCGAGCCAGTCGTATGCGTCGTCGCCGGGCTCGATCCCGTGCCAGATGTCGGCGAGCCGCACGATCACCGTGCTCGTGGCTCCGGCATCGGTGGCGAGCCGGAGCACGTCGGCCGCGTAGGCCGCGCCCTCGTCGTCGTGGTCAGGCACGACCACCACGCTCTTGCCGGCCAACGCCGCCCAGTCCGTCTTGCGGGCGCTTTTTGCACCGAAGCTGCTCGTGGTCGCCGTGAGGCCCAGGCTCCGGAGTGCGTCCGCAGCCTTCTCGCCTTCGCAGACGTAGACCGTTTCGGCGCGGGCGAGTTCGGGAAGCTGGTACAGCGGGCGTGGCTCCTGCATGCCCACAGCCGCCCAGGTGGCGTCCGGCTGGCGCGACACGGGCCGGATGTCCTTCTTTCCGTCCGGAAGGTTCCAGCGGCATACGATGGCCACTACGGTGTCGTGAGCGTCGCGGTATTCCCAGGTCATCGCCGGCCGGCCCCGGCCCTGGGAAATCGCCTCGGCGGCCGCTTCCCAGGTTGGAAAGGCACGCGGCGGCCGTCGGATCCTCTGACGCGGCGCGGGCGGGGTCGCACCGTCGGCGAACAACTCTCTCTTTTCGAGCCGCAAGGCGGCCACGATGGAGCCGAGGTCGCAGCCGGCATGGCAGTGGACCACCGCATTGCCGTTGTCGCCGACGCCGACCGACAGGGACGGGCTGGTGTCGGCGTGGGCAGGGCATGTCGAGTTCCAGCCGCTGCCGGTCTGGCGGGGCTCGTGGCCCCGCTCCCGGAGGCGAGCCAGCACGAGGTTGACGGGGTCGTGGCTCATGACCGCTCACCGCCTTCCTGCTGCCGGGCCGCGCGGGTGCGGAGCCACTCCTCGAGCATGGCGACGGGGTAGAGCGTGCATCGGCCTGCCTTCAGGCAGGGGATCTCCCCCACCTTCGTCTTTTCCCAAAGCCACCGCTCGGGGACTCCGAGGGCGCGGGCCGCTTCACGCGGCCGGAGAGCCATTGGCGCTGTCATTGTTGAAACCTCTGCGCGGTCGCGGCCCGCGATGTGCGGCCCGCACGCGTGGAGGTTTCGCCGATCTGGGAGAGGTCAAAAAACCAAATGACGGTGGCGGGACAAATGTCCCGCCGTCACGGCTGGCACGCAGTAGCTACGTGTCGCAGGAAATTGCTGAGCCGGGACATCCGAGTGACGGAAGCACGGCGGCTACTGGACGTAGTCCGCCATGATCTTCCGTACTTCCTCGTGTCCGGCGTCGTAGAGAAACTTTGGTTTGTGCGATCTCGGCTCTCGCAACTCCCGGACCGCATCTGCATAGAGCCGCGATCGCTCGCGCTGAAGCCGCTTCTTGAGCGCGTCTACGTTCTCTTTCGGGATTCCAAATGCCTGCACGAGCTCAGCGACGCTCTTCAGCCCCGTAGGCTGGGCGGGCGCGGGATTGCCCATTTTTGATTCGCTCACCGCTGGTTCTGCCGCCTTGGGTGCGGCTGGGGCCGGGGCGTCCGCGGGCAGCGCTCCGCGTGAGAACACGCTGGCATCCTGTATCGCCTTCATAAGCGATGGCACGACGTTGTCCCACTCTCCCATCGCGCCGGTGACCGGCTGAAGGGACCGAATGGTGCTCGCCAATTTGATCACCGCGGCGTGGGCCTGGGGCGCGAGGCTTGGATGGGCCACCGCCTCTACTCCGGCTAAATATGCGAGCGTCTCGATGTCCAACAGCCGTCGCCGATACGCAACGATCGCGGCGTACCACTCGATAGCTTTTGGCGCAAGATCACAGTCCGGGCCGTGCTGCTTGCCATGATCGGCAGCCTCATCAACCGTGATGGCAGCAGCGGCGACCGCTGCGGGATCGCTCTCCCATTCGTAGAGCCGCTCACGGCCGGCGCGATACGGCGACTTGTCGCGGAGAAACCCGGCTTGGACGGCCACCGCCAGGGCGTGCATCCCGTCTGAATCACGATCCCACCCTTTTTTCGGGCCAAACACATGATTGAAGAACAGTAGTGTCCGGTTGACGCAAAGGGCTCTCGTCAGAACGCCATGCCCCGCAAGGGCTTACGCTCAATGATCGTTGTACACGACTTCAACTCGGCAGGACATTTGACCCCCGGCAGAGCGGATTTTCCGCCGCCGGAAAGGGCAAGGTGGTCTTGTGTTCGACGGGCAGTTCGTGTTTACGCAGGTCTTGGATTTTCTTCCGCGTCGCGACTTCAACGCCTGCGTGGAGCGATACCGTGGCAACTACAAGTGTCGTGGGTTCTCTTGCCGCGATCAGTTTCTGGTCATGGCTTTTGCTCAGCTGACGTACCGAGAGAGCCTCCGCGACATCGAGATCTGCCTGCGGTCCCTCGGCACCAAGCTCTACCACGCTGGGTTCCGCTCCAAGATTTCCAGGAGCACGATGGCGGACGCCAATCAGCGTCGCGACTGGCGGATCTACGCCGACTTCGCGCACATCCTGATTCGGCGCGCCCGTGTGCTGTACGCGAAAGACGCGTTGGCCGTGGATCTGGAAGACACGGCCTACGCCCTGGACTCGACCACGATCGATCTCTGCCTGAGCCTCTTCCCGTGGGCCAGATTCCGAACGACAAAGGCGGCGGTCAAGCTGCACACGCTCTTGGATCTCCGTGGCAACATCCCTTGTTTTGTGCAGGTTTCTCCCGGGAAAGTGCACGATGTCAACGTACTCGACCGGCTGCTGATCGAGCCTGCCGCGTTCTATGTGATGGATCGAGCGTACGTCGACTACCATCGTCTGCGGCGGTTCACGACGGCCGGCGCGTTCTTCGTGACACGGGCCAAGAGCAATCTTCGCTGCACAGTCCGGGAGAAACGTCCCGTCGATCGCACGACAGGACTTCGCAGCGATCACACGATTGTGCTCAATGGGATCAAGACGGCGGCCCTGTATCCGGAACCATTGAGGCGAGTGGCCTTCTACGACGCCGAAAACAAGCGGCGACTCGTGTTTCTCACCAACAACTTCGCACTTCCGGCGCTGACAATTGCCGGCCTCTACAAGTCCCGCTGGCAAATCGAGTTGTTCTTCAAGTGGATCAAGCAGCACCTTCGCATCAAGGCGTTCTTCGGCACGAGCGAAAACGCGGTGAAGACCCAGATCTGGATCGCAATCAGCGTGTACGTGCTCGTGGCGATCGTGAAGAAGGAACTCAGGCTCGAGCGCAGCCTCTACGAAATCCTTCAGGTCCTGAGCCTCACGCTGTTTGAGAAAACACCGCTTTTACAGGCACTT
>Ga0172376_10004426_pt1 | contig 16057 bp, 14 predicted proteins | sample Lak35m_FD_121114 | JGI IMG/M metagenome (GOLD analysis project Ga0172376, IMG submission 121114) | Freshwater microbial communities from Kabuno Bay, South-Kivu, Congo - kab_092012_35m | ecosystem: Environmental > Aquatic > Freshwater > Lake | place: Democratic Republic of the Congo: South-Kivu... | reverse complement strand
TTGAGCATTAACTTTCCCTGCGCCACGGCGCTGGCGAGCGCGCCCGGCGCGCCGGAGCCGTTTTTGAAAAAGCTAATGGCGCCGGCGGCGTCGGGAGCGGTTATTCCACTTTTTAATATGTCATAATTTTTTGCGTCACCGATAGGCCCGGGCGGCGCGACGGCGGCCTTCAATAATGCTTCTACGGTCTTTGTTATCGCCTTCTCGTCGCCCTTCTTAACATCCCAGGTTGTCACTTTTTCCGGTGATTCTTTCAAGTTATCATCATCTAGAGAACCTCCTTCAATTCCTTGCAGTTCTGGGACCAATTTTGTATCGTTGCCGATCTTTACAATTTTATATCCAGCTGATCTATCATTTCCTATTAATAGAATGTGTTCACCAGCTTCTACCCAATCATTTCCTGCCGTGGCAGATTCTGTTTTAACAATTAATAATGCGTCACCTTTTTCAAGGGCAGGAAAACTATCAGGATTAATCGTCATGTATCCTATTTCTTTATTGTAAAAAAAAGCACGTTCGTCGCGAGGTTTCAAATATGACGTTAAAAATAACAATTTTTCATTAGTCTTTACCGTTCCATTTGTTTCGACTTCTAAAGACCAATCACCACCAAAATCTACGTTTATTTTTCCAAGAATATCTTTTTTTTTCTCCGCCGGGGTCGCGGCGTTATATTTTCTATTATATTTAGAATCTTTTCCAGCAAACTCTTCTAGATTCTTTTTAAGTTCTCCAACGGTTAAGATTTTGTCTTTAAAAGTTATCCCTGGAATTAGTGTCTCAGAATTTCTTTCTTTGGGATTTCTTGCCCCACGCGCATCAGGAGGCTCAAGTTCGTATAAATCATTTATGATTGCTCTTTTTCCGTCTTTTGGATTGGAAAAGTTATAATCTGGATCTTCAGAAACCCAACGAAAATTTCTCATAAGTCCGATGTTTTCAATAAGTTGAAAACCTGTAGAAGATGCATATAATGATAAGAAAAAATAATTTATTGCTCCTGCTGCTTGATAACAACAACGAACAAACATTGCACATGAAGAGAGCTTTCCTGCCTCATATTCTGCAAATCTAAAAAATCCAGTAGGATCATCAACAGGCGTCACTGCAACTCGATCTTTGCCGGGCGCGCGCGCGAGATCGAGTCCATCATTTTTTGTATTTTTTATTTTTTGCCATAATTCTGCGTCGATAGGTTTTATTTCTTCCGTTGAAGCTTCAGGGAATTCTCCGTATGCATTCAAGTATTCTTTCGGATATGATTCATATGCAGATTCCATGTAAAAAAGTCCTCTCAAATATCGATCTCTCTTTGATATATCACCATACGAAGTTCCAGAAAGACCGATGGCTTTTTGATAAGCTTTTTGCGCAGGCGTTAATTCTTTGTTTTTAGAAGGTTTTTTTCTTGGAGCAGGTTTGTACTTAAATTCTGGTTGGCTGCTGCTTGTTTGTTGGGTTATTGCAGTAGTTGCAGAGCCTGGTGCTGATCCTATTGTAACTGATAATGCCCCAACAAAAGTCATTTCTGCAATTTTTGAGGTTAAAACTGCTTGAGCAGCTTTTTCAAGAGTTGATGTTTCTTTCGGTTCTGGACCTAAAACTCCTGCTTTTTTTATCGTTTTTGCTATCTCAGAAACAACCTCAGGAGGATTTGCTATCTTTGAAAGAAAACTGGGTATTTTTGATATAATTTCCCCTAATGCTTTTGGAAGATTTTCAAAAGCAGCTGATTCTTTTGCTGAAAGATCAGAAAGAACTGCTTCAGGAGGTTTTGGCGCATTTGCAGCCAATTGTTCTGGTGTTAGATTTAAATTTATCTTTATGTTTGGATCTGGCTGTGGAAGAGAAAATCCAGGCGGGGGAGGAGGAGGAATTATAATCGGTGGAGTCGGAGGTGGGGGGACGGGGGGTGATTTTTTTTCTATAAGGGTTTTTACTAAATCTAAAGGACCGGTTGGAGAAAGAAATTTTTCTTCTCCTGCATCGACTAGTTCTCCAATCAGTTTTTGAGGAAGAAGTCCAGTAAAATAAGGGGTAAAGCCTCCAGGAAAATCAGGGGTTGGTATTTCAGCATTAAATCCTGACCCTGCAATAGCTATAGGATCCGCTATTGCAGGCAATAAACTAAAATTTGGTTTAAGATTTAAATCTTTTGCAAGCTTTTCATATCTTCCAAGCCAGTTTTTATAAAATGCAGAATATATTTTTTCATCTCTTAAATAAGTTTTATCGTTTTTTCGATATTTTATATAAGAAGGATCTGGACTAATTTTATCTGAATAAGGAATTGGTGGCTTTTTTTCAGCAGGTATATTTTCTGTTCCGTATTCAAGTATAAGTAGAACTTCAGAAATAAAGTTTTCTTTTGCTTCTTTTGTTAATTTTCCGTTTTCATCTAAAATGCCTACATGAACCTGACATGTCATATTTTCACCGATTATTTAATTAAAACTTTATTTGAATAAGTGCCTAAATCTAGTGTTTGAGTTTGAGGAAGAGCCGGCGCATTCCCACTTGGAGACGGAGACACAGATCCAGCAATTTGTCCGCCGTCTGTGGTCAACAAAGGAGCTCCTGAAACGCCACCATTTGAAGCAACAACAGGTTGCGTTGTACAAACAATTCCTTTATTTGCGTCATCTCCTCCTAGTTTGATATATCCCACATCTGAAGGTTCAAAAACAATGTCTCCATTCGATTTTATTGTTATAGAAGCCCACTTTTTTGAATCGCTATTTTGAGTTTTTATTTTATTGGGCATTAATTCTTGATTGGGATCATTATATAGATCTGAAAGATCAAAGCTTCCTGCAGTATATTCTACATCTTCTTCTGAATATCCTGTTACCAATATTTGTACGTCTGATCTTGCAAAGATTCTTACTTTATCTGATTTAATTATTATTCCAGCATCACCGTCAGGAGAATCTGAAACGGAAGGCGTTTTTGAAGAATTTTTAGAGGTTAATGATAAAATTTCATCTACTTTTGTGTTTTGTGAAATGTAGATTCTACTTCTATCATTAATAAAATCAGGATCTCCTTCATTTAAAAATGAGCTGACGGAAGTTTTATCTTTTGCTAATTCTTCATTACCTTGATGGTTGATAACTTTTTGACCTGCAGTTTCAGGTTTTTGTCCTCTGCCGGCGACGATATCAATGGATCCTGCATTTTTTTTAGATAAGTTTTGATTTGTGTTATCTACTGAAAAAGAAAAGTTTTCTTCTATATCACTAGGCGTATAAGATGCTACTGACCCTACCCTATCGCGACCTAAGACAATTAACGTATTATTGCTTCCTTCTAAAGCAATATCTCCCGGTCTTTTTCTAAATCTAGGAACTGATTCATAAACTGAAAGCTTTGCTGCATCAGAATCAGATAAAACTTTTTCATATTGATCGCTATCTCCAGATATTATAGCTGTTTCTGGAGAAACTATCGGCGTTTCTCCCTCAATTATTTCTTTATAAATTCCATTTTTAAAATGATATCTGGGTTTTTTTATTAATTCTTGATGTTTTGAACGAGCGTCTGATCCTTCTTCAGAAACTAAAAAAGTATTTTCAAATTCTCTAGGAGGATGTGCATGATTAACATCATCCATGTGACCAGGTCCAACGATAGAACAAACCCAATATCCTAGATTTTGAACTTCAGTCAAAGATTCAAACATAACCCATACATGTTCTCCTGGTTTACATGGCATAGACAAAGCCGATGGAAACATAGGATATAAAAACATTATGTTGCTATCTGAAGCTGTTTTATTCCCTAATCTAGAATTAAAAACTGGTTTTGCTAAAATGGCGTTTCTTGGTAATGAAGAAATAATAGCGTATTTCTTATTTCTTATTCTTCCAAAGGTGTTTTCTAATTCTATTATTTTTGAATCATCTATTATGTTAGGATCGAATATTGTTTCTAATACGACCCACCTTTGAAAGACCGGGGGTAGATTTATTTCATTTTTATTTCTAGAATTATAAATGGTATCTAAGTAATTGTTTCTATTGTAGTATCCTTCCGCAATTTCTGTAGAATGTTTTGTAGACATATCAATTTCTTATTTTATCGAATAAATCTTCTGGATTTATTGTGTCAGCGGCGGCTTCTGCTCGAGCGACAAGTTCAGCAAGCTTGATCAATTGTTCATTTGCTTTGCTCATTCTTTCGATGTATGAAGAAATAGTTCTACCATGAACTGCATGTTCTGTGCTCTTATCTTGAACTATCATCACTAATTTAGTGAACATGATGTATGCATTTTGACGATCACAAATTGCATTTTCATATATTTCTTTCCACAACTGTTTCTTTTTATCATTGATAGATTCAATCTGATTTAAAAGACCGCTGAAGTCTTTTATTCGATCTTTTATGCTTCTGTCAGAAACATCAACAATCTCAAGTTGATCAACATCATCGTTCTGGTCTGACATGTGTTCTATTCCTCTAGATTTCCTTTAAAGAATTATTCAATAATTAGAAATTTGTTCCACTTTTAATTTATTGTAATGTTTTTTAATCGCCTGCATGGATGTTGTTAGCTGCTTAGGACTTAGACCAGATAGCTCTCTTATGTATAAGAGTATTGCACTCTTATTTAAGATGTCGATGTCGTTGACGTTTTCAAATATTGTTATAACAGAATTGATACAAAGTAGCTCATTTTCTACTTTTACTCTTGAACGTATTTCGTACATTATTTTCAATAGAGCTGCTGCATGTTCAGCATTCTCTAAAAAGAAATCCTGAGAAGGAATCATTCTTTTTTCTTCGATCGTCTGGACTTCTGAATTGCTTAATCCCTTCGGGTCATCTATGCTTACGTCTCGTTTTCCTCTCTGCGCTTTTTGTTTCGTTTTTATTATCAACCAATTTTTTGCGACGACATTGAAGTATGAGAATGCATTCGTTCCCATATCTGGATTGAATTTGTGAATTGTTTCGAAAAGAAAATTTACGCAATCATTTTTTAAATCTTCATACGTGTCATGAAGGCCGCTGAATTTGTGAATATTGATCAAATTTTCGACGAGCTTCTCAAATGCCGGCAGTATTTTTTCGACGTAAAGCTTTTCTCTAATTTTTCTATCAGAAGATTTTTGGAATTCCACAATTGCTTCCTGAGTTTCATTTGTGAAATAAAACTTTGGATTTTGAGGATCAGATTTCACTTCTTCATTCTTTTGTTTTCTGTTGTTTCTTTTTTTCTTTTCGATCACAATATTGTCCCATCTTCGTCTTCAGCTTTTTCAAATGGAATCATAACTTTATTTGCAATTAGCAGCATGGCTTCCCTAGAGTTTTTTACATCTTTTATCATCGTTGTAACTACCGGATCATCAAATAAAACAGGAGATTTAAGATGTTTTGATACGCTCTTATAGGACTCATCGATTATGTCTAAAGACTCTTCTACTTGAGTTCCTATTTCATCTAATTTCTCTACTAGCTTTAGAGACCTCTTAGTCACAGTAAATAAAGCAAATAGAGTAATGATGTTTGTTAAAAATAAAGCGTATATCATGCTGTTAAATAACTTGAAAGTTTTTCATCATACAGTTTTGAAATTGCTGAATGGCTGTAGTTTTCTATGATTTTCTTTGACCCTTCTTCTGCCCATTGTTTGGGTGCAGTTGCTGCACTTCTAAATTTTAAAACTTTCTTTTTAAAATCAGATTCAACAACTTCGGCCCATTTAGAATTTTTCATGAATATTTTATCATCGACTCTGCTGTGATGAATTTCTCTTAATTCATAATCAACTCCAATAAACTTAACATGTTTCATAAACTCTAGATGTCCTGACCAGTTGGTTGCAATAACCGGTAAAGATGACGCTGCGGCTTCTAGAATTGGTAATCCATATCCTTCTCCTCTAGTAAGAGATACTAAAGCTTTGATTTTTGGATGACGATAGATTGCAGAAACATCTTCATCACTCATGTCTCCATGTAACAAATAAAATTTTGGAAACTGAGTTTTTCTAACTTCTTTTAATAATCCTTCAAGGTTTCTTAGGATTATGTTTCTGTCTATCTTTGTATTTCTTCCTGAATTTGTTTTTATGATGATTCCAACATCTTCATCTTTAGAAAATGTTTCGCATAACCATTTGATAGTAAAAAGAAGGTTTTTTCTATCATTAAATGGATTGTTTCCCGTCATCTGGCCGAACAAAAAAAAGTTAAATGATGTTTCAATTCCAGGCAATTCAATTTCTTTTTTTGTTGATAAAATTTCTTCACAAAAAGATTCTGGTATTATATGTGTGGGGACCTGTAGTTCTGCTGCATTGTTTAAACTTGACAAAGCATGAGCAGATGGAACTACAACACACGACATTTTATTACAATCTAAAACCCAGCTGGGATTTGCTACATCGGTTTCTACAGAAGCAGTTATTCCGATGTTCGTTTTACAAAGAGTTGAATCCCATTCATTTGGAAGCTGAAGCTGAAATGAAACATCAGCTTTGTAATCAGGCCCGACTGTTCGTTCCATGATCTTTGAAACTAGTCCTTCATCTTTATTTCTATCTAAAATCCATGGTGTGTCGCCCCACGGAGTTAATAAAAACTTAACATCAATGTCATTTCTAGACAACAACCATTTTGCAACTTGCCGACTATGAACGCCATACCCTGATTGAGTTAAAGCTGGACCTCTAAAGATAACTTTTTTCATTTTTCCTCAAATCTTTGTAATTTCCCAACTCTTATGATCTTTTTTCCAATTTTCTGACAAGCTTGTAAGAGTCCTGTCCCACTCGGCAATGACATTATCAATGTTATAGTTTTTTTGTGCATGCTCTAATGCACGAGCTCCGATTTGTTTTCTCTTTTCGGGACCCCATTCATACATTTTCATGAAAGCATTCGTTAATGAATCATGAGTAACATAATCTTCATATATGAAAGGAACAAGCTGGTTTCCAACCAGCGAGCTAGCGTCAGGATTTAACCCAATTCCAAATTGTTCTCCTGTTTCGTGATCTTCTACTTGCCTTGTTAACCCCCCTGTTTTAATTGCAATTATTGGCTTTCCACACATCATCGCTTCAAGAGTAGAAAGGCCAAATCCTTCATTGCAGCTTCTGTTGACGACGGTGTCAACACAGTTATAGAGTTTGTTCATGTCTTGAAATTCTATGCGATTCTTTGAAAATACGACTGAATCTTTTATGTTTAACATTTCAACGACATGATACAGGTTCGGTCCTTCTGGATCGAGAGGTTCTGTATGCATCAGCAACGTTGCTTTTGAGTGTCCATGTTTTTCTTTTAATTGATCTATGAATTTTTTCCAAGAAACAAGAATATCGGATGGCATTTTTCTTCTTGCGTTTCTTGAAACGAATAAAGCCGTAAAATGATCAGCTTTGTTGCTTCCTAACAACGATGCTTTATACTTCTTTTGTTCTTCTTCTGAAATTGGGTGGTAAATTTCTTTAGGAATTGCATGAGGAATATAATTTGTTTTTTCTGGGAATCTAGACTTCAACATGTCGTATGTCGGCCAGTTGATGCAATTAATCAAATCTGTTGATTCGTATAATACTTTGTTAAAGTCTGGCCATGGGTAATTGTCCCATAGATGATTGTAAACTATTGGACAAACTTGATGAATTTCGTCTTCCATTTCCCAAACCCAGATAAAAAATCTGGGATCTGTAAACAAAAGCAAAACATCAGGTTTTTCTGTTGCCAACACTTGACGTAGCATGTTTCTATCTCCAAAACCGTTTGTCGGTTTGATGATAAAATCATCATTAACTACGACGGTTCTATAATCTTCATGTTTAACAGCGCCACCAAAACACTTAAACTTCCATTTTCCAGTGGCGATTAACCCATGAATTAACCATCTAGCTTGCGTTCCAACTCCGCTTGAACTTAGCGGATGATCGGAAAGCATTAATATAGTTTTTTTCTGCATGTCGTTATATTACTAACTTTTGAAAAATTTGTAATATTTTAAGTGCAGTGTTCACTATTTTTAAATTCACACCACGTGCATGCATCACGATTTTTTAGAGTAATACCTCTCTTTACTGAGGTGATCATATTGCTAACTACTTTAAGAGATCGTTTGATAGGAACTTCCCCAAGAGAAACTGAAAATAACTCGCAGTGATCACCAGGTTTGGCGGTTTTCTTAAGAAGAATGAATCCACAACGTACATTTTTGAATGGAACATCAGGATGTTTTTGACACCAATAGTTCTTATAAAGAGCAAGTTGAGCCTTGACCATTTCATCGCTACGTTTTTCTCGAAACCATCCGCGCGCTGTAGTTTTCCAGTCTAAGATCCAGTGCAATATTTCTCCACGCTTACCTTTTGATTTAATGACGCCATCGATGAAGCCTTTAAAAGCGTGAGGATGGTTTTCAACTGCCTCATAGAGTTGGTGCTCTGCATCGACGACTTCCCACTCTGGGAATGTATCATCAAGAAATTTAGGAACCTCTGAAAGAATAGTTTGGACTTCGGCTTTAGCTTTTTCTAAAGCTTGCCGGCTATAATCTGGATTCCCTTCATGTTTTGCCCAAGCTTTATCCACATGCTCAAAAGCAATTTCCGGCTTCATTTCTCGTGTAAGCAAATAGTGTTCACACGAAGCGTGAATTGCAGTGCCAAAATCTAATACAGGAGATGGTTTTGAAAGATCAATTTTTTTGATATGGACTAAGTTGTGACGATAAGAACACTCTTTCCACAACTTTACTTCTGAAAATGAAATGTGAGGTTTTCCAGTCGGTAAAACGTCAAATGTTTTTTGGTCTTGCATTTACTAAACATCATATAACTAATTAGCTTTTTATTCAAGCTTATGTTTGTTCTATGAACTCAAACAATTTTTTATAACATGATTCATATTTGCTAACATGATAATTTCTTGACAATGAAAAACATTCTTCAGATGATTTTTGATATAGTTGTTCATTTTTTAAAATAATCATCAATTTTTGTTTTAATTCATCAAAGTCTTTACAACAAAATTCTGATAATAATTCTGAATTTTTTACTGTTTCAACATATGAATCATAAGGAGAAAAAAGAACAGGTATTCCAAAAGAGTACGCGTTCATCATTTTGTTATGAGGTTTAATTTTTAAATTTTGATTTTGTGTGTTTTCGTTATAGATAATCTTTAAGTCTAACTCTATTGTATGCAAGATATTATTATGATAATTGGGATTTGCTTGGTACCACCCTAATCCTAACACATTTATTAAACTAATAAGATCTTGATTTCGGTCTAACTGTTTTTGCACCCCAAGATAACCAATTTTTTTTATGAAAGTTGATTTTTTTCTAATTTGATTAAAATTATCATCAAAATTTGAATGCAAATGGTTGATTTTTAGTCTATTCCTGTAACCCCTATATTCTAAAATTGTATTAGAAAAATCAGTGTCATACAACACGGCATCAGCAGTTTCGACCCATGTTTTTGTTTTTGTTTCTGAAAAATCATCAGATATATCAAGAATGATTTTGCCACATTTTTCTTTACTAAGAAAAATAGTGTTATCATCAAACCCTGTTTTTATAAAAATGTAACAGTCATCTTTATTTGCTGACTTTAAAGATTCTTTAATATTGTTTTGCCCAAATACCCATTTTGCTTCTCTTTTTTTTTCAGCAATCATGAATTTAACAAGCATTCCTGCTCGAAGCCAAGCAGTTCCTGCGCCGTTATCAATTGTGCAAAAAGTATATTTCATAGTATGCGTATATCAACCTTTAGGCTTCTTTGAAATTGCTCTGCCGACCAATTTTTCCCAATCTCGTTGAGGTCGAACCTCCATGTTCTTGTGCCAAGCTCCATTCATTACTTTTGGATCAACACCAAGCGTCTTTGCAATGCTAATCAAGGCGTTGATGTCCTTGACGAAGCAGCTTCCTCCAAACCCAAATGCAGGTTCACCTGTGTCATCAGCAGGCATAGGACCTGGTACTTTCCAATGCGAATTACCTAAGCGCTTGTCTAACGTGGCATATTCTATTACTTTGTCATAGTCGATGTTTGCTCCTGAAGAGTCCAAAGCTTGACAAATTTGATAAAACTCGTTAGCAAGAGCGACCTTCACTGCTAGATGAATGTTGGTTACATACTTTACCATTTCAGCAGTGGTGCTTGATGTTTTAATGATTGGAACGTTCGGAAACGCTGATTCAAAAACTTGCTTAACTTTATTAATCCAAGGACGAGGGCCTCCAAGGATAATTCTGTTTTGATTTCGCATATCATCAACAGCATTTGCTTCTGTTAAGAACTCAGGATTAAAAATAACTTTCAATCCTGTTTCAGAGAACTTTCTATTCCACATCTCGATTGACCCTGGTGGGACTGTTGATTTAACTACAGCAATTCTTTCTCCAGGAACTTCTGATAATTCTTTCAAAGCTCCTTCTACGATGCTGAGATCTGCAGATCCATCATCATACATAGGTGTAGGAAGGCACACAAAATAAACTTTAGAAAATCCTGGTGTTGCACCTTCCTCATTATCGTGAATTAATTCTGCGATAGAACCAGGGTAACCAGCGACTGGGTCTCCATGGCTTGGAAGAGCTCCAACAGCGTACTTACCTGCTTTGTCATAAGCATAGACGTCGAATCCACGCTCTGAAAAAACAGTCGTTAATGACCCGCCGACAAATCCTTGTCCAATTACTGCTATCGATTTCTTTTTCATATGCTAAAAATAAAAGAATGATTTGAATATGTTCAAACTTAGATCATAGTTCAACCCAGTCTTCTTGTGTCGCTGTTTCTGGGCGGATTGGATTCTTCAACCAATTGCCTTTTTCATCTAATGGTTTTTCAAACCCTATCGGTTTTGCAACAATTTCTATTGAATTAGGTTTAGTTAAATCATAATCAAATGCATTGATGTAATCATAATACTTCCATCCTGTTTCATCTTTTGCTTGCCAATATTTTCCGTATCGACGGTTTCCTCTGACCCTTCCTTGCGTTCCTCTTGGATCAGTATAAATTGCAATCGCTTGTGGAATAGAACTTAATGCCGTGACATATCTGGGGATTTTTTCTTCTGATATCAATTTATTGACTTTGTATCTCATTTCATTTTCTGAATCCATACCTCCTTCATGATTGATGTTTTTTTCGTGCCAAGGAGCAATTTGTTCTATTACTTTTCTGCTGTATAATGCATCAGCTGCAGGTGAGATTGGGTCTCTTGAAATGTTTGCAAAGAAGGTATTTCTTGAAAAAACAGGAGATCTATCTTCTGGGAATCTATAAATTTTATGAGATGAATGTGTAATAGCTCTTTGAGCATCAAGCAAAAAACTTCCGATGACGTCTAGGTTTTTTTCATAAAAATTGATGACATCATGTAACCAGCAGTCTAGAACAAACTGTGTATCGCCTTGCAACATGCACACATAATCTCCTGTTGCCTTAGAAACTATTGTATTTAATCCTATGGCAAATTCATTTGCAAAATTTCTTTCAATTTTTCTAATGACAGTGATCCCTCGGGTCTCAAGGTCATGAAGATATTCTGTTGTTCCTTGTTCAACTGATGCGTTATCGACGACAATTATTTCTTTATTTTCATAATCTTTCGTTGTGTCGAGGAGCGACTCTAAACAGCTTTTGAAGTAGAATAATCTGTTACAGTTAACAATTCCAAAAGTAACTTTTTTCATTTTGATGATTCTATAATTTCTTTTAAAATTGTTTTTAAGTTTTTTGTCATTTTCCAATTTGGATAGTGGGCTTTAAATTTATCCATATTGGAAATATAACAAATGTGATCTCCTATTCTTGCAGAATCTGTCAACTTGTAGTTCAAGGTATATCCGACATCATCTAGCTCTTTTATTATTTCTAAAATTGATGCGCTGTTTTCTCTACAGCCTCCGATGTTATAGACTTCTCCTGGACGTGGCGATTTTAGAAATTCATAAAAAGCTGTACAAACATCATAAGAATGGATTTGATCTCTAACTTGTTTTCCTTTATATCCGTAAATCGTATAGTGTTTCCCTTGTACAGCACATTTTACGATATAGTTTAAAAATCCATGCAATTCCACACCAGTTTGTTGAGGACCGGTCAAACATCCTCCTCTAAATATGCCGATGGGCATGTTAAAATATCTCGCATATTCTTGCGCTAAAAGATCTCCAGCTGTTTTTGATACGCCGAACAGGGAATGAGTCGTTTGATCAATCGACATTGTTTCATCAATCCCATTTTCATACTTAGAAGATGCGTAGTCATAACGCATTTCTTTCTCTACTAAATCAAGTTTATTTGGTGTATCACCATAAACCTTGTTCGTACTAACATGAATCATAGGAGATTCTGGGCATGTCTGGCGTACTGCTTCTAAAATATTCAAAGTTCCCGTAGCGTTAGTATGAAAATCTTCATGAGGTATTTTTGCAGCAAGGTCATGAGATGGTTGTGCAGCTGAGTGTATGATGTAAGTAGGATTATAGGTTTTAAAGATTTCTAGTATGCCTGATTGATCCCTAATGTCACAATTATGATGAATATAGTTTTTATGTTTACACAATTCTGAGGCTACAAAAGACGTATCACCATGATCGCCAAAAAAATATTTTCTCATGTTGTTATCAATGCCAACAACAACGTTATTATGATTTAAAAAATACTTAGTTACCTCTGATCCTATTAGACCAGAAGCGCCGGTGACTAAAATAGTTTTCATTTAATTATAGTTTAGTTATAAACCCGGTAATGCTAGCATTATAAGGCTTTTTAGAGTTATTAGAAATAATGTTTTTGCTCCAAATTATTTTTGCTGTGTTAACTGATCTTTTTATTTCGTTATAAGAAGACGAAGAAATATAAGCGCTATGAAAATCTTTATTTTTTATAATCGATTCAAATAATTCATAAGTTGATAATTGATTTTCAATATTATGAGCAGGATAAAGACTTTTAATGCTAGTGTGCATATCTTCCATTATAAACAAACCATTCTTTTTTATTTTTGGCCAAAAGACTTCTAGAGCATTTTGTTGTTGTTTCATTGTATGACCTCCATCATCTATAACAACATCAAATTCTCCTAATTTTTCTGATAACAATTTTAATTCATCTTTAAAATCGCAATTTGCGATATGCATCGTAACATTTTTTAAATCAGATAAATCTGTTTTATTGATGTCTATACAATGTAGTTCTGCATTTGGAAAATACTCTCTCCACATTTTAATGCTTGCACCTTTATAAACTCCTATTTCTAGGAACTTAATTGGTTCATATCTTAAATGAGATAAAATTTCATCATAGTGATGAAGGAAAAAATGAGTTGTTTTATCTGTTTGATGTTTTAAACCTATGTTAAATAAATCATTTTTCATGAAATTTTATCTTTAGTATTGAAGTATATTTGATTGTATATCAAACGTTTTATTATTTATAATTTGTTGAACTCTATTGATCATAAAATCTAATGTTAGACTATTTTGGATCAATTTAACATTATTTTCAATAGGTTTTCTATTTTCAATTTTTAACAAAAAATCAATTTTTTGTTCCATCGTTTCATAAAATAAATCTTCTTCCATAGAACAATAATGAATATTTTCTTCACAAGGCCAAGGAGTATGTTGCTGCCGTAATGATAAAACGCATTTTTCGAAAACCATGCATTCATAAAATTTTCGAGAAGACAATCCCACGCCGGGTAAATCAACGCAAATTTTGCTTCTTCTCATTAAAGAATAAAATTGATCAGCTGGCAACGATTCATCAAATAAAGCAAATTTAATGTCTAGTCTTTTATCACGAATTTCTAATAATTTTTTATAGCCTAAAATAGAGGATCCTGACCACCACTTTTTTATATCTCTATTTTTTGGCCAGCAGTATGGTCTATTTTTTGAATGCTTCATTCCACCAGCGTAAAAAACGTCTATATCTTGTTCAACTAGAGGAAATTTTTGTTTTGACTCAAAAACTTTTCCTGGGTCATTGCTGAATATTCCTATTGGATAAACATCTTCTTTGAAAGGATAAAACTGGTTATACTCTGGATTACGATTGACTTGTGATTTTAAAATGATCATGTCATGTGGTTTATAGAGTTGTTGAATTTCAAACAGTGTAGACCAAACAATCTTACAATCGCTTGGAGTTCCTCCGCTACCATCATCAGTGTCCAATAAAACTAAAAGTTTTTTATTGTCTTTTTCACATATAAAAGAAGAAAAATTTCTACCTAATTTTTCAGTCGACATTCTTTGATCATAAACGGCATCTTTTGAAAGATTTTTGTTAAAAAATTCATTTTGAAAAATTTGAACATGATCCCTGTTGTTTTTCCCAAAATAAGTTATCATACAATTTCCATTGAAGCTAAACGCAAAGCTGAACCTATCACCTGATGCATATCATAATATTGATAATCAGCTAATCTTCCTCCGAAGATTACAGATGTTTCTTTTTGTTTCAACTTTTCATAATTTGAATAAATCGTTGAATTTTTGATATCATTAATCGGATAATAAGGAGTTGAATTTTCATTCCATTCTTGAGGATACTCCTTTGTAAAAATTGTTTTTGAAAATGATTTACCTGTCAAGAAATGTTTGTGTTCAGTTATCCTAGTCCATGGTATGTCAAATTCTGTATAATTTATAATTGCATTACCTTGAAAATCTCCATCAACTTCAAAATTTTCAAATTTTAAAGTTCTATAATCTAATTTTCCAAAAAAATAATCATAAAACTGATCTATTTTACCAGTGTATACGATTTTATTTGCCATCTTTGAATATTTTTCTTTTTTTAAGAAAAAATCAACTCCAAGTTCTATATGACATCCATCCAACATATTTTCAAAAATTTGTGTGTATCCATTTACCGGTATTCCTTGATAAGGATCGTTGAAGTAGTTATCATCAAACGTAAGTCGTATTGGTAAACGTTTGATGATGAATGAAGGTAAATCTTTGGGTTCTTTCATCCATTGTTTTTTTGTATATCCGTATATGAATTTTTCATATACTTCTTGTCCAACTTGTGAAAGTATCCACTCTTCCAAATTTCTTGGTTTATCACATTTTATCTTTACTTCATTTAGCTTTTTTTTTGCTTCTTCAGGAGTCGTTACTCCCCAAAGTTGGTACAATGTAAAAAGGTTAATTGGGAATGAGTAGATATTGTTTCCGTATTTAACTTTTGGTCTATGAATAAAGTTATTAAATTCAGTAAATTGATTTATAAAATTCCATATTTTTAAATTTGAAGTATGAAATATATGTGGTCCGTAAACATGAACATCTATACCGTGTTTTTTTTCGGTATAACAATTTCCTCCAATATGGCTTCTTTGATCAATGATCAGAACACTTTTTTTATGTTTTTTCATCTCATGAGCAAATACTGAACCGAAAAGGCCGGCTCCTACTATAAGGTAATCAAACTTTTTCATTAAACATCATATCCTAAAGAAGTTGCCCAAGGAGATAACATTTTTACTTTTTGATCTTTATTTAATTTTTCTAAATATCCAAATGGGTATTTATCATAATAAACATCTTTATAGGTTTTGTTTGTTTTACCTAAAAATAAAGTCTTCCACATTCTTTCAAGACAATGAGCTTCAATTGGATTTGATGAGTGAGAAACTAATTGTTTTAATAAACTCCACTGTTCCAAAGATAGGTTATGAAACAGTTTTCCTTTTACTAAAAATTGTGCGCCTTGAGCAAACTCAAAAGTTTCAGGAGAGCTTCCTTCACCAAAAACCTTTTCATATAGGTAACCTACTGGGAATCCTTGTCTGCGACTAGCAGGTAACCCGTTCATGTCTTGTAACAATTCAAAATTTAATGAAAAATAATCGTTGTGTGAATATTTTTCATAGTTTTTTATGACTTCTTTTATTATTCCTTTTGGATTTTCATGATCAAAAGGATTTCCTTGTAAAAACATATAATGATCATCAACATTTTGATAGTTTTCTATAATGTGATGAATATACGTATGAGCTTCTCTTCCTAAATTTGGAAGTAAATTTT
>Ga0172376_10004425_pt1 | contig 16063 bp, 19 predicted proteins | sample Lak35m_FD_121114 | JGI IMG/M metagenome (GOLD analysis project Ga0172376, IMG submission 121114) | Freshwater microbial communities from Kabuno Bay, South-Kivu, Congo - kab_092012_35m | ecosystem: Environmental > Aquatic > Freshwater > Lake | place: Democratic Republic of the Congo: South-Kivu... | reverse complement strand
TCCGTACCTGCGGCTCCGGCCCGCCTCAGGCCAGGCGGCTCCGCGTCTGCTCTCAGCTATCTTCCACATTAACATGACTTCCCCGTTCCGATCAGATTGAACTTCCGCACGTCAATCTTGGTACATCGATTTCGTCGCAGGACTGGGAAAGTCCCTTCGTATTCGGTCAACCTGCCCCGCTACGTCAGGCGCTAGACTCCCCGAACGGAGGCACACATGGACACGCCCCTTGTCACGCGCGACCCCGAAGTCATGAGCGGAGCGCTCTGCTTCGCGGGCACCCGCGTGCCCGTGAAGAACCTGTTTGACTACCTGGAAGGTTCTTCTTCGCTTGAGGACTTTCTGGAAGACTTCCCGAGCGTGAGCCGGGAGCGTGCGGTAGCTGTGCTTGAAGTCGCCCGCGAGCGCTTGGCTGCCGATGCGCCTGCTGCTTGATGAGTGCGTTCCGGCGCGCCTGAAGAAGGCGTTGTCGCGCCATGAGGTATCAACCGTCGTTCTCCAGGGGTGGCCTGGCGTCAAGAACGGCAAGCTTCTGTCGCTCGCCGCAGCGAGCTTCGGCGCGTTCGTCACCGTCGACAAGAACCTGCCGTATCAGCAGAACCAGTCGAGCCTGCCACTCGCCGTGCTCGTTCTTGACGCGGCGTCCAACGAACTCCCCGCTCTGCTGGAACTTGTCCCCGCTCTGGAGAAGGCACTCGTCAATCTCAAGCCCTGCACGTATGTGCTGGTTCGCTGAGGCTGACCTGCCCCCCGGCCGTACCAATCTGAAGCAGCAGGCGTCCGCTCGCCGGCCTGTGCGCCCTCCAGGCCACCCGGATCAGTGCTGAAATCAGGCTTTCCTTCCTGCCTCACCGCCCACACTCCCATTCCCCCATGACCCAAGACCCGCTCATCACCGGCTGGGGCCACACGCCCTTCGGCAAGCTCGACGCCGTCGATCTCGAGCAACTGATCCGTGACGCCGCCCTGCCCGCACTCGACAGCGCGGGGCTGGAGCCGGAAGAAATCGACGGCCTCTTCGTCGGCCACTTCAACGCCGGCTTCGTGCCGCAGGACTTCACCGCCGCGCTGCCGGCAGTGGCCATCCCCGCCTTCCGCCACACCCCGGCCGTGCGCTGCGAGAACGCCTGTGCCACGGGCTCGGCGGCCATCTGGACAGCCGTGGACGCGCTGAAGTCAGGCCGCATGAAGCGGGCGCTGGTCATCGGCATGGAAAAGATGAACGGCCTGCCCACGCCGCAGGTCTCGGCGACGCTGCTGCGCTGCTCCTACGTGAAGGAGGAGTCGGGCGACCCGGCGGGCTTTGCTGGCGTGTTCGGGCAGATCGCCACCGAGTACGGGCGCCGCCACGGTGACCCGTCAGACGCCATGGCCGCCATCGCGGCGAAGAACCACGCCCACGGCATGGCCAACCCGTACGCGCACATGCGGCGCGACTTCGGCTTCGACTTCTGCCGCACGCCCTCGGAGAAGAACCCCTTCGTGGCGGGGCCGCTGAAGCGCTCGGACTGCTCGCTGGTGTCCGACGGCGCCGCGGCGCTGGTGCTGAGCATGGAGCCCAGCCCGCGCGCCAAGGTGCCGCCCATCCGCTGGCGCTCGCGCACCCAGCTCAACGACTTCATGCCCATGTCGCGGCGCGACCCCACCTGGTTCGAGGGCTCGGCCCAGGCCTGGCAACGGGGCCTGGACGCGGCCGGTGCGAAGCTGTCGGACCTGAGCTTCATCGAGCTCCACGACTGCTTCACCATCGCCGAACTGCTGCACTACGAGGCCATGGGCCTGGCCCCCCGCGGCCAGGGCGCGCGGCCCGCGCTGGACGGCAGCACGCGCAAGGCCGGCGCGCTGCCCGTCAACCCGTCAGGCGGCCTGAAGTCCAAGGGCCACCCCATCGGCGCCACGGGCGTGTCGCAGCACGTGATGGCCGCCATGCAGTTGTCCCGCACGGCGGGGGACATGCAGGTAGAGGGCGCCCAACTCGGTGCCGTCTTCAACATGGGCGGCTCGGCCGTGGCCAACTACCTGAGCGTGCTGGAAGCGGCTTGAGGAGCTGTTGACGGGCCGCCACTCGCTTGACAGAAACTATGCCCGACCGCGATGAGCGGCGATATGCTTCTTCGGTACACAGATCATGCGTTGGCTCGCATGGCCGACAGAGGCGTCAGCAAAGCTCAGGTCGAGTCCGTCGTGGGCAGACCATGGCGCACTCTGCCAGCGCAACAAGGCCGCGAAGAGCGCCAGGGTATGTTCGAGCGCGACGGCAGACCCATGCTGCTTCGAGTGATCCTGGAGCAAGGGGAAGTGGTGAGCGTGATCACGGTGATCGCAACGAGCAGGCTCTCGAAGTACGGAGTGAACTTGCCATGAAGATCGAGTACGACCCGCAGGCTGACGCCATGTACATCCGGCTGGGCGCCGGGCCCGTGGCAGACAGCGACGAGGTGCGGCCGGGCGTGGTGCTGGACTTCGACGAGCAGGGACGGGTGATCGGCATTGAGATGTTGAGCGCCAGCAAGCAGGTGGGCAACCCGCGCGAGATGGCGTTCGAGGTCCTTGGCGCCACGCAGCACTGAGGAAAGCGTTGCATCCCGCCCAGACCGCCAACCTCGCCCTGCTGCTCACCCAGACGGCAAAGCTCTTTCCTGACCGGGCCGGCCTGATCCAGGGCGACACGAGCTGGACCTGGGGCGAGATCGAGCAGCGTGTGGCGGCCATGACCGCAGCGCTGCGCGCGCTGGGCCTTCAAAAAGGCGACCGCCTCCTCGTGCACTCGCGCAACCACCGCGCGATGTTCGAGAGCTGCTGGGCGGCCTTCCGCTTGGGCTGCGTGTGGGTGCCGACCAACTTCCGCCTGGCGCCGCCTGAGGTGGCCTATCTCGCCGCGTCCAGCGGGGCGGTGGCCATGATCGCGGAGGATGTGTTTCCCGCCCATGTGGACGCTGCGCGCGACGCCTCGCCCGCGCTGCGACACGTCATCGCCATAGGCAGGCCGCGCGAAGGTGAGCTGGCGTACGACGGCCTGCTGGCAACACACCGGATGGCGCCACGCGCTGCGGCCGAAGCCGCCACCAACGCCACTGCGGACGCGATGTCGGACGCAGCCGACGTGGACGCCCCGAGCGGATGCCTGGCCGACGCAGTGGCACAGGCGGACGCCACGCGCGCAGCCATCACCGCGGCGGCCCTGGCTCCGGCCAGCGCCCACGAAGTGGTCACCCACGACGACCCGCTGTGGTTCTTCTATACCTCGGGCACCACGGGCCGGCCCAAGGCCGGCATCCTCACGCACGGGCAGATGGCCTTCGTGGTGACCAACCACCTGGCCGACCTGATCCCCGGCACCGACGAGAGCGACTGCTCCATCGCCGTGGCGCCGCTGTCCCATGGCGCAGGCATCCACGCCTTGTTGAACGTGGCGCGCGGCGCACCCACCGTGCTGCTGGAAGGCGAGAAGATGGACCCGGCCATCGTGTGGGCGCTGATCGAACGCCACCGGGTCACCAACCTCTTCACCGTGCCCACCATCGTGAAGCTGCTGGTGGAGCACCCGGCGGTGGACGAGTTCGATCATTCATCGCTGAAGTTCCTGATCTATGCCGGTGCGCCCATGTACCGCGCCGACCAGCAGCTGGCCCTGCGCAAGCTCGGCCCCGTGCTGGTGCAGTACTTCGGTCTCGGCGAGGTGACGGGCTGCATCACCGCGCTGCCGCGCCACATGCACCACGTCGACGACGATCATCCTGATGCGAACGTGGGCGCCTGCGGGCGGCCGCGCACGGGCATGGAGGTGGCGGTGCTGGACGCTTCAGGAGTGCCCCTGCTCGTGGGCGAGATCGGCGAGATCTGCTGCCGCGGCCCGGCCGTGTTTGCCGGCTACCACGATAACCCCGAGGCCACGGCCAAGGCGCTGCGTGGCGGCTGGTTCCACACCGGCGACCTGGGGCGGCTGGACGCGCGCGGCCTGCTTTACATCACCGGGCGCGAGTCCGACATGTACATCTCCGGCGGCTCCAACGTCTACCCGCGCGAGGTGGAGGAGGTGCTGCTCACCCACCCCGGCGTGGCCGAGGTGGCCATCGTGGGCCTGCCCGATGCGAAGTGGGGCGAGATCGGCGCCGCCGTGGTGGTGCGCCGCGCCGGCTTCGAAGCCCTGGACGAGGCCGCCCTGCTCGCCCACCTGGACGGCCGCAGCGCCCGCTACCGCTGGCCCCACCGCTGGCACTTCTGGGCCGAGTTGCCGAAGTCCGGCTACGGCAAGATTCTGAAGCGCGAGATCAAGGAGTGCTTGCTGACCGCCGAAGCGCCGTAACCACCGGGGCCACGCTCTGCCGCGGGCCCTCAGTCGACCCCGCAAATTGAACACGGCGTGTTCAATTTGCAAGGTCACTGCTGTCCGGCAAAAAGCTGAACAAATTCAACCTGAATCCGGCAGTTAACCCGTCGCCGGCAGCGCTGCCGGGGGCTTTGGCGGACCGATGACTGGCGCGATCCGGTCGCTGATGTACCGCAGCAGGAAGCGCCAGCGGTCCAGGCCCTGGAACTGCTCCGCAGCAGCCCTGACGTGCCGCAAGGCCGCACCGATATTGGCGATCAGCTTCTTCAGAGTGTCGGACCTGCCATGCAGCGGCGTCAGGTACAGCGTGGTCTGGTTGGCGTGGCTGGCCGCCTTGCCCACCGCGGCCAGCAACAGCGGGCGGCTGGTGATGGCTTCCAGCCGCCCGCCAGGGTTGGCTGCACGGCAATACCAACTCCACCAGTTGTAGACCAGCGCACAACTGCGCGCCACCGTCTGGCAGCGGTTGATGTCCTGCGTGGTGAAGCCCCGGAGTCCCCACTGGTTCTTCAGCTCGTCGAAGGCGTTCTCGGCGTCGGCCCGGTCGCGGTAGAGCTGCCCGATCGCCCCCAGCGGGTAGTCCAGGTCGGTGACGAATACCGCGTACTCCCACAGCCGATCGCCCTCGTGCACGCTGGGGCCGGCCAGATCCAGCTTGAGTTGCCTGCCGTCCACGCGGCGCTCGCGCGCGATGCCGCCGCGCACGCGCTGGCGCACGATGACGACCCGACGCTTGTTGCTCCAGCCTTGCAACTGCAGGCTCGCCTCGACCATCTGGCAGCCCTGGTTGTCGGGCCGGCTCCAGTCCTGGCGGCTGAACTGCTGGGCCACCAGGCGCTGCACGTTCTTGGTCTGGCGCAGCCTCAGCAGGTAGGGCTGCTTGCGCTCTTCCAGCGTCAGCAGGATGCCTTCGTTGCCGTAGCCCGAGTCGCCGCGCACCAAGGCTGGCGCCTTCTCACCCAGTTCGTCCAGCAGCCGCCCGAGCGCCGTCTTGGCATGCCCGCTGGTGTGCTGCTTGCCCGAGCTCACCTGCACGTCCAGCACCAGGCGCAGGTTGGCCACCAGGAACGTGTGCAGCACGTGGCTGGGCCGCATCGGCTTGCTCGGGTTGTAGCCGATCTCCGCGCCCTCCTGGCGCCCGTACAGCGGCTTGATGCTCGCGTCGATGTCCAGCACCCAGGGCCGGTCCAGCGCCTCGCGCACCGAGTGCATCAGGCTCGGTCGCAGCCACGCCGCGCTGGCCGTCTCGTCGATGCGCTCAAGCGCCCGACGCAGCGCGTCTTCGCTGACCACCTTGTCCATCCCCAGCGCCTGCGCGGCCACGGCGTCACCGCGCAGCGCGGTGATGTGCGCGTAGCGCCGGTGCCCGGCCAGCAGCCCCAGCATCAGCGTGCCCAGCACGTCGCGCTTGTCAGGGGCGTTGCCGCTGCGGTAGGCCAGTGGGCACTCCGACACCCAGCGCTCGAATACGCCAGTGGTGGCCAGGAACTCCGCGAAGAACACCAACTGGCCGTGCGGCGTGGCCGCCGCACCCTCGTCCCAGCGCACATGCATGCGCCCGCCCAGCGTGTCCACCACCTGCGCCGGCAAGTCCTCGCCAGCCCCTTGCCGCGCCACCAGCGCCTTGCGTCTTGCTTCACCCATCGGGTGAGTGTGCCAACACAACGCAAGTCCGTGCCAGCACTCGCGAATCAGGTCCTCGCTTCGCGGCAACTGCCGGATTTAGGATCAATCACTTGCACAACGAGGGTATTGTGGCTGCACCATCAGCTCGGCCGCCGAGCCGAAGCGCTGGATCAGCGTGACGGCATCGCCCTGGCCTTCGTCGCTCTCGAGACCCGCGTGATTCAGCAGATGCCGTTCGACCACCCGCTGCAGCACCGGCGTGACTGGCTCGGGCTGCGCGGCCAGCAGCACGCGCAGCGGGATCGGCAGCAGAAGTTGACCCACTCGCCCCCGCTGGCGTACCGGGACGTGGGGGATGACCTGGTCCGCCAGGTACGCAGCCGTCTGCGACATACGCCGCGCACCGCACGAGGGGCGGAAGCCGCGCCGCTTGCAGCTGCTCACTCCGATGGGGGATGCCGTTGAACGGTCGGCGGCCACCGGAGTGCCCGCATGAACCACGGCCGTGGCGTCGGCACGACCTGGGCGCGCTCATCGCCGGCGGCGTGAGACCAGGTGCGTCCTGCGTTCCGCGTCCCGAAGACGCCTGGCCGCTCAGACCGGCGGACCGGCGGGCACGAGGCGGCGCCGCGCAAAGCGCACCACGGTGACGCCCCGCCGCGCGTGGCGCGTCGACGGCATCACGAGCACGCAGTCGTCGTGCGGCGTCGTCACCGGCGCCCCGTCGTTGTCGCCGATCACGGTGCCCGCGCGCGCGATGCACTCCAAGCCCTGGAAGGGGCTGACGAAGCGGACGCGCTCGCTGCGTGCGACCACGCCGCCGCTGACCTCGAGCACGGGCGGGGCGTCGGCATCGGGCTGGCGCCATCCAACCAGGACCCGCGCCGCCTCGGCCGCATCGATCACGCCGGCCTCGACCAGGAACCGCGCACACAGGTCCTGTGCCACCTTCCGGCTTGCCGGATCGGCGTGATGGCCGCATTCGACCAGCAGCGAGCGGCTGTCGCCCGCCTGGTCATCGGGCCAGCCGAATCGGCCGAAGTCGCGCAGGCGCACGCCCTCGCCATGCCCGCTGTCGACGACCACGTGTGCCCCGCTGCGCAGCGCCAGCGCCAGGGCCAGGTTGCGGGGCTGCAGCCCGGTCAGCAGCAGCGGCGCGCAGGGCTCGTGCATGGAGTGCAGGTCCAGCAGCCAGTCGGCGCCCTCGACGAAGGGCCGCAGCGTTGCTGCACGCCGGCCTTCCAGGCTGGCGGCGGACGCCAGGCGCTCGGGCTGCCACTGGCGGTTCAGGTCTTCCTCGACGAAGCGCGAAGCGCCGGGCCGCGCCGGGTCCTGGCGGTCGAAGGCCGCCAGGTTGCACAGCGCGAGCGTCAGGCTACCCCGGCGCGGGCGCAGGCCCGCCTCCAGCAGGCCCTTCACGGCCCAGGCGCCGCACCATTCGTTGCCGTGCACGAGCGCGCACACCATCACGCGCCGGCCCGGCCGGCCGCTGTCGAAGACCCAGACCCCCTCGGTGCCGGTGTTGCCGGCGCGCCAGGCGCCGAGGTCCGGGCGCTCGAGCACGGCGCCGACGCTCACTGGGCCTCGATCCGGGCGAAGTCGACGATCCTGCGGAAGCGCTCGACCTCCTCGCGGACGAACCGCGGCCCCTCCAGGTCGGGGGTCATCGTCACCCCCGAGGCCTCGAGCTTGCTCACGATATCGCCCTGCCGAAGCACCTCGCGCAACTCGCGCTGGAGGCGCGAAACCACCGGGGCGGGCGTGCGGGCCGGTGCGAACAGGCCGAACCACACCCCGAGGTCGACCGCTGCGAAGCTCGGCGTCTCGGCCAGCGCCGGGATGTCCGGTGCGGCCACCGAGCGCTGCCGCGTGGTCAGGCCGATGGCCTTCATGCGCCCGTCGCGGATGTGCGGCAGCGCGCTCGAGAGGACGAACACCGCGAGGTCGACCTGCCCGCCCAGGACGTCTGTGACCATCGGGGCCGCACCGCGGTAGGGCACGTGGAGCATGTCCACCCCGCCCTCGCGCTTGATCAGTTCGCCGGCCAGGTGCAGCGGCGTGCCGATGCCGGATGTCGCGTAGCTGAGCTTGCCCGGCTGCTGCGCCAGCAGCGTTCGGAAGGTGTCCACATCGCGCACCGTCGTGCGCGGCCCGGCCACCAGCACCAGCGGTTGCGCCCCGATCATGCCCACCGCCGTCAGGTCCTTCAGCCCGTCGTAACGCGCCTGGCGCGTGATCAGTTGGTTGATGCCGACTTCGCTGGGTGATCCGAGCAGCAGGGTGTGGCCATCGGGCCGTGCCGCCGCCACCTTGGCCGCGCCCAGCGTGCCGCCGGCGCCCGCGACGTTCTCGACCACGATCTGCTGGCCCAGCCGGCGGGACAGCTCGGGGGCGACCGTGCGCGCGACGAGGTCGACGCTGCCGCCGGCGGAGTACCCCACCACCAGGGTGATCCGACTGGACGGGTAGGGCGCGTCCTGGGCGAGGGTGCTGCCCGCGCCAAGCGCGCTCAGCGCGGCCAGGCAGGCGATGAGAGTGCGACGGGAAAGGGACGCCATGGCGTGGGCTCCGGCAGGCACGGCAACAGCGCCGTGCCGTCATTCTTCAGAGCCCGGTGGCCCGGGCGCTTGCCGTTTCGGCAAGAACAATGGCCGGATCAGTCCTGCGACGTGAAGGCGTCCCAGACGCGCTGCAGTGCCGGGCTCGCGTGGCGTTTGCGCCTGAACAGCCGGATCCCGAAGCCGATGGCCAGACCCGGGTCGCTCCATGCCGCCAGATGCCCCGCCCTCAGATCCGCCGCCACCATCGACTGCGGCAGCCAGGCCACCCCCAGGCCACGCAGCACGTACTCGCGCAGCGAATCGACGGAATCGCAGCGCAGCAGCACCGGCAGTGCCGGCGCGCTGTCGAGATGGGCGAGGTGGTCCTCCAGGAGCCGGCCCAGCGCCTGCGCCGAGTCGTAGGCGAGCAGGCGGGCACGGGCCGGCGTCAGCGCGGGCACGCCCCCGGCGCTGGCGCGGACCACAGGCACCAGGCGGTCCTCGGCCACCCGGGCGCTGAGATAGCGTCGCCCGTCCAGGCGCAAGGCCAGCGCCGGGTGCTGGTAGCCGAGCATCAGGTCGGCCGCATCGCGCTCCAGCAGATCGCCCGCCTCGGCCATCAGGCGCGTCAGCACCTGCACCTGCGGTGGATCGGCCTGGCGCACGAGCCGGGCCAGGGCGTCGGCGACCACGCCATGGGCGAGGGCCCGCCCGGTGACGAGGCGCACCACGGCGGCGCCGGCGCCAGCCTGCAGCGCCAGGCGCAGGCGACCGACGTCGGCCGTGGCCGCGCGCGCGTGCTGGGCCAGCTGTTCCCCGGCGGGGGTGAGCTGCAGCGGCTGGCTGCCGGGCACGAACAGCGGCACGCCGAACCAGGCCTCGAGCGCGCGCACGCGGCGGCCGAAGGCCGGCGCCGTCACGTGCCGCAACTCGGCCGCGTGCTTGAAGCTGCGCGTGGCCGCCAGCGCCAGCCAGTCTTCGAGCCACTTGAACTGCATGCTGCTGTCGAGGTCAGGACGCACCCATTGTGGCGGCCCGGGCCGCGCGCCGGCACCCAGACGCTGGCAGGGCTGACCTTCGGCGTGAAGAACCCACCAGCGGCGGCCAGCCCTTCTCGCTGGAGATGTCGGGGCTGAAGACGCGCACCGCGGCCACCGTGCAACGGCTGCCGACGCGGGCGCGGTCTTCGCCGGCAAGACCATCACCGACGAGCTGCCCTGTTCGCGGACTGCGGCGTGTGTGCCCGGGGGGCCTGAACAGTTTCGCCGTTGTCAGCGCAGCCTGGGGGCGGAGTGTCCTTGACGGGCAGGTCAGCGCGGCTCACGTCGTGACGTCTTGCCTCGTCTGACGCGTCCGTCCCCGTGGCCGGGAATGAACCATCCGGACATTGCACTCGCCGACAACGGCGACCTCGGCGACCCGCTCTTGGACCTCGGGCTCCTGCGGCACCACCAGCGGGCGCAGCCTGGCGTTGGGTGCAAGGACGCCATGGAACCTGACGAGCGGCAGTCGCGGCCTGCAGGGCCGTCGCGCCAAGGCGGCTTGAGCTTGAGCTCCACCTGCCCGGCGGCGCGGAGTTGCACCCGTTCATCCGACAGCGCGGGGAGGGTGATGGAGCGCCAATCGGGCTGATGAGGCAACGGGTATCGGATTATTCGATGGACAATAACCTTGTGCGTACCGTCATCGGGACGCCGATCTTTCGACGCTACGCCGACGCGGTGTGGTGCGACGATGACCGCATGGCGTTCGTGGACTACATCGCGGCCCACCCTGAGGCCGGGGACGTGATCCCGGGAGCGGTGCCGCTGCGCAAGGTGCGCTGGTCTCGCGACGGCATGGGCAAACGCGGCGGCGTGAGGGTGATCTATTTCACGACCCAGGCCGATGGCACGGTAACCTTGTTGATCGTCTACCCCAAGTCTCGGACGGAGAGCCTTTCGCCCGCGTTCCTGCACGCGCTGCGCCAACTGATCAAGGAGTGACTTGATGCCCAAACCCCAAGACACCGAGATGAGCGCGTTCGAACGGGATTTGCTGGAATCCGTCGGACAGGCGCTGCGCGGTGAGCACGCCCACGTGACCTCTGGAGAAGCCATCGCCAGGCGCCATGGCGGACGGCCAGTGCAAGCCGTTCACAAGCAGCCCGTGACATTGCGCCTGGACCCTGAGGTGCTGGCGCAATGGCGAGCCAGCGGCAAGGGATGGCAGACACGAGCCGCCGAGGCTCTGCGCAAGGCCATGCCGCGCTGAGGCGGGTGAAGCCGACAGCAGGCGGATCGGGATCATCCCGATCATGGCCCGCTCGAGGATGGCCGCGATGATCTTCATCTCCCCGCCGCCGCAGTTCGGACCGAGCGCCATGTCGATGTCGGACACGCGCTCGAGCAGCCGCGCCCAGCTGATGCGGTTCGGCCGCGCCTGAAGACTCTCGGCCTTGCACTCGGCCTTGCACTCGGCAGCCGCTGTGCGCAGGTCGCCTGCGCCGCCGGCGTGAGGCGAGCCGGAGCGGCGCGTAGGCGAACGGGCCGCAGGCCCGTGCCCGCCCGCTGGCGAGCTGCACCACAGTGGGCCGGGCTCGCAGCACGGGGCACTTGCGCCCGACGGATGCCGGGCAACCCGGTTCGCAGGCATGATCGGTGCTCGGAGCCACCTTCTCTTCTGCCTGCAGGACATCGACCATGCCCCTGATCCACGACACCGCCCACGCCTTCATGCCCTATCCCGACGCCCCCGTGCCACGCGCCGGCACCGGTCCGCTGGCCGGGCTGACCTTCGGCGTGAAGGACCTGTTCGACGTGGCGGGTTACCCCACCAGCGGCGGCCAGCCTTTCGTGCTGGCGATGTCGGGGCTGAAGACGCGCACCGCGGCCACCGTGCAAAGGCTGCTCGATGCCGGTGCGGTCTTCGCCGGCAAGACCATCACCGACGAGCTGGCCTACTCGCTCAACGGCAGCAACGCGCACTTCGGTGCCCCGGTCAACGGCGGCGCGCCCGACCGCGTGACCGGCGGGTCTTCCTCGGGCTCGGCCTCGGCGGTGTCCAACGGGGTGGTGGACTTCGCGCTGGGCAGCGACACGGGCGGCTCGGTGCGCGGGCCGGCCAGCCACTGCGGCGTCGTCGGGCTGCGTCCCACCCACGGCCGCATCAGCCTGGACGGGTGCATGGACCTGGCACCCAGCCTCGACACCTGCGGCTGGTTCGCGCGCGACGTGCCGACCTTCGCGCGCGTGGCCGACGTGCTGCTGGGCGAGGACGCCGCGCCGCTGCCGGTGCGTCCGCGCCTGCTGCTGCCCACCGATGTCTGGGCGCTGCTGGCGCCCGAGGTCGTCGAGGCGCACGGCGCGGCCCGCGCCCGCATCGAGGCGCTGCTCGGCCCGGCCCAGCCGGTGACGCTGGCGCTCGACAGCTTCGACGCCATGTACTGGAGCTTCCGCTACATCCAGGGCCGGGAGGCCTGGAACACCGACGGCGGCCTGATCCGCCGCTTCGCCCCGCCGCTGGGCCCGGGCGTGGCCGAGCGCTTCGCCTGGTCGAGCGCGGTCAGCGATGCCCAGGTCGCCGAGGCGACCGCCTTCCGCGCCCGCTTCGGCACGCACCTGGCCCGCCTGCTGGGCGACGACGGGGTGCTGCTGCTGCCGACCATGCCCGACATCGCGCCGCTGCGCACCGACGACGAGTCGGCGCTGGACGCCTACCGCAACGCCGCGCTGCGCATCCTGTGCTCGGCCGGCCTGGCCGGCGTGCCCCAGGTGTCGCTGCCGCTGTCGCGGCGGCTGGGCGCGCCGCTGGGCCTGTCGTTGCTCGGCCCCGCCGGGCGGGACCGCAGCCTGGTGCGGCTGGCCGAGGCGCTCTGACGAGCGATACGCGGGCCCCTGCGGGCTTGAGCCTTGCGGCGTGATCAGATCGATCAGTAGACGCCACGTTGGCGGTGTCGCCACAGGCGGGGCCGAGGGCGTCGTGCGCTTGATCAGGCGTCATCCCGCCAGGGGTTCACCAGCCGCACACGCGTGCGCTCAAAGTCGCCCACGTCCCGACTGACGAGGGTGAGCCCGTGATGGAGCGCGGTAGCGGCGATGATCAGGTCGGGCTGCGAGTAGGTGTGTCCGCTCTTGCGCCCTTCTTCAACCAGCAGTCGCCAGCGGAACATGACATCCTCCGAGACTTCGAGCACCCGCTGCGCAAACAGCGGGCGCACCCGGTGCAGCAGCCAGTCGCCGAGCTCGGCCCGCCGGTTCGGATCCTCGAGCGTCTCGATGCCGAATCGGATCTCGGCGAACGTCACCGCACTGACGAAGAGATCCTCCAAGCGCTGCCGTGCGATGAATCGACGCACGCGCTCGTTCGGACGAGGCCGGCGAAGCTCTGAGATGACGTTGGTGTCGAGAAGCCAGGCACTCACAGATTCACATCCCGCACGGGCATGCGCTGGCGCGGCGGTTCGATCTCGATCGCCTGATGCGGTGACGCCTGGAGTGCGTCGATGAGCACCTGACCTGTCGAGTCGCCCGTCAATCGGTGGAACTCGGTGGCATCGACCACCACCACCGCCTCACGACCATGCACCGTGACGTGTTGCGGCCCCTCCTGGTGGGCCTGTCGGACGAGTTCACTGAACCGAGCCTTGGCGTCCTGAAGACGCCAGCGGCCTGCTTGCACCGGCGACACGGGCCGTGCCGCCCCTTGCTTTGATGTGGTGTCGGGGATCGTGGGGTTGGTTCTGGTCATGCTGACCAGTGTAAGAGCGATCCCTGGATCTGACACTCCCTCGCTCTTGAGCGTTTGACGCCGCACGACTGCCGGTGCGCCCCGGCCCTTGAGCCCGTGGACCCCGCCGACCGCTACCCCAGCACCATCGCTGCCCAGCGTGGATCGGTGGTGCGGCGCACGGCGTCTTCCACGCTGGCGTCGGCGAAGGTGGCGGCCACCGCGGCGTCGCGTTCGAGCGTCAGCCGCTTCTTGGCCGACAGCAGGGCTTCGATCCGGTCCCGCCAGCCCGGCTGCAAACGTGCGGGCAGTTCGCGCAGCGGCACCACGGCCCGGGCTCGGTCGGCCAGCCGCTGCTGGTGGCGGGCGTAGCGGCTGTCGGGGCGGCCGTCGAGCTCGAAGTTGGCCAGCCCCATCTCCTTTTTGAGGTACTTCAGGTGCCAGTACAGGAAGCCGCCGAAGCGTCTTTGGAGGCCGCCCCGCTGGAAGCGCTCGAAACGCCGGTCGCGCGCGAAGTACGTGTCGGGCCGCACCGGAAAGAAGCCGATGTCGCCACCGCCCGAGATCGGCGCCGAGGCGACGATCCCCAGCCGGCCATCGGCACCGCGGATCAGGTTCAGGCCCGAGAAACAGTGCATCACGTCGACGCGGTTGCCCTCTCGGCGCAGGCGGTCGGTCAGCGCCCGCGTGCTCTCGGGGATGGCGAGGTGGTCGTCGTCCAGTTTCGTGGCGATGGCAAACCGGGTGGCGGCCAGCGCGGCGTTGTAGTAGTTCACCAGGCTGTGCGGCGAATCGGCCGGCGTGGACGCGTGGCCATCGCTGCGCACCGGGTGCACCCGGTCGCCATAGTGGATGACGCGCAGCTTGTGCGGGAAGGCCTGGCGCAGGCGGTGCAGGATGTCCGCGGTGGCGTCGGTGCACTGGTTGTACAGCGCCACGATCTCGTCGAAGCAGTCGATGTGGCTGCGGATCGTGGCCTCCAGGTAGTCCTCGCCGTTGCGGATGCGCATGAAGGCGCTGATGCCCGGCAAGCGGGCCGCACAGCCCAGGTCCGCGGGTGTGAAGCGGTAGGACTGGACGGACTCGTGGCCGGCGACGTCGGTGTGGGTGGGCAGAGGCACGGGACGGTCCCGATCCGTTGGAGACGCGCGGCCCTGCGCCGCACCCGGGGGATCGTAAGCCAAGCCGGGGCTGGGCGGCCGGGCGACCCGCAGCGCGGCACCCGTGACGTATGCTGCGAAGGGGCGGGCGGGTGAAGGGGCAGTCGGGCGAAGGGTGCGCGGCTGCGCATCGATCTGCCCCGGCCGGTGTCGACCGGCCGCGATCGGCACGCAGGCACCTTACTCCCCCCATTCCCGCAGCCCCCGCCTCTCCGCCTCTCCGCCTCTCCGCCGACCCGCCTCTCCGCCGACCCGCCGACCCGCCGACCCGCCGCCCCATCGCCCATCGCCCCATCGCCCCATCGCCCCATCGCCGGCCCATCGCCGCCCCATCGCCATGCGCCCAGGTTCCGTCCATCCGTCGCACGAACGCCTCGCCTGGTCCGCCCCGCCCGCCCGCAGCGGCTCGGCGATGCGGCGCCTGTGCAGGCCCTGAACCCGGCGGCGGCTGCGGTGCTGGTCTTTCCCGCCGAGTACGACGCCCGCAAGGAGGCGATCTTCCGTGCGCTGGCGGCAGCGCATGGCGCGTCGCACCGGCTGCCGGTGATCCCGCTGTCGTGGCGGGACGGGCCCGAGACCGCCGGGCGCACCGAGGTGGCCCTGTCCCGGGCCAAGCGCCAGCCGCGGACCGGGCTGGGTCGCGTCCTGAAGCGGCACCTGATCCGCGGCCAGTACAACTGGGCCCGGGCGTACTTCACCCGCCACCCCGAGCGCGTCGCCGTGGCCTGGAACGGGCTCACGGGCTCGCGCATGGCCTTTCTGGCCGGTGCCCGGGACGCCGGGGCCCGCACGCTCCACGTCGAACTGGCACCGCTGCCCGGGCGCATCACGCTGGACCCCGCGGGCCTCAACGCCGAAGGGTCGGTGCCGCGAGACCCCGACTTCTTCCGCCACTGGGCGCGTGGCCGCGACCTGTCCGGCTGGCGCGAGGCCGGCGCGGGCCTGGCGGCGCGCGCTTCGCGTCGGGCCGACGTCGGGCAGGGTGGCGGCGCGCTGCCCGAGGCGCCCTTCCTCTTCTGCCCGCTGCAGGTGCCCGGTGACAGCCAGGTCACGCTGTTCGCGGGCTGGACGGGCGGCATGGCGGGGTTCGTGCAGGCGCTGGGCCGCGCCGCGGCACATCTGCCCCCAGGCTGGCACCTGCGCCTGAAGGAGCATCCGTCGGCCCGGGTGCCGCTGGGCCCGCTGCTGGCACCCCTCGTCGAGGGCGGGCGTGTGGTCATCGACAACGCCACCGACAGCTTTGCCCAGATGGCCGCGGCGCGCGCGGTGGTCACGCTGAACTCCTCGATGGGCCTGCAGGCCTTCTTCCACGACCGCCCGGTGATCACCCTGGGCCGGGCCTTCTACGCGCTGCCGGGCCTGGTGCAGGCGGCCGGCGATCAGGCCGCGCTGGATGCGCTGTTCGCCGACGCGCCCGCGCTCGATCATGACGCCGCGCTGCGCGCGGCGTTCATCGCCTGGCTCGATCAGGTGTATTACCCGCGCTTCGACGCGGACGCGGGCCACATCGACCCCCAGGCGCTGGCCGACCGGCTGGCCGGCGCAGGTTGGCCCGCCCGGACGGCCTGGGCCGCCTAGGAGGCTGTCGGGCTTGGGGCGCCGAAAGCGAAAATCGGCCCCAGCGAGGCCAGTTCTTGCCGGATTTGCAGGCCCATAGCCCCGCTATGGGCCAAGAAGACGGTGAGAAATGGACCGCTGCG
>Ga0172376_10004419_pt1 | contig 16072 bp, 14 predicted proteins | sample Lak35m_FD_121114 | JGI IMG/M metagenome (GOLD analysis project Ga0172376, IMG submission 121114) | Freshwater microbial communities from Kabuno Bay, South-Kivu, Congo - kab_092012_35m | ecosystem: Environmental > Aquatic > Freshwater > Lake | place: Democratic Republic of the Congo: South-Kivu... | reverse complement strand
TTATTCTCATAAATCAACAAAAACAGAGGGGAAAATAGATGTAAAATAATGTGATTTTTTTATGACCAAATTTCGGTAATTATAATTGTCGGCGACCGGTAATTATAGTTGTCGCTAGACAATTTTGGATGAGCCAACTAACCATCTTGATTTGCCAACCATAGTATGGCTTGAGGACTATCTAAAAAAATTCAAACGGACGGTACTTTTTGTTTCGCATGATGAATCGTTATTAAGTAGATTGCCTAATATTATTCTTCATTTGAAGGATGGCGATTTAACTGAATATCAAGGTAATTATGACTCCTTTTTATTACAATATGAGTTAAGGGAAGCAAATAAGGTTGCTGAATTAAAGAATATTGAAGGTAAAATAGAAACGCTCTCAAGGTTTATTGATCGATTTGGTGCAAAAGCTTCAAAAGCTACGCAAGCCCGCAGTAAAATGAAAATGGTAGCGCGGCTTGAAAGCGATGCTTCTAATATTACAGTCAACAAGGATGATGCAGAAGTTAATATAAAAATCCCCCTTAAACAGAAGAGTGGTAAGGAAGTAATAACATTTGAAGAGTGTTCCGTAGGGTATATTAATCCTCTTGTTAAAAAGCTATCTTTTACAGTCACACGGGGACAAAAAATTGCTATTGTTGGCGCAAATGGGCTAGGTAAATCTACCTTGATTAAAACAATTGTAAATCAAATTCCCTTTTTGGGAGGGAATATGAAACTCGGGCATAATGTAAAGACGGCATATTATGCTCAAGATCAGGCTGAGTATCTTGATATGAAGCAGACGGTTCTGGAAAACTTAAAAGCTTCTAACCCAGAACTTTCAGAAGGTAATGCGAGGGGGCTGCTTGGTTCTTTTTTATTTAGAGGTAATGATGTTTATAAGCAGGTAAATATTTTATCAGGTGGTGAAAAGAGCCGCCTAAGTCTTGCTTGTTTATTAGTACAAGAGGCTAACTTTTTACTTCTCGATGAGCCAACTAACCATTTGGATATACTAAGTACCGAAATCTTAAGCGAAGCACTAGCGGCATATGAAGGAACTGTTATGTTTGTCAGCCATAATAGAAGCTTTATTAATGCAGTAGCAACTCATACTCTTGTTTTTTCAAGTAAAGGAGAGGCATATCTCTCAAAGGGTAATATTGATGAGTTGAATCTTTTTGTAAAAGAAACCAGTATTTAGTATGAAATATGTTTCTGTGAGAATACTAGTGAAACTCTGGTTTGTTCATGGTTTTGCGCCATTGTAGCGTCATATAAAATAAGATAAGGCAAATAAAGAGCAAACTTGCAAATAATATGGCAAAATTATTAATAGTATTGCTGTGCAGCGAAGAAATCATGAAACTAACTAACGCAGTAATCAGGTAGTACAAGAAGCCAAAAATCGCTCCGGCACTACCTGTTACTTTATAATAATCTTCAAGTGCATGGCGAAGAAGCATCGGAACTAATAGGCTATGTCCCATTAGGTGAATAGCCATAGGAGTAAAAATGAGTACGGATACCGTATTTACTGTAGAACTATTATCAATTACAAAGGCACTAACTAAAAGTAATATGCAACCGATTACGCTTAAGACAAGACCAATAGTTTTTACCTTGAAAGTGTTTATTAGCCTTCTAATTAATCTTCTACTAATTATACTACCTAATAAGTTTGCACCGCTAAGAAAAAGGAATAATCGGCCGTAATCAGAAGGAGACATTTTTAAATTTTCAATAAAGATAAAAGGTGCTTGAATATAAAAGCCAAAACAAATGCCGTTGAATGAGCCGACCATAAATGAATAACTAAGAAGTACTTTGTCTTTTACGGCTACTTTTAAAACACTAAAAAATCTGTTATTGCGTGCAACCCCAATATAAGCATTAGTTTCCGGTAAAAATTTGATATAAATTAAAAGCAATCCAGTACTTAAAACAGTTAGAAACCTAAAAACGGCTTGCCAGTTTGAATATTCTATTATGTAACCGCCAATAGCTGAGCCCACCGAAGGCACTACTGTCATAACCATAGCAACGCTTGCATACATGTAAGATAATTCCCACCCTCTATATGAATCTCTAGTCATTGCTTGGCCTACAACAGAGCCTACACTAGCTCCGTAAGCTTGCAAAAATCTCAAGCTAATGAAAGTTTCAATATTAGGAGAATAGCTAATTAGCAAAGCCGCAAGAGAATAAAAAGATATACCAAAAAGTACTACTGGTTTTCTTCCAAAAACGTCTGATACTCTACCTAAAGTAAATATTCCGATTGCAAATCCACAATAATAAGCAGTTGTAGAAAGCTGAGCTATCCCACCGCTCGTATGTAAACTTTTAGCAATATCCGGTAATGCCGCCGAGTATATAGTTTCAGTTAGTGTAGAAAGAGAAACTAAAAAATAGATTAATATTGGCGCTATGCGTCCTACTATTTTCATAGTTTTACCCGCTTACACATTAAATCTAAAATGAACCACATCGCCGTCTTGCATAACGTATTCTTTTCCCTCGATGCGTAGCTTTCCAAGTTCTTTTGCCTTGACCTCACTACCTATGCTAAGTAAATCGGCATAATTAATTACTTCGGCTCTTATAAAACCTCTTTCGAAATCAGTATGAATAATCCCAGCTGCTTGTGGAGCAAATGTTCCGCTTTCGAAAGTCCATGCATGTGCTTCTTTAGGGCCGATAGTAAAGAAAGACTTCAGGCCGAGTAGAGAATAGGCTGATTGAATAATTTTACTAAGGCCGGTCTCTGTGAGTCCCAAAATTTCAAGAAATTCCTGTTTTTCGGCTTCTGTATTCAAGGTAGAAATTTCTGCTTCTATTTTAGAGGAAATAATTACCAGATTAGCTTTTTCATTTCTGGCTTTTTGCTCTATCTGTGCTGAAAAATCATTACCGCTAACAGCTTCAGACTCAAGTACATTGCACACATATAAAACAGGTTTTGAAGTAATTAATTGTAATAAAGAGAGATCCTTTTTGGCGTATTTATCGGTAAGCGTTCTAACAGGTTTACCTTGTTCCAAAACAGCTTTGCAAGCTTTTAGTAATTCAATTGTTTCAGCAATTTTTTTATCCCCCGATTTTAGTTTTTTCTCATTAGAGGCTATTCTTTTGTCAACTGATTCAAGATCAGCAATGATCAATTCTGTTTCTACTATTTCAGCATCATGAATAGGATCTATTTTACCATGTACGTGGGTAATATCCTGATCTTCAAAACATCTTAGGACATGGATGATCGCATCTACTTCCCTGATATGAGATAGGAACTTATTCCCAAGCCCTTCTCCTTTACTTGCTCCTTTGACAAGTCCGGCAATATCTACAAATTCAATAAAGGCAGGAATAATTTTAGCAGAACCGGCATTTTGGGCTAGTTTGAGCAGACGCTCATCTGGGACCGAAACAATGCCAGTATTAGGTTCAATTGTGCAGAATGGGTAATTGGCAGCTTCTGCTGCAATACTGGCTGTAAGAGCATTAAATAATGTAGATTTACCGACATTTGGTAACCCAACGATTCCGCATTTTAGACTCATAATTATTTACTTAGGATTATTGTTTTTACTTTAAAACCTTAAGGTTTCTGTTTTTTTTAAATTGCTTTTTGGTTAAAATCAAAATATAGCTTTTAATTGCTCATAGTCAAATCATTTTCTCTACCCCTTCGAATAGTTAAGTTGCTCGGAGGGGTGTTTTTAGTCTGTAAAAATACTTTTTTGATTATATCATTTAACTAAAGTTTTTACTACTTCCGGAGGCATATAATTCTCATCGTGTTTTGCTAATAAATTTTTAGCTTCAAATACACCGTCAACAAAAGTACCTTCTGCTACGATTCCTTGCTTTTCTCTAAATAATGCCGGTAATATGCCGGTATACTCTATTATTAAAGTGTTTTTATAGTCGGTAATGGTAAATCTGATTTTATTGGCGGACAATGTTATAACTGAATTTTCTTTTACCAATCCCCCGACTCGAATCTTTGTTTTTGCATTCGTTATCTTTTCAATATCAGAGGGGGGGTAAAAAAACACTATATTATCTTCCAAATTTGAAAGTATAAAATATAGACCTATAGAAGCTATAATAAAAAGCCCAACGATCGAAGCTAATCTAGTGTGAGTCCTTTTTTTCATTTTTTAGTGATCTTAACTCGTATAAGGCCTGTATCAAGATAAAGCCAAGAATAATTAACACGAAAAAATAAGAGGAAGCAATATAAATATGCTGATTTTGAGGCGTAAGATTCTTATCAATCTGTGTAGATAGACGATTCTGACTTGCAGAAGTAACGGAGTTAGTATTTGAATAATTATTTTGCATACAGTACTTAATATATTGCTTAGAAGGCTAATTTTAACTTCTTCCGAGGAAGTAACATCAATTCAACATATATCTTACTTTCTGCCAAACAATTATTCAAATAATAAAAATTGAACTCAATAATTTACTATTAAGTATAACTTTTAAAATATATTATTTTTAAATAATATATTTTTATTAACTTTTTCCAAGTAACACTAACTAGTTATATAATCACCTTAAGCAGAATTTTATTTATATCATTGGATAGGAGTTATATTAATGATAGAAAAAGCGTCAATAATATAAATTAATACTTTTTAATATTTCACTTGACTATAACAGAAAAAAGTGATAATTATATTGTTAATTTTTATTAATATAATTTATAGGTAAGTTTATGAAAAAATTTAAGCTTTCTACTTCTTTTGTCTCAATATTAGCTATATCCGCTTTATCGGGATCAATTCTCTCTATTCACGAAGCTTCTGCTTCAGGTATGGACCTTGCTGCCCTTCTTGCAGCTAGGGCAAACATGAAAAAGTCAGGGATGGGAAGGGGTGGTTCAGCTCCTAAGTTTACGCCAAAAGTGAATGTTGAAACAACCTATCCAGCAGAAGTCGCTATGGTTAAAAGAATAATAGATTTAGCTAATAGAGCGGAGATAGAAACCCCAGTTGTAGATCCTGCCGAAAGAGCAAAATTGGCTCAAGAAAAACAGTTATTAGAAAATAAGAGTAGAGCAGTAGGTCAAGAAATTGTCATCCAAAATCAGGCAATGGTACAAGCGATTGAACAAGTTGCTCAAAAGGCATTAACTGCTGGTATACCAGCCCATAAGGTTGATCAATACAAAAAGATAGCTCTTAAAGGTAATGATTTAAGTTCAGCGGACCGTGCTACCATATCTTCCGTGACCACAGTAAAAGGAACTTCTGCAGATCAGAAAAAAGCTCAATCAGCTTGGGCAAAAATAACTCATGATCTTGCTCTAGAAAGGCAAGAGCTTGCCCAGAAGATCTCTGTAATGGATGGTAAATTAAATGTAATGAAAAAGACAGCAAATGCAACCCCAGTAGATCACCAGCTGCAAAAAATAGAGAGAGTAATCAAAGATGTACTTGGCGTAGGTGCGAATAGGGAGGATATCCAAGGATTGGTTGGTGGGTTCAGCCAGTTACTAAGGAAAGGCGAGACTACTGAAGCTTTATGTACGCTTATAAGGACATATAAAGATAAAGCGGATAGTTATGTTTCTAGAGTTGAAAGGCAAATGAAAGGAGTTAGCTTTAATGATTCAGGTTCAACCGATCCAAAAAAGGAATATGAAGATAAAATAGCTGCATTAAGGGCAACAATTGAATCTTTGAAGCAAAATCCAGCAACCAACTCAGAGGCGGAGAAAACATCTAAACCTCCAATTACGAGCGATCGTATCGATAATTATTCTATGTCTGTAGCGCATTCATACGATGAAAGCACAAGTGCTGTAATCATAACCGATGATAAAACGGGAAAAAGAATTATTGCTGATTCTGAATCTATAGGCCATTTTATTAACGAATCAGGTGAGTGGAACAAAAAGTTTATAAAACAAAAGTTTGATAGAGAATATATCCAGGAAGCTCAGATCGAGGTTACGGCTCATCCAGAAAAACATGAAGAAGTGTTTGAGAAATTGGTATCCAGAAAAGTGGACTTGGATGATATAGAGTTAAATAATGATGATACAAGAGTTGCGCAGTTAAAAGATGAAGATAAGGCATTAATTTATTTGCTTTTAACTCCAAAGTCTGCTGCATAGTTTGAAAAACAGAGAATAAAAGAAATGTCAATGGTTTCCTCTGATATATCCTCAGATATAGTAAGAACAGCTTTTAATACCATCGATTCTAGGCTAGCCAGTCTTGCGGGTATCGGAGCTTCTAGTGATGAAAGCGAAAAGAAAGCATTTGCTCTGCATGGTGTTTGGGTTAGTGGTACATATGCTAAGGCACGTCAAAAAGAATATGGTGAAGTTTCAGGTTACAAGGGAAAATCCGGAGGTGGTACTGTAGGTGTTGATTTTTCAGTTAACGATGAAGGAACAATTATCGGTACTTCATACAGCAGAATTGTATCTAATATAACTGCTAACCAACCTGTAAATAGCAAAATTAAAGCTGTATCGAATATTTTATCTGTATATACCAAAATACCTTTCGGTAATAAATTTGACTTATCTGCCGTACTTGCCGGTAATAACACTCGCTTTACTCATAAATATCAGAAAATGATCGGACGTGGTAATTACCAAACTGCTAAAAGTAAATTTACCAGTAATGGTTTTAATGCTCAAATGTTGTTAAATTATAATATAACTTTAGGTGATAATTTTATGGTTATGCCTAGGGTGGGTATACAGTATGGCACCCAAACTGATTCTGCCCATACAGAATCAGGAGCAGGAGTACATAATTTATCAATAGCTGCTAAAAATTCTAAAGGATTCAGTGGTACTGCGGGTTTAAAGCTATCTAAAGAGTTTTTAGTGGGTAATACTCACATTATTCCATCTTTACTTGCCGCTGTTCAGAAGGATTTCTCACGCAGCAAGGATAAAATACAAGCTCGTTATGTTTGGGCAAGTGGTTCATCAACTGAAACACACACCTTTAATAGAGGTAAATCACTAGGGTACAACCTAGGCGCTGGTTTAGGTGTAAACCATAAGAACGTTGAGGTATTAGCTGAATATAATTGCCATCTGAAGAAAAAATACGTTGGGCATCAGGGCACATTAAAGTTAAAACTTCTATTCTAAACTATGTTTTGAGAGAGGGGGAGAAGTTAAAGTAACTCCCCTCCCTTTGCCTGTTCTTTAAAAGAAGAGATATGGCTCTAAGAGAGTCGTTTAGCCAAGCTTTTATTAGCTGTAACAACTCCTCCTAAGTCCTGATTTGAGTCAATGTCTAACTTTTTCCCTTTTTGATTAGTTTATACAAAGTTTACTTGTTTTTATTATTTTATCTGGGTTTAACAGGTAAATACCAACATGCAATTTTGCCTTAATCCAAAATAACAGAACATTTTAAGTCGATTTTCATGATACGTGTAATTTGCGATGAAAAGATTAATAAAGTTTTGTTGAGAAATAAATATTGAATTAAAGTTATGTGTTAATATAAGTTTACATTGCTTTATTGATTTATTAGTTAAAAAACATTAATATATAATACATTTATATTAACTATTTAATTTTTATGAGTAAAAAGGGCGAAAAATATATCGATCATAACGTACCTCAAGTTAAAGAAGGGTTTATACTAGAGGATGTTACGACACTTCCAACATCTATAATTGAGGAAGACGAAGAAGAGGACGCTTTGAGTTTTATAGAAATTACCAGGCCTTTATCTATTTCTAGCGCTCACCTTGCACAAACAGAAGTTCCTGATACTTTGAAAATACAACAGGATTTGCAAAGATTAGCAGTATCTCTTAAGAAGAGCGATCATACGGATGGTGTTAAAAAAGAGCTTTTGAAAAAGACACTTAGCTTCTTGTCTAAAAAACCAAGTGAGCACCTAAATAAAAAAGAATTACCCCAAGAAATTATTGATTTGATATAAGAAAATAAGGGTATTATAGAATATATTTTTGTTACAAAGGAACTCCCAACACAAGTTTTAAGCAAGATTAATACTTATTTATCAAAGAATTTTGATTATAGCTTTATGCTTTAAGGGTTCGCTAGAACCTAAAATCTCTTTGGAAGGAGGGGAAAAATTGTTCTGACAGATTTTTATACCGACGCTACCGATAGCTCAAGGGTAATAGTAGTTGAAAACTTAGAGAAAGATTTGTCCAAATTGGCTAGCAATCCAATTATAAAATCTATAATAGAAATTAACCAAGGCCATGAGAAATTTTTATATAATCTTTCCCTAAAAGATTCTATAGGAATAGATATAAATATTAATGGTATGGCTATATCGGGACCAGATGTTATTTTAGTAGGTGATACTGAATCGTATGTAGAACCTTCTCCTAAACGTTCATTAAAATTACCATCTATAGTTTTACATGAAATGGTTCATGTTGCTATGGGAATATTATTTAATAACTGCCAGAATCCTTATTCTTTAAAAAGTCAGGAAAACTTTTTAGAAGATTACAAAGTTTATTTCTCAGTACGGTCAGCTTTGGGAGATACTTATGATGCATTAAAAGTTATTGAAGAACAAGAATTAACATTAGAAAAACAAAAGTTAAAGCAAAATTTGGGCTTTTTGTTTTCTTACGACTCAGGACAATGTGATAAGGAAATTATTAGCCATTACTTTGAATATCTGGCTGATTCTATACTTGATAATTCTTTTTTTGATAATATGGTTTGGTCAGGAGTCGCAGATTTTATAAAAAATTTTGTCGCTCCTAAAGCATATAAATATTTGTCTATAAGAGAGAAAGTTCAAAGTTTTATGGACAGCTCAGAAAGCGATATGCAGAACCAAACTGTCCTTAGTAATATTATAATGGGATACATAGATATTGATAAAATCCCAGAAAGCACTGCTATCCAATTAATAGATGTACTAGGAGAGGCCTAAAATTAGGTAGTAAAGTTTTTGGATATATTGGTGGGATCGAGAGGATTCGAACCTCCGACCTAGTGATTAGGAATCACTTGCTCTATCCTGCTGAGCTACGACCCCGTAGTCAATAAATCAAAATATCAAAATAGATAAGGTTATATCTTAAAAAAATTTTTATACAAGAAAATTAAAGGAAAAGAATTTTAATGATAACCAGTCTAATTAACCTCTAAGCTCCAGCCAGTATTCCATAATCCGCTTTAGATGGTCATCATCAACTTCAACGTCATGGTCTTCAAAATCGTTTAAAGACATTACCATTTCTTTTAAATAAGCCAAATCATTTTCATTAGGTATTTCTTCTTCTGAATAAGTTTCTTCTAAATTTTTAGCTATTTCTTCAATATTATTCCAATTCATTACTGTTCCTAGATAATTAAATAGGTTGTTACTTAAATTACCTATTTAAACGTAACTGACCTTAAAGAGAACATTAGGTTATATTACCAATGGCAATATGCCAACAAAGTGAGGTTATTATGCAACAGCTATATGTATTTGTAATTGGAGGTAGTTCTGATTGCGAAATAAAAGAGGATTTTAGTACCCGGGATACATAACCCTTGCAACTGCTGAAGATTTTGCTAAAACTGTTCTATATATTAGCCTTAAGAGGACAAAAATGGATATCCAGAGGATTACCCAAGAACAAGCTAGAGAACTTATTAAGAAACTCTCACAAGAAATAAAAGAGTATAACATTGCTTACTACCAAGAAAATGCTCCTAAGATTTCAGATGCAGAATATGACCAGCTGTTTTTTACTCTTAAAAATTTAGAAGAAGAATTTCCTGAGTATTTAACAGATGATAGCCCAACTCAAAATGTTGGCAGCCACATTTTGGATAAATTTGAAAAGCACGAACATAAAACCCCAATGCTATCTTTAGCTAATGGTTTTGAGATTGAGGATATTGCCGATTTTATTGACCGAACTAAAAGGTTCTTACATACAGATAATTTTCCTGAAATATTTTGCGAACCCAAAATTGATGGGGTTTCTTTTTCGGCTACCTATATAAACGGTAAACTTATAACAGGTGCTACCAGAGGTGATGGGTATATTGGAGAGGATATTACCGCTAATATTAAAACTATTAAAGATTTCCCTCATATGATTGCTAATGCTCCAGACTTTCTAGAAGTTAGAGGAGAAATATTTATTGAGAAAGAAGATTTTATAAAACTTAATCAACAGCAGGAATTGCAAGGAAAACAGATCTTTGCTAATCCCAGAAACTCAGCTTCAGGTTCGCTGCGCCAGCTAGACCCAAGCATAACACGCTTACGACCGCTGAAATATTTTACTTATGGTATTGGCTATTCAAACATGAAATTTGCCGATACCCAAGAAAAACTACTATTAGCCTTGGCTAATTTTGGATTCCAAACAAATAAAATTGGCAAATTGGTAAATTCACTTGAGGAATTAAACACTTTTTATGAAAACCTTCTAGTAACAAGAAATACTCTTGCTTATGAAATTGACGGGGTAGTATATAAAGTTAATAATTTTGAATTACAAGAGCGGTTAGGGTTTATTGCCCGCAGCCCCAGATTTGCTATAGCTCATAAATTCCCGGCAGTAATTGCCGAAACAAAATTACTCGATATTACGGTCCAGGTAGGTAGAACAGGAGTTCTAACGCCAGTTGCAGAATTAGAGCCTATAAAAATTGGCGGAGTTACTGTAGCTCGAGCCACTTTGCATAATTTTGCTGAAATAAAACGGTTAGATATAAGAATCGGTGATATGGTTTTATTGCATAGAGCTGGCGATGTTATACCTAAAGTAAGTGAAGTAAATTTATCAAAACGTACCGGCTTGGAAAAAATAGTTTCTTTGCCGACTAATTGTCCTTCCTGTAATTCTCTTCTCCATATTTTACCAGACGAGGTGATAATTCGCTGTGATAATGGGCTTAATTGTCCCACGCAGTTAGTACGGTCAATTATTCATTTTGCAAGTAAAGATGCTCTCGATATTGATGGACTCGGGGCAAAACAGATTGAATTTCTCCAAGCTGTGGGGCTCATTAATAATCCAGTTGATATATTTTTTCTCGAAGAGAAAAACAGCCAAAGTCTTACAAAACTTGAAAATATGAGCGGTTGGGGAGCGAGATCAGTAGAGAATCTGTTTAATAGCATTAAAGAGGCTAAGCGTACGACTCTAGCCAGATTTATCTACTCGTTAGGTATAAGGCAGATTGGCCAATCTAATGCTAAAATACTGGCAAAAGAATTTGGAAGTGTAAAAAATTTTATCAATTCTATGTTGCTACTTGCAGAAGGAGATGAAGAGAAATATTATCAGTTAAGAAGTTTAGAAGGGTTTGCTGATAAAACAGTTGCGGATATAAAAAACTTTTTCTCTTGTAAGCAGAATGTGGGTACTATTAATCAACTGGTTAACACCCTTATCATTGAGGATTATAAAAATAATACAATCTCTTCTTCGATTACAGGACTGAACGTTATTTTTACTGGTACTTTAAATTCTATTTCCAGGAACGAAGCTAAAGCGAAAGCTGAAAAATTAGGGGCAAAAATTGTTAGTAGCATTTCTGCTAATACCGATTTGGTGATTGCCGGGGAAAAAGCCGGAAGCAAATTAAAAAAAGCCGAGGAGCTTAGTATTAAAGTTATTTCCGAAAAGGAATGGTTAGAGATAATTAAGGGGGTAATATGACTAACGTAACCAAAACGAAATTGCATCAGGTAAGGTTGTTATTTCCAAAAAATCAAATTAATGGTTATATTATTTCTACTAAAGATGAGTATTTATCCGAATATCCTCCCGCTTATGCAAAAAGACTGGAATATTTAACTGGTTTTAGCGGGTCAAATGGTCTAGCTGTTATTCTAGAAAATACTGTTTTATTTTTTACGGACGGTAGGTATTTAACACAATGCTCAAAAGAGCTAGATAGAGATTCATTTCAAATTTTTGATCAAAAGCAGCTAATTGATTTTCCCTGGGAAAATTATACAAGCCCAGGTGATATAATAGGTTATGATCCTGCAATTTTTACATGTAATGCGCTTCTACCTTTAAAAAAGCTTAATTTAAAGGCAGTTCAGGGCAACTTGATTGATAAAATATGGGAGGACAGGCCATCAAAGCCAAATTCTACAATTTATAATTATGATGTTAGTTTTGCAGGAGAGGAAAGGACAGAGAAAATTGCCAAATGCCGCAATTTTTTAGATACCCATGGGGGAGAAGCTTTAGTAATAACTAATCCAGAAATATTGTGCTGGTTATTTAATATCAGAGCTGCAGATATAGAATTTTCACCGCTATTGCTAGCAAATGGCTATATTACTAAAGAAAACTCTTACTTATTTACGGATAGTACGCGCATCCAAGGAGATTTAAAGGGAATTACTATTGTGCCCGAAACTGCGTTTATTCAAATAATTCAACAACAACAGGGAAAAATATTATTTGATGATAATTTATGTTCGAAATATATCTCGGATATAATAAAACAAAAGGAACATCAAAATGTGGTAAATCCATGTCTTTTATGGAAATCATGCAAAAATTCAGTAGAAATTGATAAAATGATAGAAGCTCACATTCAAGACGGCGTAGCTGCCGTTGAGTTTTTATCTTTTTTGGCAAGTAATGATCTAAGTAAGTATTCGGAATATGACCTTGGGCTTAAACTTAAGGATTTTCGAAGTAAAGGTTATAATTATGTAACTGACAGTTTTCCAGCGATTATAGGGTTTAAGGAAAACGGAGCTATTATTCATTATAGAGCCAGTCAAAAATCTGCAAAGAAAATGGTGGGTGACGGTTTACTATTAATTGATTCCGGAGGGCAATATCTCGGAGCAACAACAGATATCACTAGGGTAGCGGTTATTGGTAAACCTGAGCAGAAATATCGGGAATATTATACTAAAATATTAAAAGGTCACTTAAACCTTGCGATGATAAAATTTCCGAAAGAATCGGTAACAGGCGCAAATCTTGACATATTGGCAAGGCAATTTTTATGGCAAGATGGAGATGATTATCCACATAGTACCGGTCATGGAGTCGGTAGTTTCTTAAGTGTACACGAAGGACCACAAAATATCAGTTTAACTAGCTATGGTACGAAGCTAGCAGCAGGTATGGTTATCTCGAATGAACCAGGTTTTTATCAACCAGGTGAATTTGGTATTAGAATAGAAAATATGATGTATGTTAAGGAAACGACCAATTCGGACTTTCTGGAATTTGGGATGTTAACTTTAGTTCCTTACGAGAAAAATCTGATAGATAAAGATTTACTTAGTAAAGATGAGTTAAATTATCTTACTTGCTATTATAAATTAATAGAGAAGAAAATCATGCCACATTTATCAGATGAGGGTAAAAAATGGCTTCACACCCAATTACAACTGGTGAACTGAATTTAATATCTGAAACTGTGTAAGAATATATAAGGAGTATTTAAAAAATTTAAGTAGGAAAAAGCGCATAAATATAAACTTTACCCTGCTTTCTGATTGACAATCTACCTACCTGATAATATAGTTTTTATATATCCCTAAAAAGTGAACTTGCAGGTTAATTGTTTGAAATAAGTAATCATTGGCTTGTGAGTGACTTAAGGCAACCAGAAATTATTAAAATAAGAGGCTATATCCCAGCAGATAAATTATTTAAACTTTCAATTTTAGATTTACGAATTTGGGTTCATCTTGGCTGTAGCGACCAAGAGAAGTTTAACCCTCAACTTGTTAGTTTGGATATCGAGTTATACTTTAAATCCCTTCCAGAAGGCGCAACAAGCGATAAACTAGAAGAGACTGTTTGTTACTCTCAACTTGTTCTAAATGTAAAATCTTTTTGCCAAAATAGGAAATTCAATTTAATTGAATATTTAACGGCAGAAATTTATAAGGTTGTAGAGGAATCTTTAAATCCACACAGATCTCTTATTGCTTCTATTAAGGTTACTGGTCATAAAATGTCGCCACCTGTGCCTGATATTCACGGAGGGGTTACTTTTACTTATTGTGATGGCTTAAGTTCTAAAAAGGGGTAAGCATGGTATATATTAGCTTGGGCTCCAATTTGGGGAATCGTATAAATAATTTAAGAACAGCATATGCCTTTCTAATACAACGCTGCTTGCGTCACACTACTTGTTCTATAGTGCTAGAAACAGAAGCTATTTTACCGGAAAATGCGCCAATTGAGTGGAACAAACCGTTTTTAAATATGATAGTTTCGGGAGAAACAGAGTTATCTCCTGGTGAATTGCTTGCAGCTTTAAAATCCATTGAAACTGAAATGGGAAGGCCTGAGCTTTACGAGTTATGGTCACCTCGGATTATTGATTTAGATATTTTGCTTTGGGATAAATTAGAAATTAATTCTCCTGACCTCAAAATTCCCCATCCTGAGTTAGTTAATAGGCCTTTCTTGCAGCATCTTCTTGCTCTTATGGGGTTAAAAGCCTGGCAAAATGTTGGATTTTCTCCTTCATTTAAGAAAAGCTTGGTATTATCGCCTCAATTAGTAGGTGTGGTAAATGTTACGCATGATTCCTTTTCGGATGGAGGTAATTTTAGCCAAACTGATAAAGCGATTCAGCAAGTGCTAAAACTAGCCGCTGATGGAGCTAGTATCATTGAAATTGGGGCGCAATCTACGAGACCAGGAGCAGTTATAGCTGGCCCTGATCAGGAGTATAATAAATTAAAACCGGTTCTCGATAATATTATACAATTTATGCAAGATCGGACACTAACTATTAGTATTGACACGTTTTGGCTTTCAGTAATAAGTAAACTCCTCGAAAATTATCCTGTGGCGTGGATTAATGATGTAAAAGGTGCACTTGACGATGATACATTAAAATTAATAGCCGTCAAAAATTGTAAACTCTGCTTAATGCACTCTCTTACTATTCCACCAACTAAGGAAGTCATCATTCCACTGGAAAAAAGACCTATAGATGTTATTGTAGAATGGGGAAAGGCTTATATTGATCGATTGCTTACGCTCGGGTTTTCTCTTGATCAGATTATTCTAGATCCTGGTATCGGTTTTGGTAAATCCATTTATCAAAATATTGAAATCTTGCAAAAGGTAGTCGAGCTTCAAAAACTAGGAGTAAAAATAATGATAGGTCATTCCAGAAAATCCTATCTTAGTGCTTTTACTGGTCGAACTGCAGACCACAGAGATATAGAAACTATAGCTGTTTCTTGTTTTTTAGCAGAAAAAGTTGATTTCTTGCGAGTGCATAATGTAGAAGATCATATGCATTTTTTAGCTGTTTATAAAAATTTTGCTCAAGGGATATAATGCTCAAATTAAGAAAAGCCATAGGCATTATGGCCGCAACAAATGAAGGAATAATTGGCAAGGGAAATGTATTGCCTTGGCATTATCCGGAAGAGCTTGAGTATTTTAGGTCGACTACTGATGGGCATACTATCATTATGGGGCGTAAAACCTACGAGGCGATGCCGCAAGGAGTTTTTTCTAGTAGAAAAGCCATTATTTTTTCTAAAAATCCCGACGAGCTTGATGCTAAGCCTGGAATATTTGTTAAATCCTTGGAAGAATATTTTGATGTTATTCAGGGTCTAGGTGAGGATGAAAAAATATTTATGATAGGCGGAGCAGAAATTGCTCATTTATTTTTAAAGCATAAACTGATATCATCTTTTATCTTAACAAGAATCCACCGTTTATATTCAGGTGATACCTACCTTGATTTAAACTATTTTAAAGGGTGGAGGGAAACTGTTTTAAAGTTCTCTCCACACTATACTATTCTACAACTAACAAATATATGAGGAAATTTTATGAAATTTTGTCTAACCCTTAATAATTTACTGGAAGAATTACATTTATTAAAACATACTTTTTACCAATCATGGAATGAAGGAACATTGACGCTTGATACGTTAAAAATTTACGCAAAGGAATATTATCACCATGTTGCTGCTTTTCCCCGTTACATTAGTCAAATCCATTCTTTTTGTCCTGATATTTCAGATAGGAAGGTTTTACTGGAAAATTTGATAGATGAAGAAAAAGGAGAAAATAATCATCCTGAATTATCTACAACAAAAGAGCTCGTTGAAGGTTATTTTGA
>Ga0172376_10004417_pt1 | contig 16072 bp, 8 predicted proteins | sample Lak35m_FD_121114 | JGI IMG/M metagenome (GOLD analysis project Ga0172376, IMG submission 121114) | Freshwater microbial communities from Kabuno Bay, South-Kivu, Congo - kab_092012_35m | ecosystem: Environmental > Aquatic > Freshwater > Lake | place: Democratic Republic of the Congo: South-Kivu... | reverse complement strand
CAAAAAAGTCAGCCAAATCACTGGTTGTATCATGCATGCCTCCAATAAACTGTGTTCCTTCAGGTATGTCAATTCCATTTTCCTGAAGGATTTTTCTTACATCGGGGTGATTGGCCATAAAAGCAAAAACCCTTGCATTTGTTGCTCCCGGACGCCCACTGCAGGCACCACAATCATAGGCTCCATGATGCGGATTATTGGCACTACTGGAACCATGCGATATCAAATAAACTATTGAAGCAAAATCCTTGATTAAACCTATTCCCCTTAAAAGATTTTCTACGCGAACTGCCATTTCAGGGATGGTAAAGCCTATTTGTAAGCCATTTTCCTGATCATCAGGACTGATATTTTCAATACTTAAAACTGAATCTTTACCTAAATGTGAAAATGCATCAAACGCAGCAGCACTCATTTTTGGCCTTAAAAGATTCAAAATTAGTTTTATTCCAGCCCAATAGCCAAAAACAACCGAATGGAAAAATCCACCAAAAAAAGAATGCGTTTCTTTGGCATAAATTAAATCCTTCCCCTTGGAAACATATAAATTTTGTTCTTTGATAAGAAACTTTGGCGTCACCGGCGCGGGACACAATTTTTCATAAAATTTTCTGCCCTCAGCAAGAAAGTAAAATTCTACACCAAAAAATCCGGGACAACCAAGTGTTTCACAATCAGGATCTATCATTTCCAGATGTCGTCGCAGCGAACATTCACGTTCGTCAATACAAAATGCAGCCTGAAAACTTTTTTTTCGATTCAACTTTTTAGGCTGGTTTCTGAGCTGCTTTAATCCAACAAGCACTTCATTATAATAAGTCCATTCAAAGGCATCCTGCCACAAACAGAAGACCTCCTGCAATTCTGTTACAGGAACTTGTGCAAACAAATCAGCTTCTGCAATGTGCCTGTTTTCAGCAAGTGGTTTCCAAAGCGCTGTTCCCCTGGCTGCATCGATTCGATCAATTTCAAGCAACAATTCGAAAATGATAAAATCTTCAAAAGAGATTTTTTTTTCATACAATAAAGTATGCGGCAACTCCTCTACAGTAGCAACCATTCCGGACCAAGCATGATGAGCAAACTGCTGATCAAATAGATACTCTTCATAAAATTGTGGCTCTCCTACCAGTATATCCAATAGCCCGGTAATGGTCTGGCCACCCTCCAGTAGCATTTTTTTTACCCTCGCGGATTTAAAAAAACTTACATGACTGTTCTTTTCAAGGGTGCGCAGTGATTCCAAAAATCCAAGATCCGTATTTGGGAAATGCCATAAGGCTATTCCCTGATCAAGATAACTGCAGATAATTCTGAATAAAAGTGGATGTACTTCATCGTCCAGATTAATATGATAATCTGTTTGCCATAATTTCCTGATTCTTCCTATCCTCGGTTCATTGATATCATTGTAATACTGATGTAGCATTTTTTCCTTCCAGACATGTACGGCATTTTTGCCTTTGGAAACCGATATAACGTATTCCAGCATATCGTCGCTGATACGTCCATTTTGATACAATCCTCTGTAATCATTCAATTCAAGGGTAACCTGGTATCCGAATATTTTAGATGCTTTAAATATAGCATCGTAAAACCTCATGTCCTGAAAGGCATGCAGTGTATTGTGGTGAATAAAATCCTTGATGGGGGTCTGTGTCGGAAGATAATGCCGCAGATTATGAAGGGCGTGCTCTTCCGAAAATATTTCTGATTTAATATTCATATTAAATGCTGATTTTTATAAGCAATTTGGTATTTAAGAATGAAAGCCCCCTTTTGAAGAAGGCCTTTTCTGTGCCAGAACTGGGGAACAAAAGACACTTTAATATAATGCGCTCCTGTATCGTCGATGTAAAATTTTCCTTCTGAATTTTTCTGTCCTGATACCTGATTAAATATCAGTGCAGTCAGAATTGCCAACCACAATTTTTTCATGACGATTACTTTGACAACTGCTTTCTGGATGCCAGATCATGATCAGACAGCGGCCTGTGATTGTCCAGGCCCGTTATGGTTACAGTGCCGCCGGAGTGATCATAATCGTGCTTAAAGTGTTGCAGATTTTCCATGACAGAATGGTCTGTCAATTTAGTTCCCTGTAGATCAATGACAATATCAAACCCTCCGGGTATACTTTCCAGATTTTTCTTTATTCCAATAAAATTGGAAAAAACAGCAGCTTTGTCTACTTCAACCAGATAGTTATTGCCCTCAAATGAAATGGAAACAGGGGCTTTAAACAGGGCCTTTATTGAAGCCCCATTGAATACGTGTATAATCAACTTCAATATTATTCCGGCTGCAATTCCAATAAGAAGATCCTCAAATAAAGTGAAGAAAATGGTTGTGAGAAATATAGCCAACTGTTCTTTACCTATCCTAAAAGTATGTATAAATTCCTTTGGATGAGACAATTTAATCCCTACAGAAATCAGCATTGCTGCCAATGCGGCATTTGGAATCATTTCAATATACCTTGCTGCAAGTAAAACAAACAACAGAATAAAAAATCCATGAAAGAAATTTGCCCATCTGGTTTTTGCACCATTATTGACATTGGCGGAACTGCGCGCCACCTCAGATATCATTGGCAATCCTCCGAGAATGGAAGTTATTGTGTTGCCAATACCTACCGCAATCAAATCTTTATTATAATTTGATTTTCGCTTGAATGGATCCAGCAAATGAATTGCCTTTACTGTGAGTAAAGATTCTAACGAACCAACAAGGGCAAACATTACCACATATTTAATAAATAAAGCCGGATTTGAAAACCCGCCAAAGTCTACATTTAGATGAAGGTTATCCATTAAATTGCCAATATGTACAAGGGCATAGGGAGGTTCCGTGTGCTGAAAATCCATCCAAAGCTCAGCGGGCACTGCAATGCACAACACCACAAGCGGAGCAGGAATTTTTGAAATAGAAAAATTCTTTAAATATGGCCACCCCATCATAATCAACAAACTGATACCTCCAATAAGTGCCCCTCTTGGATCGAGATGCATAAACATCTCAGGTATGGAAACAATTAAATCCAGCGGCCCCTTTCCTGCCATGAGCAAGGGATCAACATTTAGTAATACGGGTAGTTGCTTTACAATAATGATTATCCCTATAGCTGCAAGCATCCCGTGTATAGCTGATAACGGAAAAAAATCCGCAAGCTTTCCAAATTTTAATAAACCGAACAAAATCTGAAGTATGGCCGCGACAAACATGGCTCCAAGCGCTAGATACCAGCCGGTGAGTCCTCCTCCAAAGTCTGTAACTGCACCGGCTACAATGACTATCAATCCCGCAGCAGGTCCTTTGATCGTCAATCTGCTACCAGAAAAGAGGCTGACCACCATGCCCCCTATAATAGCTGTAATAAGGCCCATTATGGGTGGAAATTCAGAGGCTTTTGCAATACCCAGACTAAGCGGTAATGCAAGTAAGAAAACAATAAAGCCGGAAATGGTATCTGTTTTATAATTTTCCCTAAGACCCGGCAACCAGTCTTTAGGGGTTTGATTAGACAAACTCATATTTTATTATTTTTTGGACCACCAAAAAGGTGATCAGGTCAACATTTGTATGTTGAGCACATCACATAGTAAAAGATGTAAATGTTGAAAACTGCAATGTACTAACATCATTATTCCAAAAGATTTAAATTGTGGCGACAACATCCTTTGTCACCATGATTTCCCTCAGGGAAATTTAAAATCTTAAGGAATCTGTTTTCCAGCAGTGAAATAATATGAACAGAGCTATGCCTTTGTAAGCATGAAAGTGGTAATTATGCTCAGGGACATCCGAAATACCTGAATAAACAACTGAATTAATGGAATTAAATGAGTTAAAAAAATCAGACAAGTGATCCTCATCTTCAACTTCTTCTTCCCATTTCAGAATTATTTCATTTTTGGCTTTTGTATCCTGATTTTCAGGAATAACCTTATGATCATAGAGAGAATCACTGCTGTCCAGAACTTTTGTAAACTTTCCCGTATACCCTAAACTGACAGCAGCCGGGAGGCTACTTAATACAAATAATTGAAAAATTACAACATAACAGGTAATACGTGAAAAAAGTACCATCTAATTGTTTCACTAATTCTGCTATAAAAGTATAGCTTTTTACATATTAAAAAATCAGTTAACAAATAATTAATATATTTTTCTTATTGTAAAAGGCACTTTTATTGTACTATCATAGGAAAACAATTTTCATTAGTTTAAAGCAGACTGTTATTTAGATTGCTTCAAAAAAATTAACCAATTGGTTAAGCATTCTTCGCATTTTTAACCTCCCGATTGCCGAGATGATCATATCCAAGTGCACGAATATAGAGGATCATGTCTGATGGTCTGAGATTGACAATCAGTGCGCGTCTGTGCCTGTCCGAAGATGTATTTCCCAGTGCCGCATGGAGGGTATACCCATGATGTGCCATACAGCTTCCCAATGAAATTTCACCATATGATATTAAATCATCTTCATCGATTTTACATTGCAATGCAGCATTTGGCGCAGGTTGTAAATGAGATTTTAACGGACGCAAATGAGATTTTGCCACATACATCATACAGCCGTTTTCACGATCCACATCATCCAGGGCAATCCAAAATGATATTGCCCGCTTATCCGGCATATCCGGCCAGTATGCCGCATCCTGATGCCAGGGCGTCTCTGTGGATGTACCCGGTGCTTTGTCAATCATCATATCAAAGTCGATTTCCATATCCTCTCCCATCCACGATCGGGCAAGTTGTAAAACCCTGGAATAGGTTTTTGTATCCTGCAATTTCGGTAAAACAAGTGAAGGCCTCATGATTTGGGTGATTTTTTCCACTTTTTTGTTGGTATCACTATCACCACTTAAATCTCCCCGCATACCCGTCAGGTCGTATTTGTCGGCCAGAAAATCATTGTATATATTTTGCAGCATTTCTGTCTCCTCAGGGGGCACAAGACCCTCAATGCGAACGAATCCCTGCGTATCAAACTGCTCTTTTAAACTTACTGATTCCATGATATCAGTTTTGATGTCATATTTCTGAATCCTGCCAGAAGGTATTCACCTCTACCCCCTTTTATACTTTGCAACGACCTCAATTCTCCTGGTATGCCTATCTCGCCACCGTACTCAAATTTACCACCGGCTCTACCTGTTAAAATCGTACCAAACGAACTATTTATATCGCCAATTCGTACCCTGGTTTTAATATTATTTCCCCCCAATACTATATCCTTGATTCCGTCAACATTGATATCCACTGCCGTTATGGCATAAACAGATGAATATTGAACTTGCTCAGGCAACTGTATTTCTTCAAATCCTGACTTATTTTGAACGAAAAGCGCAGTTTTTAATGTCTTTGCAGACCTTTTGCTTGCTTTACTCCAATCCTCCCCAAAAACGTCATTCACATCAGCTTTGGCATAAGAGGTATAATCGTTATATTTCTTTTTTAGTATGGGAACCTGGGACATTAATTCATCCCTCGCCGCAAAGGGATACCATGCATTTCCTTCGCTGACAGCAATTACCGGAATGGCCTTTGCGATACCAAAGTATGTATATGCATGTAAAAGAAGTCCGTCTTCACTCACCACTGAAAGTTGATTGTTTAATCCCATATTACCGGCAAAAACATCAGGCCTTCCATCTGCATTAAAATCATCAATTAAAATTCTGTTCCAGCATCCTGTGGCGGAAATATCCTGAATGGCATCCGTTTTTATATCTCCGTCCCGGGATTCCAAAATTGCTACAGTACCAAAATCTCTCGACAGCACAAGTTCTTCTTTGCCATCACCATTCATATCCGCTGCAGCTGCATCTGTAACCATACCAACATCAAACTTGTGTTGTGGTATCGATACTTTAAAATTGCCACTTCCCATATTGGTATAAATAATGGATAAACCGGACTCCGGGTATGAACCAGGCTTTACGCGTGAACCTATAAAAATATCAGGTGCCCCGTCTCCATTATAATCCCAAACCGCAATGGCCCCCGCAGAAATCCCTTCTGTATCCTGGAATGCCCCGGGAGACATCACATACCCAGCTCCATCAGACAGAAACAGCCTTGGTATTAGCGCTTGTTGACCAGCATTTCCCTGATAGTCCGTATAGGCAATAATTAAATCTTCGTCGCCATCACTATCAACATCTGTAAAAACGGCATCTGCCTCATCAGCAAGCGGCAATGGACTTCCCATTCCACCCGGACGCGGGGTGAGTTTCTCTCCATTTATGGTAAACAATTGTCCACCTTTACCCCTGACTCCGGTGATATAAACCATCTTTTTATCAGTGCGAATAGCCATTTCAGGTCCCGGAGAGGAAAGCATGTATGGTAAGAGAGGCTGAAGTTTAAAATCATTTACATCGGTTGAGGCATAGGTAAAAGGAATATTATTGATTTGAAATTTTGGTGGTGTGGATTGGCTTAGTTTGCGCTGTGTAGTACTTTTTTGTTCAATAATCAAAGCCCCTGACCTGACGGGACCCTCAATTTTTTGCTGTGTTCCATCCGCCCAGTATACCAGAATCGAGTCTGCCTGAGCAGCATTTCCCAGTCCAAAAACCATAGGGCCTGCAGAGGAAGATTGAAATCCCCTGACGGGCATATACTCCTGCACCTGCAATTGAATGCCTGTATAAATTTTTACGCTTGCTCCAATAACGGAGGCATATTTGTCGGATTTTAAGGAAATCCGAAGTGAAGACCCGGAGTTTTTAGTGTTGTTTCTGAAAATACCTGCGGGTGCATTCAGGTTATTGACCACAAGATCCAGATCTCCGTCATTATCGAGGTCAGCATAGGCTGCCCCGGCAGAAACAGTAGTACTGCCCATACCCCATTCTTTCGAAAAATCCTCAAAAATTGCCGTACCCTTATTTTTAAACATATAATTATGTTCTCTGATAGAAGGCATTTTTGAAATAACATCCAGTTCATTTAATTTTTCACCCCCCGATTGAATCCTGGTCTGTAGTGCGACTGTATAATTGAGGAAATCCATGTTGGTATAATCTTTTTCATACCCATTGGTTACAAAAAGATCTTTATGACCATCTAGATCAAAATCTGCAAACAATGCTGCCCATGACCAGTCCGTATTGGATATGCCGCTGATCTGACCAACTTCCTGAAACAGCGGTATATCCCTTCCTTCGGGCGTTTTTACCCCCGGATTGTTTCCTGTGTTGAGCTGAAGCATGTTCCGCATATACTGGCGATGAAAACCAGAAGAAACCAGATTGAGGTATTTTTCATAATTATCATCGCCTGAGGTCATTTTTATTCTTTCATTTGATTCCGGCAGCATATCAAGCGTAACCAAATCCATCAAACCATCGTTGTTTACATCTGCCGCATCTGAACCCATGGAAAACAATGATGTGTAAGATGTTGCCTCACGGATTTGTTCGGAAAAAGTTCCATTTTGATTATTGATATACAGATAATCTTCTTCGTTGTAATCATTGGAAACATAAATGTCTGCCCAGCCATCTCCATTGTAATCACTGACCATCACACCAAGACCAAAACTCAAAACATTGGAAATCATTCCAGCCTCATCACTTACATCCGAAAAATACCCGCCATCATTGCGCATAAGTCTGGAACCATAATAGGAATCCTTCATTTTTTTGAGAGAAGCCAGTTGCTGATTAAAGCCTGCATACTTTTGTACAGAATGATTCAGTATGAAACAATCGAGGTCTCCGTCTTTGTCGTAATCAAAAAATACTGCCTGAGTCGAATATCCCATGTCATCAAGCCCAAATTTTTGGGCACTTTCGGTAAAGGTCAGGTTTCCATTGTTGATGTAAAGTAAATTGCTACGCAATGTCGGAGACTCCGCCGCAGAGCGGCACACATAAATATCAAGCCAGCCATCATTGTTGATATCCACCACACTAACCCCTGTTTTCCACCCCTGGGACCTTCCAAGTCCGGCATCTGCGGTCACATCTTTAAATGAAATATCGCTGCCTCCCTCATGGATGTATAGTCTGTCAGGAACAATATTCCCTGTAAAATAAAGATCAGTAAAACCATCATTATTAAAATCCGCCGCAGCCACACCTCCACCATTGTAAAAGTATCCGTACTTCATGACATTAAAATCAGGCGAATCTGTCAATTCATTATTAAACCTGACATGGGTATCACCCTCATCTAGTGCTGTAAATAAAGTATCCTGATGTCCTTCGCCACAACTACTTAAAAATACTATAATACATATTTTGATATATATATAAATTATTTTATTATTCATCTTTTTGAAGATTTGCTAAATGATGTGTATATGATTCTTGTTAAATCAGCAATTATGGATTCTGCCTGTTTTTCTGACGAACATCCTTCTACAAATATAGAAATAAACAAGGGCTTTTGAAGGAAAATTATGCCTGCATCACCCCGAAACTCCGTCAATAATCCGGATTTATGAGCTACAGCAATATCAGGAGGCAATCCGGCGGGCATGACGGCATTATCATCACATTGATGCAGCAAGTCCAGTATCATAGCTGCTTTTCTGTCACCAGTTCTGGCACTGTTGTAGATCTGCAATAAAAACCGGTTGGCTTCTGATGGTGAAATCTGATTTTGAATGCCTTTAGATATTGCCTCCACATCCATCATTTTTCTGTTTAGGCGCGTTTGCTGATATCCCTGCAATGCTATCAAGTCATTAATTCGACCAATGCCCATAAGGTCAATGATGATATTGGTAGCGGTATTGTCACTTTGGGCAATCATTGCCAGCGCAAGATCCTGAAAGCTAATGACTGTACCCGGATCCAGAAACTGAATATTGCCGGCACCGCCCACCTTGTCGTTCTCCTTGAGTGTATGATCAGCCAGTTCAAGATGACCGGATGGTGTACCATATACATCATACAATGCCATGAGCAAGGGAATTTTAATGATGCTCGCAGCGCTAAATACCTGGTCTTCATGTTCACAGACAAGTATCTCTCCGGCGGAGTTCTGAACCAGAACAGCGATTTTCAACCGGTCATGCTTCCTGATATATGCACTTATACTGTTATCGTTTTGCCCTTGTATGGCCAGTACAGCAATTGTTAGAAGCAAAATAAATAAATACCTTATTTTGAAAATTTTCATTATTTACGGGCAACCTGCTGATAAAACTCTTGTGCAATATAGGCTTCCTTCTGCTCCTTCGAATTAATTTTAAGATACTGATTAAAATCCTTTATTTCACTCTGAGCATGCCAAACGATTTTGTCATTTTGTGCATTCAGCAATTCACGGATATAAGTTGTCAGGCTAAAATCATGATCGTAAGGCTGACCAGTTCCCAGGTTTTCAGGATAACTATCTGCCATTTCAACATACTTTAATGCTTGCACATTATCCGGTTTACGTTTCATTACGTCAAGCGCATAAAACAAACATGCCTCCCTGAAGAGCTGATGTAACCCTGATGCACCCTCATGCGGTAAACTCTGCAAAGACGTTAGAAATTCTACAGCTTCTTTATATTTTTTATTGGCAAAATATGCTTTTGCCAGTACCTGACCGGTAATATAATTGGCAGGTTCCAGTTTCTGAAACTTACTGATGGTTTCAAAGGCCTCTTTGTGGCTTCCACTTTCCAGTAAGAATTCAGACCAGGCCTTTGCCACCCTCCAGTCCCTGGAATCAAGCGAATATGCAGTCCTCAAGGCAACAGCCACAGTATCAGGGCTGTTTTTCCATAAGAGTGCCTTATTTAAATAAAACGATGCTGAACCAGGCTTGCCTGCCTTAGCAAAACTTTCTTTGGCTTCGCCCACAAGACCTTTTGACCATTGAAGTTTCCCGTTCAAATAATGCCATATCCAGTTTGATGAATTTTCGGTTGCCCAGGAAAGTAGCGCAAATTCTTCCGCCCTAAACGGAAATGCCAGTTCAAAAGGCATTCCTGCCGCTTTTTCAAGCTCTTCCTTGGCATTCCCTCCGGTTTTATTTGTAAAATAAGACTTCCATAATTGTACCATAATATTTTCGGGAGCTGATTGTAATAAAATTAGCGCATCATTTTCGTGCCCGCAAGAGGCATACCAAAGTGCCATTTCAATATAATTCTGATGCGGCATTTCATTGACCCATCGTTCCTTCATAAGGTCTTTTTTCTCCGAAATAAAACTTTCTGCCAGCGCAAACGGGTTAAGCGGATTTTTATCCAATAAACCATTTAATAATTCCTGGTGCCTTTTTGTCTGTCGCGACAAAATAATATCCAGATAATTACCTTCCAGCGTTTGTGGAAAATGCTCCAGGCATTCCTTCAAAATGGCTGCTGCAGCATTATTTTTACGGGCACGATAACTTGTCAATGCAAGGTAATACAGCGCGGATTGCTTAGTCTCCTGCTGCGTTGTAGCTACGCTGAATCCATCTTCGGCATTTATGTAATCTCCCTCCAGTAGGTGCAGGTAACCCCAATAAAAGTTTGCCCATCCGTGGTAGGTATTCATCTCCAGTGCACGTTTTAAATATTCTTTGGCATCACTCTTCTGTTGCATGAGCAATATTGTAGCTTTTAAAACAAGTGCATCCGCGTGCCCCGGATTCATCTGTATGAGCGTATCAGCAACCAGCAATGCGCCGGAAATATCCCGCTGTGCCAGCAGGCTTTTTGCTTTTAAATATAATCCGTACTCAGATTTCCAGTTTATCGGTGTAGAAACGGAGAGCGGTCTGTTAACGGCATGGCTCTTCGCTGAGCTGTATACTTCTCTGTCATCGAGGAATAAAGAGGTCAATTGACCACCTGACCACGCAAAAGAAAGGGTTTCTCCGGCATTTGCATTGGCTGTATACTCATACTTACTGCCACCGGGACTAGAAAGTTTTACCATTCCTGAATACGGTTCATGAAAGAAAATGTAGGCAGAATCTGCAGACATATGCAAAACGCCCTCTTCAAAAGCTTTGGTATGGCCACCTGTTCCGGCAAAAGTCATCCATTTCTCTTCCCATGTATCGGACTGCTGTGGCATCAGGCTATTGTATTTAAAGGGAGATTCGATACTTGATGGTCCTGCCTGGTTGTAAAACCTGCCAGACTGCAGCTCGACATATTGGCCGTTTTTATCCGTAAGGAGGTCTTCCCAGATCATACCTTGTCTCGACAATCCCCATATCCAGAGCTTTTTTCCCAATTTCTGATAATAAGGTGAAAAGTGGATAAATCCCACGTCATCATTTTTCCAGTATCCCCCAAAATAATCGGTAGTTTCACCAAGCACATGATATGACTTATACGTGCCAAAATTATTTTCTTTATAAAAATTGATATTTCTACCCTTTTCATTGACCGGCCATGCGTAAGGCTTACCGTCATGATCAATATATGCCGTTCCGGGATATAAAAACTCCAGATCATCCGAGGCTTTGAAGCCGGCATTCATCCACTGATAATTGGAAGCCGGAAACGGGGTCAAATTATGCCACCTGCATCGTGTAGAAAAAAAAGAAGCATTCTCTTTCAAAGCGACTTCAACTACCCAATAGGTCCTGGAAGACCAGTCGAATGCACTTAAAAAAGTACTTTTACTCCCGTCCTTATTTGAGCGTGTCGCTACGTCGACTGGCGTGGCACAGGTGGGGGCATGTCCGTAATCTCCAAAATTCAGTTCGACACCTCCGGATGTCCATGGCCCACGCGCAGCTATATCCCTGAATTTAACCACATCATTGTAATAGATAAAAGGAAATCCAGTTTTAAGGTGGTACGCACCCCATATTTTGCCACCAACTTCCGGAAGTATGCTTAGCCTGATGACATCATTTTGCATGGTGATGGTTTTCCAGGGTGCCGGAGAGCCCTTAAGGGCAAATCCATCAAACCGGTGATAGGGGTAAAAACGTCCCAGTGGCATCACCGGACTTGCGTCCGAAAAGGGGTAGGTAAGCATTGTATTTTCAGAGGTGGTCAAAGTCACCTGCTGACAAGCCACATCAAAACATAAAGACATTAAAAAGGAAAGGAAAAGAAAGCGATAAGTCATAATATCCGGATTTAAGCTATATCGTAAAGATAAAATTTCCACCCGTATACAGAAAATATACAACAGCCTATTTAAAGCTTGTTTGCTAAAATATAAAAAAAAGAGGGATGACTTTTGCCATCCCTCCTGAAATATGTTTTACGGGAATATTATTTATCCCACCACAACGGAGTCGTAGCCTTGTCAGGACCGCCGAGCAGCCCTACAGCGCCATCTACGCCATCCTTATTGGTATTCTTTTCATAATCTATGAAAGGAATTCTTCGCGGTCTTTCTCCTGCAGGAATATCAGCATTATCGCTGTTAACTACTGGATAAAGCTTTGGAAGCTTGGATCTTCTCATATCTGCCCATGCTTCAATACCATCAGGGAATAATGCAAGCCACTTCTGCGTAGCAATTTGTGCCTTCTGTGTATTGGCATCTGAAGACCATTTGATTGGCGTATCAGAAACGGCAGGAGAATTTAATGCATCTTCCGGTGCAACTGGCTTATTGTCTGAATTGACATAAGCTGAAATTGCTGCAGCATCTGCAATACCCCACTGGTTCATGGAAGCCTCAATACCTTTATTGTAAAGATTTTGAGCATTGTCACCCATATTCCAGCCTTTCAAAGCACCTTCTGCTCTAAGGAAATACACCTCAGCAGCATGCATGATGTTCTGAGGCGTTGTGCCTACTCTTGCCCACGCTGATCCTGCACCGGTTACCCAGCGGGAACCAACATTTGAATTGGCGTTGTTGCTGTTTTTAGCATCTCCAAGCTGCGTGGTATTCAATCCGTTACGAAGGCCTTCATAAGTACCTGTAGCCGTTGCAGGCTGGAAGTATACACCAATTCTTGGGTCTCCGTAACCTTTAAGTACAGACTCCATGGAAGCACTCATTCTAAATTCATTCCACACAGAGATACCTGCCAATCCGTTTACGTCAGTTCCGGCTTCTGTTTTAAACATATAAGCGTCATCACCAGTAGCGGTCATAACACCACCTGCTACAGCTGCCTCAGCTTCCGCTTTTGCCCTTGCTGGATCAGCATTTGAAGCTCTTACAGCTAGTCTAAGTCTAAGTGAGTTTGCAAATTTGATCCACTTATTGACATCACCCTTAAACATAAGGTCAAAATTACCATAAGGCTTTTCAGATGTTTTACCAGCCAGTACCTTTACAGCGGCATCAAGACGCTTGAAGAAGTCGTCATAGATTTTGTCCTGTGCATCATAAGGGATAGAAGGAAGTGCTTCACCAGCCTTGAAATAAGGAATTGGACCATAATAGTCTGTTACACGGTGGAAAGCATATACCCACATAATACTGGCAAGTGCATTCTCTGCACTGCTGGGGTCTGTTTCCTTAAGTAATACCTTCAACTGTGGCATACAGCTTGTGTAAATAGGTCTCCAGTGCCACTGCATCCAGTCCATACGGATGACGTTTCTGTCTGAAGGGAAATAAGTCGCAGTGGTTGCATAATACTGCGCATAAAGATCTGCAAAAAGGTTCTGGGCAACCTGGTACTTCCAGAATGCATAGGATGCTTCTGTCTGTGCCTTGCTGAACAGAAACGGATATTCATTTTCGCCAAGCGTTGCGAGCTGAGTCTTACTGGTGTTTAGCTCATCAAATTCGCTTGTGCAGGCGTTGAAGCTGACAATTACTATAAATGCCAGACAAACCAACTTCAGAAAGCTATTTTGAATGTATTTCATGATTTTATATTTAATTTAAATGATATTAAAATTAGAAGCCAAGCTGCAGGTTCAAACCTATTGACCTTGTTGAAGGCAAGTTACCATACTCTACTCCCTGATAGTTACCGGCACCCAACTGAATATCCGGGTCAAATCCCATGGTTCTTTCAGGTATACCTGGGATATCCAGAATAGCCTTACCCCTGTAAAGGAACATCAGGTTTCTTCCAACAACAGATAGTCTGCAAGACTTGACACCAAGGCTTGAAGGCAAATTGAAATTATATCCTAAGCTAAGCTCTCTTATTCTGACGTTGGTAGCGTCATATGCAAAGAACTCACCAAAAGAATAACGACCTCCTGATACTCTTGTCCAGAACTGCTCGGCAGAAACAGCAACTGTATTCTTCTCACCCTTATCATTTACAGCATCAAGGATAAGTCCTCCGTCACGGAAAGCTTCTGTATATGCAGCAGTTCCGTCAAATGCCAGGTTGGCATCTGTACCAGAAACCATAACACCACCAAATCTTCCGTCAATTAAAGCAGAGATAGTGATTCCCTTGATGTTTAACTCATTTCTCCAACCCAGCATAAAGTCAGGATTGAAATTTCCGATAGAGGTATTTCCGGCACCTGATCCTACAGGCAGACCATTTGAATCTACTATGTATCTGCCCTGTGCATCCTTTTTCCAGCCTTCTGTCCAAAGGTCACCATAACGACCTCCTTCTTCGATCAGTGGTCCGGCAGTTCTACCATAACCACCACCGAGGAATACCCGCTTGGTTCTGTCTGAAAGTTCGATAACATCATTGACGTTTCTCGTAAAGTTCATGCTTGTTGTATAGGAGAAATCCTTTCCTTCCACAGCTTTCCATGTTGCCATAACTTCCCATCCTTTGTTCTGGATATTTCCGGCATTGATGTACTCATTGGAAAATCCTGAACCAGCAGGAAGTGGTACAAAGAATAACTGGTTGATAGAATTTGTTTTATACCAGGTAACATCCAGACCCAATTTACCATTCATAAAACGAAGGTCTGCGCCAAATTCAATGGATGAAGTCAATTCAGGCTTCAGATCAGGAATCGCCTTGGTAGAATTCTGTGCGATAAATCCTCCGGTACCACCCTGGCCAACAGAATACGTATTCTGAAGCAGATAAGGTGCGGCATCATTACCTACTTTTGACCATGCTGCTCTAAGCTTGGCAAAAGATAAAAATTCAGGTAATGTAGTCATTTCACTCAAAATAAGCGAAGTTCCTACAGAAGGATAAAAGAATGAATATGGAGAAGGAAGTGTAGATGACCAGTCATTTCTGGCAGATCCGTCTACAATCAGGAAGTTTTTGTAAGCAAAAGATGCTGTAGCGAATACAGACTGATATTCACGCTCGCTCAAAGAACTTGAAGTGGACACGTTTTTACCAAAATCTGTAGAGAATTTATTTGGCACCAACAATCCATTGGCGTTTACAAATACATACTTGGAGTCTCTTCTGTTATTTGAAGCACCAACTGTGAAATCAACACGGATGTCATCATTAAGATTTTCATATCCTGTCAAGAACATATCAAAGTTATCTTCTCTGAAAAATCCGCTGCCTTCCTGATATGTTCCACCAGGTCCGGCAAATAATAATGTTCTATCATAGAATCTTCTGTCTTCAGCATCATTTGATTTATCCAAAGATGCACGACCTACAAGTTTAATTTTGCTGGTAATGTCATAGGACAAAGCCGCAAGGAAAGTAACCCTGTCTCTACTTTCTGAATTCAACGTTCTGTTGAGTGTCCAGTAAGGATTTGTGTAGATAGATGAAGTAGTCCAGTAGGTTGGATTTCCATTTGCATCCTCAAAAGCTTCATAAGCCGCAAGATCTACTGATCTTGGGATTTTGTACAAATTCTGAACAATACCGCTTTCCTCTCCTACCTTCACGCGATTGTCGATGACCTGCTTTATATAAGTAGCTTTTACATCTGCAGACAATTTGCTGCTAAGCTTCTGGTTTATACGCAGGTTGAGGGTATTTCTTCCAAGATTGTTATTGGAAATGATGCCCTGGTCTCTGTTGTTGGTAAATGAAAAATAAGCCTGTGTATTTTCTGTACCTCCGGTAACACCGATGCTGTTGTTCAGGCTGATTCCTGTGCGGAAGAAGTCACTGATGTTGTTGCCATAGGTATTGGCCTTACCACCCCAGCTACCGCCGGAAGTTGTGTTGCTTACGCCACCATTACCCTGACCATAGGTATTTTGAACATCAGGAAGAAGCATAGGTGAATCCATAGACACTCCTGAAGCCACATTTATGGCTACCTTTCCTGCTT
>Ga0172376_10004412_pt1 | contig 16086 bp, 14 predicted proteins | sample Lak35m_FD_121114 | JGI IMG/M metagenome (GOLD analysis project Ga0172376, IMG submission 121114) | Freshwater microbial communities from Kabuno Bay, South-Kivu, Congo - kab_092012_35m | ecosystem: Environmental > Aquatic > Freshwater > Lake | place: Democratic Republic of the Congo: South-Kivu... | reverse complement strand
TTTTCTACGCCGCCGGAAGTGGGGTGCGGCAGCGGCATTAAGAGGTGGTGCGGCAGCGGCTGGGGAGCGGACGGCGAGGCGATGCGCATCGCGGATGAGGCACGGTTCAGGCGCAGGGTGCTTACTGAATATGCCCGATCAGAAGAAACCAAGTCGGCTTTGCGTCAGCGGTTGGCTGAGTTGCAAGTTGGCATGCTGCAAGATATGGCGCACAGGGCACGTCATGGCAAAGCGATTCATTGGAAAGTCTGCAGGATGTTTTTTGCAGAAAACCCAATCAGCAGTGCCTTTGCTTCAAAACTCTTCTCTGCTCTAGTTGCATTCATTCGGCAAAAGTGAAGTGAATCGATCAGTGATCACTTACCTTTGCGAAGACTGCCACAGCTGAATCAATTGGCGGGTACAAGCATCCCGACTGAATTCGGTTTCCACGCGCTGCTTGCCACGCAGCAAAACGGCTTTTGTTTCTTCCGGGTGCGCCAATATCCACTGAATGGTTTGTGAAATGGCGTGAGGGTCACCCGGGGGGCAAAGAAATCCAGTGACTCGGTCTTCTACCAGTTCGGGCACACCCAGCACCGCGGTCGCAATCACTGGCCTGCCGCTGGCCATCCCCTCCATGTTCACCAGACCCATACTTTCCGACAGGCTGGCGAGTACCGCCAAGTCGCACTCTTGAAACAACTGCCGAACTTGAAGACCCGTTTGCTCACCAAGAAACTCCACGCTGTGTTCAAGCCCCAGTCTTTGCGTCTGGTCTATCAGTTCTTGCTTCAGGGGGCCATCGCCCGCGAGTTTCAAATGGACGGCAAGACCGGAATCGGTCAACAAGCGCAACGCTTGCAACAAAACCTGATGCCCTTTTTCTGGTACCAGCCTAGCCACAGTCAACAGGCGCAAGGGCACGCAGGTCGATTTGGGGACACGGATTTCGTTCTCAAACTCTTTGGTGTAAATGCCGCAGCGAATCACGTGCAACTTGCGCACGTCCACGCTGAACTTATCGACCAGATACCGCAGGTTGTAGTGCGAAATGCAGACCATGCCAGTAGCGTCGTCCACCAGTTCACGCATGTTGTGTGGCGGAGTTTTGAAAACGTCGTAACCGTGGGTCGTAAAGGTAAATGGCAGTCCCGTCCAACGGTGTGCCCACAGGGTGACTTGCGCCGCCGTGTCAGCATAGTGAGCGTGCAGGTGGTCAACACCCAGACGCAAACTACTGCTGGCTACAGCAAGGGCCGCGCGCGCAATCCAGCGATGGTCCTTATCACGGACCAATTGCATTAACGTCCGCAGGGCGCGTGCCGGGTGCCTGACGAAGACATGCACCAACGACAACACATCTCTGTAGACTGGCCTTGGTGCGCAGGGGATCACGCAACCGGCATCCACCACCGACTTGGCTCTGGGGTGTACCACAGACATGGAGCGTTGTTCGAGCGAAAAAACACGGCAGGCCACGCCTGCTTGCATCACCGAAAAAATTTCGTCCGAGATGAACGTCTCTGAGATCGCAGGAAACCGATCCAGAACGTAGGCAACTATCATCCGAGAATCCTATTTAAGTCAGAAAAACCGAGCTTGGTGACGTTCCCCGCGGGCCGCACGTCATGGCAGAGCGGAAACAGTTTGTATGAATCAAGCAGAAAAATCGATTCGCATCGACATCCAGGCGTTACGCGGGTTGGCGGTGTTGATGGTGGTGTTGTATCACACCAAGGTTACCTCGGTGCAATCGGGCTACTTGGGCGTCGACATCTTTTTCGTCATCTCCGGTTTTTTGATCACTACCTTGGTGGCCCGTGGGGTGTTGCGCGGCACGTTTCGGTTATCTGATTTTTACTTCCGGCGGGCCAAGCGGTTGCTGCCTGCGGCTTACGTCACCTTTATCGGGTGTTCCCTTTGCGCACCCTGGTTCTTGAACCAACAAGAGTTGCGCGATTTCGCGGTGCAGGTGGCTGGGGCGGTCAGTTTCACAGGCAACGTTGTGCTGTGGCAGCAAACCGGCTATTTCGAGGGCGCCGGGGACCTCAAGCCGTTGTTGCACGTTTGGTCTTTGGCGCTGGAGGAGCAGTATTACTTTTTGCTGCCAGCGGCCTTGCTGTTCACCCGGCCGCAGCGCTGGTTTGCCGGCGTTGTGGGGGTACTGGTTCTGAGTTTGACGCTCTGCCTGGTGGGTGGGTATGTGAAACCTGTGGCCACCTTCTATCTGTTGCCCACGCGCGCGTGGGAACTCTTGGTGGGCTCGCTGGGTGCGTTGTGGCTCTTGCGTGGGCAGACGGCGCCGCAAGCGTTCATCAGCCGCTGGACGGGTGTGCTTTTCGGCCCGGCGCTGCTGTGTTTGCTGGTTCTGCCCTTTGTGGCGGTTGTTGGCAACCACCCTGGCTTGAACGCGGTACTGATTTGTTTGGCAACACTGGTGGTGATCCTGCGCCACAGCAGCACGCTGTGTGCGGCCTGGCCGACTAGATGGTTGGCCTGGGTGGGTGATTTTTCGTATTCGCTCTACCTGGTGCATTGGCCGGTGATTTCCTTCATGAAAAATGCCTGGGTAGGTGGCAGTCAAGAGCTGCCACTTGAAATGCGATGGTTGGCGCTGGTGTTGTCCTTTGCGCTGGCCTATTTGCTGTACCGCGTGGTGGAAAAGCCCGTGCACAAAAGCCGGTTGCAATTCACCCGCGCGCTGCTGGCTAAAGTGGTGCTGAGCTCGGCCACCTTGATGGCCATCACGCCGGTGATGATCCAGGCCAAACCCACCAAGATGGACTTTGTACAGATCAGAAAGACCAACTACGGTTTGTCTGACCGGTGCGATTCGGATGTGCCCTTTGCCCCCAAGCCAGAATGCCAAAGTGGGCCTGACCCAACGCTTTTGGTGTGGGGGGACTCTTACGCCATGCACTTGGTTCCTGGCTTGCTGCAAGAGTGGCAAAGTGGCGGCGTCATACAGGCCACTCGGTCTTCATGCGGACCATTCCTCAAGCTTGCGCCTCGTAGATTGATTCATCCAGGGCACGGTACGGCCATGAACATGGATTGGGCCAAGCGCTGCATTCAATTCAATGATTCGGTGCTGGACTTTCTGGGCCACGCTACCAGCGTCCACACTGTGGTGTTGTCTAGCCCATTTCTGGCCTATGTGACGCAAGAAAATCATGAGCATGTCACGCAGCAAGGGCAAGGCTTTACGTCCATGCCGGTCCAGGCGGATGCGGCGCAGCGGGGACTGCAACGCACGGTGCAGGCCATCCGCGCATTGGGTAAAAAAGTGATCATCGTGGCACCACCACCGTCCACCGACTTTGACATTGGCGGTTGCCTGGAACGGCAAATCAACGGTGCCATCGCCTTGGGTGGCAGCGCGGGCTGCCTGATCAACCGTGCGGACTACCAGACTCAGCGGGCCAACGTGCTGACCTTGCTTGACCGTGTAGCTACCTCGGCCGACGTCTCGGTGATCCGTTTTGACCCGTATCTTTGCCAAGGCCAGGTGTGCCAAACCCTGATGGGCAACACCCTGATTTACCGCGACGGCGGGCATCTTTCCATTGCGGGGTCAGAGCTGTTGGCCAAGACCATGCGATGGGGGGAGCTGATCAACCATCAGGCAAAGTAGGTCTGACGGAGGTTTGACACCTCTTGGCGCAGGGGGTGCTTGAAGAGGTAAATTCCACTTACAAAACCGAACAATCCTAAGGTACCACCCAGGAATAATGGTGCCGCGATTTCATCGGCATAGAGCCCATATTGCCAAAGCGCAAGTGCAGGGCCTAAAGCTGCCAGACTGGCAACCCCCGCGCTGGGGCGCGAGGTCAGGGCCAGGTCCCGCCAAGTCAAACCAATTTTTGCAAGGGTAGTGCGCAGCATGACCATGCTGCCAATCGCTGCCGCCGCAATGGCACTGACTCCGATACCCAGCAGACCAAAATGAGCGCCCAAGGCAACCAATACCACCGTCGTGATGGCGTTGATGCCGATGACCTTGGCGATGGCGGTGGCCGCACCGCTTGCAAGTAGGGCTGCGTAGCACAAAGCAGCTGGAACGCTGAACGCCATGGCCACGGCCAGCAGGCGAGTCAAATCCACGGCCTGATTCCATTGGTTGCCGTAAAGCAAGTTGATCATGGGGTGCGCCAGGCACACTACGGCCAAGCAAAAAGACCACCCCAAAGCGGTAACGTAAGCGGTCGCCTTCAAAAACGGTTCTGCAAAGCCGCCGTGTTCTCGGGCTTGCTTTGCAAACCAGGGCATGCAGACGGTGCTGACCGCATCCACAAATAGCCGGTAAAACATTTGCACCAGCCCGTTGGCGCGTGAGTAATACCCGGCAGCGGTCAGGCTTTGCAGCTTTCCCATAAACAACTCGGGCGCACTGACGGCCAAGTCGTGCAACAGGGTGCTTAGGGACAACTTCGACCCGAAGCTAAGTACGCGACGAATTTCACTTGTACCAGGCAACCACGGAAAGCTGGCTGGCCGGTAATACACCGCAATTCCCGCATTGACGAGGGTTGAACCAAGTGAACCATACGCCAGGCTGATGGGCCCAAAGCCGCGCCACGCCAACCCGATGGATACCACCGCACCCGTAACAGACGAGGCAAACCGCATAAGTGCAAGGCTTTCAAAGCGCATCTCACGCATCAGCCAGGCGTAGGTGAGTGAACCGAACGGGTTGACCGCGTAATTCAGCGCCACCACCAGCAAGATGGTGAACATGCGCGGCTCGTCGTAAAACAACGACACTGGGTAACTGCCTGCCAGCACCACCAGTGCCAAGGCAAGGCCAAGACCCAGTTGCACCGCCCACACCGCGCGAATGCGGTCGGTGGTGAGTTCTTTTTCTTGCACCAGGTATTGCCCCGCGCCCATGTCACGCAGCGTGGACACAAAGGTTAGTAACACCATGGTGACCGAGAACACGCCAATTTCTGTTGGGGTGAGCAACCGCGCAATCACCATGGACGAGCCAATGGCAATGGCCAGGCTGGCGTAGCGGTCCAGAAACGAAAAGAAAAGCGACTTGCGGGTGGACATGCGTCAGCTGGCGGCCAGATTTCTCAGCATCCGAACGCCAAAGCGCAAGCGCGTGGTGTCCCAAGGCGTAAATCGCTTGATTTGCAGTGGATCGTCTCCCAGCTTGGATGCCCCCCATGTGGTGCTGACCGCGGCGTCAAAGCCCATGCTTCGCACAAGTTCAACCGTTGCGGGGGAATAGTCCTCGCCGGGTTTTCCGTTGGGGTAGGCAAACAGGCCAACGCGCTCACCCAACAGGTTTTCTAAGAAGGCCCGGCTGTCGGCAATTTCTTGGCGGGCTTGGGCTGCGCTCAACCGGGCCAGGATGGGGTGCGACACGGTGTGGGCACCAATTTGCATGCCGGTTTGGCGCATTGCTTTGACCTGGGCGCTGCTCATCATCAGATTGGATGGTGGGGTAACACCAGCAGCCTGGGCAAGGGCTTCGGTGCGGGCTACGCGCTCTGCGGGGGGGAGGTATTTGATTTGGGAGATGAGGGCGGAGATGATGGTTTGCTTGGTGGCTACGGAGGCAAGGGGCATGGATTGCTTCGCTGCGCTCGCAATGACGAAATCCGGGGGCATGGATTGCCGCGCTGCGCTCGCAATGACGGTAAGGTCGTCGCACTGCCGTACCGTTTCAATAATGGTGTCGTTCCACATCCGGCCGCCGTTGAGGTAGCCGGTGGCGATGAAGAAGGTGGCGCACAGGCCGTGGCGTTGCAAGATGGGGAGTGCCACGTCGTGGTTGTCCGCATAACCATCGTCAAAGGTAATGCAGGCAGCGCGCGCGGGCAAGGTGCCAGCCTTCAGGCGGCTAGCCGCTTCGTCCAGTGGCAAGACATTGAACCAATTTTTGAGCCAGCCGCACACTTGGTCAAACCGGGGTGCGGTCATTTCGTCGGGGAATAGCGGGTCTACCTGCGGCAGCACGCGGTGGAAGATCAGCACGCTCAAACGCGCTTTGGGGCCAGCGGGGCTGGCCAGGGACAAGAGTGGCTTGAAGATCATGTTCTGACTGCGGGCGTGCGCGGTGCCAGGCCCGGCAGGGTCTTCCATCCGGGGGCATAGGTGGGCTCGGTGAGCCAGCGTTTGCCTTCAACCCAGCCGCGGGCGGCCACCACCATCACCATGATGTTGTAGGGCAGGTCAAAGTAGGCCAAGCTCAAGAATGCACCGCCTACCATGTAGCCAATCAAAGACACCTGGCAAAAAGCGCCTAAATCGTTACACCACTTGGCTTCGGGGGCATCCAGTTTTAGCGTGCGCAGCCACCCTGCGGTGCGCCAGGTGGCGGTCAGCATGCCAACAAATAAAAACAGGCCGCCAAAGCCGTGGTTGCCCAGCACCTGAAAGTAAATACTGTGTGCAGCTCGGCGGGTAAGGTCATAGCGCGCATACTTGGCAAAGAGTTCAGCCCTGGCCGAGTTGAAACCGACGCCAAAAGGGTAATCAAATGCGCTGTTCCATGCGCTCCACCAGGCGCTGATACGGCCCATGGCAGAGCTATCCTCTTGGTAAGTGCCGATAGTGGCCATGCGGTCGTACCAGCTGTCTGGCATAAACGCCAGCAATCCAATCCCTAACACCATCAAGCCCAGCCCAATGGCAATTTTGTTCTTGCCTCGCCACCAAAAGGCGTAGCCCATAGCCCCAATGGCCAGCAACGCACCTCGCGACTGGCTGCCAAGCGCAGCAGCAGCGCAAAGCACCATGGTGACGGTCAGTCCACGATGCAACCAACCCTTGTCAATTTGCAGTTGCAAGAAGCGCAGTAACGGGATGGTCATTACCAGCGCCAAGGCAAACTCGTTGTTGTCTTGGATGAAAGAACCAGGGGGACCCCAAACCCGAAAATCACCGCCAGATCGGATGGTAAACAGACCTCCTTTCAGACCCAGTAATGCCAGTGACCCGGTGCACACCCACATCAGCGCAAAAATGTGCTGCTTGGTGTAAACCAACATCAGGGCCACGATGATAAATACGTCGATCTTCATCACCTTTTTCCACTGTTCATAGTCATTGGCTGGGTCAATACCAGCCAGCCAGGACAGTGTCATCCATACCATGAACAACGCGAGCCAGGTGACCGGGCTGGCCCTGAAAGGGGATTGGCGGTCTTGCGTCATCAACAGCCCCAGCAAGGTGCAGGCGGCAGCAGCGGCGGCCAAGGGTGCGCTGTAGGCAAAACCGTAGGTATAGCGGTGCGGGTTCATGATGCTCAGCCACGTCCACAGCATCACGCCCACCCACGGGCGGCGCAGCGCGGCCAGGCAGCCCGCTACAACAATGGCCACGACCAGAATGTCACGCATGGCTGACGATGTAGCGGAACTTGCCCGACTTTTCTGGCGGAATCTGGTCCACCAGGTTTACTTCCACCTGCACTTGCGCGCCCAGGCGCTGCTGAAAGCCGGTGATGATTTTTTCTACAGAGCCGGGTGCAAAGGCGCCGTCAGTGACCACCAGCACGCGGGTAAAGGTGCGCGACTCTTGAATCACTTTGAAGAAGCGCACCCCGGGCAGGTCGCGCAAGATGTAGATGAGCGCCAGGCCGTGCATCACAGTGCCGTCTGCCGCCGTGACAAAGTCTGTGCTGCGGCCCTGAATGTCTTGCAGCAGCGGCAACCCGCGCCCGCACGGGCAGGCCAGTGTGCCCAGCACGCCAATGTCTCCGGTACGGTAGCGGATGAACGGAAAGTCATTGGTGGCCAGGTGGGTGGTGACGATTTCACCGGCGGTGCCATTGGGCTGTACGTTGCCTTGGGCGTCGACAATTTCCACCACGATGTCGTCGGCCGTGATGTGCATGTGGCCGGCGGGGCATTCATGCGCAATGAAGCCGGCGTCGCGCCCGCCGTAGCCGTTGGCTACCTTGCAGCCAAACAGGCGGGCAATGGTTTGGCGTTGGTCGTCGTACAGCCGCTCTGATGTGACAAACGCCACCTGGATGCCCAGGTTGTCCATGGCGATGCCTTTTGCTTGCGCGTGCTGGGCAATCAAGGTCAGGGCCGACGGGTAGCCAAACAACATGCGCGGCCGGGTGGTGCGGATGGTGGCCACAAAGTCGTCCAACCGGGCCTCTGACATTTCAAACGCGGGCAGCAACTGGGTGCGCAACAGCTTGTCGCGCCAGGCCTTGATGCGGTCTTGTTTGGTGAGCTCAATGGGCGATCCCCACACCACAATTTCGGGGTCGCCAATGTCCATGCCCCACCAGCGGGTGGCGCGCCACTTGGCGGCCACGTCGTGGCTGACCCGTTTATTGCCAATAAAAAAGATCAACGGCTCGCCCGATGAGCCCCCGGTGTTGAAGCGCGCCAGGCCTTGCGCGTGCGGGTGCTTCAGGGCATCGGTGTTGGCGCGGATCAGCGGCTTGGTGAGAAACGGCAGGCGCTGCAAGTCGGCCACACTCTGCACGCTGGCCGGGTCAAAACCGTGTTTTTTGAACAGGGTTTGGTAATACGGCACATGGGTGCCCACGTCTTGCAAGAACGCTTGCAGCCGCTGTAGCTGCAAGGCGGCAATGCGCTCTGCTGGCCACCATTGCACGTCTTCCATCTCACGCCGCAAGGCCACAGAGTTGTGGTGCTTCAAGCGCTCATGCAGCGGGAAAAGTACCGAAGAAACAAACGATGTGTAAAGACCCACAAGACCCCCTTGTTATCTGCGCAGTACAGACGTCATTGCGTGTGCAGCGAAGCATTCCATGCCCCCTTAAGCGCCAGCTGGTATTGACCAGCCAGCACGGGCTGCACATGCGTCCAAGTGTAGCGGCGCGCCTGCTGCAAACCCGCCTGGGCGCGGCGCTGCCACAGCTGCGGGTCTGCCAGCAAGGCCAGGCAAGCCCGAGCCATGGCCTGGGGATCAGACGGCGGCACCAGAGAAGCGGTAACGCCGTCTTGCGCCAGGTAGGGCACGCCGCCCACGTTGGTGCTGACCACCGGCACGCCGCTGGCCCAGGACTCCAGTACCGAGTTGGGCATGTTGTCGGCCAGGCTGGGGTTGAGCATCAGGTCTGCGCTGCGGTACAGGTCGGCCATGGCGGCGCGGTCCAACCGGCCGGTAAAGTGCACGGCCTCTGCCAGGTTTTGGTCTTGCACATAGCGCTGCAGCTCGGCCGCTTGTGGCCCGCTACCGGCCACGGTAAGCCGGGCTTGCGGGTGGTGTTGCCGCACCATTTGAAAGGCACGGATGGCGGTCAGGTTGTCGTACAGCGGCTCCAGGTTGCGCGCCACCACCAGGTGCGGCTGACCCGGGGTGTAGGGCCCGCGAGGCTGAAAGCGGTCCAGATTGATGATGTTGGGAACGATGTACGCCGCCATGCCAAAGCGGGCAAACACGTCCTGCAAAAACCCGGACGGCACGATCAGCGCCGCGCTGCGGTGCATAGTGAAACGCACCACCGGGCCAGCGCGGCGCAAAAAAGGCTCCGCCTCTCCACCACGATAGTTGACCACCGCCGCCACGCCACGAGTGCGCGCCACCCAGACGGCCGGTGCCGCAAACAAATGCCAGGCCCAACCCGAGTTGGCCATGATGTGAAACAGGTCAACCCGCCCGGCTGTGCGCCACAGGGCAAGCAGGTAGGGAATCAGCCGAAACAGCGCGCGCAGCACCGGAATGCGGCCAACCCAGGCGGGCCGGTAGGGTGCGTTGACTTGCACCGTCAACACAGTGGCGCCAGCACCGGACAACAATTCGCCCAATTGCTGCGTCTGATTGGCCATGCCGCCAGACGGCGGAGGCAGCGGCCCCACCAGCGCGATGCGCAGTCCTGACAAGTTGGTGGGGGAGTAGGTTTCCATGAGCGGCGCAGTTTACTGGTGAATCCCGCAAGATATGGATTGCCGCGTCGCTGCGCTCCTCGCAATGACGAAGAATGCGCGGCCTCGCGATGACGTGGGGACCGTCATTGCGAGCGCAGCGCGGCAATCCAAGTCCATGCAGTCGCCTGATGCTGTACCATCGAATCCGATTGGAGGTGAAATCATGGGGTATGCCGATCTGATTGCAAAAGAGGCCATGGCTTTACCGGAACAAAGGCAAGCGGAAATTTTGGACTTCATTGCCTTTCTGAAGACCAGAGAGGTTGCGCCAGCGCGGATGCCTGCAAACGGCGAAAAATCGGTTCGTGAAATCGAGGCCTTTTTTCATGGTTTCAAGATCAATACCAACAGCTACAAGTTCGATCGGGACGACGCCAATGCCCGATAAGATTTTTGTGGATAGCAATGTGGTGATCTATGCCATCAGCCAGGCTACCCACAAAGCGCATTTGGCCGCTCCTTTGTTTGTGGGTTTGCCAACTATTTCGACTCAGGTGTTGTCCTAAACGGCCAATGTGGCTGCAAAGCGGCTGGGTCTTTCGGTGTCAGAAATTCGCAAACTGATCGGCTGGCTTGAGACCATGTGCAATGTGGAGCTCATCACGTTGGCTACGGTAGACAAAGCTCTTGATGTGCGTGAACGGTATGGATTTTCTTGGTACGACAGCCTCATTGTTGCCGCTGCACTGGTGGCTGGTTGTCAAAGGCTTTACTCTGTGGATTTGCAGCACAACCAGCTGATTGAGGGTCAACTGAGGATCGTCAATCCATTCGTTCGGGTGGCGTAGGTTGATGCGAGGTCGATTGACGTAAGACCCGGATCGCCCCGGCCTGCGGCCTCGCGGCAATCCACCATCCCCCGCTAGACTTGGCGCATGCAGCCTGCCCACACCTCGCCCCAATTCCGCCTTGACATCAACGGTCTGCGCGCCTGGGCGGTGGTGGCGGTGGTGCTGTACCACTTTGGCGTGCCGGGTTTCAGCGGCGGCTTTGTCGGGGTGGACGTGTTTTTTGTCATCTCGGGTTTCTTGATGACGGGCATGGTGGTCAAGCCGTTGGAGCGCGGCACCTTCAGCGTGCGGGGCTTTTACCTGGCGCGGGCGCGGCGCATTGTGCCGGCGTTGCTGGTGCTGTGCGCAGTGCTGCTGGCGCTGGGCTGGTGGGTGCTGCTGCCGCCAGACTACAAGTTGCTGGCATCGCATTCGGCGTATGCCGCCAGTTTTTTGTCGAATGTAGAGTTCTGGCAAGAGGCCGGTTACTTTGACGTGGCCTCGCACGAGAAGTGGCTATTGCACACCTGGTCGCTGTCGGTGGAGTGGCAGTTTTACCTGTTGTTGCCGGTGGCGGTGTGGGCGTTTTGGCGCTGGCGGCCGGGGCGGGCCGCGCTGGCGTGGGCGGTTGGGGTAGTGCTGCTAGTGTCGTTGGTCGCTTCGGTCTGGGTGACACAGTCGCAACCCAGCATGGCGTTTTACTGGATCCACACCCGCGCCTGGGAGATGCTGGCCGGCGGCCTGGTGTTTTTGTGGGGAACCCCCGTCATTGCGAGGAACGTCGTGACGCGGCAATCCCTCAACCCCGTCATTGCGAGCGCAGCGCGGCAATCCAGGGTATTGGAAGGGTTGGGACTAGCCATGATCGTGCTTTCGGTGGCCGTGTTTGACGCAGACACCGTCTGGCCCGGCTGGCGTGCGCTGTTGCCGGTGGTGGCGGCCATGCTGGTGCTGCTGGCGCAGCGCCGTTCGGTCTGGACCGGGCATGCGTTGGCGCAGTGGCTGGGCGACCGGTCTTATTCGCTGTACCTTTGGCACTGGCCGGTGGTGGTGGCGCTAGGGTATTTGGGTTTGCGCGGCAGCGCGTGGGCGGTGGTGGCTGCGTTGGGGTTGACTGCGCTGCTGGGGCACGTGTCGTATCAGTGGGTGGAAACGCCGTCGCGCCGCTGGTTGCAAGGTGCGCGCACGCCGCAGGCGTTGTGGGGGCTGGGTGTGGCTGTGGCGCTGGTGTTGGTACCTGCAGTGCTGGTGTGGAAGCAGCAGGGTGTGGTGGGGCGCTTTGCACCGGCGGTGGAGCTGGCGGCTGCCGAGGCGAACAACGGCAATCCAAGACGTGAGGAATGTCATCCCGGCAAAGGCAGCTCTTCGCCTTCGTGCGTTTATGGGGGCGCACAGTGGCGCGTGATTGCGTTGGGCGACAGTCATGTCAGCGCGGTCGTGTCGGCGCTGGCGCAGGCGGGCGGCAGCGATGCGGGGGTTGTGCAGTGGAGTTACAGCGGGTGCTCTTATGTGCCGGGCATGAGGAAGACGGCCAAGGGGGTCAAAGCCTCTGGCAGCGCGGACTACCGGTGCGAGGACTTCAACGCGTGGGCAACGCAACGTCTGTATGACGTGCTGGCGGCGGTGCCGGTGGTGCTGATCAACCGTTACGCCATGCAGGCAATGGGGCGCAATGAAGATGGGCAGGACGGTATTCCGGACGTGTTCTTTTCAACGGAGTACCCCCGCACCACACCCGAGTTTTTACGTGAGTTTGCCGACCACATCACCCGCTCTGCCTGTGAGTTGGCGCGCCAGCGCACGGTGTATCTGGTGCGGCCCATTCCAGAGATGGGGTTCAGCGTGCCACAAACACTGTCACGCCGTATGGCATTTGGGGCCACGGGGGATGTATCAATCCCCATCGAAGACTATCGCCAGCGCAACGCCTGGGTGTGGGCCGCGCAGGACGAGGCAGCGCGCCAGTGCGGCGCAAAGATTCTGGACCCCACGGCGGTGCTATGCCACGACGGCCGCTGCTGGGGCAGCCGCAATGCCCGCCCGCTGTATTCCGACGACGACCACCTGAGCGAGTACGGCAACAAGCTGCTGGTGCCGATGTTCCGGCAGGTGTACGAAGACCTTGCGCGGTAGGGCGGGGATGGATCGCCACGGCCAGCGGCCTCGCGATGACGGATCGCGCTGCAAAAATTCAGTGGATCAATTCGGGTCAGAACCCAATTAATTCGGTTGACCGTAAATCCATGTTGGGCTCGTGGAGGTTATACGGGTGTAGCTTCAGTCAGCCTGGGTTGGCGGTATGTTTCCACGACGCGGCGAAGTGCATTCGCCAGACGATGGCGTCGCCGTGATAATGCCGCCCCATGGATATTTTGATGGCGTTGATGGATTTCATTTTGCACGTGGACAAGCATCTGGAGCTGTTTGTGCAGAACTATGGCGTGTGGGTGTACGCGCTGCTGTTTTTGATCATTTTTGTCGAAACCGGCGTGGTGGTGATGCCGTTCTTGCCCGGTGATTCGCTGTTGTTTGTGGTGGGCGCCATGTGCGGGGTGGGGTTGATGAGCTACCCGGCCAGCGTGGCGCTGTTGCTGGTCGCAGCCATTCTGGGCAACCAAAGCAACTACACCATCGGGCGTTACTTTGGTCCCAAGGTGTTCCAGTGGGAAGACTCGCGCTGGTTCAACAAAAAGGCGTTTGACCAGGCGCACGCGTTCTACGAGAAATATGGCGGCATCACCATCGTGGCGGCGCGCTTCATGCCGTTTCTGCGGACCTTTGCCCCGTTTGTGGCCGGCGTGGCGCAGATGACACGCAGCAAGTTCAGTCTGTACGACGTGCTGGGCGGCACGCTGTGGGTGGGCGGCATCGTCACCGTGGGTTACTTCTTTGGCAACATCCCGTGGGTGAAGCTGCACTTGGACAAGATCATCTGGGCGATGATTTTGATCCCTGGGTTGGTGGTGCTGTTCGGGGCGTGGAAGGGGCGGCGCCGAAAAGCATAAATATTCCTTTGGAAGCCATTTGATGTTATAAATGTCTCCATGGGAACTTTTAAAAATGAATCGGCGATTCCGCTGCCGCTTCCGGTCGAGCGAGCAATCCAGAATCTGGGGGCAGATATTTCGTTGGCGCGGCGGCGCCGTCACATTTCGCAAGCTTCATTGGCTGAACGTATGGGGTCGTCACTGTCGACGGTGCGCCGCATTGAGAAAGGCGATGTGCGCGTGCCGATTCATTTCATCGCCAGGGCTTTGCACGTATTCGGAGAACTTCAGGCACTGGCGCATCTGCTGGATACCGCCAACGATGCGATCGGTTTGACGCTGATGGACGAACGCTTGCCCAAGCGCGTACGGGGCAAGTCCAAGGGGCCAGCAGGGGCGATGTGATGAGCACCGTGATGACCTTACGCCAGCAGGTTCAGGTATGCATTGGCAAAGCAGGTATGCCGGTGGGTTCGCTGGTATATGTTTGCCAAGGGCGGCGTGAACACTCGGCTTTTGGATATGACGAAGTTTGGTTGGCCGATCCGGCGCGTTTCAACGTTTCGGAAGATTTGCGAATGGCACCGGGCCATCAGCCGCATAAAGCGGCATCTGCACTGGATTCGGTTTTTCATGGCGCGCTGGCGGACACGGCACCCGATGCGTGGGGGAGGCGCGTCATTGCGCGAGATCATGCCAAGCGGCGCAGGGCTGACCCCAATTTGCCTGCCCTGAGTGAACTGGATTACCTGCTGGCGGTGGATGATTTCAGCCGGGTGGGTGCATTACGTCTACGCAGTCCGGACGGAGCTTGGATGCGATCGGTTGCTGCGGGTCAGCGCAGCACTCCACCTCTGATTGAACTGGATCAAATCTACCAGGCCAGCCGGGCGGTCGAGCGTGGCCAGGAAACCGCTGAGGATCTGCGCTATCTGCAAGGCAAGGGCACTTCGCTGGGCGGCATGCGTCCCAAGTGCACGGTGATCGACTCAGACGGTAGTTTGGCCATTGGCAAATTCCCCAGCACGGGGGACGTGCGCAGCGTGACCCGCGGTGAAGTGTTGGCGCTTAAATTGGCCGCACTGGCGGGCGTGGAGGCTGCGGCCGCGCGAATTGTGATTTTGGCTCAGCGGGGTGATCGGGTGCCGGTTGCAGTGATCCGACGCTTTGATCGCGCGGCGGCAAATGGGCGCATTCCGTATCAGTCTGCGGCGTCGTTGTTGCAAGCTGCGCGCGAAGAGGATCGAAGCTATGTCGAAATTGCAGACGCCATTCGCGCACGTGGCCACTCACCTACCAGGGACGCGCGTCAACTGTGGCGACGCCTGCTGCTCAACCTGCTGATCACCAATGTGGACGATCATCTTCAGAACCATGGTTTCCTGCATGTCGAACATGGTTTGTGGCGACTTGCGCCTGCCTTTGACATCAACCCGTTTCCCGACAAAGCGCGCGAGTCGAAAACGTGGCTCTCCGAGCAAGATGGGCCGATTACGGATGTGCAGTTGTTGTTGGCACGTGCCGCCTATTTCGCGTTGAACAAAGCGCAGGCGTTGAGTGTGCTGCGCGAGGTTTATGGGGCTGTCTGCCGCTGGCGACAAGTTGCTCTGGGTACGGAAGTGGGGTTTGTGGCGACAGAACTGGATGATTTCGCGCCGGCATTCGAGCACGCGCAGTTGAAAGCGGCAGCCCAGTTGCTGGGGCAATGATGGCTGCCTACACCGCCCGGCTGCGCGCCAGCGGCGGGTTTTTGGAAAAGTAATCCTTGATGCCGCGCATCAGCGCGTCGGCCAGCTGATCCTGAAAGGCGTCGCTGCGCAGTTTGGCTTCTTCGGCCGGGTTGCTGATGAAGGCCGCCTCCACCAACACGCTGGGGATGTCGGGCGCTTTCAGCACGGCAAAACCGGCTTGTTCCACACGCGGTTTGTGCAGCTTGCCCACGCGGCCAATTTCACCCAGCATGGCGTGGCCCAGGCGCAGGCTGTCCTTGATCTGCGCGCTGGTGCTCATGTCCAGCAGGGCGCGGCGCACTTGCGCGTCTTTGGCCTTGACGTTGAGCCCGCCAATCAAATCGGCCTTGTTTTCGCGCGCGGCCATCCAGCGCGCGGCGGCACTGGAGGCGCCCCCGTGGCTGAGGGCAAATACGCTGGCGCCCTGCGGGTTGGGGGTGAAAAAAGCGTCGGCGTGCAGGCTGATGAAGAGGTCGGCCTGCACCCTGCGGGCCTTGTCCACGCGCACGTGCAGCGGTACGAAAAAGTCGGAATCGCGCGTCAGAAAGGCGCGCATGGCGTTGCCGTTGACCGCCGCGCCGTTGATGCGCTGACGCAGCCGCTGGGCCAGTTGCAGCACCACGTCTTTTTCGCGCGTGCCGCCGGGGCCGATGGCGCCGGGGTCTTCGCCGCCGTGGCCGGGGTCCAGGGCGATGATGATCAGCCGTTCGGTGGTGGGTGAGTGCGGGGCTTTGGCGGTTGGCTTGCCGGG
>Ga0172376_10004411_pt1 | contig 16086 bp, 7 predicted proteins | sample Lak35m_FD_121114 | JGI IMG/M metagenome (GOLD analysis project Ga0172376, IMG submission 121114) | Freshwater microbial communities from Kabuno Bay, South-Kivu, Congo - kab_092012_35m | ecosystem: Environmental > Aquatic > Freshwater > Lake | place: Democratic Republic of the Congo: South-Kivu... | reverse complement strand
TCAACTTGCAATGCTGTTGCAGAAGGAATTGCATGATCAAAGAAACCTGCCACTGCTGCTGCATCATTTGCCAAAGCAAAGATGGCACCATTATTAGGTTGTGATGAAGTTACTTCGAGTGCATAGGTTTCTGAACCAATACCCAAACCTGTTGAAGCATTCAATGAAACTTCAAGAGCTGATCCATTATTACCTGTTGTACGATTGAAACGTACAAGTGGTGATGAAGAACCTGAAGCTGCAGCTGAGTTTGTGACTTCAATTGCACTTGAGTTATTATCGGAACTTGCATGAACGATATTCAATACATCGCTTCCAGATGAAGTACCGGTAGCATCCAATGTCACATTCATGCTAGCAGGATTAACAGTGAAGAAGTCATTGGTTGTAGCTGCTTGTGAGGATCTTTCAGGACCGACTACGAATGCACCTGATGTTGAATTGTAAATCATGCGATTTCTTGTATCTGCATCACCACCGATAACCAAACCTGTTGTTACAGTTGCATTACCGGGATGATCCAAACCTGTACCGATTTGATACAATGGAGTATCTTGAGCTGCATTTGTTGCACCTTCAACATATCCAATGACAAGAGCAGAACCAATTGACTTCAAGCCATAACCGGCACCATTGCTATTATTGATTTGCAATGCTGCACCGCTTGCTGAATTCAATGTTGTATTACCACCACGAACGATCAATGCATTACCTGTTGCTGAAGTGTTTTCAACATCCAATGTATAACCACCTGCAACAGTAGCATCGATATCTACAGAACCATTCAAGTCTGAAGTTGAATTAACTGTCAATGTATTTCCAAGTACTGTTGTACCTGCTACATCCAAGTTACCATTCAAATCTGCCAGACCTGATGCTGTGATCGCTGCAACTGTCGAGGCACCGGCAACAGTCAATGTACCATTGACATTTGTTGCTGAACCTGCACCTGTTGCATTACCGATATTAGTTGCAGTGGTACCAGTAATATTGATATTGGTTATCCCGGTGATGTTCGTTGCTGCAAGTGTTGTTTGACCGCTTGCACCAAGTGTTGTGGTTGTTGTTCCACCATTCAATTGTGCTGCACCGGATGCTGTCAATGTAGTTGTGTTTGTTCCACCATTGAGTGCGGTTACGCCACTTGATACTGTAAGGCCATTTGCAATGTCTGCACCGGCATTTACATCAAGAATTCCAGTATTGACTGTTGCACCGTTATCAAGTGTAGTAGCACCGCTAACTTCCAATGTAGTGCCGATTGTAACACCGCCGACAACAGAAAGAGCAGATGGACCAGCAGCAGCAATATCTACATCCCCGGAAAGTTGTGTTGTACCTGCTACATTCAAGTTACCATTCAATTGTGCTAGACCGGATGCTGTCAATGTAGTTGTGGTTGCACCGCCATTCAATTGTGCCAAGCCGGATGCTGTCAATGTAGTTGTGGTTGTTCCACCGAGTGCGGTTACGCCACTTGATACTGTAAGGCCATTTGCAATGTCTGCACCGGCATTTACATCAAGAATTCCAGTATTGACTGTTGCACCGCCATTAAGTGTAGTAGCACCTGTGATCAATGCTTCACCATTGACTGCCAATTCATTGGTACCCAATGTTGCACCTGCAATATTCAATGTGGTTGCTGTTGCACCATTATTAAATGCTGCATTTGCACCGGTTACAGTAACACCATTTTGCAAAGCTGCTGCACCTGTTGCTGTCAATGTTGTTGTGGCTGTTCCACCATTCAACTGTGCTGCACCGGATGCTGTCAATGTACCTGTATTAACTCTTGCAGCAGTTAGCAAATCGGTAATTGTTGCATCATCTGCAACAGTAAGGTCATTACCTGCTCCTGCAACTTCGATATCACCTGTGATGGTAAGTTTTCCAGTACCATTTGTTACAGGAATATTCAATGTACCGGCAACTGTCGTTGTAGAACCAACAGCACCGATATTGGTTACTGCTGCTCCGGTTGTATTGATATTTGTTGCACCTGTGATAGTTGTTGCACCTGCTGTCAATGAACCGGTATTTGTATTACCTGTTACAACTGCTGAAGCAAGTGTTGATACACCGTCCACATTAAGATCTGTGGTACCACCACTCAAGAGAACATCACCGGTAAAGGTTGATGCACCGGAATTCAATGTACCTGTTGTTGTAAGACCTGTTACTCCAAGATTACCAAGAACATTTGCATTGTTTGTTACTTGAGCTGAGCTTAATGTTGCAAGACCTGAAGTCTGAAGTGTGGTTGTGGTTGTTCCACCATTCAATTGTGCTAGACCGGATGCTGTCAAAGTACCGACTGTTGTGTTTCCTAAAGAAACATTTCCACCACTTTGTGTCAATCCACCTGTAATGGTTGTTCCACCAACTGCATTACCAATGGAGGTTGATGCAGTATTGGCACCTGTGTTGATGTTTGTTGTACCATTAACAGTTGTAGCACCTGTGATACCAGTTGTACCTGTTATTGTTGTAGCACCTGCAGTCAAAGAATTGGTATTTGTGTTACCTGTAACGACAGCACTACCTGAATTCAATGAACCGGTTTGTGTATTATTTGTGATTGTTGCGCTTAATGCTGAAACATTGTCACCAATGATAGCATCATCTGCAACTATAAGATCATTTCCAGCACCTGCTACAGTCAATGCGCCGGTTTGTGTAGTACCAAGTGTTGAACCACCTGCATTTAATGTACCGGTTGTTGTATTACCGGAAACATTTGCATTTCCATTTACTGTCAATGCTGAGCCGCCAGAAGCCGCGCCACCACCAATAACAGTGTTACCGGAGTTCAATGTACCTGTAGTTGTATTACCGGAAACTGTAGCATTACCTGTAACACCAAGAGCTGTACCAGCACCACCTGCGATGGTTACTGTTGTAGCATTACCGGAATTATTGAAGTGAGCAGCTGAACCTGTTCCAGTATTTTGAACTGTGATGGTTGGATCAGGACTGCTTGATGTATAAGCAATTTGACCTGCGGACAAGATACCTGTAACATTCAAGTTACCTGTCACTCTTGTATTACCAACAACTGCTACACCAACTGCTCCACCACCACCTGTTACGGTTGTTTGAGCACCGGTATTACCGATTGAAGTTGCTGCAGTACCTGTAGTGTTGATATTTGTTGTACCTGTTACAGTTGCACCACCACCGATAGTTGCACCACCGTTTACAGTTGCACCACCATTTACAGTTCCACCACCATTTACAGTTGCGCCGCCATTTACAGTTGCACCGGCACTTGCTGTCAATGCACCTGCAATATTGACTGCTGCACCTGCACCTGTTGCATTACCGATTGTTGTAACTGCATTGCCGGTTGTATTAATGCCTGTTGTACCTGTGATGCTTGTAGCACCTGTTGTTGTCAATGCACCTGTTGAAGTTGCACCGAGTGTTGTATTACCTGCATTCAATGAACCGGTTGTTGTATTACCTGAAGTACTTGAATTGCCTGCAACAGTCAAGACGGAGCCAACTACTGCTGAACCGCCACCGATAACTGTTGTACCGGAATTCAAAGTACCTGTTGTTGTATTGTTTGTGATATTAGCACTTGCAGCAGAAACATTATCACCGATGATTGCATCATCAGCAACTGTAATGTCATTACCTGCACCTGATACAGTCAATGCGCCTGTTTGTGTTGTTCCGAGTGTTGATCCACCGGCATTCAATGTACCTGTTGTTGTATTGCCTGTAACATTCGCTGATGTTGATTGCAATGCACCGGTATTTGTTGCTTGTAGATTTGTTACGCCGGAAGTAACAGACAATGCTGCTGCACCATTTGTTGATGCAATGCTAACTGCAGGAGATGTGCTTCCTGAAGAAACAGCGATCGCATTTCCTGATGAACCTGTTGCCATAGAAACAGAAACACCTGCTGTGGTATTATCAGCATTACCGCGTGTTTTATTAACAACGATACCTTCACCACGGCTGTTTTGTGTTACGGTTACTGCAGCTGCATTTACAGATGAAGTATTTGTTGGGCTTGATGTTACTGCAAGACCTGAACCCAATGTAGAAGTTGTTACCGCTACACCATTCGCAGTTGAATTTGCACCTGAGTTAGTAACACCAACTCTTACTGCAGTACCTGCGAAACCAGGATGATTTACTTGAAGTGTTGTTTGATCAAGCGCAGAACCGCCACCCAATGGAGGAGGAGGAACATTACCACCTGTGATGGATGCTGTTACAGGGTTTGTTGGGCCTGAAGTTGCAGAGAATGCAAGACCTGTACCTGCTATGTTTTGAGCAACTAATGCTGTTCCAGTGCTTGTATTGTTGAATTCGCCTGTTGTTCCAGAACCTGTATTAGAGAGTCTGAACATTGCACCGGTCAAGTTCACAGTTTCATCGATTGGGAAATCGAGAGCATTGTTTGGTGACCACTGAAGTGAATTGCTACCTGCAAAGTAACGAAGTACATTACGATTTGAAGTAGGGGCATTCAACCAGCCTTGTGTTCCGCCACCACCATTGTCTGTACTTGTACCCATGAGCAAGCGATTCAAACCAACACCGCTTGTAGTATTAGCAGCTGCATTTGTTTCAGTTGCAAATGTTGCAGGTGTGAGTTTTCTCCAGCTAACTGAAGAACCATCCCAATGCAATGACTGATGTGCTGCTGTTGGAGCATTCAACCATTCTTGAGAATTGGAACCTGTAGCCATGAACAATTTATTTGCACCGGCAGTGGTTGCACCGGTATTGAGATCGATAGGAGCAATTGTACCATCAGCGATTTTGCCTGTTGTCACTGCACCGTCTGCAATGTCAACTGTTGCAATTCCGCCATCAAGAATTGTTCTTGATGAAACTGCGCCGGTAGCCAATTTTTGCTCAATCACTTGAAGATCACCGATATGAACAGTTTTCACTGCACCAACTGCAATCTTAGGATTTGGATAGAATGCTGTCAAGTCTCCACCGGCGGGGCCTGTTGGAGGAAATGTCAAGTCTGCTGAAAAATGTCTTTGTTCGATTGAACCATCAGCAATCTCTGCAGCACCTACCGCACCTGCTTTGATTTCAGGATTTGGATATGTACCGGAAAGATCTCCGCCGGCAGGACCGGAAGGAGCTGCTGTACCAGCTGTTGTTGCAAATGTTGCATTCGCTGCATTTGCTGCATTCGATGCATTGTATGCATAATCAGCTGCAAAAGCATAACCGGTTGTTGTCATTTTCATGCGTGGCATTTCAGGATTGTTGCCAACCTGAACTGCTGCCCAATAACCTGCTTTGAAATCAACTGATGCCGGAAGTGGGTTGTTTGAACCAAGTACGATAGAGAATGCACCACCGGATGTAACCGCTGTAGCATTTTCAGTGTAGAGGGCTGCTCCACCTGCTGCTGTTTCGTAAACATGTACACGAATTGCGTATGATCCATCCGCTACAGGCTTATTGCTTGCATCAAGCAAAACACCTTGGAACGTGATGAAACGAGGGACTTGCGCCTCAACATTGCTTATAGGCAAAGCTAATGCACTGGTTGCTGCCAAGCCAACAAGAAAACCTTTTCTCATGCTGATAACTCCGAAAAGAAAATAAAAATTATAATACGTTTAACTTTCAAAAATTACTTTACAAGCATCATTGGAACACGAGCTTTCAATACATCACCATTAATAGTGAGTGACATCTCGCATACATAATTACCTGCACCTACATCTGCACCTGAATCATCTTTTGCATCCCATTGAACGGAATGATTACCTGATTCAGCATATTCATTGTTGATTAACATTCTTACTTCACGTCCAACCATGTCAACAACACGCATTGTCAATACAGCACTCTGTGGAACTGTATAATTGATTGTTGTCATCATTGAAAATGGATTAGGATAGTTCGAAATTGTACTCATTCCTGAAACAGAAGGCGTATTGTCGTCCACGCCTGTTGTGCTTTGAGTTGATGGACCCCAAAAACCTACATATAATTTGTTTCCGCCCTGAGCGAATTGTCCGGCCGCATATTGACCGATTGTACTGTGCATTTTCATGCCATTGCCTACGTCAGCTGACATCGCTCCACCACCTGCAATAACCCAGTTGCTTACACTGTAAGTCTGAGCATTGAGGCTCTGGGAAGAAAAGCCTAATCCTGCAAGGATCAAAAACACAAGCATAGTGCCTAAACGTGTTTTCATGTGAACTCCAAATAAATTGATCGTAAAACTATGTATTTCAATTACTTATCTACTTTTGACTGTATGTGGCCATGATAATGAAGCACAATACATGAATGGTACTTCAGCAAAAACCGTTCCAAAGTGCTTTGACTCTGAATTGTTTTTTCTGATTGCATCAAAAATTTTTGGTGCATTTGTCGATGATTTTGAGAAATCATGTTTGCCAATCATCCTGAATGAAGGATTTTGATGACAAAACATGATAACACAAAGAGGTTATCAACATATTGCAACCCATTGATGAATAAGGGTTTGCAACGGTTTTTTGCCGATTTTCCAAGGAAAACAGGCCATTATGCACACTCTTACCATCGTGCCAAAATACAAATTTAATGTCAAGACACAAAAGAAAGTTGTGATAAATTTTTATCACATCCATTCTGGATGCATCACTAGCTCCGGATGAATTACACACATCTTGCAATGCATTGTCAGAAAATCAACAATGTGTGTAAACTATTCCACAGTCTTGTCATACGATATGTATGGTGTTTAGGCATAATGGTATACACATATATCGTGCCAAAACTCACTTTTTTGACCCTTTTCTTCGTAAAGTTGGCTGTATATAGCCACTTTTCATGCAAAGTTCCTTGATTGCAGGGTCTTGAATGCCTTTATACACCAATGTTATCATCTCTTTTGCACGCTCGGAGCGGGATGCTTCTTTGATCGTGGACTCTATCATCAGTAATTGCCTCGCCCCGGAAGATTTTACTATGATTCCGGCCAATTCTTTGGCTTTGACGCTTGAATCCGCATGAAGAAGCAATCCAATCAGCTGATTTTGTACTGTTTCGGGTTCAGTGCCTTCAACCAGATTCATCAAGAGAGATAATGAGACTTTTTTGGATGCTTCCATACCTTTTATGGCATTATTTCGAATGATTTGCAATTCTTCGAAGAATGCACTGCGCAGAAGCTCGAGTGTATTGGACGGCATAAGCTTCCCAATTGCATAGGCGGAGGAACCACGTACCATGAATTGTTCATCCTGCAGTCTATGGGAGAGTATCTTCAATGCACTATCCGGCAATGTTTCCATTTCTCCCAATTGTCTTGCGGCTATGGACCGCAATCGCCAATTTCCATGTTCCAATTGATTGAGCAAAGGCCCGATCGCTTCTTGAATGCGAAGTTTGCCACACATTGTCATTGCAAAGGCGGAAACTTCCGCACTGTCATCCTCACATGCTTTGATCAATGCTTGTCGTACTTCATTTGGATGGAGATTGTACAATGCCGGGATGATGTGCTCCAAGGCGAGTCTTTCTCGAGGCATAACCGTTCCAAAATGCTCTTCGCTATATGCCAATGCTTCAAGTCCGAGCGCTATCATGGCTTTTCTTGCGGGCTCCACATCGGACTGAAATCGCAATGGTGCTGCCGATGCTCGAATGAACAGAGAATCCATCGATGACCAACTCTTTCCGAAATCACGGTCTATGAGGGGAGCATCTTGCTTCACGGCGGGGATATCATCTTTTTTGGGAAGATTCAATTCACCGTCCAAGAATAGACCATATGTGGATTGTTTGGTGGATAGATTATTTCTTTGAGTATTGCCATAGAAGTCCATACCGCCGGCATCGGCGAATATTCCTATCATTCCATAATTCCTTCTGAAGTCGGAATAGCCCATCGTATTCGATTGATTCATGGCGATATATGAATCATTGCCATGTAGGTCAGTAAAAAGCGAAATGGCATTTGCATTTCCTGCGCCAAGTGATAAACTCTCGACTGTATATGTATCATTTCCGAATTCATCGAGAAGATAGCCGGTGGCTATGTCATGACCGCAACCCTGAGAAACCCCATGCGACACATAATTGTCATCTCCGTCTGCATCCCAAAGCAATCCTTGTGCAAGATGCACTCCCGAACCTTGTGCATATTGATATGCTTTGTACATGTCCGATCCCTTAAGGTCCAATAAAGCACCAAAACCAAACCAATAGCCCGTTCCTTGTCCATAGATGTCGGAGAGATATGCATCATTTCCGGCATGATCCATCAATAATGCAAAACCTCCTGATGCTATTGGTCGATAACCAAGAGCCGCACCTTGTGCGAATGATTCGAAGTGATCATCATAACGCAGAATATCTTTGAATGGTCCGGAACATACATATGCATCATTCCCTTGATGATCGGAGAGTATGCCAACTCCGCGCGTGCTTGCAAATGCTTGTCCATGAGCATGAACTGCATAGATGTCATTACCTTCTTCTTCATGCAATATTCCAATTCCAAAAAAACCGGCACCTTGCGTTTGAATAGTGGAAGAATACATGTCTGTACCGGATTTATCATGCATATACCCAATGCCGAATATACCTGCACCAAGTGATACATCGCCTGCCGCATACACATCATTTCCGGCAAGATCATGTAAAATCCCAATACCGAAATACCCGGAACCTAATGTAAAATCTCCACCTCGATATTGATCATCACCAGAAAAATCTATGATGCATTGAACAGGATGTTTGAGCACTTCTTGTTTGCCACCCTTTATTGCATATACATCATTTCCACCAGGATCAAGAATCAGCAGAAAATTTCCTTCATAGACATCTGTACCTGAAGATCCGATTGCAATCATGCCATAAGGAGTTTCCAATCGCAATGGCTTTAATTCCGTTGCATATTCATCATGCAATTGCTTGGCAATGGAAAACAATTTCGGATATGATGCAATGAGCGATAATCCATATTCTATGATGTCTTTTGGTGGTTCTGCTCGCGAAAAAAAACGTTTTGCCAATTCCATGCCTTCGATTTCGGATTGCTTCATTGCATAGACCGACAACGATTCTGATTCCTGCGAAAGCATGAGCAATGAATCTGCTTGATGTATCAGCAATGTGTCTTTCAGCAATCGCATTCGTGATTTTTCCGTTTGCCGAATCACCTGCAATATCGGACCAAGATATTGTCTGAGTATGACAGCCGTGGTGATATTCGTTTTTCGATCAAGCTGATGACCAATCATCGCATCTATTTCACCGGCCGAAAGTTCATCATGCAAATAACGCGGAGTATATGTTCCGAGCTGACCATCCTTCATCAATCTCGAAAACCACGCATCGCTGCTATCACGCATCATTGCATTTACGCCTTTCACATGAGACATTGCCACATCGCCCATCTGCAAGGGATTGTCAAACAATGCAATCTGCATCATGGATCGATGTTTATCCGGCTTGATGATGTCATGCGGCATTGCAAGATCTATCTTGCTCATGCCAAGCATGGACAATGTTGAATCCAATACGCGTATTGCGGCCGGAGGAAAACCTTGTCCATTTGCAGGCAATGTGATGAACATACATGCCAGCACTGTGAAGATGAGTATAGATTGCATGATATTATTCTTTGGAAGCAAGATCTGATAATTGTTGAGGTGTCAATGCATGAGTTTCGCATAATGCGCGCAATCCCTGCCAGGTATAAATTCCGGTTGCATGGCCATCGAACCAAGTGGCCTGCAGACCATAATTACCCACGGGAGTGAGCGATGTAAGTTCATTCATTCCGGGCTTGAACATTTTTATCCCGAATGATATTTTTTGTCCCATGATTTCTTCTCCTTGGCATGCGGCACATGGACATTGATCCCGCATGGTTTCAAGCAGAAGAGTTGAAGCATATCCATCACTCCATTCAATTTGCAGAAGATATGGCTTGGGACGATGTATCGAAGTGGGAGTCAACATGGCAATTACTTGTAAACGTGAAACAATATCATGGATATTTCCAAAACCCAAATAATCATCAAAGCAATCGGCAAAACTTTTCCGGGACCGATAAGATTCCCTCTTTGCTCATAACCAATGATCGAAGCAATGAACATGAACGGTATCATTGGTTCATGATATCGTGGGCTACCAAAAAACACCATGCAAGGTATAATCATGAAAAGAAGAATCACAAGGATGAAAGAATATGTTTGGTGCTCAACAAGCGTATTCATATTCGACATTCCTATAAGCATCACCATATATCCCGGAATGATCAATAGCAATGTCCAAGGTGATAATTGTATTAATCTTTCACGATACGATGCATCGGAAACCTGCATCAATTGCAATGGCATATAGGCATCGGATGAGAACAGATATGCGATTTTTTTTGGAATCATGATGATGGATTGCATGGGATGTTCAAGTACATGATTCATTGCCTTGGACATTGCCATTGCATTTGATTGCATCTCGGGAAGAGAATCAAGCATGGACATTTCCGGGATGGTTGTATATGAACCATTGGCATGTGGATTATTTCCGATATACAAATTGATTCCCGTATTTGACGCAATCACGGGAGAACCCATCACATTGGCATTTCGTATCATCCATGGCATCAATGTGAGTATGATGCATGTGAAGAATGCAAAAGCATGAGATAGTGATCGATTGCTTTTTAGAAGATCATAAATGAATAATCCAATGGCGCAGAAAAGCATGATTGGTCTTGCCAAGATTGCCAATCCCCAAAGCATGCCTTCCAATCCGCTCGCAGCAAGATGTCGATGACGCACTCGCAGAAATATGCCTATCATCATTGCGCATATCGCCAGCGGTTCGGACATCAATGTCATGGACTGAATCCATGCCATGGGAAGAAGCATATACAGGCCGGATCCGAATAATGCTGATCGCTGAGAAACACCGAATTCAAGGAGAATTAATCCGATACAAAAAGCGGTAATCGAGATCATCAGTGATTGCAAGATGAATCCTGAGTTCAAACTTGGGGAGATCATATATACGATCGACAACATTGCCGGGAATCCAATTGGTCGATAAGCGGTTGGCATGCCATTCGAAGTATATTCATGGTTTTCTGCGAGTCTCAAAGCATGATTGTGATAGTCAAGTGCATCTGATTGAGGTTCGATGGAACATGCTACGGCGATCAATGCATGCATGATAAAACCCACTACGGATAGCATGAGTAAATGCCGAATGAAAGCATGATTATATGTGATCGAATTGCGCATGAATGCCATGAATAAGAAACAGGGAAATACCGCGAGGCATTTCCCTGTGCAGAAACAATGTTTGCTATTCGGATTAGAAAATATTACCTATCAATGAGAATCGCATGGTATTTCCGAGTGGGTGATTTTCTTCAACGGGAATCACAAAACTGAAATCCAAATTGAAGACATCATAACGAATGCCTGTTCCAACAGTGAAGAATCTTCTATTGCCAATCGAAGCCGGCTCAGAGAAATATCCACCGCGTAATGCAACCACTTGTTCATACCAATATTCCACACCGAAAGATGTTTCGATGCCACCTCTTTCCCAAGCGGTGATGAATGATTTCGGGATTGGGTCATTTACGATACTGTCGCGACGTACAAGCAATTTTGCCATGTCGAAAGCAAATGTGAGTTTATTGAATTCATCCTCGAGCACAGTGATTCCGGTTCCTATGCGCAATGTTGTGGGCAATGGATCGGAAACATTGATATACGTTACTTTCGGACCAATATTCGCAAGATTGAAACCAATTCCCAATTTATCTCCCAAGTCCAAACCAAAGAGATCGAATGTTTCAGGACGCCAGAGCATTCCCAAGTCAAATGCAACGCTTCGTCCAATGCCATCTCCTGTTCCGGTACCTTGAACATTCACGGGGGCACCAAGATTTGATTCAATGTATTTCAATTGAAAACCTGCACCAATATCATCGGCAATCAATGTACCATATCCAACGCCGAATGCATATTCAAAAGAACGAAATGTATTCAGCACTTTGCCACTGAAATCAGTTCTTTTGAATTCACCCAAATTCATGAGCATGAAATTTGCATTGACCGTACCTTCGAGAGAGGGCACATATTGACTATATGCAGCATGTGCATAGAAGAGGTCTGCATTGAATTGCGGCAGCCACTTTGCATAAGCCAGTGCAACTTTTTTATCATTGGATTTAGTGGTTGCAGGAACTTGAAAGCCAAGTCCGCCAACATTCCAATGCGTTGCATATATATTGTCTGCCAAACCTGTCCCAACTTCCCCCATACCATTTGCCCTGGAATCGGGCGAGATTGTGATGAAAGGTACAGCGGCTTGACCAAACATCTGTACCGCCCCGCTCATCATGACCAATGCAATCAGCATGCATGTGGTTTTTACATTGTTTTTCATAGTGTATTCCATTCTATCAGTGATACTGTGTATTTCTAATTATGTATTGATTATTTGCTAATGATGAATGTTCCATAAAGCACTGTTCCTTGACCATTGGACTGTTGCACATTCATAATGCAATGATATGTGCCGACAGGAACGGAGGCATCATATTCATCTTTGCAATTCCAACGATAAGTCCAGGTATGTAATTCTTGTTTTTCAATGTTCTCTTGTTTTACCAATCGACCATTCATGTCAAAAATACGAATTTCAGCACGGGTTGGCAGTGACTGATTGTGGATGAATCCGATATTTGCTTCCGCATTTGTTGGATTGGGATACACGAAGAGTCCTTCGCTGATCAATACTGAGTCATTGTCTGCCAATCGAAAATATGTTTCTGCTTCTGAATAATTGTTCCACACATCCCAAGCACGAACACGTACGGTATTTGTTCCCGTTTTCAAATTGAACATGCGCTTTTGGGCTGTTCCTTTTCTTGCATCGGTCAAATCCGCTTGATATTCTTCTGTGAGATCCACGGGAATTCTATCTGTATTAAACCAAGCTTCAATATTGTGACCGATGCCTGCACCTGTTGCATTGATTGCAGTATTGTCGAACAAATCAACGATCAATAAAGGATTTCTTCTGACCATATTACCGGGAATGAATGTTCTATTGTCGAGATAAACGGCGATGGTCGGACCGATGGTATCAGGTTCTGAAACGGACTCTATTCCACCAACGGTGAATGTTGTAGTGCTTCCTTTTGCTGTGATATCATCGGTGCTATAAGCAAATCCAATCATGCGTCCGCGCTTATTGGTGAAGCCAATGTCTTTGGGAACAACGAATGACCCATTGAACTTTCCATTCTTTACTTGAAAAGTGCTGCGAGCAAGAATGCTTCCTTGTTCCTTAATGGAATGCGTAACATCGTCGATAGGATCTTTCACTTTCAAATCAATATCACTATCCTTAACAGTTACCAGCACTGTTCCATTGAATGTGTCATCCAGTGATTGTAAACTGCCTGTTCGTATCGTTCCTGAAACAGTGACAGTTTGCAATGCTTTGATGCGTGGCAATATGCTATCGGGAACATTTGTATTTGTAATCACAGGCATTATATTGATGCTATCAAATTGTACGATGTCATTCGGTAATTGCAAATGCAATTAAGGATCACCCAGAATCAAATATTTTTCATCATTTGGTCCGGCCAATGATTGTTTTGTTTTGAACATTGCTTCGCCGACTGACTGATACATGCCATGTATATCACGAGAAAAGATTTGTTTGTAGAGTCTATCACAGATCACTGCATTGTCACTTGAAAAGACGAGTCTGGTGGCGGCAAATACTCCGATTGCTCCGCCTCTTTCGCTACGCACTAAATCCTCGGCACCGGATTCTCGTTCTGCATCATCAAAGCGTGCAAAATCACATGTGGCCGCAGTGAGAAAAAAGAGTTTGTCGCGATTCAACATTTGCGGAATGGTTGTTTCTTTTTCGAATATACGTTCATGTGCCCATAGGCGTGGGCTTCCATGTCCGATCCAATTGAGAAGCACTATTCCATTACCATTGATTTCGGATATGAGATCTTGAGTGACCAATGGTTTTCTGCGTCCATTCGATACAATCTCCGCCGGATATTCGGCGAGATATATTTTCTTCAAGAGCATATCATCGGGGATGACATCTCTTGCCAATCCTTCTGATTGAGATGTATGTATTGTGCCATCTCCAAATCCGCTGCCAGAGGTACTCGTGGGGCCATCATCAGCAACAAGACAAATGGTTTGTTGCCATGTGCCTTTTATCAATTGTTGTTCATAGTCCTTGATTTTTTGCATGAGCCACATTCCATTTTGATTGGAAGTAACAGGCATGCGGGCCATGATGATATCTATTAATTTGTCATTGCCTTGCAATCGAGCAAAATAATCATCGATGCAAGCAGAGACGGTTTCAACATAATATTGTGGGTCATCATCTGTTTGATAGGTTGGGACAAAATTTGTTGCCGACACTTGTATATTTCTATTGTCATAATGACCATCACCCCAGAACATCAAGTATCGTGGTTTTTTTGTCCATGCATTGAGTGCAAAAGCTGCATAATCTCGTATAGCGGTGATATCGGTTATGCCGCAAGCAAATTCTGCATAAATGTCTTTTGTTGTCACGACCTTCACAGTTATGCCGGTGGATTCTCTATATGTTTTATATGCATTTGCTGATTCCAATAGATCTTGATGCGTGATCAAGATCATGTCGGCACCTTCTTGGTCTGCGCGTAATCCTGCCAGCATGATTGGCCTGATCGAAGGTGTAAGGAATGTACCGGAAACAAAATATCTGCGTGGCTGACTTGCAAGCTCATTATTGCGAAACACATAGATTCCACCTGTGGTGGAAACATTCTCCAGCAATGCAGGATATCGTGGATGGGTGATATCGAATCCAATGATGTTTTGTCCGGAAAATCCTGAAAGATTATACTCGGTACCACCAACTTTTTTCGTATCCGAATATAGTTCAAGCTCATTGTTGAATGCATTGAATGCACGAGGATAGAGTATCTCAAACCAATCCATGATTGCACTTGATGCCGGACCACCCATTGGACTTTCATAAGAAAAACGCAAGACCGATCTATTGTCCTGAGCGATGGAAGAGGATGCAAATCGTACTTCCTGCAATGGTGTTCCTATGGCTTCGGTATAGTTATAAGCATTGTCAAAAGGATTTGTCCCATTGATGCTGACCATGTCGATTTCTTTACCTTGTTCAGTTACCGTCAATGTTCCATCTTTTTTGTTTTTGCTGACAACTCTATAGCGATAGAGTATGGAATCGGTTCTGACCAAATCCTGAAGAATAGTCGTATATATTCTTGGAGTGAGTGATTCTATGGTTTTACCGAACCATGTTCTTCCTGATGGAGCTGAAAATGCATTCATCAACTCTTCTTCATTGAATATGCGAGACATGAATCTTGTGGGGCGATGCAGAACGGAATCAGAAGGAATCGAAGGCATTGCTTTTGCTCGTAATCCCGGCGCACCTCCGATTGTGATCAGATATGATGATTCCTTTGCATAAGGATGCGTGAAATGTCTGAAATCAAGATTTTTTCCTGCATCATCAGTGTCGAGCCGGAAACCGCTTATTGATTCCCCATAAAAATATATTGCATCAAGCTCCCCATCAGCTGTTGTGCGAACGATGATCGGTTGCTCTGTCATTGCATTGCCAATTGCTGAATCCACTCTTTCGGACAATAAGGTTCCACCAAGTCCAAACACCTTGATTGTCGGCAACAAGTCTTTGCCGGCAATTATTCCGGCCGATGCAAGCATGGCTTTATCAATTTTATAAATGCCTTGCTTATTGAATGTGATTTGTGCCCATGGCTCTGTGGATTTCAGAATGCCCGGAGTGATCTTTGCAAAGGAATGTCCATCATGTATCATCCATGAAGTACTTTCCTTATGATTCGCCGTGAAGGCAATGTCATCAAATCCATCAGCAATGTTGAACATAGGATTGGATTGGGTCGATGTGAAATGTACGGTGCATTCAATACTCTTGGGAATTTCGATTATGCCCGAACGTGGATCCACACGCAAAGCTTTGATTCTCAAATGTGCGATATGCCGATTACGCGCTATCCCCGAATATGTA